>ERZ761602.283-NODE-283-length-118822-cov-16.962439_pt1 | contig 118822 bp, 111 predicted proteins | sample MGYA00512165_ERZ761602 | MGnify/ENA primary metagenome ERZ761602 (study PRJEB28899, sample SAMN02445085) | bioreactor sludge metagenome | biome: EBPR sludge; isolation source: Thorneside wastewater treatment plant | place: Australia: Brisbane, Thorneside...
GCTCGCCCCCAGCGCGCGCAGCAGCTCTCGCCGATCGATCACCCGCCAACGTTACCACCCACCCCCGCGCTCGTGCCCGTGCCCGTGCCCGTGCCAGAACCCGTGCCCGTGCCCGTGCCCGTGCCCGTGCCCGTGCCCGTGCCCGATCCGGTCTACCGTCTCGCGCTCCCCGTCGCCTTCACCTTCACCCGCTCGCGCTCGCTCACCCGCTCGCGCTCCCCCGCCGTCGCCGTCCGCTTCCCCTTCGCCGGCGCCGCCCGCGGCGCCACCTTCGCGCCGGGCGCGCCCTCGTCGAGCCACCGCGCCGCGCGACTGAAGTCGGCGAAGCGTGTCTCCTTCCCGTCGGCGCCGAGGAACACGAACAGGTAGTCGCGGCTCTTCACCGTCGCGCCGGTGATGAAGCAGTAGCCCGCGGCGTTGGTGAAGCCGGTCTTCCCGCCGGCGACCTTGTACGTCCCGAGGATCATCGGCACGTTGGTCGTGTTGTACTGGATCCGCGCGTAGTTGCTCTTCGAGCGGACCTCCGCCGTCGTCGTCCCCATGATCTCGGCGAGCACCGGATCGGTGAGCGCGGCGCGCAGGGCGAGCGCCATCTCGCGCGCCGTCGACACGTTGCCGCGCAGCCCGGACGTATCGGTGAAGCGCGTCTTCTTGAGCCCGAGGTCCTTGGCGACGCCGTTCATCGCGGCGATCAGCTGCTTCGGGGTCATGCCCGCGGCGCGCCCAAGCGCCGTCGGCGCCCGGTTGTCTGACGACATGAGCATGGCGCGGAGCAGATCGACGTTCTTGAAGCTCTGCCCGATGTCGAGGCGGGTTCGGCTGCCGCCGATGGCCGCCTTCGCGTCCTCGCGGCTGATCTCGGTCCAGCCGTCGAGCTCGATGCCCTTCTTCCGCACCGCCATCGCGACGAAGATCTTCGTCGTCGAGGCGATCGCGCGGACGGAATCAGCGTCCTTGCCATACACCTCGGCACCTGTTCGCGCGTCCAAGACGACCGCAGCGCGGGAGCGAATGTCCGGCAAGCCCCCGTTATCAGGACGTTTGTCTGCGCTGGCCCGGCCCATGCCGCCACCTGCCAGGCCGAACGCGATTCCGAGTGTCACGAATCGCCGGAGATGCATCGATCCGAAGCGTAACAGCGCGACCAAGTGCAGGCCAGAAAAGCACTAACGGCTGACATCGGTTAGAATCAACCCCCGCGGGAGGTACGAATGGATCCGCAAGCACCAGGGGCGGTCGGTCCCGATCCGTTGATCGGACTGACCATCGGCAACTATCGCGTCAGCCAGAAGCTCGGAGAGGGCGGCATGGGCGCGGTGTATCTCGCCGAGCACCCGCACATCGGCAAGAAGGTCGCGCTCAAGATCCTGCACGCGGAGTTCGCCTCCAACAACGACGTCGTGTCCCGCTTCTTCAACGAAGCCAAGGCGGTGAACGACATCGGGCACCCGAACATCGTCGACATCGTCGACTACGGCGTGCTGACGACCGGCCCCTCTGGCGAGGGCCTCGTCTACTTCATCATGGAGTTCCTGCCCGGCATCACGCTCACCGAGCTGATCCGGCGGGAATCACCGCTGCCCCCCGAGCGGGCGCTCAGCATCTGCCTCCAGGTCGCCGACGCGCTCTCGGCGTCGCACAAGTCGAACATCGTCCACCGCGATCTCAAGCCCGACAACATCATCCTCATCCAGCGCGGCCGCGAGAAGGACTTCGTCAAGCTCCTCGACTTCGGCATCGCCAAGCTGACCGGCGATCAGCCCGGCTCGCGCCGCACGCGCACGGGCCTGGTGATGGGCACGCCGGCGTACATGTCCCCGGAGCAGTGCGAGGGTCGCGGCAACGTCGATCACCGCGCCGACATCTACGCGCTCGGCATCGTGCTCTACGAGATGATCACCGGCCGCGTCCCGTTCTACGGCGAGGGCTACGGCGAGGTGCTGGTCCAGCACCTGACCCAGGCGCCGCCGCCGCCGTCGACGATCCGCGGCCTCATCCCGCCGCACGTCGAGCAGGTGATCCTGAAGGCGCTCGAGAAGCGCCCCGAGATGCGCTTCCCGACGATGGACGAGATGTCCAAGGCGCTGATGGATCCGGTGGGCTACGTGGAGGCGCGCGGCGGGGTCGCCAACTTCCTGGTCACGCCGATCACGCCGACCAACGAGCCGATCGCGCCGGTGTCGCGGCTCACGCCGTCGCCGGTCAGCCGCCTCACGCCGGTCCCCGGCTCGGTGACGACGCCGACCACGCTCGGCGGCGCCGCGGGCCAGCTCGCGCCGCCCGGCAACAGCAAGAAGGGCCTCATCATCGGCGTCGGGGTCGCGGCGATCGCGGCCGGCGTCGCCGCGATGCTGCTCTTGGGCGGCGGCAGCGGCGGCGGCGATGGCGGCGGCGGCGGCGCGGCGGCGACGGGCTCGGAGACCGCGACCGGCGTCGCGACGGCGAGCGGCGCGGCGACCGGCTCGACCGAGGCCTCTGGCACCGCGACCGGCGCGGCCACCGGCTCGGACACGGCGTCGGGCGCGGGCTCGGCGACCGGCTCCGACTCCGGCTCGGCGACGGCGTCGGGCGCGGGCTCCGCGACCGGCTCCGACTCCGGCTCCGGCGCGGCGTCCGGCATGCTCGGCGGCGAGATCACGATCACCGTGGCGTCGTCGCCCAAGGGCGCGTTCGTCACGTTCGGCGACGAGACGCGGCCTCGCGGCAAGACGCCCCTCTCGTTCACGGTGCCGGCCGCCGACACCGAGGTGGACATCGACATCGAGCTCCCCGGCTACGTCGACGAGGAGCGCACGGTGAAGTTGACCGGCAACGTCGACCTGGAGGTCGCGCTCAAGAAGAAGAGCCGCGGCGACAGCAGCGGTTCGAGCCGGGGCTCGGGTCGGGGCACGAGCCGGGGCTCGGGTGGCGGCTCGAGCCGTGGCACCGGGGGCACCACCGGCGACGACGTGATGGATCCGTTCAAGTGAGCACCACGACCATGACCTACTCGAAACACCTGAAGTCCGCGATGTTCGCGGCCGCCCTGGCCATCGGCTCCGTCGCCGTCACCACGTCCGCGGTCGCCCAGCCGACGAGCAACGACCCGCGCGAGCGCGCCAAGCACTATTACGGCGAGGGTCGCAAGAACTACGACCTCGGCAACTTCGAGAAGGCCGTCGAGAACTTCAAGAAGGCGTACGAGGAGCTGCCCGACGGCGCGTTCCTCTTCAACATCGCGCAGGCGTACCGCCAGCTGCAGGACTGCAAGAACGCGCTGTTCTTCTACAAGCGCTTCATGTCGGTGAAGAAGGACATCCCGGCCAACACCAAGACCGAGGTCGAAGGCCACATCAAGGCGCTCGAGCAGTGCGTCCGGGATCAGGACAACATCCGCAACCGTCCACCCGACGGCACCGAGCTGCCCGATGGCATCGACGGTAGCGGGACCGGGGGCACGGGCGGCACCGGCGGCACCAGCGGCACCGGCGGCACCAGCGGCGTCAGCGGCACCGGCGGCACCGGCGGCACCAGCGGCACCGGCGGCACCGGCGATGGCCGCGTCGCCGACGGGACCGGCGGCGGCGGCCAGAGCGACGACGGCGAGGACGATGGCGAGGATGAGGACGACGTCACCGACGCCACCGACCAGCCCAAGATGCTCGCGGCGCACGCCAACTTCGGCGGCGCCGTCGTCGGCGCCGGCAATCTCGAGGTGCCGATCCAGGTCGCCTTCGCGTTGACCGCCGGCTATCCGATCGCGATCAACGAGAAGCTCGTGATCGACGCGGGCGTGGGCGTCGGCTTCACGCCGGTGCCGTGGTCGGCGGGCACGGTCGACGGCTCGGCGACGATGACGAACCTGTTCGCCAACGTCGGCGCCACCTTCGGCGTCGCGCCCAAGATCGCGGTGCGCGGCGACGTCGGCGCCGGCATGCTGTTTCTCGGCGGCCTCGACCCGGGCAACCCGTTCACGGATCCGGGCACGATGGTGACGGGCGCGCTCGCGATGCCGCTCTTCCGCTTCGGCCTCTCCGGCGAGTACGCCTTCAGCAAGAACCTGGCGGCGAACCTCACGCCGTTCGCGTTCTCCTTCAGCCCGGCCAAGGAAGGCATGAAGGACGAGATCAGCTCGCTGACGCGCATGGAGTTCTCGGTCGGCCTCGGCTACCGCATGTGATTCCGCGCTAACATGGGGCACGGGACACCATGAAGAAATGCCCGTTTTGCGCCGAGGACATCCAGGACGAGGCGATCAAGTGCCGCCACTGCGGCTCCTTCCTCTCCCAGGCGCCGGCGAGCGGCGCGCCCAAGGGCGCCCCCGCGCCCGCCCCTGCCGCCGCCTCCTCGCCGGCACCGGCCGCCGCGCCCGAGCCTGCTCGCGCCGCGGGACCGTTCGGCATGGCGCCCCACGCGCCCGACGGCAAGGGTGAGCGCAAGGTCCTCTACGACGGCGCGCCGTCGTGGCGCGCCTACTTCGGCTACTACTTCTTCGGCGTCCTCGCGACGCCGCTCGTCACGCTCGTCGTCTACTGGATCTCGGGCCTCTTCTCGAAGACGACCGGCACGCGCGTGATCGTCATCGGCACCTGCCTGGCGATGGCCGCGATCTACTTCGCCGGCCTCTACCTCTACCGCAAGTCGATCAAGTTCCGCGTCACGACCTCGAACATCGAGACCGAGCACGGCGTCCTGTCGAAGAAGATCGACGTGCTCGAGCTCTGGCGCTGCCGCGACGTGCGCTACAAGCAGGACCTGCTCGATCGGATCCTCGGCATCGCCCACATCGAGATCTTCACCGCCGACGTCTCGACGCCGCACCTGGAGATCATCGGGTTGCCGGCCTCGCGCCAGCTCTTCGAGCAGATCCGCGACGGCATCGAGCTGCAGCGCCAGGCGCGCAACGTCTACGGCGTCGTGTCGTAGCCGCGCACCGCGCCACACACGCCGGCGAACGAGCACGCCCGCGTGCGGATGCGTCACGCGTGAGGCGGGGTACCTTCTCCTGTGCCCCGCCTCTCAGACCTCCTGCGCCACGAGAAGGCGGCGCTCCTCGATGAATGGGAGCAGCGCGTGCGGGGGGCGGCGGACGTCCCCATCGCCAGGCGGCTCTCGCATCCGGCGCTCGTCGACAACCTTCCCGATCTCATCGAGGATCTGATCGGTTGCCTGACGTCGCCCAGCCCGTCGGACCTCGCCGACCGTGTCGCGTGCGGACGCGAGCTGGGACGGACGCGCGCCGCCGAGGCCCATGCTGCCCATCGCTCCGCCGAGGGCTACTCGGTGCGGCAGGCACTGAGCGAGCTCTCGATCTTCCGCATGGTCCTCGTCGAGATCGTCGACCGCAGCCCGGATCAGTATCTGCTGGACGACATGATGATCGCTCACGCGGCGATCGACGAGGCGATGCGGACCTGCGCGCACGAGATGCATCAGGTCGACGTCGCCGCGGCGCTCGGCGAGTCGAACGCACGCAAGGAGATCCTGCGTGTGGTCTCCCACGATCTGCGCAACCCGCTCGACGCGATCCTGCTTGCGGCCGAGGCGCTGGCCGGCGGATCCGACCCGGCGTCGGCCACGAAGGCCAACGTGATCGCCCGCAACGCGCAGCGCATGCGCCGGTTGATCGACGACCTCGAAGACGTCAACGCGATGGAGAGCGGCAGCCTCTCCGTGGTGCCGAAACCGGAGCGGGTCAAAGACCTCGTGCGCGAGGCGATCGCGAGCCAGCGCGAGCTCGCCGACAACAAGGGCGTCGAGCTGACCTGCGAGGTGCCCGAGGACCTCGTGGTGCAAGCGGATGCGCAGCGCGTGCATCAGGTCCTCGGCAACCTGATCGGCAACGCCATCGCGGTGCTGCCGGCGCGCGGGCACGTGCGGTTGACCACGGTGACGCGCGGGCAGGAGGCCGTCTTCTGCGTGCGCGACGACGGGCCGGGCATCGACGTCGATCACCAGCGCCTCGTCTTCGACCGCTTCTGGCGTGCACCGGACGCGCGCTACGCGGGCACCGGTCTCGGCCTCGCCATCAGCCGAGGCATCATCGAGGCGCTCGGCGGGCGGATCTGGGTCGAGAGCGAGCCCGGGGCGGGCGCGGCGTTCTACTTCACGCTCCAGATCTCGACGCTCACCCGAACTGGACCGAGCGCTTCGTGAACGACGGCGCCATCGCCCACCAGCCGGTGATCGGGAACGTCGTGGCCGCGGACGCGTCGTCGGCGGCGGCCCCGGCCGAGACGAGCACCGGCGCGTAGTGCTCCCACGTCGGCAACGCGCGGCGCGCGGACGGCGCGCGGCCCATGAAGTCGACGAGCGCGTCGGCGTCGCGGCGCGCGAGCGCGTCGGCCGCCCAGTCGTCGAACTCGACCGCCCAGCCGGCGGGACGATCGCCGTGGAAGCCCTCGCGCATGTTGTGGGTGAGGAAGCCGCTGCCGACGAGGAGGTAGCCCTCGCGGCGCAGCGGCGCCAGCTCGCGACCCAGCGCGAACAGGTCCCCGGCGTCGAGGCCGGGCATGGAGATCTGGAGCACGGGGACGTCGGCCTGCGGGTACATCGCCAGCAGCGGGATGTAGGCGCCGTGATCGAGGCCGCGGTCCGAGCGCGCGAAGGGACGTCCGGCCGCGCGCAGGAGGTCCTCGACCCGGGCGGCGAGCTCGGGCGCGCCCGGCGCGCCGTACTGCAAGCGGTAGTACTTCTCGGGGAAGCCGTAGAAGTCGTAGACCAGCGGCACCGGCGTCGTCGCGCCGAGCTGCAAGGGCCGCTCGTCCCAGTGCGCCGAGATCATCAGGATCGCGCGCGGGCGCGGTAGCGCCTTCGCCCACGCGGCGAGCTCGCCGACCCAGCCGCCGTCGTCGAGCAGCATCGGCGCGCCGTGGGCGAGGAAGATGACGGGCATGGTCGAGCGGGGCGTGGTCATGGCGGGCTCCTGACGACACGCCACCGCGACGAGCGGCGCTCCCAGCGCAGCAGCGAGCAGGTCACGGCGACGGATCATCGAGGCCCCATCATGACGCCGCGGATCCGCCGCAACAAGGCACGCGCCTGCGCCACTCCGGTCCCGCCGCGGAACAATCCGGCGGCTACTTCAGCTTCCGCTTCAGCGCCTTGATCTCGGCCTCGGCGGACTTGCGCAGGCCATCGTCCTTCGACGCCAGCTCGAGGTACTTCTCCAGCGCCTCGATGCCCAGCCGGTACTTCTTCTGCGCCGCGTAGGCGAAGCCGAGGTTGTAGTAGAGGTCGGCGTTGTTGCGATCGGTCTGCAGGAGCTCGGTGAGGAACACCTCGGCCTCGGCCGGCTTGCCGCTCTCGTAGAGCACCTTGGCGAGCTTGCCGGCGGCCTTGGGGTGAGGCGGCCGCGCGTCGACGGCGCGGCGATACGCGGCGACGGCGTCGTCCCACTTCTTGTTGATGCGCAGCATCTCGCCGTACACGTACCAGTAGCGCGAGATCGAGGGCCCGAGCGCCGTCGCCTTCTGGGCGCTCGTCTCCGCCTCGAGGTTGTCGCCGAGATCGTTCTGCGAGACCGCGAGCTGGAACCACGCCTCGGCGTCGTTGGGGTCGGCCTTGGTCGCCTTGATCAGCCACGACACCGACTCCTGGGTCTCGAACTGTTCGCGGCGCACGGTGCCGAGCAGGCGCAGCGCGCGGCTGTTCTCCGGATCGAGCTCGATCGCGGCGCGGAGCTGGAGCGCGGCCTCGTCGGCCTTGTTGGCCCGATGGAGGCCCGAGCCGAGCGAGGTCAGGTAGACCGCGTTCTTGGGGTCGAGCTCGACCGCCTTGCGCAGATCCTCGACGCCCTCGTCGAGCAGGCTGGCGAGGATCTTGGCGCGTCCCCGCGCCTCGAAGCCCGCGGCGCTCTTCTCGTCGAGCGCGAGGACGTTGTCGGTGACCTCGAGCGCGGTCGCGAAGTCGCCGGCGCCGATGAGCGCGTTGGCGTAGACCAGGCCCCCCCGGGCGTCGGCCGGGTTGGCCTCGTAGAAGCCCTTGGCGACGGTCACGGCCTTGTCGGGGAGCGCGTTGTCGAGGAGGAAGGTGACGTGCTCCTCGGTGATGGCGGCGTCGGGCTTGGCCTTGCCGGCCTCGGTGTACTTCGCGTGCGCGGTCTCGAGATCGCCCGCCTTGGCCGCGGCGCGCGCGGCCGCGAGCGCGCCGGCGCTGTCGGGCTTGGTCTCCTTCGGCTTGGGCTTCTTGGTCTCCTTGGCGCCGCCGCCGCAGGCGACGAGGACCGAAGCAGCGACCAGCCCGATCGCGGGCGTGCGCGCGGCCAGAGCCGCGGCGACGAGGACTCGGCGGAGCACGTTCACCCCCTGAAGCTAACCGTTCGTGGTCCCGGGCGCAAAAGCGGAAGGTGCCTCAGTTTTTTCCGAGCAGGTCCAGGAGCTCGGGGTGTCCCGGCGCTCGCTCGAGGGCTTTCCGCCACGTCGCGCGTGCGTCGTCGCCGCGGCCCTGGCGCGCCTGCACCAGGCCGAGGAGGACCCAGGCGTCGACGAGGTGCGCGTCGGCGACGACGGCGCGGCCGAGCGCGTTCTCGGCGGCCTCGAGCGCCGCGCGCGCCCTGGGATCGAGCGGGTCGCGATCACCGACGCCACCGAGCGCGGAGTGGACCGTGCCGAGCACGAGCAGCGTCTCCGCATCGTCGCCGCGCGCGAGCGTGGCCTGCGCCGCGGCGATCGCGCCGTCGGCGTCGCCGAGATCGGCGAGGAGGCGCGCGGTGGCGCGGCCGGCGGGAACGCCGAGCGCGTGGATCGCGGCGTCGTCGGGCGCGCGCTGGCCGGCCAGCAGCTCGCGCCACCGCGCGTGCAGCTGACGCTCGGGCGACGCGTCCGCCGGCAGCGGCGCGATGGGGAGGCCGGTGACCCAGGCCAGATCGTCGCCGAAGAGCTCGGTCGCCGACGGCGACGGCGTCCGCTCGGCGCCGAGCGGCGGCACGAAGCCGAAGAGCGCGGGCCGCTGCCGCGACGGCCGCGCGGCCCCGATGAGCGCCAGATCGGCGGCGCCGAAGCGCGTGCCGGCGAGGCCGGCGGCATGCGCCGCGCGATCGAGGTGACCGCGCGCGGCCTCGCGGCGCGCGCGCTCGGTCGCGAGCGACGCGGCGACGCCACGCCCGAGCCGTCCGGCGTAGGCGGCCGGTCCCGGTGGCAACGGCAGCCCGGCCTCGTCGGGCGGCGCGTCGGCGAGCAGCTCGAAGCCGCGGCCGGCGGCGCGCGACCGGCGTGGATCGAGCGTACCGAAGCTCGCGCGATCGGCCCCGACGACGCGGCCGGCGCGAAACGCCAGCGCGACGCGGTGGACCGCAGGGAGCTCGAGCGCGAGATCGGGCCGAAGCCCGGAGACGACACGCTCGTGGATGAGCGCGCCCGCGACCAGCGGCTCGGCGGCGACGAAGACGCCGGGGCCGGCGGAGATCCGGCCCATGACGTCGGCGGCGACGCGAGCCACGGCGTCGGCGTCCTCACGGACCGCCGGCGCGCGGCGGGGCGCGACCGCGGCGACGACCGCGACCGGGACCGCCGCGATGGTCGCGATCGTCGCGCGCTGCTCGACCGGACCGATGCGCGCGATCGCGGCGGCCAGGGGCGCGACGCCGGCGGTGACACACGCGAGCGGCAGGAGCGACCACGACGGCGGCAGCGCGAACGCGACGAGGATCGCGCTCGCGACGCCGGCGCCGAGCACGATGGCGGCGCCGCGGAGGCCGGTCAGCGCGCCGAGGCCGAGACCGACGAGCCCGGCGAAGACGAGCACGGTGCCGGTGCCGTCGGCGATCACGTGCACGAGCCGCGCACCCGCCGCGTCACCACCGCCGAGCACCTGCGCGATCGATGGCGCGTCTCCGCGCAGGAAGAACGGCGCGACGCCGAGCGCGAGCGCACCGACGGCGATGACCGCGATGCGGCCGTACGGTGGCGCGCGGCCCGCGTCGTCGCGCCGCGATCGCACCACGACGGCGAGGAGCCAGACGAGGCCGGCGGCGGCCGCCGCACCGTCGGGGTGCGTCGACGCCGCGGCCGCCGCCGGGCTCACGGCGAGGAGCGCGCCGCCGAGCACGCCCGCGCCCGCGGCGGTGGGCACGAGCGCGCGGGCGAGCGCCACGAGGCCGGCGGCCACGAGACCGATCGCGACGGCGCCGGCGACCGCGATCCGGAAGGCGAGCTCGCCGATCGGGATCAGCGAGGCGAGCGCCCCGAGCACCACGGCCCCCGCGCCATGACCAGGGCCAGGCAGCATGGCGGCAGCCGCGACCGCACCATCACCGCCCTGCCACGCGGCCGCGCCGGGCGCGCGTGTGACGGCGACCACCGCGACCGCGAGGAACACGGCCCGTTCGAGCGTCACGCGCGGGAAGGCCACGGGCCGACCGTACACCACCCCCGGCCGCCTCGGTTCGTGTACCATCGGAGAGGGGGATGGCTCGCATCCGGATCGTCGATGAATGGTTGCGCTCTCCGGCGTCACCGCCGAGCCACTGGCGCTCGATCATGGTGGTGGCGGAACGCTGGGCGGAGCAGCGCGTGCTCATGCGCGCGTATGCCGAGAGCCCCGACCAGACGCGGCCGACGATCGTCCTCCACGGGACCGAGGTCGCCATCGGTCCCGCCGGCACCGATCCCAACGGCGAGTGGGGCCTGCACGTCCAGCCGCCGGTCGACGGCCTGGCCCAGGAGCTGAAGGAGCAGCTCGAGCTCGCCGCCCGCCGCCTCGCCGGCAGCAAGGGCAACGCGCCGCGCCTCGCCGACGAGTCCTCGACCTTCGAGCGCAAGCGGACCAACAACTGGGCGCCGGGTTCGCCGCGCGATCTGCCAGAGTCGCCGATCCCGCGCGCAGGATGGGATCCGGCGATCGCGGCCTCCCAGCACGCCGCGCCGGCGTATCCCAACCCGCAGGTCGCCACCATGGTCGGCCCGCCCCACGCCGTGGCGGTGCCGCAGCACCAGGCCGCGGCCTACGTCCCGGTCGCGCCGGCGGCGGAGTACATCGCACCGAGCGGCATCCCGTCGGACGGCGGCATGACCGTCGCGGCACCGTCGAACCCGTCGCTGCGGCGGACGCCCATGCCGATGACGATCGAACAGCACCAGCGGCGGCGCCGTCGGACGACGAACAACGTGCCCGTCCCCGGCGCGCGCACCGCGCTCGGATATTCGTCGGGCGCGGGCGCGCAGAACGCGGTCATCCGCCTGGGGCTTCGCCCGGCGGCGGCGGCTCGCCTCGGACGCCTGGTCGATCGCACGGTGCCCGCCGATTTCCAGATCACGCAGCTCGAACGCGACGTGCTGAATGCGCTCGGGGAGCGCGAGCGCCTGAGCGCGCGAGCGATCAGCGAGCTCGTCGGGGTCGTCGACGCGGTCGCCTGGATGGAGCAGCTCGTGTCGAAGCTCGAGCGCTTCGGCCTCGACATCGTCGGGCCCGGCGAGACCTCCGGAAGCGATCCGACGTACGTGTTGCGGCACTGACGCGCGATCGAGCCAGACGCGCGCGCGCCGACGCCCGGCGCGCGCCGGGGCCACGCCCTACGCGTGCGCGGGCGGATCGCTCGCGGGGAACGACTCCCAGCTCGCCTCGTCGACGGCATCCCACTCGGGCTCGGGAGCGCGCACTTGCTCCGGCCGGCGCAGACGCGCACGCAGCGCGTCGGTGATCAGGTCGTGGAGTGACACCCGCTTCGCCTTCCAGCCGAGGACGGCGCGCGCCCGGTACGGATCCGCGACGAGCTGGGGCGCATCGCCGGGGCGCCGCGGCCCCAGCGTGTGAGGTACGGCCCGGCCGAGCACCGACGCGATCGTGGCGAGCACCTCTCGAACCGAGAACCCCTGGCCGGTGCCCAGGTTGATCGCGCCGATCGACGTGCCCATCTCCACCGCCTCCAGCGCGCGCAGGTACGCCTCCGCCAGATCCTCGACGTGGACGTAGTCGCGCACGCACGTGCCGTCCGGCGTGGCGTGGTCGGTGCCGTGGACGACGAGCGGCGGCTGCCTGCCCAGGGCGGCGTCGAGCGCGCGCGGGATGAGGTGGGTCTCCGGCTCGTGATGCTCGGCGAGCGTGCCATCACTCCGTGCGCCGGCGACGTCGAAATGGCGCAGCGCGCCCCACGCGATGCCGTGCGCGGCGCCCGCCGCGGCGAGCGCGTACTCGAACGCGAGCCTGGACGCCCCCCACGGGTTGACCGGGGCGAGCGGGCCGAGCTCGGGGACCCGCAGGAGCTCGGGTTGACCGTACACCGCCGCCGTCGACGCGGTCAGGAACGCACGCACGCCGAGGTCGCGCGCGGTGTCGAGCAAGCGCAGCGAGCGCACGACGTTGACGTCGAAGAAGCGCTCCGGCTCGCGGAGCGACTCGCTGACGCCGCTCAGGCCGGCGAGATGGACGACGCTGCCCACGTCGTGCGCGCGCACGATCCTCCGGACGAGCGCAACGTCGCCGAGGTCTCCCTCGACGACGTGCACCGCCGGGGGTAACCCGTCGCTCGCGCCACCGGAGAGATCATCGAGGACGATGATCGTGCGGCCGCGTTCACTCGCCAGGCGCGCGACGTGCGCCCCGACGAAGCCTGCCCCACCCGTGACGAGAACGCTGGTCGGCATCATCCCTCGCTTCGATGCACGACATGCGCCACGGCCTACCCCTTGCACCTTCGAGCTCGCGAAAAGAACTGAAAGGAACAGGAACAAGACCATGATGCGTTCGAAATCCATGCTCGTGCTCGCGATCGCGCTCGCCTTCCCCGTCGCCGCCGCGGCCGGACCCGGGACCGGCGCCGACAAGACGGAGAAGACGGTCAAGAAGCAGACCAAGCCGCGGCTCAGCGACTCCGAGCTCGCGACGCTGCAGCACCACCACGACGTCAACCTCGTGGAGATCGAGATGGGCAAGCTCGCGCAGCAGCGCGGCGGCCCCGAGGTGAAGAAGTACGCGGCCCAGCTGGTGAAGGACCACCAGCTGGCCAACACGAAGGCGATCAAGCTCGCCAAGACGCACGGCGTGACGCTCTCCAAGGGAGCGACCCCGACGACCGAGGTCGACGAGGCACAGCAGGCGAAGCAGATGGAGACGATGGAGCGCTTGAAGTCGCTCGAAGGATCGAACTTCGACCGCGAGTTCCTGCGCGCGATGGTCGACCAGCACTCCGCCGAGCTCGGCTACATGTCCGTGGCGATCGCCGACGCAACCGCGCCGAAGCTGAAGGCGCACCTCGAGCAGGCGCGGCCGACGATCGAGAAGCACGCCAACCACGCGCGCGAGCTACTCGCGAAGATGGAGAGCCGCGACACCCCGGCACCGAAGTCCGACGAGACCACCCCGCCGGGCCCGACGCCGTACAACCCGACCCCCTGAGAGGTGCCCCGTGCAGTGCGAGACCTGCGGCAACAACTACGACAAGCCGATCGAGATCGTGAAGGACGGCACGCGGCACGTCTACGACTGCTTCGCGTGCGCGATCCACGCCCTGGCGCCCGCGTGCGCGCGCTGCGGCGTGAAGATCATCGGGCACGGGCTCGAGTCGGAGGGCGAGTTCTTCTGCTGCGCGCACTGCGCGCGACACATGGGCGTGCGCGCCCTGCGTGACCGCGCCGAGCCGGGGGCGGGCCAGACGGCCGTGCGTTGACCGCGCCTCGGCCGATCGTCAGGAGGAAAGCGCGCTCGTCGAAGACGGCCTCGCGGCGTCGAGATTCGCCGCGAGGCTCGACGGAAGTTCCCTGCCGCGGCCCAGCCGCCCGCCGTGCGAGACCGCACGCATCAAGCAGGCTTACGCACGCTCAGAACTCGTAGCCGAGTCGTGCACTCGCCGACCACCTGTGCAACGTCGGTGCGTCTTCGCCGACGTCGGTCCGCACGAGATCCTCGCCCGTGGCCACGCGGAACTCGCCGCGCACATCGGCCACGAAGGCCGCGATCCGGTAGCTGACGCCCGCGCCCACGGGGATCTCGAGCAGGTTGTCGGAGTCGCTGATGTCCGACGTGTTCGTCTCGGCGTTGACGATGTCATAACGACTCCACGCCGCGCCGCCGAAGAAATACGGATTGATGCGCTCGGCCGGCAGCAGGTTCACGCGCGCGAGCCCTTCGACGGCCGTGCCGAGGAGGACTGCGTCGCGGTCGAGGCCGAGGGCGTCGACCGCCTGCGCCGAGCCCACGTAGCCGGCCTCGATCGCGATCGGCGAGCGCGTCCCCAGCGCGGCGCGCACTCCCCACGTCCCGCCGACGTCCGCCGTGTCACGCATGCTCTCGTCGGTGAAGCCGGCGACGCCGCCGCCGGCCGACACGGACAGGCCGTACCGCGAGAGGAGGTTCCTGTCCTCGTCGCCCATCGCAGCGTCGTACTCCTGTGCCGCGGCTCCCGTCGCGACGAGCGCGGCGCCGAAGAACACGACCGTTCCGAGCTTGCACGTCTTCATGATCACCCTTCCTTTCTCATCCGTCGGGCGTGCAGCACACGTGCCCGGCCGGATGAGAGGAAGGGGGATGACGTGTCGCTCAGGCCTTGTTCGTGCCGCCGCCGATCGCGATCTTCCGCGGCTTCACGCTCTCGGTCTTGGGCACGACGATCGTGAGCACGCCGTCGCGCAGCTCGGTCTTCACGTGCTCGGTGTCGGCGTTCTCCGGCAGCGAGAACGAGCGCAGGAACTGGCCGAACGATCGCTCGAACGCGTACACGTTCTCGTCGCTCGCCTCCTTCTCCGCGTCGCGCCGTCCCGCGACCTGCAGCCGGTTGCCGTGCACCGTGATCTCGATGTCCTCGCGCCTCACCCCGGGCAGGTCGGCGATGAAGCGGAACGAGTCACCGTTCTCCCGCACCTCGAAGCTCGGCACCCACGTCTCGCGCCCGCGTCCGATGGGACCGCCCAGCTCGCGGAACGGATCCCAGCGCAGCATCTCGCGCATCAGCCGCATCGGATCCCACTCCACCATCGGATACTCCCCGCGTCTCGTGATATCGGCCATGACATTCTCTCCTCGTCTCGAAGTTTCTCCGCCGTGATCGCGGCTCGGGCGCCGCAGGCGGTCGCGCAGGTTGCGCAACATCCCACCACCAGTGCTCTGCATCCTCATCGCCATGGAATCGCTCCTTGGGGCGTCCGGCTCGCAAGCGACGAACGTGCCAGACATGCCGGATGTGCAACGTCGCCGGATCGCTCGGCGTGGCCCCGCCACCGGCATGGGACGCACGTGACCTCGCGCCCGATCGAGCCGTGGCGCACGTGCATCACGCACGCCTCGCGTCACAGTAACTGGATGCACGCCGTCGAGATCGCCGCCTGCCTCCGCGAGCTCGCGGTGTACCTGCGCCTCGAGCGGGAGCCGGAGCGTGCGCGCGCATACGAACGGGCCGCCCGGACGATCGACGCGGTTCACGACCTCGATCGCCGCCTGGCCGAGGGCACGCTCGTCGGTCTGCCGGGCATCGGCACGTCGCTGGCGCGGGTCGTGACCGAGCTCGCGCGCGCGGGGACGCTCGGGACGCTCGAGCGCCTGCGCAAGCTCTGGCCGCCGGCGCTGGTCGAGCTGTCGCGACTCCCGGACATCGGCCCGCGGCGCGCGCGCATCCTGGTCGAACAGCTGGCGCCCCGCGACCTCGACGAGCTGCTCGCCATGGCGGAGCGCGGACGGGTGCGCGACCTGCCGGGCTTCGGGAAGATCAGCGAGGCCAAGCTCGTCGTGTCGCTGCGCAGCCGTCACGAACGTGGCGCCCGGCGCCTGCTCCAGGACGCGCGGCGCGTGACGGCGACCCTGGCCGATTACGTTCGCCTCGCGCCCGAGGCCCGCGCGGTCCACGCGTCCGGCGAGGCGCGCCGGTGGCAGGAGATCGTGGGCGAGCTCGTGCTCGTGGTCGTCACCGAGCAGCCCGGGGCGATCCGCGCGCACCTCGCGCACCACCCGCTGGTCGTCGAGATCGCGGACGGCGAGCACGCCGGGGTCGCGATCGCCCACCTCTCCGACGGCGGGCTCGCGCGGTTCCACCTGACGCCCCCGGCGCTCGTCGGCACGACCCTCATCGCCGCGACCGGCTCGGCGGCACACGTCGCGCTCCTGCGCGAGCGCGCGGCCGGGGGAGGGCGTGACCTCGGCGCGATCGAGGGCCTCGAGGGAGCCGTCTACGCCGCGCTCGGCCTGCCGTGGATCCCGCCCGAGATCCGCGACGGCGACGACGAGGTCGCCCGCGCGGCCGCCGGCGAGCGCTTCGACGACCTGGTGACGATCGCCGACGTCACCGGCGCCGTGCACTGCCACACCACGTACAGCGACGGCAAGAGCTCGATCGCGCAGATGGCGCTCGCCGCCGAGGAGCGCGAGCTCGCCTTCCTCACCGTCACCGATCACTCGCACTCGGCACACTACGCCGGCGGACTCGACGACGCTCGCCTGCGCGCGCAGTGGCGCGAGATCGAGGCCGCGCAGGCGAGCACGCCGGTGCGGCTCGTGCGCGGGACGGAGTCGGACATCCTCGCCGACGGCCGCCTCGACTTCGCGGGCGAGACCCTGGCCGAGCTCGAGCTCGTCATCGCGAGCGTCCACAACCGCCACCAGCTCGACGAGGACGCGATGACCCAGCGACTGGTCACGGCGATGCGCCAGCCGATCTTCAAGATCTGGGGCCACGCGCTGGGGCGGCTCGTCCTGCGTCGCGATCCCCTGCCCTGCCGCTTCGACGACGTGCTCGACGCGATCGTCGAGAGCCCGGCGGCGATCGAGATCAACGGCGACCCCAACCGCCTCGACCTCGATCCGGTGCGGGTGCGCCGCGCGCATGCCCGCGGCATCCGCTTCGTTCTCTCGTCGGACGCTCACTCCGCCGCGGACCTCGACTACCTCGAGAACGCGGTCGCGATGGCGCGACGTGCGCGTCTCCGCCCGAAGGACGTGCTGAACACGCTCCCCACCGACGAGTTCCTCGCCGCCGTCCGTCCAGCGCGGTAGGCGCATCGCTTGCAGCCCGGTCGATCGCCATGCCGATCGAACCTGATGATCTCGATATCCCGCCCATCCCCCCGCCGGGGGCCTCACCAGCGGTGGTCACCACCGCGCCGCCACCGCCGCCGCTGCGCAGCCAGCTGGAGATCGTGCGCAGCGGCTCGAATGCACGCTGGGGCGCGATCCTCGCCGGCGTGTTCGTCACCCTCGCGACCTGGATGGTGCTCCATCTCCTCGGCGTCGGTGTGGGCCTGACGGCGATCTCGCCGGACGATCCCGACGAGCTGCGCTCGCTGGGGATCGGCGTCGGGGTGTGGAGCATCCTCGTCCCGATCCTGGCGCTCCTCGCCGGCGGCCTCGTCGCCAGTCGCTTCGCGCCGACCCCGAGTCGCCTGAATCGCATGCTGCACGGCGTGCTCGTGTGGGCGCTGACGACGCTGGTCGTGGCCGTCGGGACGTTCATGATCGCGACCAGCGTGATGCGCGGCGCGGTGGCCGTCACCGGCGGGCTCGGCGACGCGATCGGAACGCTTGGCACGAGCTCGCTGCGTGGTCTCGGCCTCGACGCGCGCGACCTGGTCGAGCCGATCAACGCGCGACTCGCCGCCGAGGGCAAGCCGCCGGTGACCGCGACCCAGCTCGAGCGCGTGGTCGACGACGCGATCACCGCGTCGATCCGCGAGGGCACGCTCGATCGCGACACGCTCGTGACGGCGATCGCCGAGAACACCGCGCTCACCACCGCCGACGTGGAAGAGCTCTCGGCCGAGATCGGCGCACAGTGGCAGCGCGCCGCACAGCGAGCCGGCACGCTCGCCTCCGAGGCGCGACGCGCGACCCTCACGGCCGCCGACGCGACCGGCAAGGTGATGCTCGGCATGTCGATCGCGCTCCTCGCCGGGTTGCTCGCCGCCGTCGGCGGCGCGCTGGTGACCGGTCACCACGACCGTCGCAGGCTTGCATGACCTGGCGCGGTCGTTGCTAGGTCCACGGACATGTTCAGCCCTCCCTCCTCCGCAAGCCAGCTCGACCCCGAGGCCCCCGCTTCCGACGACGACGCCGGCGACGAACGCCGCGACGACCTCGACGAGCGCAGCGAGCGCGACATCTTCGACTCGCCCTACGACTCGTGGCGCGAGCTCGAGGATCTCGAGCTCCTCATGGAGCTCGAGGAAGAGCCGACCGGCCGCTACCACTGAGCGTCGACACCGAGCGTCACCATGAAGCTCGCAGCCGTTCTCGTCGTCGGTCTCCTGACCGGCCAGCCGGCGCCGCCGAGCGCGACGAGCGTCAGCGGCTTCGCGTCGCCCGCGTCGGTGCTCTGGGACGAGCGTTCGGATCTCTACCTGGTCAGCAACCTCAACGGGGGCGCCCTCGACGCCGACGACAACGGGTTCATCAGCCGGGTGTCACCGCCCCCCGATCTGCGCATCGTGGACCTCGCGTGGATCGACGGCGCCGCCGCCGACGTGACGTTGCACGCGCCCAAGGGCCTGGCGCTCGCCGGCGAGCTCCTCTACGTCGTCGACGTGGGTGCGGTGCGGATGTTCGATCGGACCACCGGCGCGCCGCGCGGCGTGGTCGAGCTGCCCTGCGCGGGCGTGCATGACATCGTCGCTGCCGCCGACGGATCGGGCGTGTTCGTGTCCGCCACCGGTTCGATCTGGTCGATCGAGAAGGGCGTGGCGCGTCCCGTCGCCGCCGGCCCGCAGCTCGGCGAACCGAGAGGGCTGGCGATCACGGGCAGCGCGCTGGTCGTCGTCGGCTTCGCGTCCGGTGAGCTCTATCGCCTCTCCGGCGGCCGGCGAACGCAGATCGAGAAGCTGCCGGCGGGCGGCCTCGACGGTGTCGTCGCCCTGCCTCACGGCCGCTTCGCGGTCTCGTCGTGGGACGCCGCTGGCGTGCTGATCGGCGGCGACGGGATGTGGCGCAAGACCGCGCGGCCCGTCGCAAAGCCCGCCGACCTCGGCCTCGATCCGCGACGCGGGCTCTTGCTCGTCCCGTCGCTCGACGAGGATCGCGTCGAGCTTCAGCCGGTCCCGTGAACGCGCCACAGCGTGCGCGGGCGCTCACACCCGAGCGGGGGGACGTCGTTCGCTTGCCAGGAAGTGCCGATTCCCGGCAGGGTGGTCACCGTGATGAACGCGAGCCGCAAGGTGTTGCTGGTGGAGGACGATCGAGAGACGCGGGAGATCATCGCCGAGCTGCTGATGCTCCTGGGACACCAGTGTCGTGCCGCCGGGACGGCGGCGTCGGCGCTCGAGGCGCTGGCCGACTACGCGCCGCAGGTCGTGTTGCTCGACCTCGGGCTGCCCGACATGAGCGGTCATGATCTCGCGCGCAGGGTACGCGCGAGGTGCGGCCAGCCGACGCTGATCGCGGCGGTCACCGGCCGCGTACGTCCCTCGGACATCCGCCGTTCGTTCGAGTCGGGCATCGACCTGCACCTGGCGAAGCCGATCGGCTGTCACGCGCTACGGCGCGTGTTGAGCGCGAACCTGGACGTCGCGGTCCCCGCCTGAGCGCCCCCGTCCCGCCGCGGCGCACGCTCTTCGACCAGCGCTCGCATCGCATCCAGCTCGAGCGCGAGGTGATGATCGGTGCGCTCGCGAAGAAACTCCCCGAGCACGGGCGCGGGTTGGCGCGAGCCTTCCCGCGTGTATGACATCGTGACGCGCGCGATCGTGGCGCCACGGCTGCGCGCCTGCAGCTCGAGCGTCATCTCGTGCCGGAGACCGGGGCCGAGCGTGTACCACTGGAGCGCGCGCTCGGGCTCGTCGCGCACGAGGACCGCCCGCAACATCAGCGGCCGCGACGGGATCCGCACGCGCCATAACGAGAAGGAAGGGGTCTGTTCCTCCACCTCCTCGAGGTGATGGAGGAACCGCGGCAGGTTGCGCGGGCGTTGCCAGAGCTCGTACAGGTCGGCGGCGCTCGACGCGATGGTGAGGGAGCGCTGGAGCACCAGCTGCGCCGAGCCGCGCAGGCGCTCGCGTGCCGCGTCGAGCGCCAACCCGGCGAGGTCCAGCAGGCGGTGCACGGGGTCGGGCGCGCGCATGATCAACCGTTCGACCCGAGCGCGAGGCGGCGCATCGCGGAGACCGGCATCGCCGCGGACGCCGGCGACAGCTCGGCGATGAGCTGGTCGAGGTCGCAGTCGACGTCGTCGTCCGCCGCGTCGGCGACCAGCTCGATCACGACGTCCTCGTCGACGTCCTCCGGCAGCGCCAGACCGGATCTGACGCCCGCGAGCGTCGCCACGACCTGCGCCATCGTCGGGCGCTGCGTGCGATCCTTGGCGAGCATCAGGTTGACCAGGGCGGCCAGCCAGACCGGCGTCGCCGGCGCCTTCACGCGGAGCGGCGGCGGCGGCGACGTCAACTGCTGGGCGATGATGTCCATCATGCCGCCGCTGAACGGAGCCCGACCGGTGAGCAGCTCGTACATGACGACCCCGAGCGCGTAGACGTCACAGGTGCCGTCGACGAGCTCACCCCGGATCTGCTCCGGTGCCATGTAGTGAGGCGTGCCGGTGATCGTCCCGTCCACGGTGAGACGCTCCTCGGTCGGGCTCAGCGCGAGCGCGATGCCCCAGTCGATCACGCGCACCGGGCACGAGGGATCGTCGACGATGATGACGTTGTCCGGCTTGAGGTCGCGATGGACGACGCCGGCCTCGTGCGCGCTGGTCAGCGCGCCGGCGATGTGGCGCACCAGCTCGACCACCTCACCCGCGCCGAGCGCGCCCCGCACGAGCAGGCGATCGGCGAGCGTGGTGCCGGCGATGAGGTTCATCACGAGCCACGGCCGCCCGTCGGACAACGTCCCGGCGTCCTGCACCTCGACGATCGCACGATGCCGCAGGTCGGCGAGCAAGCAGGCCTCGCGCAGGAAGCGCGTGCGTGCCTGCTCGCCCAGCGAGGCGTCCTTCATCACCTTGAGCGCGGCGCGCCGGGGCAGGATCTGGTGCACGGCCTCGTAGACGATGGCCATGCCACCTTCTGCGAGCTTGCGCTCGATCGTGTAGCTACCGACGCGTGTGCCGGCGACCAGCGCCGTGGGCGCCGGCGCGCAAGGCGCTAGCATCGTCGGCGCGACCCTGGGTTGCGTGATGCGTGTGGCCATGGCTGGCCGACGAGAAAGCACGAACGGTGCCGAGGCCTCCGCTCGGGTGCTCGTCGTCGGATCGGTGGTGCACGCGCGCACACCGCCGCCGGCGATCGAGCTGGTAAGTCCCGAAGAGCTCGCGGACCATGTCCAGGCTGCAGCGGTCGTGCCGCGCGCCGTGCGGGCAACCTGGCACGGCATCTGCTCCCAACGATCTGAGCATGACCCGCTCAATCCGCTTTGCCGTGGTAGGCCTGGGGCACTTCGCTCAGGCCGCCATCCTCCCAGCCATCCACCGGCAACGTGGCGCAACTATCTCGGCGCTCGTCTCGGGGACACCCGAGAAGCTCGACGAGCTCGGAACCCGCTACGGTGTCACTCGCCTCTGCGATTACTCGCAGTACGAGGAGCTCCTCGCGTCGGGAGAAATCGACGCGGTGTACATCGCGCTACCGAATGACATGCACGCCGACGCGGCGATCCGCGCGGCCAGCCACGGGGTGCACGTGCTGTGCGAGAAGCCGATGGCCGCCAGCAGCGACGAGTGCAGGTCCATGGTCGAGGCCTGCCAGCGCGAGAACGTGCGTCTCATGATCGCGTACCGGCTGCACTTCCAGTCCGCGAACCTCCACGTCGTCGACCTGATCCAGCGCGGGACCATCGGGACACCTCGCGTGTTCTCCTCGGTGTTCTCGTTCCAGGTGAGGGACGGCAACGTCCGCACCGAGGATCGCGCGGGCGCCGGGCCGCTGCACGACCTCGGCATCTACTGCATCAACGCCGCGCGGTACGTGTTCCGCGACGAGCCGATCGGCGTCCACGCGCACCGCATCAGCAACAACGACGACGAGCGGTTCAAGTCCATCGAGGAAGGCGTGGCGGCGTCGCTCCGCTTCCGGGGAGGTCGCGTCGCCAACTTCGTCTGCAGCTACAACGCGGCGGATCGCTCGAACTACGAGGTGATCGGGACCGACGGCGTGCTCGAGGTCGAGAACGCGTACGAGTACACGACGCCGATGGCCGTGACGCTCGTGAAGCACGGCAAGCGCAAGCGCCGCAGCTTCCGCAAGAGCGATCAGATCGCGGCCGAGGTGCAGTACTTCGTGCGCTGCATCCGCAACGAGATCGAGCCCGAACCGTCGGGTCTGGAAGGCCTCGCCGATCTCCACATCATCGAGGCGATCCAGGAGGCGGTTCGCACCGGGCAACACGTCCCCATCGCGCCGCTCACCGGGATCGAGGAGGAGCAACACCCGTCGCCGGACCAGGCGATCACGCGACCCGCACACGGCGCGTCCAAGCTGATCGGCGTCGAGAGCGCGTCGCGCTGATCACCGTGTCAGCACCGCACGCCGCGGTGAGCGTGTGTGCGGAGCGGGCACATCACTTGCAAAGCTGAACAGCATGTCCCTCTCGCGTTCGTTGTGGAACCGACGGCCACGCGCGAGCTATGCCACCGAGCTTGCCGACGACACCGCGGTCGACGTGTGCGTGGTGGGCGGCGGGATGGCCGGGCTCAGTGTGGCGCACGCGCTCTCCCGGCGAGGCGTACACGTCGCGGTCGTCGATCAGGGCCTCGTGGGCGGTGGAGAGACCGGGCGCACGAGCGCGCATCTCTCGAGCGCGCTCGATGACCGTTTCTACGAGCTCGAGCGCCGGCATGGCGCCGAGCGCGCGCGCCTCGCCGCGGCGAGCCACGCCGCCGCGATCGACATCATCGAGACCAACGTGCGTGAGCTGGAGATCGAGTGCGACTTCGAGCGGGTCGACGGGTATCTCTTCGCCGCCCCGGGCCGCCCGGACGGCGAGCTCGAACGCGAGCTCGCCGCCGCCGCCCGCGCCGGCGCCGAGGTGACCCGGGTGACGCGTTCGCCGCTGCCGTTCGACGCCGGTGAGGCGCTCCGGTTCGCACGCCAGGCGCGGTTCGAGCCGCTGGCTTACCTCGACGGGATCGCGCGCGCGATCGTCGCCACCGGCAGCACGATCCACACCGGCGTGCACGCGATCGGCGTCGAGCCGGACGGAGGCGCGACGTGCCGGGTCCTCCTCGACGGCGGTCGCGCGGTTCGCTGCGCCGCGGTGGTCGACGCGACGAACGCCGCGTTCACGAGCAACGTCCGCATGCCGCTGCGGCAGGCGCCCTACCAGACGTACGTCATCACGATCGAGCTCACGCGCGAACCCGTCCCCGACGCGCTCTACTGGGACACCGGCGATCCCTATCACTACCTGCGGGTCGCGCGAGATCTCGACGGACGCGAGCTGTTGCTCGTCGGGGGCGAGGACCACCGCGTCGGACAGGACGCGCACCCTTCCGAGCGCTGGGGCGCCCTGGAACGCTGGGCCCGCGAGCGCATGAGCGTCGGCGAGGTCGTCGACCGCTGGTCGGGACAGATCATGGAGCCTGCCGACGGCCTCGCCTTCGTCGGGCGCAGCCCGGACCTCGACCAGGTCTACGTCGTCACCGGCGATTCGGGCCACGGACTGACCCACGCGGTGATCGCCGGCGTCGTCATCCCCGAGCTGATCGCGGGCGGCGAGCACCCCTGGGCCGCGCTCTACGACCCGCGCCGCAGCGTGTTCATGCACGCGGCCGGCACGATGATGCGCGAGAACGCGAGCTCCGCGGCGCGCTACGCCGACTGGCTCGGCGGCGGCGACGTCGACGACGTCGAGGCGATCCCGCGCGGCCAGGGCGCCGTCGTGCGCCGCGGGGTGCACCTCATCGCCGTCTACCGCGACGACCGTGGCGTCGTCCACGAGCACTCCGCGCGCTGCCCGCACATGTCGGCGGTGGTGCAGTGGAACGAGGCGGAGGGGACCTGGGACTGCCCGGCGCACGGCTCGCGGTTCGACGGCTGCGGGCGCGTGCTCCACGTGCCCGCGGTCTCCGACCTCGCGCCGGCGCCTGCCCACGTCGAGGGCGATGGCACCGCGCCGGCGCGGGTCGACGTCTCGCCCGACGAGCCACCCCCGCTGGGCGCGGCACCGTTGCGCACGAGCACCTGAGCGCGATCGGACGTCAGGGCAAGAGCCCGCGATCGAGCCGCGCGAACTGTTCGCGCATGGTGTCGACCTGCACCTGAAACTGGTCCATCGCGTCGTCGAAGGTCTCCTCGGGGGCCTCCAGGACCTGGCGACGGAGCTCGACCAGGTGCCAGTAGTCCTTGCGCAGGCTCTCGATGCGCTCGATGGGCACGTTCGCCATCCGGCCGCGGCCCTCGAGCTCGATCGCCAGGGCGGCGAGCTGCACCTGGGAGCTGGCCACGAAGCGTCGCCGCGCATCGCGGCGCTCGTCGGCGGCCGATGGTCGCGCCGCACGCTCGTCGCCGAGGCGCTTGCCGTAGGTGGCGACGTGGTCGTCGATCGGCGGCCGCTCGTCCCGGCACATCGTGCAGCCCGCAACCACGACACTGCATACCGTCGCGACCATCAGCGTGAACCGTCTGGACGTCATGCGCACCGATGGTGCACGCGACGGGCCAGCTGGCCCGCGACTTGCTCACCATCCTCGTGCAAACCCACGAAAGGAACGTCTCATGGAGATTCTCTGGATGGCACTCGTTGGTCTCGTCGTCGGCGCGCTCGCCAAGCTGATCATGCCGGGACGCGATCCCGGCGGCGTCATCGTGACCGCGCTCATCGGTCTCGCCGGTGGTCTGCTCGCCGCTGTGATCGGGCGCGCCGCGGGCTGGTATCACCAGAACGAAGCCGCCGGCTTCATCGCCTCGATCATCGGCGCCGTGATCCTGCTCGCGATCTACCGGGCGGTCATCGTCCGCCGCGGCGACCTACCGGGCTGACCCCGACATGCGGAGGAGGAGCGTGGAGAGCTCGTCGGCATGCTCCTCCTCCTTGGCGAGGATCTCCTCGACGAGCCGCCGCGTCGTGACGTCGTCGTCACCGAGCCAGCGGACGATCTCCGAGTAGGTCTCGATGGCGACGCGTTCGGCGACGAGATCCTCCTGGATCATGTCCTCGAGGTTCTTGCCCTCGCGGTACTCCGCGTGGCTTCGCGTCGCGAGCCCCGTCGGGTCGTAGTTGGGGATGCCGCCGAGCTCGGTGATGCGCTTGGCCACGGCGTCGGCGTGCGCCTGCTCCTCGTTGGCGTGCTCCAGGAACTCCTGGGCCACTGGCGAGGCGTGGATCCCCGAGGCCATGTAGTAATGGTTCTTGTAACGCAGCGTGCAGACGATCTCGGTCGCGAGGACCTCGTTCAGCACGCTGATGACGCGCTCGCGATCGGCGAGGTACGCGCCCGTCACGGCGCCATCGAGCATTCGCTCGCGAGCGCGCTTCCTGATCTGCTCCAGGTCGGTCTTGAAGGTCTCCATTCGAACCCGGATAGCAAGTGTCGTGCCCTGGCACGGAGACTGCTTCTTCCTCCGGTATGTGTCCGATCCAGCCTGATCCGATCCAGCGGGAACGTTCCGCACGCCCGCGCAAGACGATCCAGCAGGTCGTCATCGCCGCGGTGGCGCCCGAGGAGCACGACGACGTCCTGCGCATCGCCTGGGTGCGGGCCTCGACCTTCGGCCTGCGGCTGGTGGTGTGCGCGGTGGTGGCCGATGACGGCGACGTGAGGTCGGCGCGGGAGATGATCGAGCAGCGCGTGAACGCGCTCATCCCCAACGCCTCGCATCTCGAGATCGACGTGCGCGTCGGCGACCGTGCGGAGCAGCTGCTCGAGTGCGCGCGAACGCACGACACGGTCCTCCTCGTGATGGGTCCCGCCTCGCACCGCGAAGGCGTCCTGGCCCGCTTCTTCAGCCCCAGCCTCCCCACCGCGCTCCTGCGCGCCGCGGAGTTCCCGATCCTGGTGACGCGCTACTCGCCGCCGACGGGGCGGATCGTCGCGGCCGTCGAGCTGGGCGAACCGATGAAGCCGGTGCTGCGGGCCGCCGCGGAGGAGGTCCGCCGCGCCGGCGGCAAGCTCCACGTCATCCACTGTGTCGCGCCGATGCCGGCGCCGGGCACCATGGAGCTCCCCGTCCTGACCACGCCGTCCACGGAGCTGATCGATGCCGCGCGGACCGAGCTCACCCGCGCCGTCGCCGCGATGGGGGTGACGCCTGCCGAGGTGAAGGTGGAGGTCGGCGCGGCCGGCCAGACGATCCTGCAGGTCGCGCGCGAGCTGTCGGCCGACCTCATCGTCGTGGGCACCCATGGCCGCAGCGGGCCCGCCCGCCTGCTCCTCGGCTCCATCGCCGAGGAGGTGCTGCGCGCGACGGCCTGCAACGTGATGGTCGTCCGCGCCGGTGGCGACGCCTGACCGCCCGCGCGGGTTCAGCGATGGAGCCAGAGCCGGAGCACGGCCATCAGCTGTTCCGCGTCGACCGGCTTCGCCAGGTAGTCGCTCGCACCCGCCTCGAGTGTCTTCTCGCGGTCGCCCTTCATCGCCTTGGCCGTCACCGCGATGATCGGCAGCCGACGCATGTTCGGCGACTCGCGGATGATGCGCGTGGTCTCGTAGCCGTCCATGCCGGGCATCATGATGTCCATCAGCACCACCGCGACGTCGGGCGTCGCCTGCAAGGTCGCGATCGCCTCCGGCCCGGTCTGCGCGGTCAAGACGTGCATGCCGTGCCGCTCGAGCAGGTTGCCCAGCGCGAAGATGTTGCGGACGTCGTCGTCGACGACCAGCACCTTGCGGCCGAGCAGGCTCGCGTTCGAGCGCCGGAGCCGCTCCAGCAGCTTCTGCTTCGCCACCGGCAGGCCGGCGATGGGGCGATGCAGGAACAGCGCGGTCTCGTCGAGCAGGCGCTCCGGCGACTCCACGCCCTTGAGGATGATCGTGCGCGCCAGCTCCTGCAGGTGAGCCTCCTGCTCCGGCGTCAGGTCACGGCCGGTGAAGACGACGACGGGGATGTCGCCGAGGCCCGGCGTCTCGCTCATCGTCCGGAGGACGTCCATGCCGGTCATGTCGGGCAGCTTGAGATCGAGGACCACACAGTCGACATGGTTCGACTGCATCGTCTCGAGCGCCTGTGCGCCCGTCGCGGCGGTGAGCACGTTGATGTCGTCCTGACCGAGCAGCTCGAAGATCCCCATGCGTTCGCGCTCGTCGTCCTCGACGACGAGCAGGGTGCGACGCCGCGGCTCGACGAAGTCGCGCAGGCGCTCGAAGGCCCCCTTGAGCTGGTCCGTCGAGGCCGGCTTGCTGAGGAAGCCAAAGGCGCCGTGTGACAGGGCGTGTCGCCGGTTGTCGTCGAGCGTGACCACCTGCACCGGGATGTGACGCAGGGCGGGATCCTGCTTCAGGTGCGAGAGCACGGTCCACCCGGGCACGTCGGGCAGGAAGACGTCGAGCGAGACCGCGGTCGGGCGGTACTCGCGCGCCAGCTCGAGCACCTCGGTGCCGCGCGACGTCGACACGACCTGGAAGCCCGTCGCGTGCGCGAGGTCGGTGAGGATGCGAGCGTAGTGGAGGTCGTCCTCGACGACGAGCATCACCGGCTGGTCCTCCTTCAGGTCCTTGCGATCGTCGGGGACGATGGCGGCCGGAACCTCGACGTGCACCGGCGAGGGCGGCGGCTGCGGCTGGGCGAGCAACGGCGCCGGACGCACGTCCGCCGTCGGCCCGGCGTACACGCTCGGCAGGTAGAGCCGGAACGTGCTCCCGACCCCGGGCAAGCTCGAGAGCTGGATCTCGCCGCCGAGCAGGTTGGCCAGCTCGCGGCTGATCGCGAGGCCGAGGCCGGTGCCGCCGAACTTGCGGCTGGTGCCGGCGTCGGCCTGCTGGAACGCCTCGAAGATGATGCGCTGCTTCTCGAGCGGGATCCCGATCCCGGTGTCCGACACCTCGAAGCAGACCACCGACGACGCGCTCTTCAGGATCGGGTGGTCGGGCGCGAAGCCCGACCCCACCGGCATCACCGACAGCCGGATGCGTCCCTGCTCGGTGAACTTGAACGCGTTGGAGAGCAGGTTCTTGAGCACCTGCTGGAGCCGCTTGGCATCGGTGACCAGGCTGCGCCCGATCGCCGGTTCGGCGTGCACCTCGAACTCGAGACCACGTCGCTCGGCGTCGAGCCGGAACGGCCGCGCGATCGTCTCGAGCAGCGTGCCGAAGAAGACCTCGGTCGGCTCGACGGTCACGGTGCCCGACTCGATCTTCGAGAGATCGAGGATGTCGGTGATGAGGTTCAGGAGGTCGGTGCCCGCCGAGTGGATCGTGCGGGCGAACTCGGTCTGCTTGGGCGTCAGGTTCTCCTCGACGTTCTCGGCGAGCTGCTGGCCGAGGATGAGGATCGAGTTGAGCGGGGTCCGGAGCTCGTGCGACATGTTGGCGAGGAACTCGGACTTGTACTTGGAGGTGAGCGCGAGCTCGCCGGCCTTCTCCTCGAGCGCACGCCGCGCCTGCTCGATCTCCTGGTTCTTGCGCTCGACCTCGGCGTTCTGCTCGGCGAGCTGCTGCGCCTTCTGCCCCAGCGCCTCGTTGGTCTGCTGCAGCTCGGCCTGCTGCGTCTGCAGCTCGGCGGCGAGCTGCTGCGACTGGGCCAGGAGCGCCTCGGTCTGCATCGTCGCCTCCACGCTCGACAGGTTGATGCCGATCGAGCTGGTGAGCTGATCGAGGAACGCGAGGTGCAGCTCCGTGTACGCGCTGATCGTGGCCAGCTCGATCACCGCCTTGATCTGGCCCTCGAAGAGCACGGGCAGGACCACCACGCACCTGGGCCGTGCGGTGAACAGCCCGGTGGTCACGCGCACGCTGTCGGGCGGCACGTCGCTGACCAGGAGCCGCTTCTTGTCGACCGCGCACTGCCCGACGAGGCCTTCGCCGGCCCGCAACCACCGCTTGGCACCGGCGATGTCGTCGTCGGCGTACGCGGCGAGCAACATCAGGCCGGGCTGTCCCTGCTCGGGGAGCACGGTGCTCTGATAGATCACGCCGTGCTGCGCGCCGACGATCGACGCGAGCTCGCTCAGGAGGAGCTGGCCGACGCGGGCCAGGTCGCGCTGCCCCTGCAGCATGTTGGTGATGCGCGCCAGGTTGGTCTTGAGCCAGTCCTGCTCGGTGTTCCTGTCGGTGGTGAGCCGCAGGTTGTCGATCATCGTGTTGATGTTGTCCTTGAGCTCGTTGACCTCGCCGCGCGCGTCGACCTGGATCGATCGCGTGAGATCGCCCTTGGTCACGGCCGTGGCGACCTCCGCGATCGCGCGCACCCACGTGGTCAGGTTGGCGGCGAGGAGGTTCACGTTGCCGGTGAGGTCCTTCCACGTTCCGGAGGCGCCGGGCACGTTGGCCTGGCCGCCGAGGCGACCCTCGACACCGACCTCGCGCGCCACCGAGGTCACCTGGTCGGCGAACGTGGCCAGCGTGCGGGTCATGTCGTTGATCGTGTCGGCCAGCGCCGCGACCTCGCCCTTGGCCTTGATGGCGAACGTCTGCTGCAGATCGCCGCTGGCGACGGCGGTCACGACCTTGGCGATGCCGCGCACCTGCTCGGTGAGGTTGGCCGCCATGACGTTCACCGTGTCGGTCAGGTCCTTCCACGTGCCGGCGACGCCGGGCACGCGCGCCTGACCGCCGAGCTTGCCGTCGGTGCCGACCTCGCGGGCCACGCGCGTCACCTCGTCGGCGAAGGCGTTCAGCTGATCGACCATCGTGTTGATCGTCACCTTGAGCTCGAGCACCTCGCCGCGGACGTCGACCGTGATCTTGCGCGACAGATCGCCGCGCGCGATGCCGGTCGTGACCTCGGCGATGTTGCGCACCTGCGTCGTGAGGTTGCCGGCGAGCAGGTTGACGTTGTCGGTCAGGTCCTTCCACGTGCCCGCGGCCCCCGGCACGTTGGCCTGGCCGCCGAGCTTGCCGTCGGTGCCGACCTCGCGGGCCACGCGGATGACCTCGCCGGCGAACGAGCGCAGCTGCTCGACCATCGTGTTGAGCGTCTCCTTGAGGAGGAGGAGCTCGCCGCGGACATCGACCGTGATCTTCTTCGAGAGATCGCCGCCCGCGATCGCGGTCGCGACCTCGGAGATGTTGCGCACCTGGGCCGTCAGGTTGCCGGCCATCGAGTTCACGTTGTCGGTCAGGTCCTTCCAGATGCCGGCGACGCCGGGGACCTCGGCCTGGCCGCCGAGCTTGCCCTCGGTGCCGACCTCGCGGGCCACGCGCGTCACCTCGCCGGCGAACGCGTTCAGCTGATCGACGAGCGTGTTGATCGTGTCCTTGAGCTCGAGGATCTCGCCCTTGACGTCGATGGTCAGCTTGCGCGACAGGTCCCCCCTCGCGACCGCGGTCGTGACCTCCGCGATGTTGCGCACCTGCGTCGTCAGGTTCGACGCCATCGAGTTGACGGAGTCGACGAGCGCGCGCCACGTCCCCGCCGCGCCCGGCACCTGGGCCTGACCGCCGAGGCGGCCCTCGGTGCCGACCTCGCGGGCCACGCGCGTCACCTCGCTGGCGAAGTCGTTCAGCTGATCGACCATGGTGTTGAGCGTCTGCTTGAGCTGCAGCATCTCGCCCTTCACGTCGACCGTGATGCGCTTGGACAGATCGCCGCCCGCGATCGCGGTCGCGAACTCGGCGATGTTCCGCACCTGCCCGGTCAGGTTGCCGGCCATCGAGTTCACGTTGTCGGTCAGGTCCTTCCACGTCCCGCCGACGCCGGGCACCTCGGCCTGTCCACCCAGGGCGCCCTCGGTGCCGACCTCGCGGGCCACGCGCGTCACCTCGGCGGCGAACGCGCGCAGCTGATCGACCATCGTGTTGAGCGTCTCCTTGAGCTGGAGCATCTCGCCCTTCACGTCGACCGTGATCTTCTTCGACAGGTCGCCGCCGGCGACCGCCGACGCGACCTCGGCGATGTTGCGCACCTGTCCGGTGAGGTTGCCGGCCATCGAGTTGACCGAGTCGGTCAGGTCCTTCCACGTGCCGGCCACGCCGCGCACGACCGCCTGTCCGCCCAGCTTGCCCTCGGTGCCGACCTCGCGCGCCACGCGCGTGACCTCCGACGCGAACGCGTTCAGCTGGTCGACCATGACGTTGAAGGTCTGCTTCAGCTGCAGCATCTCGCCCTTCACGTCGACCGTGATCTTCTTCGACAGATCGCCGGTCGCGATCGCGGTCGCCACGTCGGCGATGTTGCGCACCTGCGTGGTCAGGTTGTTGGCCATCGAGTTGACCGAGTCGGTCAGGTCCTTCCACGTGCCGGCCACGCCGCGCACCTCCGCCTGACCGCCGAGGCGCCCCTCGGTGCCGACCTCGCGCGCCATGCGGGTCACCTCCGAGGCGAAGCCGTTGAGCTGATCGACCATCGTGTTGAGCGTCTCCTTCAGGCGGAGCAGCTCGCCGGAGACGTTGACGGTGATCTTGCGCGACAGGTCACCGGACGCGATCGCGGTGGCGACCTCGGCGATGTTGCGCACCTGCGCCGTCAGGTTCGACGCCATGAAGTTGACGTTGTCGGTCAGGTCCTTCCAGGTGCCGGCGACGCCGGGGACCTCGGCCTGGCCCCCGAGCTGCCCTTCGGTGCCGACCTCGCGCGCCACGCGCGTCACCTCGCTGGCGAACGAGTTGAGCTGGTCGACCATCGTGTTGATCGTGTCCTTCAGCTCGAGGAGCTCACCCGAGACGTTCACGGTGATCTTGCGCGACAGGTCGCCGCGCGCCACGGCGGTCGTCACCTGCGCGATGTTGCGCACCTGATCGGTCAGGTTGCCGCACATCGCGTTCACCGAGTCGGTCAGATCCTTCCACGTGCCGGCGACGCCGGGCACGATCGCCTGGCCGCCGAGCTTGCCGTCGGTGCCGACCTCGCGCGCCACGCGCGTCACCTCGGACGCGAACGAGCGCAGCTGGTCGACCATCGTGTTGATCGTCTCCTTGAGCCTCAGGAACTCGCCGCGGACGTCGACGGTGATCTTCTTCGAGAGGTCGCCGCTGGCGACGGCGATCGTCACCTCGGCGATGTTGCGCACCTGCGCGGTCAGGTTCGACGCCATCGAGTTGACCGAGTCGGTCAGGTCGCGCCAGACGCCGGACACCGCGGGCACCTGCGCCTGACCGCCGAGCTTGCCCTCGGTGCCGACCTCGCGCGCCACGCGCGTCACCTCCGAGGAGAAGACGTTGAGCTGCTTGATGACGCCGTTCACGATCGTCGCCGACCGCAGGAAGTCGCCCTGCAGCGGCCGGCCGTCGACGTCGAGACGCACGGTCTGGGTCAGGTCGCCCTCGGCGACGCCGGCGAGCGCGCGGGTCATCTCCGTGGACGGCCAGAGCAGATCGTCGATCAGCGTGTTGACCGAGCTCTCGAGATCGGTCCACGCGCCCTTCGAGCGCGAGAACCTCACCCGCTGCCGCGTCCGGCCCTCGACGCCGACCGCCTGCCCCACCTTCTGCACCTGCTGCGTGACCTCCTGGCTCGTCGCGACGAGATCGTTGACCGCCTCGGCGATCTTGCCGAGGAGCCCGTCCCAGTGATCGGGACACCGGACGGTCAGATCGCCGTCGCGGGCGGACCTCAGCACGTGCAGGAGCTCCTGCAACTCGATCTTGTCGTTCATCTCCAGGCTCCTCAGCTGACGACCAGGTCGGAGAAACGATGGCGCTGCGCGAGCTCGACGAAGACCGCGACCTTCTTGCGTACGACCTCGGGGTCGAGCGGCTTGACGATGTAGTCGGCGCCGCCGGCGGCGTACGCGCGATGGATCTCCTCGGGGTCGTCGCCGAACGCGGTGACGAACAAGATCGGGATGTCGCGGTAGCGGGCGAGCTTCTTCAGGTGACGCGCCACCTCGAGGCCGTCCATCCCGGGCATCGCGACATCGATCAGCGCGACCACGAAGTCGTCCCGCAACGCCTCGCGCAGCGCCTCTTCACCCGACGTGGCGGTCACCAGCCGGTAGCGGGGATCCGACAGGATCGCCCCGAGCGCGACCAGGTTCTCGGGCCGGTCATCCACGAGGAGGAGGTTGACGGGCTGAGCGTCGAGCCGGCCCGCCACGGGGGGCGCGATCGGCAGCGTGAACGACAGCGTCGTGCCCACGCCCGGGTCGCTCTCCGCCCAGATCCTACCGCCGTGGGCGTCGATGATCGCGCGACAGATCGCGAGGCCCAGGCCGGCGCCGCGCTTGTCGCGCTTCACCCCCTGCCAGAAGCGATCGAAGACGTGCGGCAGGTGCTCGGCCGGGATGCCCGTGCCGCTGTCCTTGACCCAGAGGCGCAGCTCGCCGTGCTGGTGCGTCGCGCCGATCGTGACCGCGCCGCCGGGGACGTTGAACTTGATCGCGTTCGAGATCAGGTTCTCGAGCACCTCCTGGATCCGCAGCTCGTCGACCAGGACCGCGGGCAACGAGGGGGACAGATCGGTGTTGAGGACGACCGAGGCGTCGGCGGCGAGGATCTGCTGGGACTCGATCGCCGCCAGCACGACCTCGACCACCTCGACGCGACGCTTCTCGATGGTCACGCCGCTGCCCTCGTAGGCGTTCACCTCGAGCAGGTCGCGAACCAGCCGGTCGGCGCGCTGCACGCTGCGGCGCATCCGGTCGAGGTGGCGGCGTTGCGCGGGCTCGCCGAGCTGGCTCTCGAGGAGATCGCAGGCGGTGGTGATGACGTTCAGGGGATTGCGTAGATCGTGGGCGACGACGCCGAGGACCTCGTCGCGCAGCGCGAGCGCCCGCTCGGCCGCCTGGATCGCGGCGTCGCGCTCGGCGATGGCACGGAAGCGAACCAGCGCCGGCGCCGCCAGCGCCGCCAGCGCCTTGAGCAAGCCACGCTGCTGCTCGTTCAGGTCGACGATCGACCGCCAGCCCAGCAGGATGGCCCCCTCGTGGGCGTCGGCGTGGCGCATCGGCAAGACGACGATGGTGGAGATGCTCTCTCGCGCGAGCGCCTCGGAGATCATGCCGTCGTCGCTCCGCGATGGATCGAGCGCGTGGGGCCCGGACTCGCTGAACCGCTCGGCGAGCAGGTGGACAGGATGGCTGTAATCCATCTCGTCCTCGCCGCAGAAGCCGATGGCCGCGCGCGTCTTCAGCTGGTCGCCCTGGCGGAGCCGGACGATGACGATGTCGGCCTCGACGGCCTCACCGAGCTGGCGGCTGAGGTCAGGGAGGACGTCCTCCAGACGATCACTCGCGACGATGGTCGTCGCGAAGCGCTCCATGGTTTCGGCTCGCTGGGGCACGGGTTGGCCATAACCTAACAAACGGCGGGCCAAGTCATCAGCCGTTCCAGTGGGCACGTCGTCTGCAAGCGCTCATGGTGAGGCACGCCCGAAGTCGTGTGATCACTCGAATGTCCGCTAGCTGACCGATGAGGGGCGTATCCATCGTGTGCGCTCGCGCCACAGCGAGCGGTAGCGCACGTCACTGTGCGCGGAAGGGCTCAGATGGCACTGCAGATCCTGGTCGTCGAAGATGAACGAGATGAAGGTGAAGTCCTGTGCGACCTGCTCGCAGAGCACAAGTACAAGGCCGTCCACGTCGACAGCGCCGACGCGGCGCTCGCGGCGCTGAACGAGGGGCACTTCGACGTGGTGATCAGCGACGTCAACATGCCCGGCTGCAACGGGATCCAGCTGTGCGAGCGCGTGCGGCAGGTCCATCCGGACGTCCCGGTGATCCTGTCGACCGGCGCCGCCACCGTGGCCACGGCCGTCGCCGCGCTGCGCGCGGGAGCCTGGGACTTCATCATCAAGCCCATCTCGTCGCAGATGGTGATGGTCGCGGTCGGCCGCGCCGTCGAGCATCATCAGGTCAAGACGGAGCTGCGACGGCTGCGGGCCGCGCTCGCCGCCTCGCGGCCGATCGAGGGCATCATCGGTGATAGCCCGGCGGTCAAGGAGGTCGTCGACATGGTGTTGCGCATCGCCCCCAGCGATGCGACCGCGCTCATCACCGGCGAGAGTGGCACGGGCAAGGAGCTCATCGCGATGGCGATCCATCGTGAGGGGCCGCGCGCGAGCGAGCCGTTCGTCGCGGTGAACTGCGGGGCGGTGCCGAGCCACCTGCTCGAGAGCGAGCTCTTCGGCCACGTGAAAGGCGCGTTCACCGACGCGCGCCGCGACCGCCCTGGCCTGTTCGTGCAGGCCGGCGACGGCACGATCTTCCTCGACGAGATCGGCGAGATGCCGATGGACATGCAGGTCAAGCTCCTGCGCGTGCTGCAGGAGCGGAAGATCCGACCGGTCGGCGGCGACGAGGAGCGCCCGATCTCGGCGCGCGTCGTGTGCGCGACCAACCGCGATCTCGAATCGGAGATCGACGCCGGACGATTCCGCCACGACCTCTACTACCGCATCAACGTGGTGACCATCGACGCGCCCCCGCTCCGCTCGCGCGGTGGCGACGTCTTGCTCCTCGCGATGCACTTCATCCAGCGCATCGCGACGCGCAGCGGCAAGCAGGTGACCGGGTTGTCCGTCGACGCCGCGCGCATGTTCCTCGAGTACGACTGGCCGGGGAACGTGCGCGAGCTGGAGAACTGCCTCGAACACGCGGTGGCGATGAGCCGGCACAACGAGATCACCCCCAACGATCTGCCCGCGAAGATCCGCGATCACCGGACCTCGCGCATCGTGATCGAGGGCAACGACCCCGACGAGCTCATGACCCTGGCCCAGCTCGAGAACCGGTACGTGCACCGCGTGCTCGCCGCCTGTGGCGGCAACAAGACGCGCGCCGCCAAGGTCCTCGGCATCGACCGCCGCTCGCTCTACCGGCGTCTCGAGGAGACGCAGGCGATCGAGGCGCAGGCCAGCGCCGGCAGCAACGGCAAGGCGACCGGTGGGACCCCGCCGGTCAGCGAGCCCACGTCGTCCTCGCCGAGCTCCTGAGGCAGCCCGTCAGGCCCAGGTCGTCGTGTCCGCGTGACGGCGGATGAGGGTGAGCAGCGGGTCGAGCCCGACCGGCTTGCGCAGGAACGCGTTGACCTCCATCTGGGCGCAGAGCTGCTCGGCGTCCGGCTGCGCGGTCAGCACGATCACGGGGATGTCGCGGAGCTCCGGCTCGGCGAGCTGCGCGTCGCGGAAGGCGCGGCCGTCGAGCACCGGCATGGCGAGGTCGAGCAGGATGACCGATGGAGGTTCGGGCCACGCGCGGAGTCGCTCGAGCGCTTCCTGGCCGTTGGCGGCCGCGACCGGCTCGTAGCCATGGTCGGTGAGCGCCTCGCACAGGGTGTCGCTCATCTCCTCGTCGTCTTCGACGACCAGGATTCGCTTCGGGTAGGCAAGATCTTCCACGGGCTCTCTGCTAGTTGTCGGGGTCACAGCGACGGAACCTCCGGGCAGCGCGCGAGAGCCGGCGGACACCTTCCTCCAGCTCGGCGATGCGCGCGCGGGCGAAGCTGATGCGGAACCCGAGCGGGGTTCCCTGACCGTCGGGGCGGAACACGCACCCGGGGTCGATCGCGACACCGTGCTTGATCGCGATGGTCACGACCTCGACGTCGTCGCCCTCGAGATCACTCTCCGCCCACACCGCGAGCCCGCCTTCGGGCTCGCGCACCTGCCAGCCCGGCAGGTGATGATGCACCGCCGCGATCACCGCGTCGGCGCGGCGGGCGTACGTGGCGCGGGCCTCGGCGAGGCGCGCCGGGTGCGTACACTCACCGAGGATCCGCGCCAGCGCCGCGGGCACCAACCCGGGATCGCGTACCTCGTCCTTGTGCGCCAGCGCGAGCACGTCACGCCGCGCGTGGCGGGGCGGGACCAGCCAGCCGACGCCGAGCCCGGGAGCCAGGAGCTTCGAGAAGGTGCCCACGTGCCAGACGCGATCGGGCGCGTCGGCGATGAGCGGGCGTCGGCTCGCGCCGTCGAAGCGCAGGTCCGACAGGCCGTCGTCGACGATGATCGGCGAGCCCGTGGCCAGGAGCTGGGCTCGCCGCGGCGAGACGAGATCCAGTCCCTCGGGTGTCGAGACGCCTTCCATCACGAACTGGGGCGCGTCCTCGTCGACGGGTACCACCTCGTGGCCCGCGGACGTGAACGCGGCGATCGCCGCGGGTGAGCTGAGCTCGCCGACGGCGATGCGACCAGCGGGCCTCATCGCGCGCGCCACCAGCGCGAGCGCCGCGCGTGCGCCCGTGGTGACGATGACGTCGGCGGGGTCGACCTGCGCGCCGCGCGCGAGCAGACGATCCGCGACCCAGACCCGGATCTGCTCGAGGCTGTCGGCCCACGCCCCCGACTCGAGGACCTGTTCCATCGCGCGCACGAACGCGAGGCGAGGCAGGAGCTCGTCGGCAGGCAAGCAGCCGGCGAGCGAGATGACGCCGGGATGACTCGCCGCGCGTCGCTGCAATCTCTCGATGCGTAGGTCCATTTGGCGCCGCTCCTCCGGGAACGCAAGCTACGTGCCGCACCGAGGTGCGCCGAGAGGGGTGCGCGAGGCATCACCTCGTGCGTCACCGCCCGTGCGAGCGACGCCGCACGTGCACGACCAGCGCAGGCGAAGCCGATGCAGCGTGCGTGCCCAGCCGAGGGGGACGGGCCGGCTGCGCGCCGCCGGCCAGCACGGTGTGTCGCGATCGCGCGTGCGAACGGCGCAAGTACGCGTGTCGTTGCGCGCACACGCGCCGATCGAGCTTGGTACGGCGGGTGCTCTATCCCCGCTCAACTCTCGAAGGAGTCCTCAATGCGAAGCCTCACCATGCTCGTCTCGTTTGCGGCAGCCCTGTGCGGGACCGCGTATGCGCAGCCCGACCCGAGCGTCCCGAACGATGCGGACGATCAAGAAGATGGTCGCCCCGCCACCGCCGAAGACACCAGGAACGCTTCCCCCAACGACGGCGACCTCCCACCGGTCCGCTCCGACAACGATCCACAGCCCGAGGTCGCGACCCCGGGCGTTCCGCCCGGCGGCCTCGTCGAGCAGGCGGGCGTCGGCGGCACGGTCGGCTACGGCCGCGCCGGCGTCCTCGAGCTCGGCGGCTCCGCCGGCTTCACGTCGGGTGGCGGCATGACCCAGGTCAACGTCGCTCCCTCGATCGGCTGGTTCGTCGCCGATAACCTGCAGCTGACCGGCGTCTTCGACGTCGCGCACGCCAGCACGGACAACGGCGACGGCACGCTGGTCACCCTCCTCGCGGAGCCCTCGTACCACCTCCCGTTCAACCGCACGACCTTCGGCTTCTTCGGCCTCGGCGTGGGCGCGTCGTACGTGAAGGGCCCGGGCATGGCGTTCGCGATGGCGCCGCGCGTCGGCGCCAACTTCCTCGTCGGTCGATCGGGCATCCTGACCCCGTCGCTGTCGTGGCAGTACAACACGCACGACTCGATGGACACCGGCGACGGCGTGCTGCTCCAGGTGTCGAACGCGGTGCGCGCCAACGTCGGCTACACCGTCATGTGGTGACGTGATCGAGCCTTCATCCGAGCTTCATTCTCACCAGCGACCGGGGTGGCGAATCGTCGCCGCCCCGGTCGCGTTCGGCCTCCAACCAGCAAAGAGGAAATCATGGGCACTCTCAGCAGCGACATCAACGAGAGCACGTTCTCCAGCGACAACGGGACGAGCGCGTCCGAGATGAAGGACGAGCTCAAGTCTCGCATCGGCTCGCGCGTCCAGTCGATGCTCGACGGCGCGTCGGAGCGGCTCTCGGGGGCCAAGACCCGCGTCCGCTCCGCCGCCTCGACCGCGCGCACCACCGCCGGCGAGAAGGTCGAGTCGATGGGCGACCTCATGCACCGCCACCCGCTCGCGACGATCGCGATCGGACTCGGGGTCGGCTACCTCCTGGGCCGGTTCATGGCCGCGCGCCGCTAGGATGGACGCCGTGAGAACCGAGAGCACGACCCCGAGGAGGCGCGCGAGCGACGACGTCCTGTCGATCGTCGACGACGTCCTCGGCAAGAACCCCTGGGTGCGGCTCGGCGTCTCGACCGCCGTCGGCTTCCTCGTCGGAATCGTCGGCGGCGGTCGCGTCTTGAGGACCGGCGCCCGGTTCGCGTTCGCCGCCGGCGCCAGGTACGCGGCGCGCCATGCGTTCGACCTGGCGTTCGAGGCCGGGCACCGTGACGGCAGCCGCCGCGCTGGTGTCCACCATCCCGCCGCGACGGATCACGCGACCGAGCGTTCGTACTGACCGGGCGGCCACAGGGCGCTCGAAGCGCCGTAGTAGTGATGCAGCGCCCAGGCGACAGCGGTCGCCGGCGCCGCCTCGCGCAGGATGCGGCGGTCGCAGAAGAACTCGACCTCTTCCACCGCGGCCTCGTCGGTGGGGTCGACCATCGCGAGGCGAAGGTCGCCGTCGGGTTCCACACCGATGGGCACCACCCGGTGCTCGATCGCGATGTCGGGCGGCACCACCGCGAGGACCTGGTGCGGGATGTGCGAGATCCGCGCGAGCTCGCAGCACGGCACCTTGGCGATGGCTCCGGCGTGGTTCACGACGTGCTGCTCCTCGACGAGGTTCCACAGGAGCAGGAGCTCGAGCCAGGTGAACTCGCCGCCGCCGGCGGCCTCGAGCGTGTACTTCATCTGATCGGAGGTGACGAGGCGTTGATCGACGAGGATCGTCTGCAGCTGCGTTGAGGACATGGATGGTCAGCGCGTGGAAGCGCTCCTCGCTGGTTGGAGAGGTGGGCCCGTCAGGGAACGGACCCTGAGGGTCGGGCATCGCGCGCCCACGGCGTGCGATCCGTCGGTCGGAGCGGGTGGATGCGCCGCGCGGGCACCAGGCATCGGGCAACGGTCGAGCGCCTCCGCGAAGGCGGTGGCGTCGCGGAAGCGCAGCGCCGGCGCCTTGGCGAGCGCGCGCGCGAGCACCTCCTCGAGCTCCCGCGGGAGCGTCAGGTGGGGGAAGCGCACCGACGGCGGCACGATCGGGTCGAGGACGTGGCGCTGGAAGATGTCCATCGGCTTGCCGCCGCCGAACGGCGTGGCGCCGGTGACCAGCTCGTGCAGGATCACGCCGACGGCGTAGATGTCGGATGCCGGGCTCGGGGCATCACCGAGGATCACCTCGGGGGCCATGTACTCGGGCGTACCGGCGATGTGCGCCTCGGTGCGGACGTCGCGATCGTCCTCGTCGAGCGAGAAGATCACGCGCGCGAGCCCGAAGTCGACGAGCTTCACGCGCTCGGGCTCCTGCACCAGCACGTTCTCCGTCTTCACATCCGCGTGGACGATGCCGTGCGCATGGGCGCAGGCGAGCGCGCCGAGGATCTGCTGCGCGATGGAGATCGCGCGTTCGAGCGGAAGCGGCCCGTCGGCGACGACGCGCCGCAGCGTGCGACCGCGCACGTACTCCATCACCAGATAGGGCGTGCCGTCCTCGTCCTCGCCGTGGTCGAGGACGGCGACCGAGGCAGGATGCTCGAGGCGCGCGGCGGCGAGCGCCTCGACGCGAAAGCGCGCGACGATGCCCGGATCGCGCGCGAGCACGCGATGCAGGAACTTGATCGCCACACAGCGCGGCGGCTGGAGCTGGTGCGCCCGGTAGACGACGCCCATTCCACCCGCGCCCAGCTCCTCGGCGAGGAGGTACTTCCCGGCGACGAGCTCGCGCGCGGGACGACGCGCGTGGAGGGCGTTCGAAGCAAGCATTGGGTTCCAGATGAGCACGCGGCGTACCAGCGCCGATCAGCGCGCGAGGCACCGATCAGGAGACGAGCCCGGCGCGCAGCCGCACCATGGGCGGCCGCGCGAGCACGGCCGGGCGGGGCGTCGCCTGCTCGAGGCGCGCGGCGTTGCGCAGCAGCGAGACCCCGCGGTGATCGCGCAGGATCTCGGCGAGGAGCCGGGCGCCGCGCGCCGTATGAACGAGCGCGCCGATGCTCTTGCACACGGTCGACGGCCACGCGTCGGCGTGCGCGACACGCAGCGCCCACGCGGCGTCGCCGTCGAGGCCGACCATCGACTGGAAGGCCTCGCGGCAGGACGGGGCGAGCGCGGCGCGCAGGGCCCACGCCTCGGGCGTATCCATACCATTCAGCGACTCGGCGACGGGGCGGGGGGCGCGGTCGAGGTACTTCTCGCGCCATCGCCACGCACGCGAGGAGACATCTCGCTTCATGCTGGAGATCGTGTCGGCGGGCGCGAGCCCGAACGTGAGCTGGCGGATGCGCCAGGCCACGTCGTCGTGGCAGCCGCTGACCATGCGCGCGCCGGCGCGGGCGGCGGCGTACGTCGCCGGGCCCTCGCTCGGGCACGCCGACAGCCAGCGCCGGCGTTCCGCATCGGCGCGGGCGCACTGGACGTTGGCCAGCGACGCGCTGACGCCGTCGGGTTCCTGATCGCGGAGCGCCTCGCGCAGGCTCCACGCGTCGGGGTCGTCGAGGCCGTTGAGCGACGCCACGACGGCGTCGGGAACGACCGCGGCGAGCGCGCGCCGCCAGCGATACGATTCCGGGCTCACCAGCCCGCCAAGCGATCGCGCGACCGCCCGCGGCGCGATCTCGGCGAGCGCCTGCCGCAGCCGCCACGAGTCGGCGTCGTCGAGCCCCTGCAGACCATGGGCGACGACGACCGGCGCGCGTTCGGCCAGGGCCTGCCGGCGTGCGCACAGCTCCGGGTGCGTGCAGCCCGCGAGGATGTACGCGGCGAGCGCCGGCTCGCGCGCCGTGCGGTGATCGAGCCAGGCCAGCAGCGCGTCGCGCGCCTCGGCCACGGTCGACGGCGGCGGGTGCGAGGCCGCGGAGACCGGCAGCCGCCGGCGCCCTTCGGCGAGGCCGGCGGCGACCCCGTGCGCATGCGCGGTCGCCACCGCCGCCGTCACCGCGTCGACGATCTCACCGAGATCGGCGTCGTCGTTGTCCACGATCAGCCAGCGATCGGGGTTGGCCTCGGCGAGCTCGCGGTGAGCGCGATGCATCTTGATCTGCAGGCCACCTCCGGCGAGCCCCTTGCGCGACGGCGGCTTGTCGCTCGGCGCCTGCAGCTTCGAGACGCGACGACGCGCCCGCGCGACGTCGGGCGGAACGTCGACGAGGATCGCCAGGTCGGGCACGAGCCGGGCCTCGAAGGGGGCCGAGATCGAGCGCACGACCTCGGGCGAGAGCCCGCGCCCGGCGGTGGCGAGGAGCTGGGCCGAGTACAGGTAGCGATCCGAGATCACGACGTCCGCGTGCGCCAGCGCGGGCAGGACGACCTCCTCGAGCGACTGGCCGTCGCGGGCGAGGTAGAGCATCAGCTCGGCGAGCGGCGACAGCATCAGGTTGCGCACGTCGCGACCCAGCTCGCGGATGGCCTGCGCGGCGAACGAGGTGAACGTGCCGTCCTCGCGCACGTGGGTGACGGAGAGCCCGCGCTTGCGCAGGCGACTGGCGACCTTGTTGGAGATCGTCGTCTTGCCGCTGCCGTCGATGCCTTCGAACACGATGAACATGGAGGATTCCTGGAGCTAGAGCTGTTCGAGCTCGACGACGCCGCGCACCGGGGCCGGCAGCTGATCGAGCTGGGACTGGAGCACCGCGCGCGTGAGCAACGGCGGTGCCTGCACCACGAAGCAGAACTCGCGGCGCATGAACTTGGTCTGCTCGCCGATGATCGTGCAGCCGGTGCGGAGGATCGCGTTGCGATAGCTGCGCACGGCATCGTAGATCGCGTCCTCGCTGACCCCGGACACCCGCACGATCCCGGCGGTCTGACGATCGAGCGTGAACACGAGCACCCAGCCGATCACCGTCGCCGGGACCGCGACCACGAACAGGCCGAGGCCGCAGCACAACCCGACGACGGTGACCAGGATGACGCGGCCGGTGTCCTTGGCCTCGCCGGTGTCGGTGCGGAAGCGAAGCAGCCCGCCGATCCCGAAGATGACGAACGCCATCGCCGGCAACACCTTCACGACGAGCGCGACCATGGCCGCGACCATCGCGTACATGAGGATCGCCTTGGGCTGCTCGTGGTGCTCGAGGGTCGACACCCGGCGCCGGGTCGCCGGGTGGTAGGCGATCACCGCGCCGAGCACCAGCGCGATGAGCAGCACCGCGACCATGTCGAGCAGGAGCCAGCCCTGGCTGAGGTCGCGCCAGCCGTCGAGGAGCAGGTCGTGTTCGGCCGGGTTCATACGGACCCCAGCTCGAGCGCCGCGTCCTCGGAGGCGAAGGGCTGCGACTGGAAGGTTCGCCCGAGCAGCCCCTCCATGCGACGGCGGAGCAACGTGAGCGAGACCACGCAGGTGATCGCGCAGGCGACCGTGTAGCCGAGACCGAGCACACGCGAATCGCCGCCGACGGCCAGCGTGAGCACGCCGTTGGTCACGAGCTGGGTCGCGGCGGTGGCCAGCGCCTCGCGGCGGAAGTCGAAGTAGTAGAGGAGCAGCGTCGCCGAGACGGCGACGACCTGCAGCCCGGCGCCGACGAGCAGCCAGGCGAGCGTGACGCCATGATCGGCGTGGAGCGAGAGCGCGCCGACGATCGCGGGCGCCGACATGACCGCGATGAGCGTCACGCCGGCCTGCACCGCCGCCGTGCCGCGCAGCGTCTCGTCGACCTCCTCGCGGAGCTCGGCGACCAGGCGCTCGAGCTCGCGCAGCGAGGCGCCGGCATGCAGCGCCGCGTAGTAGGCCCGGAAGCGGCGGTGGAACGCCGTCTCGATCGTGACGAAGAGGAACGCCGCCGCCGGGACCACCGTGAGCCAGGCGACGGCGGCGCACGCGGCGTAGATCGGGGCATCCGCGACGCCGCTCACGTACAGGATGATCTTGTCGACCCAGAGGCCGGCGTGGAAGCAGAAGGCGGCGGCGGCGAGCATCCAGTACTCGCGGAAGGCCGAGCCGATCCGCGCGTCCTCGTCCTCGTCCTCGGGGAGCGCCCTCATCGTGCCGTGGAGGAGGAGCGCGAGGGTGACCAGCTGGCCCAGGCCGTAGCCGTAGAGGTAGCCGGTCGCGCCGAAGAGCTCCAGGCCCGGCAGGTAGTACGCACCGACGACGCTGAGCGGTGCACCGGCGGCGAAGGCCCGCACGATGATGCCAGGCGAGGAGAGCCCCCCGGCGGCGGAGAGGAGGAGCCACTGCGCCGCGACGATCGACGCGAGCACCGTGCCCGGGATGGCGAGGGCGAGGGGGAAGCCCGCGAGCCTCATGGCGAGCGCGCCGACGGCCGTGAAGCCGAGGAGGCACACGCTCACCATCGTGCGCAGCGGGGCCGCGATCTGATCGCGCCGCTTCTCGTACACGCGATCGGCCGCGTACCGGGAGAGCACGATGTCGATCGGCGCGGACAGCACGATCACGGTCGCGTAGACCACGGTGATCACCTGCTCGACCTCCTGCACCGCCAGCGTGCCGCTCCGCGCCGCGCTGATGCGCACGAGGACCAGCACGAGGGTCGTGAGGAGCCACGGTCCCGAGGTGACCGCGACGCCGGTGAGGAACGCGCCCAGCGAACCGCTCAGCGAGTCCCGCGCCATCATCCGTTCGAGTCTCCAGCCGATGCCCGCCATCTCAGGCCGCCATGCTCGAGTAGAGTGATTCGTAGCTCGCGACCACCTGGTTGAGCTGGTAGCGAGCGTTGACGCGGGCCAGGGCCGCCTGCCCCATCGCCGCCCGCAGGGAGGGGTCGCGGGCGAGGGCGATGAGGGCGGCGGCGGTGGCCGGAGGATTCGCGACGCGGGTGACGATGCCCGACGGACCGAGCGCGCGGTCGCCCTCGCCGCCCTCGATGAGCTCGCGGCAGGCGCCGACATCGGTCGCGATGACCGGTACGCCGGCGGCGTAGGCCTCGAGCATCACCAGCGGCTGACCTTCGCTGAGGCTGGTCAGGAGCACGACGTCGAAGGTCGGGTACAGCTCCGCCACGTTGCGCGGGCCGAGGAACGTGATGACCGCGCCGAGGTCGAGGCTCTCGACGAGAGAGGCGCAGCGCCGGGCGTAGCTCGGATCCTCGTCCTGCGGTCCGACGATCTGGACGTCGAGATCGACGTGCTCGCGCGCGAGGCCGACCGCCTTGATGAGGGTGATGACGTCCTTGATCGGGACGACGCGGCCGACGAACCCGACCCGGAGGCGGGGCTTCCCGGTCACGAGGCGCGGGCCGAGCTCACCGCTCGCGGCCTGCGCCGGGGGCGTCGTGGGGGCTGTCGGCGCAGCGCGCGCGACGCCGTTGGGGACGACCACGATCTTGTGCGGGGCGGCGCCGTCGGCGAGCTGCTTGGCGCGATTGGCCTCCGACAGCGTCACCAGCCGCGTCGCGCGGTGATAGGCGATGCGCGAGAGCATGCGGAAGTAGTGCGACCAGAAGCGCCGCAGCGGCGACGGCCTCGGCACGCCGTGCGCGCGCCGGTCATCGATGTCCTGGATCCAGCGAGCGCGAGACAGCTCCATCTCGCGCTCGCGCGCGTAGAGACCGTGCTCGGTGACCACGAGCGGGCGCCCGGTGCGCACGCTGGCGACGGCGCCGACCAGGCCGGCGTAGCCGGTCGACACCGCGTGGTAGATGCCGGCGTCGGGGCACGGCGCGGCGAGCAAGCGCAGGAGCGGGATGTGCATCGCGCGGAAGTGCCAGAAGAAGTCCATGAACGGTCCGCTGGGGCTGACGCGGTCGTAGAGCTCGTTGCGCAGGAGCTCGAAGGTGGCGTCGCCGTGCAGGAACTCGTTCACGCCGAGGTCACCCGAAGCGAGATCGTCGAGGAGCTCGTCGTCGACGACGTCCTCGACGTGGATCCGCCGGATCGCGCGCAGCATGCGCGCCGGTTGCTTGCCGCGCGGAAGGCGCGGCGCGTCGATGCGGCGCACGGGGAACTTGCCCACCGGCACCGCACCCCGGCAGTAGACCTCGGCGAGCGTCGTCACGTTGGACGGGATCGCGTAACGAGGCTCCTCGTAGGCGCCGGGGTGCGGTCCGATGTGCAGGAGCGCGAAGCGGCGGTCGGGGTACGCGCCGAGGATCTGGTGGACCCAGGTCGACACGCCGCCGGCGACGTAGGGATAGGTGCCTTCGAGGATCAGCGCGACATCGGCCGTGCCGGTGCAGCGAACGGGCGGCCGCGTCATGGTGCGCTCCTCTGTGCCAGCGCGGGTCTCATGGTCTCACGCCAGATTCGATTCAAGGCCGGTGCCAACCACTGGGCGATGAGTCGCAGGTCGATGAGGTTCGCGGCGCGCAGCGAGGCGGCGGGCACGCCACGGAGAGCGATCACGCCCACCACCAGCCCGGTGTCGTCATCGATGATCGGCGCCGCGACGTCGCTGTCGGTCGCGCCCGCCCCGGGCGCGGCGGGCGCGACCGCGCGCGCCACGATCGCGTCGCGCACGGTGTGATCGCCTCCGATGTCGCGGAGCACCGCCGAGTCGGGCAGCGACCCGCGGGTCGCGAGCAGGCGCAAGCGATTGCCGTCGCGCACCTGCACGGACCCGGAGGCGGCGCCGATGCGGATCTGGCACAGCTCGAGCGCCGCGCGCGCGGCGTCGACCGTTTCGCCGCGCTCCATCCGCGCGGCGAGATCACGCCACACGCTGAGGGACACGTCGAGGCGATCGTGGCGACCGCGCAGGTAGGCGAGGCTCTCGTGGAGCGCGGTCACGGCCTCCTCGGCATGACGGTGGGCGACCGTCGCATCGAGCAGCTGCTCGCTCACGTGCCGCATGCGCGTCTCGCGGGCCATCGCGATCCACGCGACGATGGTCGCCGTGCCCAGCGCGAGGAGATCGGCGGGGAAGCGCGAGCGCATCGCCAGCCCCGCCACGCCGCTGCCGTTGACCAGGCCGGCGACGACCAGGGCGGCGACGACGAGCGCGAGCGAGACGAACAGCCCGCGCGTGCCATACCGCGCGGCCAGGACGATGACGGGGAGCCACGCCGGATGGAGCGCGACCATCGGCATCCACACGTCACCACCGGGCGCGGCGACCGCAACCGCCACCGCGGTGAGCAGGGCGGCCGCGGCGGCCTCGACGAGCACGGCGCGATCAGAGGTCGACATGGAGCACCACCTGGCCGACGTGGCGGCGGCCCGACAGCCCCGTCCCGCTCTCGCTCGCGACGTCGTAGTCGACGGTGAGGCGACTCGAGGCCGTCGCGGAGAGGAGCGCCGAGCCGCCGGCGCGCCAGATGCGCACCTCGCGACCCCAGTCGTAGCCGAGCCCGCCGCGCACCTCGGCGCCGAGGCGACCGCCGCGATCGAGGACGTGACGCAGGATGCCGCTCGCCTCGTCGATCGAGCTCCGCTCGATGAGGAAGAGCTGCTCGCCGAACGGGTTGTCGGAAGCCATCTCGTAGTGACGCAGCGACAGCACCGCCGAGGAGGCCATCGCGCGCGGCGCGATCAGGTCCTCGTCGAAGACCTCGGCCCGTGCGACCCGTCCGGGCGCGCGCCAGGCGACCCAGTCGACCCCGGCGAAGCCGAAGATCTGATCGGCGTCCATCGCGTCGACGCCCTCGGCGGTGAGCGACAGGCGACGGAAGTGCCCACCGGCGCTCAGCAGCAGCCGGCGCGAGCTCGGCGACGCGTAGAGCTGGAGCGAGGCAGCGTCGTAACGCCCGCCGTTGCGGATCGTGCTCGCCGATTCGCGCCACGGCAGGTCGTAGTCGAGGCGCATGTGCAGCTGGAGCTGATGCCGCGGGCTGGTGCGGAGGAACGCGCTGGCCCCGATGGCGCTCTCCGAGCCATCGTCGATCTGTTGCGCGGTGGCGCCGGCGCCGAAGAGCCCGCCGAGCTTGCCGTCGACGATCGCCGACGCGGTCGCCGACGTCATCGTCCCCTGGGTCATCACCACCGACGGTCCACCACTCGTGGTCTCGCGCGTGCCGAGGAGCGTCACCCGTGCGCGCCGATGGACCGGGATGCTGGCGCCGGCGATGAAGCCATCGATCACGCCCGACGGATCCCCGCGGCGCACGACACCACCCGCGATCTCCGGGGAGAGTCGCCGCTGCAGGCGGCCGATCTCGTCGTCGAGCTCGTCGACGCCGAGGCGCTCGGCGTGTCGGTACTGCACGAGCGCTTCCGGATAGCGCAGCGAGCGCTCGAGCGACCGGGCGTACGCCTCGGTGCGGCGCGCGTGATCGACCCACTCCTGCGCCAGCACCGCGCGCACGGCGGTCGACTCGTCGAGCTTGCCGCGCGCATCGAGCACCCAGGCCAGCATCTCGCGGCCGCGCTGGTGGTCGGGGCGATCGCGCAGGAACGCCCGCAGCTCGCGCTCGGCGTCGGTCCAGCGCTTGTCGAACGCGAAGGTCTCGACGCGCAGGAGCGCCACCTCGGCGTTGGTGTCGACGGTGCCACCGCGGGCGATCTCGCTGTCGTAGAGCGCGAGCGCACCCTCGACGTCACCGCGCAGCGCGTGGATCCGCGCCAGCCACAGCACGTGGCGGCGATCGGTGGGGGCCTCCCCGATCTCGGTCGCCGCCTTGTCGAGCGCGCGCTGGCCGTCGGCGGTGCGGCCGAGCACGATGAGCGCTTCACCGCGGAGGTAGTGGAGCTCGGGATCGGGCCCACGCGGGGACAGCGCGTAGGCGCGCCCCAGCAGGTCGACGGCGTGCGTGAACCTGCCCGTCGCGTGCGCGATGCGCCCGCATTCGCGCATCGCGCGCGTGTCGTACGGATCGATCTGGAGGAGGCGCCAGAAGAAGTGCCAGGCCCGACGGAAGTCGCCCTTGGCCAGGGCGTCGTGGGCCTCCCAGTCGAGGAGGGCCTGGTAGCCGTCGTATGCCGGCGCCGAGACCTCGACGGAGACCTCGGTTGCCGAGGAGAGCGTCTCCTCGGCTCGCGCAGGTGAACTGACGATCTCGAGCGCGAGTACGGTCGCGCAGCATGTCATTCGCAGCCGAGTGCAGCTCGATCGACGACGTTGCTCGTTCATCGCGATCTCGCATTGCACGTCTCGAACCATCCGCGCGTGGTGGCTTACGATCGCGACGCGTGGCAATAACGCTCGGCGTGCGCGAGGAGCACAGCGTCGCACAGGTGGTCGAAATCATACGTGGACTCGTCGGGAGCGAACCCTTAGCGTCTCGCCCCGATGAAACATCAGCCCTCCCTGGCGATCAGCCTCGCTCTTGCAGTCACGGCCTGTCACGGAATGATCACGGACGAAGACGACCAACGGGGTGCGGGAAGCGAGGAGGACACGGTCGCCGACCACGGTGACAACGATGACACGACGAGCGGCAACGCCCCGATGGTGTCATTCGATCTGTCGGAATCCGATGCTGTCATTGCCAATCCCGAGCGTGGTTATTACGTCGGCTACGATCTGACGCGCCCCGATCGCGCGTCCGCCGTGCGCGCGTCCGGACGCACGCTGGCGATCTCGGTCGTCAAGCTCGACAGCTACCGCGACCGGCCGCTCGACAGCACGCTCCTCGCCGCGCTCGACGCCGGGTTCGACGCGGCGCGCGCGAATGGCTTCAAGATCATCCTCCGCTTCAGCTACGTCTCGGACTTCGGCCCCGACGCGCCGAGGAGCGTCATCCTCGGGCACATCGACCAGCTCGAACCGCTCCTGCGCGAGCACGTCGACGTGATCGCGGTCATGCAGGCCGGCTTCATCGGCGCCTGGGGCGAGTGGCACGCGTCGACCAACGGCCTCGACAACCCCACCGACCGCGCCGCGATCATCAACGCGCTGCTCGCCGCGCTGCCGCCGTCGCGCAACCTGCAGCTGCGCCGGCCGATGTTCAAGGACACGTTCGCGCCGGGCGGCGCGCTCGACGCGAGCGAGGCCTGGGATGGCTCCGACCGCGCGCGCCTCGGCCACCACAACGACTGCTTCCTCGCCTCGGGGAGCGACTACGGGACCTACAACTCCCCGGTCGACGCGTGGAAGCAGTACGTGGCCGACGACGGACGCTACACGGCGATCGGGGGCGAGACCTGCGCCGTCTCCGTTCCTCGCACCGACTGCGCGAGCGCGAAGGCCGAGATGGAGCGGCTACACTGGTCGTACCTCAACCAGGAGTACAACCGCGACGTGCTCGCCGTCTGGCAGACGCAGGGCTGCGCCGCGGAGATCGACCTCCGGCTCGGCTACCGGTTCGCGGTGGCACGCGTCGCGCACACCGAGCGGGTCGCGCCCGGCGGCATCCTCGACCTCGAGGTCGACGTGGTCAACCGCGGCTTCGCCTCGCCGTTCAACGAGCGACCGGTGGAGATCGTGATCGGGCAGGGCACGACCCGGCGTGTGGTGCGCCTCGCGGCCGACGCCCGGACCTGGGCGCCTGGTGTGAAGACCACGCTCACCGTGCGGCTGCGCATCCCCGCAGCGACCGTGGCCGGCGCGCACGCGGTCGCGCTTCGGTTGCCCGACGTCGAGCCGTCGCTCGCGGAAGATCCTCGCTACGCGATCCAGCTCGCGAACGACGGGGCGTGGCGTCCCGCGACGGGCGACAACGTGATCGTCGATGCCCTGATGATCGATCCGGAGGCTCCGGGGCCGCGGGATCCAGGTGCGAATGAGCTCGTCGAGTTGCGCTGACGGGCGTCCGCGGCACGCGGCGTGCAACCGCCGTGTGACATGCAATCGCCCTCGTCGCTGCACCGTGATGATCGTCAGCTCGAACAGCGAGAGCGCAAGTTCCTTCCGGACGCGAGCGCCGCGCGCTCGTTCTGGCGGATCGCGGCGACGCACCTCCGCCCGGAGCACGGGCCCGGCGCCGTCTCCTACGCGCGCACCACGTACTTCGACACGCCGGACCTTGCGTACTATCGATCGTGCGGAGGACCGGTGCTCCGTCGGGTGCGCGTGCGCGAGTACGCGATCGCCCCGGATCCGGAGGGACCCCCGCGTCGCCTCGAGCACTGCTACCTCGAGCTCAAGCAGTCCAATGCGAGCATGCGCTCGAAGGTCCGCCTTCGCCTGCAGCATGCAGAGGTCGCGCGCGAGCTCGCGACGATCACCGACGCGTCGCTCGCCCCGTGCGTGACGACGTGGTACCGGCGTCGCGCGCTCGTCGGTGACGACGGGCTACGGATCACCCTCGACGACCTCGTGCTCCTGTGTCGCCCGCTGCCGCTCGGGAGCCCGCTGCTTCCCCTCGCCCCCGATCACGTGATCACGCACGGTCCGGCGCTGGTGCTCGAATGCAAGAGCGCCGGCGCTCCCCCGCCGTGGCTCGTCGACGCCCTCGCGCCCATGCGGGAGGAGCTCGGGTTCTCCAAGTTCGTGCTCGGCATGCACGCCGTGATGACGTCGTCGTTCACGTCGACGTCGCGCACGACCGAACCGCTCGCGGCGGCGCGGTGAAGGAGCGCCCATGTACTGGCTCGCCGTCCTCCTCCTTCCGGCCATCGCGTTCGCAGCGCGGCCCGGCGTCTCGCCCAGCCGTCGCGTGCTCGCCTGCGCGCTCGTGGTCGTCGTGCCGTTCGCCGGGGTCCTGCTCGCCGCGCTCGTGAGGCGCACGCGCGGCGGCGCGATCGAGCTGGAGCCCGAGGACGAGGCCCCGTCGCGTCGCCTGAACATCGACGACGCGGCCCGGCTCGCCGAGCAGCCCCCGGTCGTCGACCGGCTGCTCTCGGGCGACCCCGGCGAGCGCCTCGCCGCCCTCGTCGCGCTGTCGAGCGCCGGCGACGCCGACGCGGTCGCCGTGCTGCGCTGGACCATCGAGCATGGCCCATCGGAGGTCGTGCTCGAGGCCGCGCTCACGCTCGAGGAGCTCGAGCTACGCAGCGAAGCGCGGCTGGCCGCCGCCCTCGCGTCGCTCACCGCCGCCCCGGGGCCCGATGCGTCGCTGGCGCTCGGTGTGGCGCACGCGGCCGAGGAGATGGTGCTCAACCGGCTCGCCGACGGCGCCATGGTGCCGCGCTTGATCGCCACGGCGCGCGATGCGTATGCACGTGCGCTCGCCTGGGCGCCCGAGCACGCCACGGAGATCAAGCGGGAGCTGGCGCACCTCGAGCTGGCGGGCGGCCACCGGGAAGAGGCCGTGTTCGCGCTCGCCCCGGCGCAACCCGTGGCCCGGCGCGCGAGTGGAGAGATCGACGTCGCGCGCGCGAGCGACGCCGCGCGGCGCGCGATCGAGGGACGCGGTGCGCCACGCCGCGTGAGCGAGGTGTTCACCGTGCGCGAAGTCGCGGCCGCAGCCTTGATGAGCTGAGCTCCTGGCGGGGAGGCCCGCTGGTTGCATTGCACTCCAGCATGTCGCTCTGCCGCCTTCTGCTCGCCGCCTCCTTCGTACCCTTCGCGCTCGCCGCCTGCGCCGGTCCCGGCGACGGTGGCGACGGCGATGACGTCGGGCCCGACCTGACGCCGGACCCCGCCGACACCAGCTGCTCGCCGATCTTCCGCCAGGGCATCCTGCCCGAGTACCGGATCACGATCTCCGCCGACGAGTGGGCGAAGCTCGAGGACGAGTTCCTGCACGTGGTGGAGCGCACGGCGATGATGCTCGACCCGGAGCCGTATCACCCGGTGCAGGTGGTCTACGACGACGGCGTCGCCCCGCCCGTCGAGGTCCCGAACACGCTCCTGCGCCTCAAGGGGGCCTCGTCGTGGCTGCAGACGATCATGCTCGACGCCAGACCCAAGATGCAGTTCGTGCTGGCGTTCAACGAGATCGATCCTCAGGGCCGCTTCGAGGGCGTGCGCAAGGTCGAGCTCGACATGCCGCGCAGCGACACGACCTTCATCCGCCAGCGCCTCGCGCTGCACTATCTGCGCAGCGCGGGCACCTACGCGCAGTGCGCGAACAACGCGCGCGTCGTGATCAACGGTCAGTATTACGGCCTCTACACGCACCTCGAGCGCATGGACAAGGAGCTGCTCCAGCGCTACTTCGGCAGCGACGGCATCGAGGACGAGGGCGATCTCTGGAAGGGCGGCCGCACGATCAAGACCAACGAGGACACGTTCTCGTGGGACCGGATCGATCGGTTCTGGTACCAGGTCCACACCGCCGCCGATCTCGACGCGCTCGCCGACATGGACGCGTCGGTCTACGAGTGGGCCGCCGAGGCCGTGGTCGGCGCAGCCGACGGGTACTACAACGGGCGCGCGAACTTCTATCTCTACGACCATCCGACGCGCGGGTTCATCTGGTTCCCGCACGACATGGACACGGCGTTCGCCGACGACTTCCTCCCCGACGATGCCGACCCCGTGTTCCCGACGTGCGCCGGCCGGTGGGAGAAGGACTGGCGCCACTACCTCTTGACCCTCAACGAGGCGCCGTGGCGCGAGAAGTACGTCGCGGCGCTGCGCGAGGCGCGATCGGCGTACGACCCGATGCTCCTCGACGAGAAGGTCGGACGCTGGCAGGCGCAGATCCGCGCATCGGCCGCCGCCGACGAGCGCCGTCCGTTCTCGATGGACATGCACGACACCGCGCTGAGCGCCACGCGCCGCTACATCGGCGAGCGCTCGCAGTTCATCGACATGTGGCTCGCCTGCCGCGACGGCGGCGGACCGGACGCCGACGGTGACGGCTTCATGTGGTGTCACGAGTGCGACGACCACGACGCGTCCGTGAACCCCGGGGCGGTCGAGATCTGCAACCTGCGTGACGACGACTGCGACGGCCGCATCGACAACGTCGGTCCAGACACCACGTGCCCGCAGTGAGGAGCTGGCGCCCATGTTCGCAACCTGCCGAGCGTTCGCCGTGACCCTGGTGGTCGTCGTCGCGTGCGGTGGGCCGCACGACCCGCCGACCGACGGCGGATTCCCCGACGGCGGCCTCCTGGTGTGCGCCACCGACGCGAGCTCGCCCGGCCTCGCCGCGGCCGTCGCCGCGGCGAGCGACGGGACCACGATCTCGATCTGCGCCGGCATCTACCCCGAGCGCGTCGTGATCTCGGGCAAGCGCCTGGCGCTCGTCGGCATGGAGGGCGCGGCCCGCACGGTGATCGACGGCGGCGGCGAGGGGCCGGTGCTCACGATCATCGATGGCGCCGACGTCACGCTCCGGGGACTCACGATCCAGAACGGGATCGCGGACGAGGGCGGCGCGCTCCTCTGCGAGGCCAGCAAGCTCGCGCTCACGGACAGCGTCCTGCGCGACAGCCGCGCCGAGGACGGCGGCGGCGCGGCGCTCCTGCGCGCGTGTCACGGCGTCGTGACCGGCAACGAGATCGTCGGGAACCACGCCCGCGTGGGCGGCGGGATCACGGTGATCGGAGGCGCGCTCGCGCTCACCGGCAACACGATCGCCGAGAACGAGGCGTCCAACGACGGCGGCGGCATCTACCTCCGCCACGCCGACGGCACGGTCTTCCAGAGCAACCACGTCCACCACAACCGTGGCGGCGACGACGGCGGCGGCGTCCGGATCTTCGAGACGGCGATGACCCTCGTCGACAACCTGGTCGAGGACAACACGACCGTCGACGGCGGCGGCGGCATCCGCGTCTCGCACGTGCCCTCGGTCTTCCTCGCCAACGTCATCCGCAACAACGACGCCGGCGGCACCGGCGGTGGCCTGGACATGGACAACGACGCCAGCACGGTCATGGGCGGCGAGATCAGCGGCAACCATGCGAGCGGCTCGGGCGGCGGCATCTACCACTGGCTCGGTCCGTGGCACGGCGCCGTGCTGTCCGGGATCCGGATCGCGGACAACCGCGCCCACCGCGGCGGCGGCATCTTCCTCGACGACAACTTCGAGCCGGTCACGATGGTCGGCCTCGTCGTCGCCGGCAACCGGGCCGACAAGGGCGGCGGGCTCATGGTCCGCGGCACCCACTACACGATCCGCAACTCGATCTTCGTCGGCAACGAGGGCGGACGCGGCGGCGCGATCTACGCCGGGGTCAACAGCGCGACCAGCTCATGGGACCAGCCGTGTCCGCCCTGCCCGCCCACCGAGCCGGTCGGCCGCATCGACTTCACCACGTTCCACGGCAACGAGGCCGACGAGGGCGCCGCGCTGTGGATCGACACCGCGCGCGTGACCGTCGCCAGCAGCATCGTGTCGGCGAGCGACGGGCCAGCCGTGACCGTGAGGTCGCCGCCGGGCCGCCCCGGTGCGCTCACGCCGCCGCGGTGGATCTACAACGATACGTTTCCGGCGACGTTCACCGGGATGGCCGACCCGACCGGCCGGGACGGCAACCTGTCGGCGCCGCCCCGCTTCGCCGATGCCGCCGCCGGGAACTTCCGCCTCGGTTCCGGCAGCGTCTGCATCGACGCCGGCGATCCGGCGATGCGCGATCCCGACGGCAGCCGCGCCGACATGGGCTCGTTCGGAGGTCCCCAGTGAACGCCACGGCCGCCCTCTCCGCCACGTTCCTCCTCCTGGCCGCGTGCCACGGCAACGTCCCTGGCGGCGCCGGCGACCCGCCCGGCGTCGACGCCGGCACACCCGACGCGCGCCCGGACGGCCCGTCACCGGACGCGGTCGTGCCGGTGGTGCCCCCCGAGGTCGACGGCCGCATCGTGATCAACGAGCTCATGGCGTCGAACGCGCTGACCGCGCAGGACGAGACCGGCGTCGCCGGCGACTGGATCGAGCTCTACAACCCGACCGATCAGGACCTCTCGCTGCACGGCTACTCGATCACCGACGACCTCGCCGATCCCGGCCGACATCGCCTGCACGGCGTCATCATCGCGGCACGCGGCTACGTCGTCCTGTGGGCCGACGGGCGCCAGGCGCTCGGCGCGATGCACCTCGGCTTCGCGCTCGATGCCGACGGCGGCGACGTCGGCCTCGCCCGCCCCGACGGCTCGTACATCGATCGCGTCCGCTACGGGGCGCAGGAGACCGACTTCTCGGCGGCGCGACAGCCCGACGCCTCGAGCGCCTGGGTGATGGCGTGGCGGCCGACGCCCGGCACCGCGAACGCCGATGGCGACGGCGAGCCGATGGGCCTCGAGCAACCGACCGCGCCGCCCGAGATGATCGCCGCGGTGGGCGACCTGACCGAGCACGTGCTCGGCTACGACCGCCTCCCCGAGCTCGGCATCATCGTCTCGCCGTCCGGCATCGCCGCGCTCGAGGCGGAGCCGTTCGTCTACGTCCCGGCCAGCCTCGTGTTCGAGGGCCGCACCTACGGTCCGGTCGGGCTGCGGCTCAAGGGCCAGAACTCGTTCCAGCCCTTCTCGCAGAAGCCGTCGCTGCGCATCAACGTGGACGAGTACGCCGACAAGGCGAGGTTCTGGGGGCTCAAGGACCTGACGCTCAACAACATGTCGCTCGACCCCTCGATGATGCACGAGCGGCTCGCCTACTGGGTGATGCGCGGGGTCGGCATCCCGGCGTCGCGAGCCAATCACCTGCGGCTGACCGTCAACGGCCAGCCCTATGGCCTCTACGCCAACGTCGAGACGGTGAAGAAGCACATGATCGCGCGCTGGTTCAGCGACAACCGCGGCCCCTTGTTCGAGGGCACGGACGTCGACTTCACGAGCCAGTACATCGCGCGCTACGAGCACGAGAGCGGCCCCGACGATCGCTCGATGCTCTGGGGCGCGGCCGCGGCGCTGACCATGCCCGGCGACGCCGGGATCGCCGCCGCCGCCGGCTACATCGACCTCGGTCGCTTCCAGCGCTTCTGGGCGGCGTGCTCGGTGATCGGGCAGTTCGACTCGTTCCCGTACTCGCAGCCGGGCGACGACTACTTCGTCTACGCGGACCCGACGAGCGATCGCATCGCGTTCCTGCCGTGGGGCATGGACGAGACGTTCCTCTCCGGCAGCCACGACGTCACGCTGACGTCGTCGATCCTCGCGCAGCGGTGCAAGGAGTCGCCGGCCTGCTTCGACGGCTACCGCGCGCAGGTCTGGTCGATCCTGGCCATGACCGAAGCCATGAACCTCGGCGCGGAGCGCGCCCGTGTCGCGGCGCAGATCGCCGCGTACACGGTCATGGACCCGCGCAAGCCGTACACCGACGAGCAAGTCACCCAGGCGCAGGGGGCGCTGTACTGGTTCATCGCCGGTCGGCGGGAGAACCTGAGCGCGATGCTCGAGGCCCCCTGAGCCCAGCAACACCAGACCAAGGAGAGACCACGATGAAACGGACGGGAATCTTGTGCGTGCTCGTGCTTGCAGCCTGCGGCAGCGCCCAGCGGTCGACGCCGCCCCTCGCGACCAGCAGCGAGGAGGCGAGCGACGAGGCGATGGCCAACCCGTCGCCGTCGCCGCCGCCTTCCACGAAGGGCCCGATGAAGCCGCCGCCGGACGAGCCGCGCGTCCCCCCGGTCGCCGAGGAGTCTCCGACGCCAGTCCAGGCCGAGCCGGCGACGCCAGCCGCGCCGCGGCAGGCGCTGGCGATGCTCACCGCGGTGAAGAACGGCGAGGACGTCGGCACGGTCTCGTTCGAGCTCGGCAGCGACAACGTGATCGTCATCCAGGGCGACTTCCATGACCTGCCGCCTGGCAAGCACGCCTTCTACATCTACGAGAACGGCGACTGCAGCAACAAGGCGAAGAAGATCGGCAAGCACCTCGACCCGACCAACCAGAAGCACGGGCCGCCCGCGTCGTCGAAACGTCACGCCGGCGACTTCGGCAACATCGTGATCGCCAAGGACGGCACCGGCACGTTCCAGATGAACACCGACTCGCTGTCGTTCGAGCCGGGCCGGGCCGACACCCTCACGGGCCGGGCGCTGGTCGTGCACGCCAAGGCCGACAACACGCGCGGCAACGCCGGCGCGCCGATCGCCTGTGGCGTCATCTCGGCCCGCGACTCGATGCTGACCGAGTAGCGGGCACGGGCACGGGCACGGGCACGGGGTAGCGGACAGCACGCCGGCGGCGTGCAGCCCTCTACTGCGGGAAGTAGCCCGAGAGGATCTCGCGCCGGCCGCGGATGAAGTACCCCAGCTGGGTCTGGCCGTACTCGATCTCGGCGTCGCTGAACGGCCGGCGCGAGTCGCGCGCGATGTGTGGCGCGATCTCGGCCTGGACGCGCGCGCGCTCGGCCTCGAGGCCGAACGCTTCGGTCGTGGCCTGGATGTCCCACACGTGATCGACGTACGCCTGGAAGCAGCTGCTCGACGCCATGCAGGTCGTCGCCAGCACGGAGTGGACCTGCAGCGGCGAGAAGTCCGCCGCGAAGAAGGTCTCGTCCATCCCGGAGGGGATGAGCCAGGCCTTCCGGCTCGTCGGATCGGCGTAGACGTAGTAGTCGTCGCCCGGCTGCGAGTACGGGAACGCGTCGAACTGACCGATGACGCTCTCCATCGCCCAGAAGCGCTGGAAGTGATCCAGGTCGAGATATCGGCTCGTCGCGGCCAACGCGGCGTCGGCCGGCTGCATCGTCAGGGACGTCGCGATGCCCTCGAGCACGGTGCGCTCGTCGGGGCCCGACTTGTGCTCGTACCGGGCGACGTGCTCGGGCCGGAAGTCGACGTCGGTCGCCTCGAACAGCGGCCCGTCGTTGTCGTCGAAGTGCCGCTTGAGGAAGCGCGGCTTGATGGTCTCGACGTTGGCGTAGAGGCCGTAGAGCTGGCCGTTGATGGTCAGGACCACGTGGTTGCATCGAGGCGCGATGAGGCCTGCCTCGCGGGCGACCTGGTACGCGAGGCGCTCGTGCATCTGGGACGGATCGCTCACCATGTTGTTGAGGGTCAGATCCTTGAGCTCGTAGAAGGTCGCGTCCTCCACGTACTTGTCGATCTTGATCTTCAACGAGGGCTTCTGCGAGATCGGCTGGAACGAGTTCTGCCCCTTCAGCCGGACACCGACGGGGCCGTACCGCTCGCCGCGCGACACGATCGTCGCCGGGACCCACTCGCGCGGGCTGACCTCGAGCGACGCGATGGCGTCCGGCTCGAGCAGGAGCTCGAGCTCGGGCTGCGCGCGGAGATCGTAGAGCTCCTCGCTGGTCCCGGGGTCGACCCATGGCTCCGGCCGCGGGCCGTCGCCGGCGCCGCACGCCGCGAGCCCGAAGCTCGAGATGAACGCGGCCGCGATGGATCCGCGGCTGATCGTCTTCATGCGGGACATCGCAGCACTCGCCGTGCCAGGTGACACGCCGTGGAATCAGCCTCCTCGGCAACGGATCGACGTCCGCCGTGGGCGCCACGCCGCGCAGGCGAGCGAGTCCGCCCGGCACCGCTGGTCGGATGGACTGGCACGTCACGTGCGTGAAGGTGCGCTATGCCCTCCCAACGTTCCTACGACGACATCGTTCGTCAGACCGTCCCCCTTCCTGACACCTCGAATCGGCCCACGCGCGCCGAGGAGGTGTTGTCCGAGACGCGACCGCCGGGGCCGCGCATCGCGCGCGTCGACGACGAGTCCCTCGTCGACGAGGGCTCGATGCGCGCCGCGCTCCTCGCGCTCGACGGCGCCGACCTCACCGATCTCGACGTGGCGATCGAGGGAGGTCGCGTGCAGGTCGACGGCTCGGTCGCGGACGAGAGCGACCGCGACCGCATCGTGCGCGCCGTCTCCGACGTGCCCGGCGTGATCGCGGTCATCGACACGATTCGCATCCGCGCCGTCTGACGGCGCGCGCGCGCGCGCGCGCCTACGTCGCGACCCGCGCGCGCTGGACGAGGTGCACGATGACCAGGAGGAGGAGGGCGCCGATGAAGGACACGAAGATGGTGCCGGCGAGCCCTGCGAAGGGCACGCTCCATCCGGTCTCGCGGAACACCCATCCGCCGACCAGCGCACCAACCATGCCGATGACGATCTCGCCGATGAGTCCGTAGCCCGAGCCGCCGACGATCAGCGACGCGAGCACGCCTGCGACGAGACCAACGATGATCCACGTTAGGAGGTCCATGCCCGGTGGGTGAGCAACGGACGTGCCATCGATCGACGTCCGGGATCAGTCGCGAACGCGCTCTTCGAGCCGCCGGTAGAGCGAGCGGCGGTCGATCCCGAGCACCTTCGCCGCCTGCGTCTTGTTCCCGCCGCACGCGTCGAGCACACGGCGCACGTAGCGCCGCTCCATCTCCGACATCGTCACGAGCTCGCTCGGATCGTCGCCCTCGATGACGAGCCGCGTGCTGTGGTGCTCGCGGATCTTCGCCGGGAGGTCGTCGACCTGGATCTCGGTCATGCGCGCGAGCGCCACCGCACGCTCGATGCCGTTCTCGAGCTCCCGCACGTTGCCGGGCCAGTCGTAGTCGAGCAGCTTGCGCGAGGCGTCGGTGGAGATGCTGGTCACCTCCTTGCCGGTGCGCGTGGCGATTCGCCGGAGGAAGTGATGCGCGAGCATGAGGATGTCGCTCCCGCGCGAGCGCAGGGGCGGCACCTCGATGGTCACCACGTTCACGCGGTAGAAGAGATCCTGCCGGAAGCGGCCCTCGTCGACCTCGGTCTCGAGATCGCGGTTGGTCGCGCACACGACGCGCGCGTGGAACGGCATCTCCTCGTCGCCGCCGACCGGGCGGAGCGCGCGTTGCTGCAGGACGCGCAGGAGCTTCACCTGCATGTCGAGCGGCATCTCGCCGATCTCGTCGAGGAAGACGGTGCCGTGCCCGGCCTGGACGAAGAGGCCCGGGCGATCTCGTCGCGCGTCGGTGAACGCACCCTTCACGTGGCCGAAGAGCTCGCTCTCGAGCAGGTTGGCCGGCACCGCGCCGCAGTTGACCGCGACGAACGGCTCGTCCTTGCGCGGCCCCAGGTCGTGCACGGCCTGCGCGACGAGCTCCTTGCCGGTGCCCGACTCGCCGGTGATGAGCACGGTCGCGTCGCCGTCGGCGATCCGGCCCACCAGCTCGGTGACCGCGCGGATCGAAGCGCTGTCGCCGATGATCTGCTTGATCGGTCGCGTCGCGGCCAGCGCCTGACGCAGCCGCCGCACCTCGCTGCGCGTCCGCCGGTGTTCGATGGCGCGCGCGACCGCGGCCATCACGTGATCGGCGTTGAGCGGCTTGGTCACGAAGTCCCACGCCCCGGCGCGCAGCGCGGCGACCGCGGTCTCCACATCGGCCTGACCGGTGATGACCATCACGGGAACGTCGGGATGATTGGCGCGGACCTTCTGGCACACCTCGATGCCCGACATGCCGTCCATGCGCACGTCGGTGATGACGACATCGAAGTCGCCCTCGTCGAGCTTCTGCAGCGCGGCCTCGCCCCGGTCGACAGCGACGGCCTCGTTCTGGCGCGTGATCAGGAGGTCGCAGAGCACCTCCGCCGAATCACGATCATCATCCACGACCAACACGATGCCCTTCATCGGCGGAACTCTAGCACGGCCGTCGTCGTGATCAGGACGAGCCCGATCGCGGCGTAGGCCAGGTTGGCGACCCTCGAACCGAGGATCATGGCGACCCCCAGCGAGGGGGCCTCGCCGAGCGCCGAGAACAGGGCCGCGTTCCCGGCCTCGGACAGCCCGATCCCGAGCGGCACCATGGAGGCGAACGCATTGATGAGCTGGCCGGCGGTCGAGATGGCGGCCATCGAGCCGGGGCCGATGGCGGTGCCGGCGGCGAGCACCACCAGCCACAGGCTGAAGAGGTTGAAGAGGCGCGCGACGACCACCCACGACGCCGGCGCCCACCGCGCCCGCAAGGACACATCTCCGTCCGCACGAAGGTAGCGGTCGATCCTCTCGGCCTTGCCCCGCCACCGCTCCGCGCGCGTGCGCGAGAGCACGCGACTCCTGCGAAGGATGCCGACACCGGACGCGAGCATGCCTCGCATGACGAGCCACGCTCCGGCGAGGATGACGAGCATCGCCGCCAGCCCACCGAAGACGAACACGTAGCGCAGCCACGCGGGTACATCCAGCAGGACCGCGCACAGCGGCGCGCCGATCGCGATCACCGCGAGCCGCATGCCGAAGGTCGCGAGGTTGTAGCGGATCACCGCGCCGACCGCCCGCGCCGTGCCCGTGCGCTCCATGAGCGACGCAGCCTTCACCGCCTCGCCGAGGCTGTTGAGCGGCGTGACGGCGTTGATGGCGCGTCCCATGATCTGTGCTCGCAGCACGTAGGCGAAGCCCGGGCGGCGACCGCCGGGCCCGATGAATCCCGAGAGCGCGGCGCTGTCGCACGACGTGGCGACGGCCTCGATCGCGAGCACCGCGGCGAAGCCCCACCCGATCGCGGCGAGGTGCGCGGCGAGCGCGCGCGGACCGACCGACCAGACCGTGACGATGAACGCGATGGTCGCGACCACGATCGCGCCCATCGTGAACCAGCGGGTCCAGGACGGTGCCGCGGAGTCTTCGTCGAGGTCGACGGTGGCCGCCGCGGTCACGTGCGCCGGCCCACCGCGCGATAGACCGCGAGGACCGCGAGCGCACCGAGGATCGACGCGACGAAGCCGGGACCGGCGCCGTCGGCGCTGTACCAGCCGTTCGCGCGGCCGGCGACCCAGGCAACAACGGCACCGGTGACCCCGAGCAGGCTGGTGATGAGGAGGCCGGCGGGATCGCGGCCGGGCATGATGAAGCGGGCGATCGCGCCCACGGCGAGTCCAACGAGCAAGGCTATGACGAGGCCCATGACTGATCTCCTGGTTGTGGTGCTCGAGCGCCGTCGAGGCTACGAGCGGCGACGCTTGGCTCCACCACCGAGGCCGTCCGGGTCCTGCGGCACCGAGTCCGAAGGGTCGACGCCGTCGCGGGCGTCGGCCCCATCGCTGCGACGCGCGGTCGCGCGGTCGGCCTCGAGCGCTTCTTCGTGGCCGCGATCCTCGTCCGGATCGTCCGGTCGCTCGCGTGTTTCGTCCTCATCCTCGCCGGGACGCCCGACGGTCGTGCCCGGAGGCACCATGTCGGGTTTCTCGTCGGGACGACGACCGACGCGATCCTCGAGCTCCTGCTCCCCGAACCCACGGTCGCGGCGGATGGGCTTCTTCGGTGACTTCGGCATGAGGCTCCATCGAGCAACCTCGATGCCAGCCGCGATGGCGTGATCCGTCAGCGAGTTATCCCCATGAACTTCGAAACCGCGCTCGCATCGCAGCCATGGTGTAGCGCTACCGCACGCCCACGACGACGAGCGCGGGACGCCCCGCCGAGTCCCATTCGGCCTCGAGTCCCTTCCACGGACGCACGTGCCACTTCGCGTCGGCGGGGTCGATGGTCGCGACCCGACCGTCCGGGTGCACGCCGATCACGACCTCGTAGTGTGCGCGCGCGCGATCACCGTACGGGCGGTGCAGCCCGATCATGACGGGGCGGCCACGCTCGAGCTCGTAGCGGAGCAGCGCGCGGTCGCCCTGGACCGCGAACGCCCGCAGCCCGGCCGCGCGCGCGACGTCGCGCAGGTCGCCCAGGCGGAAGCCGTCGTCGACCACGCGCACGGAGCGCGCGATGCGCGCGTGATCGAGCTCGGGACGCCAGCGCGCCACGACCATCGCCAGCGCCGCGGCGCCGCAGTCGACGTCGGCGCGCTGCCGCACGGGGGGCGCGTCGACCAGCAGCCAGGCCCGGTCGGCGCGGAGCTGCGCGGGCGCGACGGCGCGCGACTGGCCCTGGTACGTCGGCAGACATGCGCCGGCCGCGAGCGCGAGCGCGAGCGCGAAGGCAGCCGACGTCGTCCGGCGCATCGTCGTCATCGTCATCAGATTCAGATGAGGAGGAGCACCAGCAAGATGGCCAGGACCAGCGCGGTGGTCGAGCCGATGACGATCACCGTGGAGCCCCCGGTGAAGTCGGCGGCCTGCGGGTGCTGCTGCTCGGCGTCGGCGTAGCGCGCGGCGTCCGCGTCGACGTCGGCGTCGGCGAGGGTGATGGGGGCCGGCTCGACAGGGGATGCGAGCGCGGCGGGGGTGGCCGCGCCGAGCGCGGCGGTGAGTGAAGCGGCGAAGAGGAGTGTGCGCATGACGAGCCCGATTGCAGGCGTCGTGCCGCGACCGAACCAGCGGTCGCCCAACGGCGGAAGGACGTGCGCGCGCGCCACACCGCGCAACGGGGCGCGCTCGAAGTCACCGCCGCCCCCCTCATCTGGGCGAATCCGAGCGGGTTCGCGAGGTAGGAACGCGGGGATCGCGTGGCACCGGCCTTGCTCTGGACGAGCCGCATGATCGGCAAGGACGACGAGCTCAAGGATCGTATCCAGGCGCGCAAGAGCGCCATGCAGGCCAAGCTCTCCGAGCTGAAGGCCGACTCGCGCGCGGAGGCCCGCGAAGCGCACGAGAAGATCAAGCGGAGCCTCGACGAGCTCGAGGACTCCGTGAAGGAAGGCTGGGACAACTTGTCCGAGTCCGTCCGCAGCAAGCTCAACCGCTGGCTTGACCGCAACCCATAGGTTCCCCCACCTCGTTGCTCGGCCAGGCGCCGGCGGCCCTCGCGGGTACGCCGGCGCGTATTTTTTCGGCGTCGCGATCGGACGCGGTCACATCCGCATGCGTGGTGGCTCCATCGCAACATGAAGAAGCTCTCGATCGCGGGCCTCGGCCTCGCGCTCTCGCTGGTCGTGGCCGGCTGTGCCATGGGCAAGAAGACCTCGAGCAACGGTGGGGGTGAAGGCGGCGGCGGCGGCGGCGGCGTGCCGCTCGGTGACACGATGGCGGACGCCGTCGTCTACCAGCGTGGCGCGTCGTTCACGGCGACCGCCGGCTGCCACACCAGCAGCTACGCCAAGCTGGCGATCCCGGCCGGTGAGCCGATCACGCTCGAGCTCGCGGTGACCTCGCCCAAGGACGAGGCCTGCATCTCCTTCTGGTTCCTCAACCAGAACGGCGGCGCCGGCGGCCTCAGCGAGGAGGCCTGCTCGACGAAGTCGCCGTTCACCTACGAGGTCACCGCCCAGGAAGGCGCCTCGTTCCTGCAGATCAGCGAGGCCGGCGTCTGCCAGGGCGCGACCATCGCCGTGACGATCAAGTAGCCTTGGCGTCGGCCGCCAGCATGCGCTTGACCGGTCCCGCGAAGAGGTAGAGGACCACCGCGATGATGAGCGCGAACAGGATCAGCAGGTAGAAGAGGCCGGCCTGCGGGTGCAGGTCGAGCTTGTGGGCGAGCGACCCCACCTTCTCCTCCGCGCGGCCGGCGATGTAGTAGCCGACCGACGTCGCCAGGAACCAGATGCCCATGACGAAGCCGGCGAGGCGATCGGGCGCCAGCTTGTTCATCGTCGACAGGCCGACCGGCGAGATGCACAGCTCGGCCCACGTGATCACCAGGTAGTAGGCGAAGAGCCAGAGCCCGCTGATCTGCTCGCCGCGGGCGATCGGCCCCAGCAGCGGCGGCAGGAGCACCGCGAACGAGAGCGCGGTGATCACCATGCCGATCGAGAACTTGGTGACCGACGTCGGCTCGCGGCCCTTGCGCGCGAGAAAGACCCAGATCGCCGCGAACACCGGCGCGAACATGATGACGTAGGCCGCGTTGAGGAACTGGTAGTAGCTCGACGGGAAGTCGATCAGGAGCTCGCGGTGGACCTTCTCCTCGGCGAAGAGCGAGAGCGTCGAGCCCGCCTGCTCGAAGAGGCCGAAGAACGACAGGCAGCCGAGGAACAGCACCATCATCGCGAGCACGCGGCGGCGCTCGTCGGCGTCGCGCGCGACGTACCAGTACATGATCGCGAACAGGCAGACCGAGATGACGCCGAGCCCGACGCCGAAGGCGTCCGCGATCGTCGACTTGTTCACGCCGCTGCCGTCGAAGATGAGGTAGGTGGCGAGCGCGACCACCGCGGCGCCGACGCCGGCGATGATCCACGCCGGGGTGGGGAGCGGGGTACCCTGCGCGAGCTTGGCGCGATCGGGCGGGGCGCCGGCGTCGCCGAGGTACTTCCAGCCGAAGACGAACTGGATGACGCCCGCGAGCATGCCGACCGCGGCGGCGCCGAAGCCGAAGTGCCAGGCGTTGTTGGGGTCGATGCCGGGGCCGCTGAAGCTGAGCAGCTCGAGCCCGGCGAGCGGTACGTACGCGGTGACGGTCCCGCCGGCGAGGAAGTGGCGGAAGATCTCGCTCTGGGCGAGGAAGCCGCAGACGATCGGCGCGGCGAACGCGCCGATGTTGATGCCCATGTAATAGATGGTGTAGCCCGCGTCGCGGCGCGGATCGTTCTTGTCGTAGAGCTGGCCGACGATGGTCGAGACGTTGGGCTTGAGGAGCCCGGTGCCGACGACGAGCAAGCCGAGGCCGAGCAGGAACGTCTCGTAGCTGGGTATGGCCAGCGCGATGTGGCCGAACATGATGATGACGCCGCCGACGAGCACGGCCATGCGCTGCCCGATGAAGCGGTCGGCGATCCAGCCGCCGGGGAGGCTCATCAGGTAGATCGACGAGCCGTAGAGGCCGTAGAAGATGCCGGCCGTCACCGCGGTCTCGCCGAGGCCGCCCTTCGACGCGGCGGTCGAGATGTAGACCACGAGGAAGGCGCGCATGCCGTAGTAGCTGAAGCGCTCCCACATCTCGGTGAAGAAGAGCGTCTGCAGCCCCTTGGGATGGCCGAAGAACGTCTTGCCCCCGTTCCCGTTGGCGGACTTCGCCGCCGCGACGTTTGACATACGGCGCGGAAGCTACCACGTGGAGGATGTTGTCTCACCCCGGTCCGTTGACCGGCCCCGACATGCCTGCGACGCGAGGATCTCGCCGGCGGCGACCTGCGGTCGCGCCCGCCGGTTTCCCTTGGCAGACCGCTGGCGTATGGTCGGTTGGTGGGGGCTCCGACCGAGCTGTTCTTGGCCAAGCTCGTCCCCGGCGTCGAGACGCCGGCTGGCAAGGTGCGCGGGCTCGCCGCCGCGGCGCCGGCGCTGGCGGCGGACGGGCTGGTCACGATCCGGAAGGAGGGGCGGACGCTCCTCGTCACGCTGACCGGCGCGGGCGCCGATCGGGCCGCGGCGCTCGCGGCCGCGGCGCCGGTGAAAGCCAGGGCCCCGCGCGCCAAGGCGCCGGCCGCCGCCGCGCGTATCGCCGCGCTGGAGACGATGGTCGCGGACCTCGTCCGGAGGGTGGCCGCGCTCGAGGGAGGTGCCGTCGCCGCGGCGCCGGGTCCGGGTGACGGCGCGGCGGCGACGAACGGCGAGGCGCTGCGCGCCGCCGTGCTGGCCGCGGTCGGCGAGCTCGACACGCGCCACCGCTACGGCGGCATCGTCCCCATCCCCGACGTGCGCGCCGAGCTGCGACGCGGCGGCATCTCCGACGACGAGGCGGTGACCGCGGCGCTCGAGCAGCTCGAGCGCGCGTGGAAGATCGATCTGTCCGTCGCGCAGTCACCGACGCAGGTGACCGACCGCGCCGCCGGCATCGAGCGGCCCGGGCGCGGCCTCCTCTATTACGTGGCCCGCAGGTGAACGAAGGAGCGACCGTGGACCTCACCCGCCTTCTCCTCGACGCGCCCAGTCCCTTCGCCGATCCCGTCGTCCGCCTCGATCTCGAGGCGCCGCCGCCGCCGGACGTCCCCGCCGTCCACGCCTCGGTGCGCACGGCGATCGCGGAGGCGATCACGGTCGTCGCGCGTGACCGGCGCGCGCAGATGGTGCTGGTCACCGGTGATCCGGGCATGGGCAAGACCCACCAGCTCGCCCACCTGCGCCAGCGCAGCGACGGCCAGTACGTGTGTGTCGACGTGCCGCCGCTCAAGGACACGTCGCCCTTCGGGCATGTCGCGCGCTACATGGTGCAGGGGCTGGCGGCCGCCGGCGTGCTCGAGCGCCTGCTGTGGGACGTGCTGCGCCAGGTCGCGGTCGCCGTGCGCGCCGACGCCGACGAGCACGGCGACGACGACGTGGTCGCGCGCATCGACGACGCGCTGGTCGGCAGCGACCGCTTCGCGATGGCGTTCCGCTCGATGGCGCAGCAGGACCCCGAGCTGGGGCCGCTCCTCTACAAGCGCGGGCGCCGCCTCGCGCCGCTGTCGACCTTGCCCGCGGATTTCGGGCGTGTGCTCGGACGCATCACCGACCGCGAGGCCGAGCGCGCGATCGTCGACTGGCTGCGCGCGGCCGAGCTCGCCGAGGAGGATCTCGCGCTGCTCGGCCTCGAGCACGGCGTCGACACCGAGGCGCGGGCGTTCGAGGTCGTGCGCGCGCTCTGCCTCTCGTCGCAGCGGCCGGTCGTCCTCTGCCTCGATCAGCTCGAGTCGATCTCGGGGCTCATCGGCGCGAGCGGCGTGGCCCGCCTCTTCACCGCGCTCATGGAGCTGTACCAGCAGGCCCCGGTCGCGATCGTGCTCATGTGCCAGACCCAGCAGTGGGTCGAGCTGCGGCGCGACGTGCCCCAGGCTGCCGTCGATCGCATCCGCGTGCTGCCCCCGCTGGCCAAGCCGACCGCCGACGAGGCGCTCGCGATCGTCGCCAGCCGGCTCGACGCGGTGTGGACGGCGTACGGGGTGACCTCGCCGCACGCGACGTGGCCGTTCGCGGAGGCCTCGGTGCGCAACCTCGTCGAGGAGCGGCGGCCGACGATCCGCGGGCTCCTGCTCGAGATCGACGCCCAGCTCGCCGAGATGCGGCGCACCGGGGACATCGGCGCCGCGCCGCTCGCCCCGCCGCCCATCGACGAGAGGTCCGCGCTGCGCGCCGCGCGTGACCGCTACCGCAGGGTCGCCGACGAGCGGCGCGAGCTGGCGACGCCGGCGTTCCGCGAGGAGCTGCTGCGCCACGCGGTGCTCGACGTGCTCGACCACGCCCGTCAGAGCAACGCGCCGATCGGCGGCGTGCGGATCGCGATGGTCACCAACCCCGAGAAGCCCAAGGTCGGCCCTCGCCCACCGGCGATCATCACGCTCGAGACGCCGGCGGGGCCCCGCCGCCTCGCCGTCGACGTCCACTCGAGCGAGCCGCGCTCGACCCACCGGGTGCTGGCGCGCCTGCGCGATCTCGTCGACGAGCATGCGGCCGACTGCGCCGTGCTGCTGCGCGAGCGCGAGGCGCCCTTGCCCGAGTCGGCGAAGCGCTCGCACGAGCTCCTCGACGAGCTCGGCCAGCGCGGCGGCGCGCTCATCTGGCTGGAGGAGGCGGACGCCATGCGCCTGGTCGGCGCCGAGCTCCTGCTCGATGCCGCCGGCGCTGCCGAGGTGCTGGTCGGCACCCGCAACGCGTCGCGCGAGGAGGTCCTCGGCTTCCTCTTCGAGGACGATCGGCTCGGCGAGCTGCTGGTCCCGCTCGTGAGCCGCGGCACCTCCACGCCGCCGCGCGCGGTGCGCGCGGTCTGACCTCGGGCGACGGCCTGCCGGCGCCGCCCCGGCGCGGTCACTCGCAGGCGTAGCTGTACACCAGCGTGTGGGTGCGCTCGAAGCCGGGCTGGTACGTCGTCGCCAGCGTGCGGATCGCGGAGCCGTCGCCCTCGCGCTCGGTGCGCACGTCCAGGGACAGGGTCTCGCGTCCGTCGGCGCCGCCGTAGCGCCGCTCCCACGACAGCTCGAGGCCGTGGTCGTCGAACGTCCGCAGCTCGACCCCCTCAGGCGTGCCGTCGCTGTTGTCGTCGCGCACGCGCACCGTCCACCGCTCGTAGGGACCGGTGTAGCGCAGCGAGTTGCACGCGGTGAGCGTCCCGGTGTCCGAGCGCATGCACACGTTCTCGATGAGCGCGCCGCCGCCGGTGCCGAAGACACCCTCCTGATCGGCCTGGTTCTCGTAGTCGCGCACCCAGCCCGCCGGCCGGTCGCCCTCCCACGCCCAGGTCTCGACGAAGCGGTGCTCCGCCTGGTTGCCGGTGCGGGTCACGACGTGCTTGCGCCCACCGGCGATCGTCGCCGTCTCCTGGTACGAGAGCGCGCCGTCGTCGTAGGTGTGCTCGACGCGGACGCTGCCCTCGTACCGCGAGGTCACGAGCGTGATCACGTCGCCCCGCGTCCGCTCCTCGAGCGTGACGTGGCCGGCGTCGTCGCCCTCGAAGCGATAGGTCTCGCTCACCGCCGGCTCGTCGGAGTACTGGCCGGTGCCGCCGCACGGGATCCGCCAGGTCACGCCCTCGTCGCCGCAACCGGCACCCGCCACCAGCGCGGCGGCGACCACGAGCGACGCGGCCCTCACGGACCCACCTGCGCGATCAGGCCGATGACGACCGCGACGAACGCGTGCATATCCCCTCCGACGACAGCATCGCACGCCGGTTCCGCGTCGTGGAGACCTAATGTGGTCCGGGTAGACCGCGGGTCACGGCCAGGTAACGGAGGATCTCGATCGTCTTCGACACGAAGCGCCGCTCACCCGCCGCCTCCACGTGCACACCCGCCGCCGCCACCGGCGAACCCTCGCCCAGGACGAGCACCGGGAGCGCCTGGTGCGCCTCGCCGAGCATCGTCGCGACCGGCTCGCGCGGCTTCGCGAAGTCGAGCTCGACGACGTCGAGCGTCGCGCGGAGCTGCGGGTAGTACGCGAGCATGCCGATCACCTGCGCCGAGTACGGGCAGAACCAGCGCTCGCCCTGATCCGTGAACCCGGGGCGGAGGACGTACAGCGTGTCGCGCATGGACGGAGCTTAGCCGGCGCGGCGGCGGTACGCCGCCGGCGTCGTGCCCGTCCACTTGCGGAACGCGCGCGTGAAGTTGGGCAGCTCGGTGTAGCCGAGGCGGCCGGCGATCTCGGCGAGCGGCAGCCCGCGGTCCGCGAGCAGCAGCAGCGCGCGCTGGCGCCGGGTCTCGTCGAGGATCGCGGAGTAGCTCGTGCCCAGCGCCGCGAGCTTGCGCTTGAGCGTGCGGGTCGAGACGTGCAGGACGCGCGCGACCTCCTCCACCGAGCGGAATCCGCCGCCGCCCTCGATCACGAGCGCGGCGCGCACGCGCCCGGGCAGGCCGGCGTCGACGAGCATCGCGAGCTCGCGCTCGCACTGCGCCTGCGCCAGCTGCACCGCGACCGGATCCGCGGACACGAGCGGCACGTCGAGCAGCTCGGCGGCGAACACGAGCCGGTGGGCCGGGCGCTCGAAGCGCAGCATGTCGATGGGGAACGGCACCCGCGCCAGGTACGCGGGCGCGGCGAAGCCGCACTCCGCCACGCCGGTGAGCTTGCGCCCGGTGAACGTCTGGCCGAGCTGCCACACGCCGATCATGAGCCCGAGGATCGCGAACTCGCGCAAGCTCCCCAGGTCGACGCGCTCCTCGAACACGATCGCGGCCGCGTCCTGCTCGACGACGGTGGCGATCCCGATCACCTGCGTCCGCGTCGCGGCGAAGCGCTCGGCGAACGCCAGCGCCTCGCGGATCGTCGACGCGGTCATCGCGGCGAAGCCGAGGAAGCCGTGCGACGACACCTTCATCTGCATGCCCTGGTAGAGCGCGAGCGCCGGCTCGCCGGTGAGCTCGTGCGCGCGCTCGACGACGCGCGTGCACGTCGCGATCGGCACGCGCGCGCTGGGATCGCGCAGGCCCTCCTCGCTCAGTCCGGTGCCGGCGAGCAGTGCGTCGGGACGCACCTTCCAGCGCCGCGCCAGGTTGAGCACGTCGAGGACGTAGATGCCTGGGAGCTCGGCGGCGGCCATCGTGGGCGGGGCATTCCGCCCCTCGAAAAACTGAGGCTATCTCGAAAATTCGTGAACACAAACAATTAGATGCGCCCGTAGACCGAACGCAAACCGACCGCGTTCATCCCCTCATGCTCCGACACCTCACCGCCCTCGCCCTCACCCTCTCCCTCGCCACCACCACCTTCACCGCCGCCACCGCCGACGCTCGATCGTTCGCGCAGGCGCCCGCCGCTCAGCCCGCCGATCAGGCGCCGCGGGAGGCGCCGGCGCGCATCAGCGAGGCCGCGCGCGCCAGGCTGCGCAAGGTCCTGAAGACGCGCCGCGCGAAGAACGTCGCCGCGTTCCGCGCGTACGCCAGCCGCGGCGTCTACCCGCACAACTTCGACACCAGCGGCCCGCTCAACGTCTGGATCGATCAGGAAGGCCGCATGTGCGCTGCCGCGACGATGATCTGGAAGTCGGGCGCGAAGCAGCTCGTGCGCCGGACCGGACGCGACGACAACTTCGTCAAGCTCGGCGACGTCACCTCCGGACCGCTGCTCGACTGGATGCTCACGTCGGGCCTCACGCAGTCCGAGGTCGCGATGATCCAGGAGCCGTTCATGGGCCGCATGGAGCCCGTCGAGCCGGTCATCGGCAGCGACGACTGGCGCCTCGCCGAGGACGCGCGGCTGCGCGCCCGCTACGCCGAGGTGCTCGCCGCCCTCGCGTCGGCGCCCGATCGCAGCCTCGACGCCGCCATCGACGCCCTCGCCGCCCGCCCCGACCTCGTCGCCAAGCTCATCTGAGGAGTCCCCCCATGTTCCGCCGCTTCTGCCGCCTCACCATCGCCCTCTCCCTCTCGCTCGGCGCGATCGCCTCGACCGCCGACGCGCGCGGCTTCGCCCGCGCCCCGGTCCCCGCCCCGATCACCATCGTCGAGGCGCAGCCGCCCGCCCTCTCCGACGCGCAGCGCGCGACCCTGAAGAAGATCCTCGCGGCGCGACGCGCGAAGAACGTGAAGACGTTCCGCGACTACGCCCGCCGCGGCGTCTACCCGCGCAACTACATCACCAACGGCGCGCTCAACGTCTGGATCGACGGCGACGGCCGCATGTGCGCCGCCGCCACGATGATGTGGAAGTCGGGCGCGAAGGCGCTCGTCCGCCAGGTCGCCAAGGACGACAACTTCATCCGCCTCGCCGACGTCACCGGCGGCCCGCTCCTCGACTGGATCCTGATGTCGGGCCTCACCCACGCCGAGGTGGTCGCCATCCAGGTGCCGATGGTCGGCATGCCCGAGCGCGGGATCGAGCTCCCGGTGGAGAACCTCGAGGACTGGCGCATCGCGGCCGACGCGCGCCTGCGCGCCGTCTACGAGGTGACGCTCGGGGACCTCACGAAGCGGCGGGCCGCGAGCCTCGACGCCGCGATCGACGCCCTCGCCGCCCGCCCCGACCTCGTCCACCGGCTGCTCGCGCAGAAGGCCGCGTGACGCGGGTCAGCTCGACGGGCAGTTCTCGAAGCAGCCCCGCCACGCGGTCGTGAAGATCTGGCAGCAGGTCTCCCCCGCCGTCGTGCAGTCCATCGGGACGTGACACGCCGTCGAGCCCGAGCAGGTCCCGACCGCGGTGCACACGCCCGCGAACGACGCCGAGAGGCAGCACTCGCCGCCCGGGCAGTCCTCCGGGCCGTCGCACTGCGTGGCGGGGCCGGTGCAGAACGCGCCGGGCGCCTGGCAGCGCGGGCCGTTGATCACGTCGACGCAGCACTCGTCGGTGAGGTCGCAGGTGTCGCCGCCGCAGCTGATGCCGGCGTACGGTGCGTCGACGCCGCCACCGCCGTCGCCGCCGCCGTCGCCTCCCGAGCCCGGCGGCTGGCACAGGTTCTCGACGCACACCTGGCCGGTCGGGCACGGGTGCGTCTCGTCGCAGCGGAAGCGCGCGTCGCCGTAGCTCGGCGCCTCGTAGGCGCAGGCCCCGAGGAGGAGCAGCGCGAAGGCCGCGAGCGCGCCGCAACACCGCGACATCAACATCGCCCCGAGCCTACTCCAGCGCACCCGAGGCCGGGTAGGATGTTCGCGTGTCGGCCCCGCGGCTCCGCTGCATGATCCTGATCTCCGGCGGCCCCTCGCGCCGCGTGGGTCCCGGGGGACTGCTCGTCGGCCGCCAGACCGACTGCGACATCGTCGCCGACGATCCATCCGTCAGCCGGCGCCACGCCCTCATCCGCGTCGCCGGCGACGCCGCCGAGCTGGTGCCGCTGGGCCGCGCGCCGGTGACCGTGAACGGCAAGGCGACCGACCGGGCCGCCGCCCTCGCCGACGGCGATCGCATCGAGCTGCCGGGCATGGTGCTCACGGTCGTCCTCGAGATCCCGCGCCCCGACCAGAACCAGTCGACGGGGTTCGCGCTCGCCCGCCAGCGCGGCGGCAGCTTCGGCATCTCCCACTCGCCGTTCGTCCTCGGCGGCGGCCAGCACGACGACCTCATCATCAAGGGCTGGCCCGAGGGCGCGTTGCGCTTCCACGTCGCGCAGGGCGGCCTCTTCGTCGAGGCCGAGGAGAGCGCGAAGGTCAACGACAACCCGGTCGGGCCCGACGACGGCATGGTCGAGCTCGCCCCCGGCGACGCGCTCGCGTTCCAGAAGGAAGTGTTCACGATCACGCAGATCTCGGGCGGCGATCAGACGACGATCGTCGGCGACAAGAGCGGCCTGCCCCGCAAGGTGGTGGTGCAGATCCTGCCGCGCGGCGGCCGCATCCTCTTCACGCTGCCCGAGGGCGAGCGCGCGGTGTTCCTCGCCGATCGGCGCCTCGACCTCCTGGTCGCGCTGCTGCGCCCGCCGCCGCCCTACGCGGCCGGCGACTTCATCCCCGACGACGTGGTCCGGCCGATCGTCTGGCCCCGCAACCCCGGCGTCTCGCGGCCCGAGATCAACATGCTGATCAGCCGCTGTCGCCAGGATCTGGTGTCGGCGGGCCTCCACGGACCGCGGCTGCTCGAGCGCGCGCCCGGCGGCGGCGCCACGCGGGTCGCGCTGGCGGCCGGCGCCGAGATCACGGTCGATTCCTGAGGGCTTTCCGGGCCCTTTCGTGCGTTAACATCGACGGCGGTGGCCCTGGCGTCTCTCCCCCGCTCTGCGCCCCGGCGGCTTGGTCGCTACGAGCTGATCGCGCCGCTGGCCAGCGGAGGTATGGCCGAGCTCTACCTCGGGCGGCTGCGCGGCCGCGGCGGCTTCGAGAAGCTGGTCGCGATCAAGCAGATGAAGGCGCACCTGTCGGACGATCCGGGGTTCGTCGACATGTTCCTCGACGAGGGCCGGATCGCGGCCCGGCTCACGCACCCCAACATCTGCCAGGTCTACGAGCTCGGCGACGACGATGGCCAGCTCTACATGGCGATGGAGTACGTGCCGGGGATCCCGCTGTCGACGATCCTGGCGGCGCTGCCGCGCACGAGCGACGCGTTCGACCTGCGCGTCAGCGCCGGGATCATCGTGCAGGTCAGCGAGGGTGTGCACTTCGCGCACGAGCACAAGGCCGACGGCGGCGTCGCCGCGCCGATCGTCCACCGCGACGTGTCGCCGACCAACCTGCTGGTGACCGGCGAGGGCGTGTGCAAGCTCGTCGACTTCGGGATCGCGAAGGTGCTGACCGAGGTGAGCCACACGCGCACCGGCGTGCTCAAGGGCAAGCCGGCGTACATGGCGCCGGAGCAGATCCGCGCCGAGCCGGTCGATCGCCGCGCCGACGTGTTCGCCCTCGGCGTCGTGCTGTGGGAGTGCATCGCGGGCAAGCGGCTGTTCCAGGGCGACTCCGACTTCCTCATCTGGCAGCAGGTCACGCAGAACCCGGTGCCGCTCCTGCGCGAGCTGCGGCCGGAGGTGCCGGCGGCGCTCGACGACGTCGTGCAGCGGGCGGTCGCCAAGGATCCGGCGGAGCGCTACGAGAGCGCCCGCGCGTTCGCGGCGGATCTGCGGCGCAGCGTGATCCCGATCGGCGGTCCGCTCGAGCCGGCGGCGCTCGCGATGTACCTGTCGACGCTGTGCGCCGACGCGTTCGCGGCGCGCGCCGAGCTGGTGTCGCAGGCGCTCGCCGCCGAGGACGCGGACACGGCGGAGGTGCGCAGCGCGGTGCAGAAGGTGAGCGCGTCGATGCCGGCGATCGAGCCGACGGCGAGCATCCGGTTGCGCGAGCACACGGCGCAGGTGTCGCCGGGCGCTTCGGGGGCGATGGGGGTGGTGACGGCGGTGGGAGCGGTGGGGGCCGACGAGGAGGACGAGGGGGAGGAGCCGGAGAAGCGGTCGCGGTGGCAGTACGCGGTGCTGGCGGTGGCGGCGATGGCGGGGGTGGTGGTCGCGCTGGTGCTCGCGGGTGGTGGAGGTGAGAGGGAGAGGGAGAGGCAGACGGAGACGCAGAGGCAGACGGAGACGCAGAGGCAGACGGAGACGGGGACGGGATCGGGATCGGGATCGGGATCGGGATCGGAATCGGGCACGGGCACGGGCACGGGCACGGGCACGGGCACGGGCACGGGCACGGGCACGGGAGAACTGGTGATGGACGGCGAGACCGTCGCGAAGCGAGATCCCGAGCCCGAGATCCGGCGGCCGTCGAAACCCCAGCGAGCGACCGAGAAGAAGCCCGAGGAGAAGGCGGCGGAGGGGCCGCCCGGGTACTATCTCGTCGACTCGCAGCCGTATGCGCGCATCTTCATCGACGGCAAGGACCACGGCGAGACGCCGCTGTTTCGCGTGCCGCTCGCGCCCGGCAAGCACCAGGTGAAGGCCGTGCTCGCCGACGGACGCAAGAAGCAGTTCACGATCGACATCAAGTCCGGCAAGGACCTGTCGTCCGGACGCCTGACCTGGCCGAGCCCGCCGAGGAATGGGCCGTAGATGGTGCGACGGCTGGGCGCCGCGGTTCTGGCGCTGCTGGTGAGCTCGACGGGCGCACACGCGGATCAGGCGACGCTGCGCGAGGCCCGCCGCGTCGTCGAGGAGGAGGTCCGCTACGATCGCGCGCAGGAGCTGCTCGTCACCGCGCTCCACCAGGGCGACAACGGCCCCGACGAGCTCGCCGCGATCTACGAGCTCGCCGGCGTCGCCGCGGTCGTGCTCGGGCAGCGTGAGGCCGGCGAGCAGTACTTCCGGCGGCTGCTCGCGCTGCGCCCGGCGGCGCGCTTGCCCGCGCACACCGCGCCCAAGATCCTCGAGCCGTTCACCGCGGCGCAGGCGCACATGGCCGCGGTCGGGAACCTGCGCGTCGCGGTGCGCGCCGAGAGCGCGACCGACCTCGTCGTCGACGTCGCCGCCGACCCGCTGGGCATGGTCGCCGGCGCGCGGGTGAGCTACCGCGGCGAGGACGGCGCGGCGGGCAGCGTCCGCGGCCAGCTGCCGGCGCCGATCGCCGTCGCGCTCCCCGGCGGCGCGATCGCGACGGCGATCGAGATCGTCGACGAGTACGGCAATCGCCTGCAGGAGCTGCCGCCGCCGCCACCGCCGCCACCGCCGCGCGAGGATCGCCGGGACGATCGCGTGGTCCCGCCGGTGCGCGGCGACGCGAAGCCGAACGTGCTCCTCCGCTGGCCGACGTGGGCGATCGGCGCGGGCGTCGCCGGCGCCGTCGGCCTCGGCTTCGCGCTCGACGGCAAGCTCGCCCACGATCGCCTCGACGAGATCCTCGCCCGCCCCGAGGATCACTTCTTCGGTGAGGCCGAGGCCGCGCGCAAGCGCTGGAAGCGCGACACGACCATCGCCAACGTCGCCTTCGTGACGACGGGTGTACTGGCGGTGGGCGCCGTGACGATCGCGATCGTCACCCGCGATCGCCAGGGGCCGGCGAAAGCCTCGATCGTGCCCTGGGTTGGCGAGGGCGCGGGCCTCGCCGTCGTCGGCGCGTTGCCGTAGCGCGTCGAGGCGTGTTGTCGGCGCGTTGTCGGCTGACGACGCGCGGGTGTGCAGAGTGGAAGGACCGCCGCTCACCCCCACCTCGGAGGCCCACCTCATGCGCAACGCGTTCCTCGCCGGCGTCCTCGCCGCGCTCGTCTTCGGATGCAGTGGCGACGCCACGGTCCAGTCCAGCGCCCAGTCGCTCACGCTCCTCGACACCGACGGCGACGGCGTCCCCGACGCGATCGACGTCGACGGCGACGGCATCCCCGACATCGACCTCGGCGGGCCGTGCGCCGCGCCCGTGCTCGACGCCAACGGCGACGGCATCCCCGACGGCCTCGACTTCGACTGCGACGGCCAGGCCGACGTCGCGTGGTGCGCCGACCCCGTGCTCGACACCGACGGCGACGGCGTCCCCGACGGCCTCGATCTCGACTGCGACGGTCAGCCCGACACCCAGCTGCCCAGCCCGCCGTGCACGCCCGAGCTCCTCGACGGCGATGGCGACGGCGTGCCGGATGGCATCGACACCGACTGCGACGGCCAGGCCGACGTCGACCTCTCGAACCCGCCGCTGCCGCCGCTCCCACCGCCGGGGACGCCGCCGTGCCTGCCGGCGCCCGTCGACGCCAACGGCGACGGGCTGCCCGAGGGCATCGACCTCAACTGCGACGGTCAGGCCGATATCGATCTCGGCTTCTGACCGGCTCGGCTTCTGACCGGCTCGGCAGCTGATCAGCGCGGGCGGCGAACGATCTTGTTCAGCCGCTCGGCCTGCAGCTTCAGCGCGCGGCGCAGGCCCTTGCGCCCGCCGACCGCGCCGAGGCTCATGCCGTACATCGCGTCGATGCCGCGCACCGCCACCACCCACATGGTGACGAGGATCGCCATGTCCGCGGCCGCGCGCCGCGCCGACGCCGCCGGGATGACCAGACCGTACGTGTCCGAGACGAAGCGGAAGTTCCGCAGGACGCGCACGATCGCCTCGCGATCGATGTCGCCGTGCCAGAAGGCGACGCGCGAGACGATCATGTCCTGGTGACGGCGGAGGAACTCGCCCATCGAGAGCGGCGAGACCATCCGGCCCGACGGCGGGCGGCAGATCTCGAGCAGATCCTCGAGGTACTCGTTCCAGAACAGGGCGAGGCTCTTGTTCTCGGGGCGGCGCAGGAACTTGATGCGCTCGAGCGAGAAGTCGGCCTTCACCGTGTTCTTGAAGCGCGGGACGATCGCGTGCAGATCGTAGAGCAGGGGCGGCGCTTCCTTGCGGTAGTCGACGTCGCGGTAGCACCACCGCGCGCGCAGCTGCGGCCACGTGTGGATGGTGAGGACCGGATCCTGCTCCGAGTCGATGACCAGGAACCGGCGGCCCTCGACGCCGACCACGGTGATCCAGTGGGACCACTGATCGACGCACAGGAGCACCGGCACGTGACCGCGAAGGTGCCGGACCAGCCGCTTGCGCGCGTCCTCGGCGTCGCTCGAACGCTCGAGGACCAGATCGCAGTCCATGCTGCGCGCGGCGCGGGCCAGGCGGATCTCGTTGGTCCCGCCCCACCAGTGGGTGCGCGCGGTCTGGGCGATCGCGTTCGCGTCCGCGGCACGCCCGAGCGTCACCATCGCGTGCTTGAGCGCGAACGGGCCGCACGTCCACTCGTTCGGCTGCGGGTAGAAGCCGGGACGGTGGGTGCTGGAGGTGACGAGCCGGACCATGGACGCCCTGAAATCTATACTAGCGAGGGGGGGACGCCAGGCCGCAAATCGCCCTTTTGATCGGTATTTTCCGAAGTGATCTCTTATATATAAGTCATAACGCACCGCGTCCGATCCCGTTGACGCACTGCGCCACCACATTACACGTCTAGCGTGTGTGCCACTCCCGCCACCACTGCTGGGAGCGTGGGGGTAGCCGGGTCAGGACCCACTCCCAGGTCGCCTCGGGGACGAGCACGAGGCCGTTGGGATGGTTCGGGTGAAGCCCGATCGGCGCGACCAGGTCGGGCTGTGCGCGCGCGTCACGGAGCGCGCGGTCGAGCGGCGAGTCGTGGCCGATGATGCCCAGCGGGATCATGCGCCAGCGGCGCTCGCGCGGGACGCGCTCGGGGCGCAGACGGAGGGGCACGCGCGAGAACCAGGCCGCCTGGAAGCCGAGGTGACGCTCGGCCGAGATGATCACCGCGTCCGCCGGCAGGGCGCCGCGGATGGCGGCGGTCGCCGCGACCATCGGGATCTCGGTCTTCACCATGCCCTCGGTCGGTGCCGGCGGCCGCACGACGACCCACGTGGCGAGCGCCGGCGCCACGGCCACGAGTCTCCATCCCGGCTCGAGCGAGGCGACGAAGCGGCCGACCGCCGCCGCGCCGACGATCGACGCCGGGGCGAACGCGGCCACGCGCAGCCGGAAGCCGACGGCGTCGGGGTCCGCGACGTCCAGCCACGGCCACGCGGTGACGACGAGCACCGCGAACGCCGACCAGACGAGCGCGCGTTCGGCGGGTGCCGTCTCGTCGCGCACGTGCGTGGTGAAGCGGCCCGCGAGGACGGCGGCGAGGAACGCGGCGCCGGCCGCGGCCGCGATGAGGCCCTGGTGACCGAGCGCGAGGTGAAACGTCGCGCGGCCCGGATGGGGCACGGCGAGCGCCGGCAGCGACCACTCGGCGGGGCCGGTGAACGCGCCGTCGAGTAGCGCCAGGTCCGCCGGCCCCGGGAAGCGCTGCGGGGCGAGCACGCCGGCGACGAGCACGAGGCCCACGCCGGCGGCGGCGAGCGCGCCCAGGCGTCGCCACGCGCGCGTCGACACGCGCCGCGCGCGCTGCGTGGCCACGAGGGCGGGCGCGAGCAGCGCGACGACGAGCAGCGCCGACATCTTGTGAGTGAGGAGCGCGGCGAGGAACGCGACGCCGACGAGCGCGATCCGGCCGCGCGTCGGCGAGGCGAGCGCGCGCAGCCCGAGCCACGCCGCGGTGAGCGCGATCGTGAGCCCGAGCCCGTTCTTCACGAACTCGAGCGACAGGTAGAACGAACCGCCGCCGGTGGTGGCGAGCACCGCCGCGGCCAGGCCGGCGGCGCCGCCCAGACACGGCGACGCCGGCTTCAGCGAAACCGGGGCAGCCACTCCGCCGACGCGCCGCCCGAGCAGGAACGCGGGCACCGCGACCAGCCCGCCGCCGACCGCGGCCACCAGCTTCGCCGCGGTGAACGGATCCGTGAGCAGCGCGACCGGCGCCATGAGCCAGAACGTGAGCGGCGCCGCCGGATAGGCGAGCTCGCCGCGCTCGAGCAGGGCCCGGATCTGGATCGGGTAGTACCAGCCGTCGACGCCGACCGGGTACGGCGAGGCGCCCAGCAGCTCCCATCGGTGCCACACCGACCACGCCGCGAGCGCCAGCACCGCGGCCCATACCGCGGCGCCCAGGAGCGCGTCGCGACGTTCACTTGAGGCGGTTGATGACCTCGTCACGCGAGGCGATGCCCTTCTCGATGATGAGGGCGAGCAGCTTCTTGAGCACGTCCTCGTCGCGGCGCACCAGCGCCTCGAGGTTGGCGATGCGCTCCTGCAAGGACGCGATGTCGGCGAAGCTCGGGCCTCGCGCGGCGGCCTGCGCGGCCGGCTCGGGCGCCACGCCCATGGGCGGACGCGGCGGCGCCACGGGCGCACCGGGCACGCGCGGGCTGCCCGTGGTCGTGCGCGAGGGTCGCACGCCGCCGCCGGGGGCGGCGGTCTCGTCGAACTGGCCCACGACCTCCATGGGACCGATGCCGATCGAGACGCCGGTGTCGAGGCCGACCGACTCGCGGGGGCGACGGCCGATCGCGCGCGGGTTCGCCAGGCCGCGGTGGTAGAAGCGGGCGAGCGCGCGCTCGATCGCCTTGGGCCCGGCCAGGTAGGTGCGCACGTTGAGCTGTGTCTTGATGCGCAGCTCGTCGACGAGCGTGAGGTTCGTGGGATCGCTCATGGCGACGTCGAGGAACTTCATCGGCTGCGCGAACGGGATGACGCCCTGCACCTCCGCCAGATCGGCCGGGACCAGGTCGAGCACGGCCTGCGGGATCTCGATCGCATCGAGATCGACCAGGGGCACGGCGAGCTGCTTGGACAGCGCCTGGACCAGGTCCTCCTCGACGACCATCTTCATGTCGACCAGCACGCGGCCGAGCGGGCCGCCGTACCGGCGCTGCTCGATGAGCGCGGAGCGCAGCCCGGTCTCGTCGATGAGACCGGCCTCGATCAAGATCTCTCCCAGTCGCTTGCGGGCCATGCCGGAGGTCTCCGATCAGGGTGGGACCGTGGCGGTCCCGGTGGAGGCGAGCGTGCTCAGGAACTGCGTCGACTGCCGGCGCGCCTGCGCGACGTCGAACACGACGAAGTGACCGTCGGAGTCGGTCGCCTCGTACTGGATGACCACGGCGGTCGTGCCGCCGAGGTTGCCGGTCACCGGTGCGGCGAGCTCGGACCGTCCGAGCAGGGTGAGGCCCTCGATCGGCTCGATGGCGGGCCCCACGTGGTGACCACCGATCGAGACCGCGAAGGCCTCGATCGTCGGCAGCGGCGTGTAGTGATCGACGAAGCCCATGGTCTGGAAGATCGGGCGCGGCGGCAGACCCGGCGGCGGATCGCGCACGAGCAGCGGGCCGTAGTTCACCGAGTCGGAGCGCTCGACCCACATCTGGAGGATGGCGAGCACGGGGTTCCACTGGTCGAGCGGGCTGTCGATGATGACGCCCGAGACCAGCGCGGTGATGTCGACGGGCTCGGTCTTGTTGAGGAGCGCGTTGTAGAGCGTGCCGCCCGCGCCGGAGAGCACCGCGCCCTTGACCAGCGGCTCGTAGGCGACGAACGGCGGACCGGTGAGGCCGCCCTGCGAGTGGCCGAAGAAGAAGATCTTCGACGGATCGAAACGGATCACGCGGCCGTCCTCGCGCATCGAGAACGACTCGACCAGGCGGACGACGGAGAAGTCGTCGGCGGCGCCCTGGATCGGGTTGTTGCGCGCGGCGTACGGGTTCTGGAAGTTGAAGAAGTCGGTCTCGGGGTTGCCCATCGAGCGCGGCGGATGGAGCACCTGATCGATCGAGATGCCGGCGAGGCCCTCCTCGGCCAGCGCCTTCGCCGTGCCGTCGTTGACGAACGAGTGGAAGCTGCCGCCGGTGCCGTGGGCGTAGATCGCGACCGGCCAGCCGGCCGCCGGCATCTCGCGGCCGGCGGGGATCGTGAAGGAGACACGCAAGGGCTCCATCCGCTGCACGACCGGGAGCCCGTCGACGCCGAGCACGATGTCGCCGTCGCCGAGGTTGTTGTAGGGCAAGGGGCCGGTCTGGAAGTTCGGCGCGTCGAACATGCCGTCGTACCAGGTGTACGGGTTCTCGCCGGGGTTGCGCGGGCGCACGTCGTACGCGAGCGGCCGCGGCAGCGAGCGCACGCGCTCGCGCAGGAGGCCCATGATCGGCGTCACCGTCTGCGTCGTGAACACCGCCGCCGACGCGACGTCGGCGCGCTCGTCGCCGCCGGGCTCGTCGAGCCAGGCGAGGAGCGGCGCGTAGACCGCGCGCGCGCGCACGAGCGCCGGCTCGGTCGGCGCGCCGGGCCCGTCGGGCGCGAGGATGGCCTCGAAGTCGGGCGCGGGCGTGGCGTCGAGGCGACGGGTGACGACGAGCGCGTACGTCGTCGACTGGCGCAGCGGGAAGCCGGGCGCGGGGAGCGCGCCGAGCCAGTTGGCGCCGATCGTCCAGCCGGCGTAGTCCTGGAAGCGGAAGACCAGCGGCGAGCGCTGGCCGTAGCCGGGCGAGCTCGGATCGACGTCGACGAGGTAGACCGACGCGTACGACTGCACCGACTCCTGCGCGTCGACCGGCAGGCGGCCCGTATCGATGGGCGCGGCGAAGCGCGTGAAGATGGCGTTGTTGGTGCCGAAACCATCGAGCGTCTCGACCGCGTCGATGTACGCGTTCACGAGCGCCACGGGCCGCGGATAGCCGGTCATGTCGACCATGCCGGCGCCGTCGCGCCGCAGGTCGTTGGGGAACGGGAGCTCGTAGAACTCCTGGGTGACGCCGTCGCGCGGGACCGTGAACAGCGCGGTCACGGGCTCGCCGCCGCTGCACGCCGCGACGAGCACGGCGCAGCCGAGCAGGCCGCCGAGCGAGGCGGACGGGTACAGACGACAGACCCCGGACATGGCTCCCTTCAGAAGCTGAACGATACGCCGAGACAGGTCGCGCCGGCCACCGCGAACGCCCCCGCGCCGCCGGCCAGCGCCGACCCGAGGCGATCCTCGTCACGGGACAGGAGGTACACCCCCCCGGCGCCGGCCAGGACGGCGGCCCCGAGGAGGGCGACCCCGGTGCGACGGGTGGCCCGCCGCCCCTTGAGCGTGCTCTCGGAGGTTGGTGGATCGGGGCTGACCACGGCCGGCCGCGCCCCGTCGCCGTCCGGGTTGGTGACCAGGGAGACGACCTCGAGCGCCGCGTCGGCGAACGCCTCGTCGGTGGTGCAGACGTCGCACTTGCGCGAGGTCTGGCGGATGATCGTGCCGGTCTCGGTGTCGAGGAGCGTGATCGTGTAGTGGTAGCTCGGGCCGATGCTGACGAGGGCGGCCTCGATCACCTGGCCGACGCCGGCGTGGGTCTTGAGCTCCTTGAGGCACGTGCCGATGAGGCAGGCGGCGTTCCAGTCGGTGCCGGCGAGGAACTCGCGGAGCCGGGCGCGGGGCGCGACCTTGAGGCCGGCGATGCCGAGCGACTCCTCGATCTGCCTGGTGAAGACCTCGGCGGCGGTGTCGGACACGCCCTCGACGCGCACGTCGAGGAGGCCGACGAGATCGTCCTCGGCGCGCGCGGGGGCGGCGGTCGCGATCACCACGCCGAGGGCCACGAGGAGGGCCCGGAGCAGCACGGTCACGCGGTCACGCCTCGTCGACCTCGGCGATGAAGCGCTTCATCAGGCCGTCGATCATGAGGTTGCGATCGGGCACGCCGTACTTGCCGTCGCGCCAGCCGCTCTGGGTCTCGCTGTACTTCTTCTCGAGGTCGGCGATCACCAGCTTGTATCGCTGCACCTTCTTGAGGATGTCCTTCTGGTTGCGGATGAAGTACGCGACCATGGACGCGGCGGCGGCGACGGTGAGCACCATGCCGAGCGGGCCGCCGACCGCGTAGCGGAGACCGATGCGCAGCGCCAGGACCGCGGCGGCGCCGATCGCCACCCGCTTGGTGCCGCTGCCGTCGACGACGGAGTCCTTGGCCAGCGCGAACGCCGTCTGGCCGCTGGCGATGAGCAGCGCGATGAAGTTGCCGCGACGCGTGGTCCAGCCACGGTCGTAGTACTCCTTGATCCCCTGCTTCAGGAACGAGTCGAAGTCGGCGTAGATGCCCTGATCCGCAGGTTCCTGGGGCGGCGCTTTGCCCTCTGGCATTGACGGATCATAGCACCCTTCGACGCGCCCTCCCTTCGCGCGGGGCGATCGGTCGAGCGCGCGTTGACTAAGCGGGGGGCGTCGCTCAGATTCGTGACATGCGTGCACGTGGAAGAGGCGGTGCCGTGACGGCCGCCGTCGCGCTCTTGTTCGCCGCGTTCGCGCTCGCCGCGACGCCCGCGTTCGCCGACCTCGCGTCGGGGCGAGATCGGCTCACCGGCGGCGACTACAAGGGCGCGCTCGCCGAGCTCGCCAGGGTGAACGGCAAGGACCGCGGGGCCGCGCGCCTGCTCATGGTCGAGGCCCAGCTCGCGATCGGCGACACCGCCGCCGCCGAGGCGACCGCGGCGGCGCTGGCCAAGGACAAGGATCCGAAGCTCGCCGCCAGCGGCGCCGTCGCGCTCGCCGAGGTGCTGCGCGTCCTGGGTCGCTTCGGCGAGGCGAAGGCGCAGGTCGAGCCCATCGTGCAGCGGGATCCGACCCATCGCGCGGCGCGGCGGCTCCTGGCCCAGGTGCTCGACGATACCGGTCAGGTGGCGGCGGCCCGCGCGCTGTGGAAGCGCACGATCGACGAGTACGACGCCAAGCAGCTCGACCTCGACGATCCGGCGGCGCTCTACGAGCTCGCCGAGGCGTCGCGCGTGCTCGGCGAGTTCGAGCTCGCCAACGACGCCTACCGCGAGATCCAGAACATGGCGCCGCAGATGACCCGCGCGGGCGTGAAGTGGGCGTACCTGTTCCTGCAGAAGTACTCGTCCGACCAGGCGGAGCAGACCTTCGACGAGGTCTTCAAGGTGAACCCCAACCACCCCGACGCGCACGCGGGCATGGCGGCGGTGCTGCTCGAGGGCCGCTACGACCTCGCCGCCGCGCGCACGCACCTCGACAAGGCGCTGGCGCAGAACCCGCGCCACGCCGAGGCGCTGCTGGTGCGCGCGTCGATCGAGATCGATCAGAACCAGTGGGACGCGGCCAAGAAGACGCTGGCCGAGGTCCAGGCGGTCAACCCGCAGCACCCCCAGGCCTACGCCATGCTCGCGACGATCGCGTGGCTGCGCGACGACCTCGCCGAGTACGAGGCGATCAAGAAGAAGGCGTTCGCGGTGAACCCGGCGTACGCCGAACTCTACCGCATCGTCTCGCGCTCGGCCGTACGCGAGCACCGCTACAAGGAGGCGATCGAGCTCGAGATGGCGGCGGTGAAGATGAAGCCCGACTACTACGAGGCGATGAGCGGCGCCGGCCTCGGCTACCTGCGCCTGGGCGAGGAGAAGGCGGGCCTCGAGTGGCTGAAGAAGTCGTGGGAGGGCGACCGCTACAACGTCCGCACCTACAACACGCTCAACCTGTTCGACGACGTGATCCCCAAGGAGTACGTCTTCGCGTCGTCGAAGTCGTTCAAGATCCGTTACCACAAGGACGAGCAGAAGCTGCTCGCGCGCTACCTCGAGCCGGTGCTCGAGCGCGCGTTCGCCGACATGGTCAAGCGCTACGGCTTCACGCCGAAGACGCCGGTCGTGCTCGAGCTCTACCAGGAGTCGGATCACTACAGCGTGCGCACCGTCGGCCTGCCCAACCTGGGTGCACTCGGCGTGTGCTTCGGGCAGGTGATCACGGCGATGTCGCCGTCGAACGGCGACATCAACTGGGGCATGGTGCTGTGGCACGAGCTGGCCCACGTGTTCGCGATCCAGCTGTCCAACCAGCGGGTGCCGCGCTGGTACACCGAGGGGCTCGCCGAGTACGAGACGCTCATCGCCGACCCGTCGTGGCGGCGCGAGAACGACGCCGACGTCTACGGCGCGCTGCTCGAGGGCACGCTGCCGTCGGTGGCGACGATCAACTACGAGTTCGTGCAGCCCGACCCGCAGAAGGTGATGGTCGCGTACTACCTGTCGTCGGTGATGATCGAGTACATCGTCCAGACCTACGGGTTCGAGAAGATCGTCACCGGGCTGAAGCTGTTCGGCCAGGGCAAGGAGACGCCGGAGGTGGTCGAGAAGATCACCGGGCGCACGGTGCCGCAGTTCGACGCCGACTTCCGCGCCTACCTCGACAAGCGGCTGGCGCCGTACAAGGGGACCTTCCGCCTGCCGTCGGACGGGCTCGGCGACGTGGTCAAGCTCGAGATCGCCGCCGACGCGAAGCCGCGCGACGCCGTGGCGAAGGCGCGGCTCGCGCTCGGGCACTACTACGCGGGTGACGCCGAGAAGGCGGCGGCGGCGGCGACGGCCGCGCTCGCGCTCGACGCCAAGCAGCCGATCGCGACGTACATCATGGCGGAGGTCAACCTGCGCCTGGGCGCGCACGACCAGGCGCGCGCGCAGTTCGAGTCGCTGGTGAAGCACGGCCACGACAGCTTCGACATCCGGGCGCGGCTCGCGCAGCTGGCCAAGCACGAGGGCCGCGCCGGCGACGTCGAGCAGCAGCTGTGCGCGGCCAAGCAGCTCGACCCCGAGCGGAGCTATCCGTACATGGAGCTGGCCGAGCTCTACGAGGCGGCGGGGCGCAAGGAGGCGGCGCTCGTCGAGATGGAGCACTACGTCATGCTCGAGCAGATGCAGGTCGCCCCGCTCAAGGAGCTGGCGACCGAGTACGGCAAGCTCGGCAAGTGGCACAAGGTGCGGACCTACGGCGAGATGGCGCTCTACATCTTCCCGGCCGACCCCGAGCTCCTGCTGCTCCTGGGCAAGGCGTACCTCGAGACCGGCGATCCGAAGCAGGCGCTGTTCACGTTCGACAGCGCGCTGCTGGTGAACCCGCCGATCCGGCGCCCGGCGATGGCGCACATCGGGCGGACGCGCGCGTACCTCGCGATGAACGACAAGGCCAAGGCCAAGGCCGCGCTCGCGCTGGCGGCGAAGACCGAGCCCGGCCACGCCGACGTCGTCGACCTCAAGACCCGCCTGAAGTAACCGGCGCCCCCGCCCGTTCATCCTGAGCGAGGGCCGGAGGCCCGAGTCGAAGGACCCGCTCAGCTGCGGCGCGGGTGGAGCGTCACCGTGATCGCGTCGTTGGGCTGGGCCGGTGCCGCGATCTCGGCGAGGAGCGTGAGGGTGCCGGCGATGAGGTCGGCCTGCGTGCGGAAGCCCCAGACCTGCACGTGGGGCCCGGCGCCCGGCGACGCGTCGAGCACGGTGAAGAGACCGTCGACGTTCATGACCGGCTCGATGTTGTGGCGCACCGGGAGGCTCGTGGAGCCGGCCGAGAAGTAGAAGGTCTTGCCGCCGGCGTCGACGAGCGTCGTGGGCACGAGGCTGAGACCGGCGACCGCGTTCGACACGTGGCGGCCCTGGCAGTCGAGCATCATCCCGATGTACATGGCCTTCGTCACGTCGCGCTCGACACCGACGAACGCCGGCAAGGCCGTCGCGGTCGCCTCCGAGACGACGTGGAGGTCGTCGGAGGCGGCGTTCCCCGGCGGGTAGTACTTGCCGAGGACGTGCGACCTGACGTAGCCGTCGGCGGCGAGCGTGAACCCGTAGCGCCGCGTCCCCGACGGGAGCATGCCCAGTGTCATCGCGTATTCGCCTCGGGTCGCGGCGGCGCCGCTCGTGGTGGTCGAGCCGACGCTGGCGCTCGGATCCGTGCTCCACGCGGTGATCGTGGCGTCGCCCACGCCGTTGCCGGTCTGGGAGTCGACGACGCGACCCCCGAGCGCGATGGTCCCGGTCGACGGCTGATCGGTCGAGGGGGTGCCGAGGCAGCTCCAGTCGGCGTCGCCGACCTCGGACCAGACGCCGCCGCTCCTCACGTTCGCCTTGGTCACGGCGGTCGGCGTGACCAGCCCCGGGTTCATGACGAGCGCGTCGGGGATCGCGTCGACGGGGGCGTCGATCGCCAGCGCGTCGATCGCGGCGGCATCGGTGGCGTCGTCACCTCCGCCCGAGCACGCACCGAGGAGCAAGCCGATCACCAGCGGAGCCTTCGTCGACATGACCCTCACGATAGTTCATACGCTAGCGGCGTCGAGACGAACGTCTGGCATTGGCCGGCAACGACGGCGGGCGCGCCGCGAGGAGCGTGACGACGGCGTCGATCGCGAGCTGGCCCGGGCGGCGGCCGAGCGCGGCGGCGTGGCGGGCCGCGAAGATCTCGATGGGCGCGAGCTCGAGGACGGGCAGGCGGCGGAGCTCGCCGGCGGCCTCGTGCGGCGCGGCGGTGACGTCGGGGAGGACGGTGACGAGGCGGCCGGCGAGCGAGACCTGCAGGTTCGAGCGCAGCATCGTGATGCGCATGCCGATCTTGCGCGGCACGTCGGAGGGCCACCCGTCCTGCACGCGACCGGTGTCGCCGATGCGCGGCACCGAGAAGGGGTGGGCGAGGACGTCGGCGAGCGACGGCTTCTTCGCGGCGAAGAGCGGGTGGCCGCGGCCGCAGTAGATCGAGGCGCCGATCTGGCCGAGGCGCTCGACGACGATCTCCTCGGTGGTCACGTCCTCGTACCAGAACGCGACGTCGAGGAGACCGCGGACGAGGAGCGTCGCGGCCTCGGCGGGGCCGAGCACGGCGTGCTCGGGCAGGAGCGCCGGGTGCTCGCCCTTGAGGTGGATGAGCGCGGGCACGACGAAGTGATCGGTGAGGACGCCGAGGGAGGAGACGCGCAGCGGCCCCTGGAAGGGGTCGCCCAGGCTCTCGGAGAGCCCGGCGTCGATGTCGCGGGTGGCAGCGCGCACGGCGTCGCGCAGCGCGGCGCCCGCGGCGTTGAGCACGAGGCCGCGGCCGACGCGGTTGAAGACCGGCGTGCCCAGCGCGTCCTCGAGGAGGCGCAGCGTGCGCGAGACGGCGGCCGGCGTGAGCGAGAGGCGGCGCGCCGCGGCGACGACGGAGCCGGTCTCGGCGACCTCGGCGAAGGTCGGGAGCCAGTTCCACAGGTTCCGGCGGAGCGTGGTGAGCATTCGGCTTTCCTTGACGATGCGACCGCACGATATCGGATTCCTGCGAGCGCCGCGCCGCTATACTCGTCGCCCATGCGTCGCGGGGTCGTCGTGGCGGCAACGATCGCGATCGTCCTGACCGCGGCGGCGATCTGGTGCGTCTGGGTCATCCGCTCGGCGTCGGCGCTGCGCGACGAGGTGGCCGCGAACGTCGGCGCGCTCGAGGAGACGCGCGCGGTGCGAACGATGGCGCTGGCCGCGGCCGTCACGCCGGCGGATCGGGTCGCCGCCGCCGAGGCCCTGGCGGCGAACGCGAGCCGGAGGGCGCCCGCCGCGGCGCCACACGCCGAGCGCCTGGTCGCGGCCGTCCAGCGTCTCGCCGCCTCACCCGACGACGTCGACGCACGCGCCGGCGTCGACGCCGCCCTCGACGGCATCACCGTCGCGCTGCGCGCCGCCAACCGCCGCGTCTCGCTCGAGCTCGGCAACCGGTGGGACAGCCTGAACCTGGTCGCGCTCACCGTGCTGGCGCTCGCCGCCGGCCTGCTCGCCGCGACCGCGATCAGCCACCGCCTGCGCCTCCGCTCCGAGGCCATGGAGGCCGCGCTGCGCGCCCGCACGTCGTCGCTCCAGGCCGCCGCCACCCAGTGGGCGAACGGCGACCTGTCGGCGCCGCTCACCGTGGACGCGCGCTCCGCCGACGACTTCGGCGCCGTGCTCGAACAGCTGCGCGTGTCCCTGGCCGAGCACGTCGCCGAGCTCGAGCGCCGGCATCGCGAGATCCAGGTGCTGGTCGACGACCTCCGCGCCCAGCTCATCCGGAAGGCCGAGCAGCTGAGCGCCCAGGTGCCCGCGCGCGTCGAGCCGTCCCCACGCGTGATCGCGGGTCAGTACGAGATCGGGGCGCCGCTCGGCGTCGGCGGCATGGGCACCGTCCACCACGCGCGCCGCCTGAGCGACGGGCGTCGCGTCGCGCTCAAGCTCATGAACCAGCCCAGGGACGCGGTCCACCACGGACGCTTCGTCCGCGAGGCGCGCCTCCTCGCCGAGGTGCACCACCCCAACGTGATCCGCATTCTCGACGTCGGCATGCACGACGGCCAGCCGTACCTCGTGACCGAGCTGGTCGAGGGCGCCAACCTCGCCGCGGAGACCGCGCCCTGGAGCGTGGAGCGCGCCCTCCCCGTCCTGACGGCGGTCGCCGACGGGCTGACGGCGATCCACGCCCACGGGATCGTCCACCGCGACATCAAGCCCGGCAACGTCGTCGTCGGCCGCACGACGACCGGCGACGACCTCACCAAGATCCTCGACTTCGGCATCGCCCGCGACGCGGGCGACCCAGGCGTCGCGCTGCCGCCCACGCCTCCGGACGTCGGGAACGGCATCACCCGCGTCGTCCCGCTCGGTCGCGGGACGCCGTTGCCGGGCGGCGGCGACCCGCTCACCGCCGACGGCGTGATGGTGGGGACGCTGCGCTACATCGCGCCCGAAGGACGACTCGCGGCGCCGCTCACCGCCGCCGCCGACATCTTCTCGTTCGGGGTGCTCGCGGTGAAGCTCCTCACCGGAGACTACCCGTGGAGCGTCCCGCTCGTGACGCTCCTGCGGAGCAAGGAGCGTCCGCCGCCGCCGACCATCGACGCCCCGCTGCCCGATCCGCTCCGCGAGCTGCTCCTGCGGTGCCTCGCGCTCGATCCGCTCGAGCGTCCGACGGCGGCGACGCTGCGCGACGCCTGTCGGGATCAGGGGCACTCGGTGGGGTCGAGCGGCGCCGGCAGAGGGAACGTCTCGCCGGCGACGTAGGCGTCGAGGACGCGCGCGAAGTACGTCCACGACGTCTCGTTCGGCTGCCCCTTCACCACGCAGCGCGGTGCCTCGCGGTAGAGCGGCAAGCGGACGGCGAGCTCCTCGCGGAGGAACGGCGCCAGCTCCTCCTCTCGATCGACACGTCGGCCGTGCGCGCGATAGAGCAGGTGGCCGGGACGATCGCCCATGTTCATCCACGGCAGCCACGGACCCTCCCGGTGCCAGCTCAGGGTCAGCTCGGTGACCGTCGGCTCACCGACGGCGGCGAGCGAGCCCGCGGGCGCGGCGAGCATGAACATCTCGATCGCCTGGTACATCGCCGCCGGACTGTACGGTCGCGTGCGCTCGTCGCGCGCGAGCGGGTTGGGATAGTGGAGGGGCACGTCGAGCACGAGGATCGCGCGACCACCCGCGACCTCGAGCGGCACGCCCGCGCCGAGCCGCGACTGCACCAGGCGGTTGGCCACGTGGACGACCGGGACCTGCGCCTCGGTCCACGGGTTGGTCCATCGGGCGAGCGGGTGGTCGGTGCCGGGCTCGAGGTAGTACATGAGCTCGCGCGACGTGAGGTGCCACGCGCCGTCGACCTCGAGGCACCGCGCCACGTTCATGCCGACGACGTCGAAGAGCGGCCGGATCGGCTGATCGGGGACGACGCCATGGACCACGCCCGACCAGGTCGTGATCACCTGCTCGCCGTCGAGGCGGCAGCGCACGCGCACCAGCTCCTCGACGGTCGCCGGCCGCCTCGACGACGCGAGCACCGGCGGTGGGGGCGCCGCCGGCGACGGCGCCGATGCCCGACACGAGACGAGGCCCGTCGCGAGCGACAGGATGCAGTTGATGCGGACACGGCTCGACGTCACGGTGGTTCTCCTCGATGATGAAGGCGTTGCCAAGGTCTCGCACGCCCTCGCGGCGAAACCCTCGCCCGGCTCGCTCCGGTCCACCAGCGGCGATCGAGGAATCGATCGTGCTGGCGCTCTTCGACCTGGCGAACCTGCTCGTGCGCCGCGGCGACCGCCTGGCCGCCGTCGCCGAGCTCACGACGCAGGAGTGGCTCGTGCTGCTGCAGCTCGCCGGCGATCCCAACTTCCCGAGCACCGGCCCGGCCGTCGCCACGCCCCCGCTGGCCTCGGACATCGCGCGCGCGCGGGGCGTGACCCGGGCGACGGTGAGCGCGGTCGTGAGCTCGCTCAAGGAGCGCGGGCTCGTGACGATGACGCCGGATCCGACGGACGCGCGCCGCCATCGGCTGGCGGTGACGCCCGCGGGGGCGGCGCGAATCGCCACGATCGAGCCGGCGCGCCAGGCGGCGAACCGCCGGTTGCTCGACCGCCTCGACCGGAAGGCGCGCGTGGCCTTTCACCAGTATCTGCTCTCGTGCCTCGACGTCCTCTGGGAGCTCCACGAAGCCGAACGGACGGACGTGGCGCGCGCGAAGCTCAGCTCGGAGTGATCCGCCAGTCGAGGACGAACCCGGTCGAGTCGTCGCCGCCGACCTGATCGACGACGAGCCAGAACGTGGCCGGCGGTGACGGGCTACCGCCCATCGTCGCGGGGTACGTGACCACCAGCGTCGCCGGATCGCAGCCGATGGGCCCGCAGAAGCCGACGCCGTACTCGTTGTTGCCGCACGCGCCGCTGCCGTCGAGGTCGGGCCAGCTGCCCTCGGGGCACGTGTCGAGCAGGTAGACGCCGGCTTGCCGTCCGTCGTTCAGCTCGACGCGCATCGCGAGGCGTTCGCCGGCCTGGAGCGTGATCGCGTAGACACGATCGCGACCGCGCGCGTCGTAGACGACCGAGCAGCTCGGCGGCAGCGCCGGCGCGGCCGTCCGGTAGGGGTTGTAGTCGTTGGTCGCGCCAAAGCTCGCCGCGACGCGGTGGGTGTAGCCGGTCAGCGGTGACGGCGACGACGCCGCGCGGAGCTCGGCCGCGGTGGCGCAGCGCTCCGCATCCGCGGCCGGGGCGTCGGGTGCGGGGGCGTCGGGCGGCACGGCGTCGACACCGGCGTCGACCGACGCGTCAGTCGGCGCGTCGACGCCGGCGTCCACGGGCGCGCCGGATCCGGTGCACAAGGTGTTCGGCTGGCACGTCGTGCGGCAGGCGCCCGACACACACTCGTCCGCGCCGGTGCACTCGGCGCCGTCGAGGCGCCGCGGCTCGCACCGCCGGCTGCCGAGGACGTCGCACCAGCCGTCGGTGCACGAACCGAGCAGGTTGTAGCTGCTGTCCACGCAGGTGGCGCCGAGCGCGAGCGGACCGTCGGGCGGATCGATGCAGGTGCTGTCCTCCGCGTCGCAGCTCACGCCGGTCGCGCACAGGGCGAGCGGCGCCGAGGCCGAGCACGCCGCGCCGACCGCGGCCACGGGCTGGCAGACACCGGGGCGCACGGCCCCGCCGGCCTCGAACGGGAACTGACAGCCCGGGCGCGCCGGGTCCTGGTAGCAGCAGAACGCGACCGTGGGATCACACGTGCCGTAGAAGACGCCGCCGAGGCCGTCGCGGACCGGCGCGCACGAGACGCCGGCGCCGCGCGTGCGGCGAACGAACGCGCGCTGCTCCTCGCCGCCCGCCGGCGGCGCCAGCCCGAAGCAGGTCGAGTCCCAGAGCGCTGCGCGCGCCGGCACCCCGCAGCTCGCCTGATCGAGCGCCGCCACGCAGCTCGCGAAGCCATCAGCATCGAAGGCGACCTCGCCGGCGACGATCGCGCTCACCCACGCGCCCAGGTAGAGCTGGTCGAGCATCTCCCGCAGCACGACGCGGCAACCGCCCTCGTCGAGGACCGCCGCCGGCGGCAGGCGATCGCGGAACGCGGCGAGCCGGTCGTCGGCGGCGTACGGCGCGAAGTAGTCGACGAGATCGTCGTCGCAGCAGCGGTAGAGCGCGGCGCACACGGCGTCGGCCGCGCGCGCGGTGGCGGTGGTCACGTCGACTGGGCCGGCGTCGACGCTGGCGGCCGCGTCGACCGTGCCGGCGTCAGGGTTGTCCGGCGCTGGCTCCGAGCCTCCCGAGCAGGAGGTCGAGAGGAGCAGGAGGAGGAGCGGCGCGAGGCCGAGGAGGGGGGCTGGCCGAGGCGGGGAGCGCATGCGGCGGATGAAAAGCGCATCAGACGCTCTTCGTCAACACATTTAGTTCGATGAACTAACTATTATTCGGGCTTCGGAAGGCCCCGCCACCGGTGTAGGCTCGGCCCGAGTCGGGGGTTCTCCTGGAGGACCCGTGCCGCGCATTGCTCTGACTCCGGCGACCATCGCGCTCCTCTGTCTCTGCGTACCCGCCTGTGGCGGCGACGACGCCAGCACCGCCGGCGACGCCGGTGTCGACGCCATCGTCGGCGGCGCGCAGCCGCCGTTCCCGCGCCTCGCCTGCCCCGGAGATCCCGGGTGCGAGAGCCTGGGCGACGGCGTGCTCCGCGCCGGGGTCGCACGCGTCGACATCACCCCGGACCTCGCGGCCAAGGACGGCGGCTGGCAGGACGAGGACGGCGACCACGTCTACGACGAGGACGAGCCGTTCGAGGACCGCAACGGCAACGGCGTCTTCGATCCGGTGTGGGTCGCGGGCGCGCAGAACGCGCGGCCGGCGACCGGGGTACACGACCCGCTGTGGGCGCGGGTGATCGTGCTCGAGCAGGGCGACGTGCGCGTCGGCGTGGTCGTCTACGATCTGATCGGCTGGTTCATCGACGAGATGGAGAAGACCCGCGCGCTCCTCGGCCCCGAGCTCGGGCTCGATCACGTGATCTTCGCGTCGACGCACAGCCACCAGAGCCCGGACACGATGGGCCTGTGGGGACCGACCTCGCTCCAGAGCGGCGTCGACCCGGCCTACCTGGAGCGCGTCCGCACCCGCACCGTCGACGCCCTGCGCGAGGCGGTGGCCGGGCTCGAGCCCGTGCTCGTCCGCGTCGCCACCACCCCGACGCTCGACGGCACCGGGCTCGCGCGGCCGTACGTCTCCGACATCCGCGACCCCGTCGTGCTCGATCCGACGCTCACGATCGTCCACTTGATGTCGACGGCCGAGCCGGGCCGCACCGTCGGCTCGCTGGTCCACTGGTCATCGCACCCCGAGTACGTCGGCTTCGACAACAACCTGCTCTCGTCCGACATCGTCCACTACATCCGCGAGACGATCGAGAACGGCGCGCCGGCGACGGCCGCGGGCGGCGCCGCGCCCGGCCTCGGCGGGGTCGCCGTCTACCTGCAGGGCGTGCTGGGCGGCCAGATCGGGCCATGGGGCACGCGGCCCATCGCCGCCGACGGCAGCGAGATCGCCGACGCCGGGTTCGCCAAGGCCGAGGCCGCCGGCGTGAACGTCGGGCGCCTCGCGCTCGAGGCGCTCGGGCGGCCCGCCGACGTCTACCTCGTGCCCGATCCGCGCCTCGCGTTCCGCACCGGCGACCTGCTCCTGCGCGTCGAGAACATCTTCTATCACGTGGGCGCGCTCGCCGGCGTCTTCGACCGCGACTTCGTCGGGCTCGATCCCGAGCGGCCGATCGGCGACGACAACATGCCGTACATCCGGTCGCGCGTGAGCTACCTCGAGCTCGGCCCGATCGCGATCGTCACCGCGCCCGGCGAGCTCCACCCCGAGCTCTTCGTCGGCGGCTACGACGGCACGTGGAGCTTCGGCGTGCCGATCGTCGCCGCCGACAACCCCAACCCGCCCGATCTCACGACGGCGCCGCCAGGGCCTTACCTGCGCGACCTGATGGATCAGCAGCCCGGCATCGAGTACCCGATGGTGCTCGGGCTCGCCGAGGACACCGTCGGCTACATCCTCCCGCGCTGGAACTTCGAGCTGTCGGCGAGCGCGCCCTACCTCGAGGAGGCGGCCGGCGACCACTACGAGGAGACCAACTCGGTGGGGCCGACGTGCGAGGTCGAGATCGTCGGGCCGATGGGGCAGCTGGTCACGTGGCGCCGGCCGTGATCACGGCACCGACACCGTCGCGCCGTTGCCGAACCGATCGCGCACGGTCACGCTCGACAGCCCGCTGACCGACGCCGGCGTCACGCGCGCGCGCCCGTCGGTGTCGGTGGTCGCGTCGAGCGTGACGCTCGCGCCCGAGGCGTAGGCGAGCGTCACGGTGACGGGAGCCGACGCCAGCGGCAGGCGGCGATTCGAGAGCCCCTCGAGCGCGAGCATGCGGAAGCCCTCGGTGGCCTCGTAGGCGGCGGTGACGACGACGTCGGCGCCGGCGACCGCGGCGGTGACGCTCATCGGCCCGGCGATGACCTCGAACGCGTCGCTGGCGAGCTGATACGTGCCGCCGTCGACGTGGAAGCGATAGCGCCCGAGGGGCAAGCCCGGTCGATCGGCGAGCGCCGGCAGTCCCGGCGCGCCCGTCGGCGCCACCGCCTGCCACGTGATCGCCCAGTAGTGCGTGCGCGGCTGCCCTGCGACCTGGACCAGCGGCTGCGGCGTCCACGTCAGCACGAGATCGAGATCCTCGACGACGCGCCCGCTGCGCCGCGTGACCGGCGTGAACTGCCCGGGCGTGGTCTCGCGCTCGAGGCGGATGCGCGGCGTCGACGCGAGCGGGTCCGCCCCGATCCAGACGAAGTGCGCGACGCCGGTGACGCGCGGGACGACGGCGGGCGGCTGCGCGGAGGCCACGGCGGCGTCGCCGAGCACGTAGAGCTCGTCGGGCACCTGCGCCGGCACGGTGCCGGCGAGCGGCGCGGCGTCGGGCGGCGGGACCTCGGCGTCGTCCTTGCGCGCCGGCACCACGCGGTCCGCGCTGCCGGCGGCCGCGTCCTCGCGCGCGTCGGTCCAGGCGATCGCCATGAGCTCGGTGAGGCGCTCGAGGATCACCTCGCCCTCGAGCGGCCCCCACAGGTTGATGGTCGGCTCGAAGCCGCCGCGCAGCCAGTCCTCCGCCGTGAGCAGGTAGCCGACGTGGCCCTGGGCGTAGCCGACGACGATCGTTTGCGCCGGCGGCGCCGGCGAGCGCGCGCGCAAGGTCTCCGCCCAGAGCACGAGCGGCTCGCCGGGCGCGAAGGCGACGAGCCAGTCGCCCAGGCGGAGCGCCGAGACCGTCGTGCGCGTCGACGCGCACAGCGGCGCCGGCTCGAACTCGGCGCGGATGAACGCCGAGAGCACGGGCAGGATGCCGGGCAGCATCGCGCACGAGTGATAGGGCGCGAGCCCGTCGACGCCGGGCATGCGCATGTTGAGGAAGGTGTCGTCGGTCGGATCGCCGCACAGGCCGGCGCCGGCGGGCGCGTTGAACTCGTCGATCGGCGAGCGCACCGTGCCGTCGGGCGCGAAGATCTCCCGGTCCGGCAGGCGGTCGGCGACGAAGGGCGCGTAGGTGAGCGCGCCGTCGCGCACGCGGAGGTCGTTCCAGTCGGGGCCGAGCGCCACCGAGCGCGTCACCATCTCCATCGCGAGCGAGGTCCGCATCGCCGCGCCCGCCTCGTCCCACAGCGCCATGAACGCGGGGAGCGCGCGGCGGGCGTTCTCCTCCGAGCGCGCGAAGTCGTTGTCGGGCCGGCCGTCGGGGATGGCGAGGTGACGGTCGCTCGAGGGCAAGACGTCGCCGCCGGCGCCCTGGAGGAACATCGCCATCACCGGCCGATCGAACTGCTCCTCGATGAGCGTCTCGTACATGCCGGCGATGTCGGTCGAGAACAGCCCGACCGAGTCGGACAGGATCGCGGCGTGGTTGCCGAGCACGGGCAGGATCGCGAGCGGCTCGCCGGCGGCGGTGTCGACGCGGATCATGCCGAGGAAGGTGTCCTTCCTGGGCTGGCCCCCGAACAGATCGTCGTTCTCCTCGCGGCGGTCGTAGCTCACCGCGTCGGTCGGATCGAACGTGGTCGTCGACGCGAGCCCGAGCTTCGCGGGCGCGCGCGCGGCGAGCGCCTGCTGCGCGACGGCGACGAGGCCGTCGACCATGGCGTCGAAGTTGCGCTGGCGCAGCTCGCCGCCGCCGACCTGGAGCTTGAGATCCGACGTGTACTGCTCGGGCGCCGTGTGCGTGTGGGTCGAGGCCCAGACGACCTTGCCGGCGAACGCCGGGCCGAGGCGCGCCTCGACGGCGAAGGTGATCGCGTCGTTGCCGAAGATCGTGTCGCTCTGGAGGAGCACGACCGTCTCGTCGCCGGCGGTGAGCGCCAGCGCCTTCATGTGCGGGATGGTCTCGATGCCGACCGACGCGTTGAAGCCGTCGGAGAAGCGCGTGCTCCGCCCGTCGACGCGGCCCTGGTCGTCGAGGCCGATGCAGCGCGACGTGTTGCCGCCGAGCGCCGACGACAGCGGCAGCGGCAGCGGCGCCTCGGCGACGCCGGCCTGGAGCGCGCCCTCGGTGACGACGCCGCCGGCGCGCGCGGTCGCCGGCAGTGGCGCGTACGTGCAGTGGTCGGTCGACAGCGGCGTGGGTCCGGCGTCGACGCCCGCGCCGCCACCACCACCGCCGCACGCGACGCTGCCGCTCCACCCGACGACGACGAGCAGGGAAGCCGCAGGTCCGATGCGCATCGCGCGCGACGCTATCACGGGCGACGCGACAACAGAGAGTAGAACTTTCCACTTGCAACGGAACCGCGACCGGACTACACGCGGGCCACAGAGAAACCCGGAGACCTCCCATGACCCTGCGCGTGCCCCCCCTCCTGCCGCTCGAGATCGTGGCCGCGGCCGCGGCCCCGGCGAGCTGCCCGTGAACCCGCGCACGGCAGTGCTGGGGGTGTGCCTCGCCGCGGTCGGCGCGTGCGAGTTCCGGCCGGCGGGCGAGCCATCGGAGGCGGACGCCGAGGCGTCGCCCGACGCCGCGCCCGCGAACGACGACGCGGCCGACGCCGTCCCCGCCGGCTACGAGCGGCTGCCCGGGACGACCTCGTACTACCGCGCGAGCGTCGAGCGCGCCGACTTCGGCGCGGCGGCGGCCGACTGCGCCGACGACGCGCTGCGCGCGGCGGTGGCCGTGATCGACGACGACGAGGAGAACAAGGCGCTCCAGCACTTCATGGCGTCGCGGCCGGACGGCGGGCAGATCTGGCTCGGCATCCAGGACTGGCACGAGGAAGGCGTCTGGCGCACCCTGGCCTTCGAGCCGGTGTCGTTCACGGCGTGGAAGGACGGCGAGCCCAACGATGGCGGTCGTGGCGACGACGACGGCGAGGACTGCGCCGTCTTGCTGGTGCGGTTCGAGCCCGCGCGCCACGAGGGGCGCTGGAACGACATCGCGTGCACGCGGGCGCGCGCCTACGTCTGCGAGTGGCGATGAGCTACGGTTCGCGGGCCGATGGAATGGCTCAACTACCATCACCTCCTCTACTTCTGGGTCGTCGCGCGTGAAGGCGGGCTCGCGCCCGCCGGCAAGCTCCTGCGGCTATCGCACCCGACCTTGAGCGGACAGATCCGCAAGCTCGAGGAGTCGCTCGGGGTCGACCTCTTCGAGAAGCGCGGACGGCGGCTCGAGCTGACCGAGCTGGGACGCGTCGCGTTCCGGTACGCGGACGAGATCTTCGGGCTGGGCAAGGAGATGATGGACGTGCTGCGCGGGCGCGGCGTGCACCGCCCCGAGCGGCTCGTCGTCGGGATCTCGGACGTGGTCCCCAAGCTGCTGGTGCGGACCTTGCTCGGCCCGGCGCTCGAACCGTCCAGCGCCGTGCAGCTCGAGTGTCGAGAGGACCGGCTCGACCGGCTCCTCGGCGACCTGGCGCGGCACGAGCTCGACCTCGTGATCGCCGACATGCCGGTCCCCGCCGACAGCGCGGTCAAGGCGTACAACCACGTGCTCGGTTCCTCCGACGTGACGCTCGTGGGGCCGGCCAAGCTCGCGCGCGAGCTCGGGCGCGAGTTCCCGTCCTCGCTCGAGGGGGCGCCGTTGCTCTTGCCGCTGGAGGGCTCGCTCTTGCGTCGCCACCTCGACGCGTGGTTCACGACCATCGGCGTGCGCCCGCGGATCGTCGCGCAGGCCGAGGACAGCGCGCTCCTCAAGGTGTTCGCCGCCGACGGCATGGGCGGGGTGTTCGTGCCGTCGGTGGTCGCCGACGTCGTGTGCGCGCGCTACGGCCTCTCCGTCGTCGGCCGCGTCGAGTCGATCAAGGAGCGCTACTACGCGATCTCGCTCGAGCGCCGGCTGGTCCACCCGGCCGTGCTCGCCATCCGCAACGCGGCGCGCGACGACGTGTTCGCCGCGCGCTGACCCGCGGCGGCGCGGCCCTTCAGGCGCGCGGCGAGGATGGGAGCGACACCGCGGCGGCCGCGAGCGGAAGCCTGGGCGACGCCATCTGGGCGCCCGACAGCGAGACCCGCAGGTGCTCCTCGTGCTCGCCGGACAACGACGTGTGGAGGACGCGCCCGCCGTACGCCGAGAGCTCGCGCGTGACCTTGTCGACCGGCGCGCGGCGCACGAGCAGGAAGATCGCCGAGCGCTCGCGCGCCATGCTCTCCGCGAGCTCGCGCATGAAGCGATCGGAGATGCCGTGGTCGACGATCGCGCCCGTCGCGGCGCCGGCGACCGCGCCGGTCGCGATCCCGACGAGCGGGTTGAGCACGAGCAACCCGATCAACGTGCCCCAGAACATGCCGCCGAGCGCGCCCCGCGCGACCATGTTCACGCTCTGGTGCAGGCGCACCTTCCCCTCGGCGTCCTTCGTGACCACGCAGGCATCCTCCAGGTCGACGAGGTGGGCGTACTCGAGGCGCTGCACGACCTCGAGCACGACCTTCGCGCGGTGCTGGTCGGGATAGACGATCGCGATGAGCTCGGACATGGGCGGTTCTCCTGGCGCCGGTCGTCGGTGATCGGCGCATGCCCCAGGATGGGTCGGCGATCGCCGCTGTCGATGTCGTTATCCCGACGAACGTTGTCGGCGGCATCGACACGTTCGCGCCGAGGTCACGCGATCGGCAGCGGACGACGCTCGCGCCGGCGCGCGATCAGCGAGGCCACGACGCCGGCGGCGATGATGCCGGCGACCACGGCGAGCACGTAGAAGTTGAAGCTGGCGCCGAGCCAGGCCTTCAACCAGCCGTGGGTCAACATCTTGACGCCGATGACGACGAGGACCAGCGAGAGCGACACCTTCAGGTACTTGAAGGTGTCGATCATGCCGGCGAGCGCGAAGTAGAGGCTGCGCAGGCCGAGGATGGCGAAGATGTTGCTGGTGAAGACGAGGAAGGGGTCGGTGGTGATCGCGAAGATCGCGGGGATCGAGTCGACCGCGAAGATCAGATCGGTGACCTCGATGAGGAGCAGGGCCAGGAAGAGCGGGGTCGCCAGCAGCGCGCCCGCGCGCGCGACGTCGACGATGCGGTCGACCTCCGACGGTCCGTCGCTCACCGCCGGGGCGTGGCTGGCCGGCGTACCGGCGCGGACGAAGAAGCGCTTGCCGTGGTAGCGCTGGGTGATCGGGATCAGCCGGCGGACGAGCCGCACGAAGACGTTGCGTTCGAAGTCGACCGGCTGCTCGCGGAGCAGCAGCATCTTGACGCCGGTGATGATGAGGAACCCGCCGAAGACGTAGAGGATCCAGCCGAAGCGCGTGATGAGCGCCGCCCCGACCGCGATCATGGCGCCGCGCATGACCAGGGCGCCGATGATGCCCCAGAAGAGCACGCGGTGCTGATAGATGGGGGGCACCGCGAGGAAGCCGAAGATCATCGCGATCACGAAGATGTTGTCGACGGCGAGCGACTTCTCGACGACGAACCCGGTGAGGTACTTGATCGCGGCCGAGCCGCCGTCGTTGTAGATGATCGAGCCGTCGGGTGCGATCACGGGCGTGGCCATCGCGTCCGGCGTGGTGCCCATCCCGAGCCAGTGGTGCTCGTAGCCCAGGTAGACGAAGCCGACGAAGGCGAGGCCGAGCGAGATCCAGATCGCCGACCAGGTGAGCGCCTCCCGCGTCGAGACCACGTGGACCTTGCGGTGGAAGACCCCGAGGTCGAGGGCCAGGAGCGCGAGGATGAAGACGACGAAGCCCGCGTACACCAGCTCCATGGTCAGGCGCCCTCCCCGAGGAGGCGACGGCGCTCGAGCGCGCGGGCGGTCGTGCGCGCGGCGCGCGCGACCGCGTCGTCGAGCGCGGCGACCGGGTCGGCGGCCGCCGCCTCGACGACGATCGAGCCGACGCGAGGCCCGTGCACGCGGACGCGGACCTCCTTGTCGACGCCGCCGCGCGGGCCGTTGACGTCGACCAGGGTCACGTAGACCCGGCGGATCGCGTGCCCGAGCCGCGAGAACGCGAAGTGGATACGGCGCGCGACGAGCTGGCGCAGCTCGGGCGTGGCGTGGACGTTGCGGAACCGAACGTGGAGCTTCATGGGATCTCCTGTGAGGTGGTGGCAGGCGTCAATCGAAGACCTCGCCGGCCAGCCCGGCGGCGACGAAGAGGGCGCCCAGGACGAGCGCGACGTGGGCCAGGTCGGGGAGCGCGAGCCATTCGTCGTGCCAGGCGGACGGGAGGACGGCGCGCGAGATGGCGAAGTAGGCGTCGGAGAGGTGGCCAAAGAGGCCGAAGGAGGACGCGAGCGCGAGGACGGCGATGCCGAGGAGCAGCACCCCGCCGCCGAGCAAGAGCCAGGAGAAGAGGTGGCGATGGTCGCGGCGCCAGCTCCGCCCGTCGCGGCGGCCCCGGTCGCGCGAGCGTCGGCGTTCGAACAGGTCGAGGTCGAGATCCATGGGACCACCGTGCGTCGATCACCCACGGCTGTCGATGAGCTAGTTCGGAAGCGACGCTTCGAGAAAGACGACGCGTCAGATCCGGTGCACGAGGTCGGCCAGGGTCACGTAGAGCGGGACGCCGACGAGCACGTTGAACGGGAACGTGACGCCGAGGGCCGGGCCCAGGGCGAGCGCGGGGTTGACCTGCGGCAACGCCTGCCCCACGGCGGCCGGCGCCGCGATGTACGACGCGCTCGCGGCGAGCGTGGCGAGGAGCGCGGTCCCGCCCACCGACAGGCCGAGGAGGACCCCGGCCGCGAGGCCGAAGCCCGCGTTCACGATGGGCATGGCCACGCCGAACAGCGCGAGGCGCACGCCGTTCTTGCGGAGCGTCGTCAGGCGCGCGGCGCACACGATCCCCATCTCCAGGAGGAACAGCGAGAGCGCGGGGCGGAAGCCGTCGACGAAGAGCGGGGTGACCGACGCCAGCCCCTCGTGACCGGCCGCCGCACCGACCGCGAGGCCGCCGAGGAGCGCCACGAGGCTCTTGCCGGTCGCGGTCTCGTGGAGGACGGACCAGGACAGGCCGTTGCCCCGGGCGAGCGAGATCCCGACGAGGATCCCGGGGATCTCGAGCAGCACGACGCAGAGGGGGAGGAAGGGCTCGTGCGGCAGGCCGCGCTGGGAGAGGAGCGCCACCGCGACCGCGAACGTGCCGATGCTGGTCGAGCCGTAGTGCGCCGCGACCGCCGCCGCCTCGGCGCGGTCGAGCTTGACGAGGCTACCGAGGGCGCGGAACGAGGCCAGGGTCGTCACGATGCCGAGCGCGACGACGGCGGCGAGGGGCGCCCAGAGCTCGGTCAACGGCTGCGCGCGTAGCTCCATGCCGCCCTTCAGCCCGATGGCGAGGAGCAGGAGGAGCGTGATCGTCTCGGTCAGCGCCGGCGGCAAGCGCAGGTCGGAGCCGAGGAGCCTCGCCGCGATGCCGAGCGCGAAGAAGAGGAGGAGCGGGTCGATGGCCATGCGCGCGGAGGTTCGTCAACGCGAGGATCGACGTCCATACGCAAGTTCGGACATGACGCTTCGAGAAGAGCGACATGTCGAGATGTCCGACACGATGCGTCCGAAGTTTCGACTCGACGCGGCCGGGCCGCGGTCCCAGGTTGTCGCCACCCCAGGAGGCAACATGCAGTGTCCCCGTTGTGAGTCCACGTCCCTGACCGAGATGGATCGAGATGGCGTCACGATCGATCGTTGCGACCGATGCCGCGGCATCTGGCTCGACCGCGGCGAGCTCGAGAAGCTGGTCGCGTACGCGCGCGACGAGCGCGGCGGTCGCCCTGGCGGCGACGACGACGACGACGACGACGACACCGACGACCGGAGCCGCACCAGCCGGCGACGCGACCTCGACGACGACGACGATGACGACCGCCGCGACCGGGGCGGCCGTCGCCGCAGCTGGTGGGAGATCTTCGACTGAAGGTCGAGATTCAGTTTCCGTTGACGGTCGGAGCAGAAAGTCTCGCTTTTCTTGCACGCCGGATCGCGCCAGGCTGACAGTCATGAAGCGACGAGAAGCGCTGCGCTGGCTCGGGACGTCGTCGGGACTGGTGCTGCTGTCATCGTGCGGCGGTGGTGACGACGGCGGCGCGCTGGTCGACGCGGCCGACACCACCGACGCGCTCGTCCTGCCCGATGGTGCGGTGTGCGCGGCGACGCGCAACGACGTCCTCGGACCGTTCCATCGCGAGGGCGCGCCGTCGCGCATGATGATCGCGTCGGCGACGGAGCCGGGCGATCGCATCGCGCTGGGCGGCATCGTCTACGCCGACGACTGCACGACGCCGCTCGCCGGCGCGGCGCTCGACATCTGGCAGGCCGACGCGACCGGCGCGTACCACGAGCCGAACGCGGGCGAGCCGTTCCGCCTGCGCGGCAAGGTCGACGCCGCGGCTGACGGCACGTGGGCGGTCGACACGATCAAGCCCGGCAACTACCGCAACGGCCCCGGCTGGCGCCCGGCCCACATCCACTTCATCGTCGCGCACCCGGGCTACCGCACCGTCACGACCCAGCTCTACTTCGCCGGCGATCCGTACCTGCCGCCCAACGACTCGTGCACCTCCTGCGGCTCCGACGACGCCGCCCGCGTCATCCCCCTCGTGGCGCGCGCTGGCGGCGGCTTCACCGGCGACTTCCGCATCGTCCTCGCCCGCGCATGACGGCGGTGGCTGACACCGTATTGGTTTAGCCAATTGGTTCAGCCAATCGTGCGGGTGGGTGACACCAGATTGGTCCGACCGGGGCGGTCTGGAGTGTGATATCCAGGCGAGATGCCGGCTGTACCCGATGCTGTGGATGTCGCGATCGTCGGTGCCGGCACGAGCGGCGCGGCCGCGGCCCGGTACTTCGCGGAGCGCGGGGTGAGGGTGCTGTGTGTGGAGCGGCGGCCGCTCGCGGAAGCGGGCGCGCGCTGGGTCAACGGCATCACGCGCGCGGCGCTCGCCGAGGCGGAGATCGAGCTGCCGGCGAGCGCGCGGCTGGGACAGCCGCATCCGTTCCATCTCGTGAGCGACGCCGGGCGCGTCGTCGTGCGTGCGCACGACGTGATCGACGTCGACATGCGCGCGCTCGTCGCGTTGCTGCAGGATCAGGCGCAGGCCGCCGGCGCCACCCTCGTTGGCGAGACGTCGGTGCTCGGGCGCGACGGCGACCACCTCGTCACCGACGCCGGCCGCGTGCGCGCGCGCTGGATCGTCGACGCATCGGGCCTGGCGGGCGCCCGCCTGCTCGACCAGCCGCTCGTCGCGACCGAGCACCTGTGCGCCGCGGCGCAGGCGGTCTTCGAGGTGCGCGACGTCGACCAGGCGCGCGCGTGGTTCGCCGCCGCCGGCATCCCACCCGGCGAGGTCTACGCGCGCCTCGGCGTCGCCGGCGGCTTCTCGGTGCTGAACGTGCGCCTCCACGACGGCGGCCACACGGTCGGCATCCTCACCGGCTCGATCCCCGCGCTCGGCTTCCCGTCGGGCAAGGCGATCCTCGATCGCTTCGTCCGCGAGCAGACGTGGATCGGTGCGCGCGTCTTCGGCGGCCAGGGCGCCATCCCGCTCCGCCGGCCGTACGACCGGCTCGCGCGGCACGACGTCGCGCTCCTCGGCGACGCCGCGTGCCAGGTGTTCCCGGCGCACGGCTCGGGCATCGGCGCCGGCATCCTCGCCGCGAGGCTCCTCGCCGAGACGCTCACGCGCGGCGGCTCGCTGCGCGACTACGAGGTCGCGTGGCACCGCCGCTGGGGCGGCCTCTTCGCCGCGTACGACGCCTTCCGCCGCTGGAACCAGACGATGGATCCGGCGCAGCTCGACGACCTGATGGCGGACGGCGTCCTCGACGAGGCGTTCGCGCGCGCCGGGCTCGATCAGACGATGCCGCGCCTCACGCTCGGCGCGCTGCCGCCCAAGGCCCGCGCCCTGCGCCGCCGCCCCGGGCTCGTGCCAGGGCTCGCGCGCGTCGCGGCGCAGGTGGTCGGCGCCCACGTGCTCAGCGCGCTCTACCCGCGCAGCGAGCGCCGCCGCTTCGCCGCGTGGCAGCGCGGCATGTCGCGCGTGCTCGCCGTCTGAGCTCGCCCGGCGCCGCCGTCAGTCGGCGCGACCCCAGCTCGTGGGCGCGTCGCTCATCTCGAAGTCGATGCGCGCCGCGGTGCGGAGCTGCGCGTGCGTGAGCTCGGGAGCCGTGAGCGGCACGCCGTCGACGCTCACGGCGCGCACGAAGCGGCGCCGCGGAGATGCACCGGGCGCGGCGATGACCAGCTCGTGGCCGTCGACGACCACGCGGGCCTGCTCGAAGATCGGCGCGCTCACGACGTAGCGATCCGAGCCCGGCACCGGGTAGAGCCCGAGTGACGCGAACACGTACCAGGAGCCGAGCGTGCCGCCGTCGTCGTTGCCGGCGACGCCCTCGGGCAGATCGCTGTAGAGGTTGTCGATGATCCAGCGCGCCCACTCCTGGGTGAGATCGGGGCGCCCGGCCTGCGCGAACAGGAACGCGGCGTTGATGTCGGGCTCGTTGCCGTGCCAGTAGTACGGGCGCGGGAAGTTGGCCGCCGACGGATCCGCGGTCTCCCAGTCGCGGCGCGCCTCGGTGAAGAACATCTTCAGCTTGCCGACCAGCGCGTCGCGCCCGCCCATCAGCTCGGCCATGCCGGCCACGTCGTGCGCGCCGGCCATCCACAGCGAGTGCCACGCGTTGGCCTCGGCGTAATCCTCCGACAGCTCGAGCGGATCGAACGCGCCGGGGAAGGTGCCGTCCGCGGCGCGCGCGCGCAGGAAGCCGACCGCCGGGTCGTAGAGCGCGCGCCAGCCGTGGGCGCGCCCTCGCAGCGTCGCGGCGTCGGCGTCGTGGCCGAGCGCGGCGGCGAGGTTGGCGAGCGCGAAGTCGTCGTGCGCGTACTCCGTCGTGTGGCTCACCGAGCGGCCGATCGACGCGGGCACGTAGCCGAGCTGCATGTAGACCTCGACGTGGCTGCGCCCGCCGCGCCCGAGCGGCGGCACGGTCGGCGACATCGCCGCCTCGCGGAGCAGCGTCCACGCCCGCTGCTCGAACGCCGCGTCGCCGCGCGCGTGGCCCTTCACGAGGTGATCGGCGACCGCGATGTCGCAGCTCGCGCCGAGCATCGTGCCGGCCTCGCCGATCGCGATCGGCCAGCGCGGGCAGCCGCCGAGCCCCTCGCCCAGACGCACGAGCGAGTACGCCGAGTCGTGCGCGCTCGCCGGCGAGAGCCACGAGTAGAGCGGGTGCACGGTGCGGTAGGTGTCCCAGAGCGAGAAGTCCGACAGCTGGGTGTAGCCCGACGCGACCTCGGGCGCGGCCATGCCGACGAGGCGGAACGCGCCGTCGGCGTCGCCGATGATCGTGGGCATGAGGAACGCGTGATAGAAGCTGGTGTAGAACGTGCGGCGCTCGGCGACCGTGCCGCCGGTCACCTTCACGACCTCGAGTCGCTCGCGCCACGCCTGCTCGACGGCGGCGCGGGTCGCGGCGGCGTCCCACGCCGGCAGCTCGGCGGCGAGGTTGGCCTCGGCGCCGGCGAGCGACACGAGCGACACGCCGACCTGCAGCTCGACGGGCGCGCCGCCCGCGATCGTGAGCGCGGCGCCCACGCCCGTGCCGGTCGCGTCGGTGCCGGCCGAGGCCGGCGCCCCGCCCGACCACACGACGCTCGCCTGCCACGGCTGCCGCGTGCGCGCGACGAAGAAGAGGTCGTAGCCGCCGAAGCCGTCGCTCATGCCGCCGTCGTGGTGCAGCCGGCCGCGCACCGTCTGCGTCGCCGCGTCGAGGTGGAGCTCCGCATCGGTGACCGTGCCGCCGCTCAGCGTCTTGTCCAGATCGAGGACGAGCGTGCCGGCCGCGCCGCCGAAGTCGTACACGTGGTGCGCCCCGCGCGCGGTCGCGACGAGCTCGACGGCGGTGCCGTCGGCGAGCGTGACGGCGTAGCTCCCCGCGCGCGCGCGCTCGTCGGCCTTGGCGAACCGCGCCTCGTAGTCGACGACGCTGGTCTTCGTCGGGTCGAAGGCGCGGGTCGGCATCACGGCGAGGATCCCGTAGTCGGTGGCGCCGGCGCCGTGCAGGTGGAGATGCGTGAACGCCTGGATGATGTCGTCGCCGTACCAGTAGCCCGAGTAGTGCTGGAAGTTGATCGTGCCGAACGGACCGCGCGTGTCGGGGCCGAGCTTCACGAGCCCGTGGGGCGCGGCCGCGCCGACGAAGCTCGATCCGTAGGCGAACCCGAGCCCGCCGGTGCCGATCGTCGGATCGACGTGCGCGAGCGGATCGGTGACCTCGGGCAGCGGCGGTCCATCGCCGGCGCCGTCGTCGCCACCGCACGCGACCGCCGCGCCGAGGAGGAGGGCGAGCATCGCCCGCGTGCACGCATCGAAGGGCACGACGCTGAACGTACCTCGTGGTGAGGACCCGGTCACGGCTCCGTTTTCGCCCGCCGCGCGCGTGTCCGTGGTCCATGCCTTGCAACTTCGTCTGTCATGCGCACCTTCCTTCCCGTCCTCGCTTCGGTGGTCACCTCCGGGCTCGTCGCCTGCGCGTCCAGCGAAGGCGGCGTCGACGATCCACGCGATCTCCTTGCCTCGCCGCAGCGCGCATCGATTGCGGCGAGCGAGAGCAAGACGAACGTTCATGCGTCCATTCGCCGCCCCGACGGGATCCACGGCGGCGACGCGAGCCTCCTCGTGAAGGAAGGTCACGCCGTCGTGCGCATGGACCGCGGTCCCGACCGCGACGATCGGCTCGTGCTCGAGGAGCTGCGCGTCGCGTACCAGGACGTCGTCCTGCCGCCGGCGTACTTCCACGACGACCAGGTGCTCACCGGCATCGAGGTCCGGCTCGAGCGTCCGCTGGAGATGCCCGCACGCGCGAGCGCGAGCGGCGTCGTGTGGAGCTCGGGCACCGCGGATCTCCGCCTCGACTGGGACCTGCGCGTCGACGGTGAGCGCTACGGACTCGCCCCCCAGACGCTCGCCGGGCTCGACGTCGAGCTGATCGTCAGCACACCGGATGGCGCGCTCCGCGTCGACCTTGCCGTCTTCCGCGACGGCCTCATGTGGACGTGGGCCGAGGACGTCATCACGCTGAGCGACGCCGTGCTCGTCACCACGGCGTACGGCGGCATCGACTGATGCCGGACGCCCGCTGACTCAGTCCATCTGGTACGGCGGCGGGATCTGCTCGGGGCTCTCGACGCAGAGCCCGAGGTCGCGGAGCAGGCCGTCGCCGAGCGCGAAGATCCAGCCGTGCACGGCCAGGCTCTGCCCGCGGTTCCACGCGTCCTGCACGATCGTCGTGTGGCAGACGTTGGCGACCTGCGCCTTCACGTTGAGCTCGGCGAGCCGGTTGCCACGCTCGCGTGGATCCTCGATCGCGTCGAGCTCGTCCTCGTGCGACATGCGCACGTCGCGCACGTGGCGCAGCCAGTTGTCGATGAGCCCGTGCGGCTTGCGATCGAGCGCGGTGGCGATGCCGCCGCAGCCGTAGTGGCCACACACGATCACGTGCTTGACCTCGAGCACCTCGATCGCGTACTGGAGCACCGACAGGCAGTTCAGATCCGAGTGCACCACCACGTTGGCCACGTTGCGGTGCACGAACAGCTCGCCGCTGCGGAGCCCGATGATCTCGTTGGGCGGCAGCCGCGCGTCGGAGCAGCCGATCCACAGCATCTCGGGCCGATGCACGGCAGCGAGGTGCTTGAAGAAGTCGGGATCTTCTTCCAGCTCGCGGGCGGCCCACTCGCGGTTGGCGACGAAGCACTTCTCGAGGATGCGCACGCCCGGTGTTTACCACGAGCGCGGCGCGCGCCCCGCTGAGGTACGCTCCGCGGCGATGGCCAAACGCGCCTCACGTCCCACCGACGCCGTGCTCCGCGAGCTCCGCGCCTTCGGGCTCGCGTACCCCGGCGCGCACACCAAGAGCCCCTGGCCCGGGCACCTCGACCTCGCGGTCAACGACAAGACGTTCGCGTACCTGCCGGTCGAGGGCGACCCGTTCCACATCTCGTGCAAGCTGCCGCGCTCGGCGGGCGTCGCGCTCATGCTGCCGTTCTGCCAGCCGGCGGGGTACGGCCTGGGCAAGAGCGGCTGGGTCGACGCGCGCTTCCCCGAGGATCAGCCGCTGCCCGTCGACATGCTCAAGGCGTGGATCGACGAGAGCTACCGCGCGCAGGCGCCGAAGAAGCTGGTCGCGCAGCTCGACGTCGCCGCGCCCGCGGCGAAGCCGTCCGCGAAGGCCAAGAGGAAGCCCGCCGCGAGAACGAAGACGCCCGCCTCCAGGGCGAAGACGCCCGCCACGAAGCGCCGCTGACCGCAGACCGTGCGCCCGCTCCCCGCGCCGGCGCAGCCGGTGCGCGCTTCAGATCGCTTCCATCAGCTCGAGCGCGCGGGCGTCGGCGTCGGCGTCGTCGGCGAGCCGCCGCAGCACGTCGACGTAGCTCACGATGCCGCGTAGCTCGCCCCGCGGATCGACCACCGGCACCGCGCCGATCCGCCGGTCCACGATCCGGCGCGCGACCGCGCCCAGCTCCTCCTCCGGCTCGGCGGTGACCAGCTCGCGCGTCATGTACCCGCGCACCTCGTCGTTCGCGCTCGGTCCCTGCCCGTCGCGTCCGACCAGCGGCCCTCGAAGATCACGATCGCTGATCATGCCGAGCAAGTGATTGGCGGCGTCGACCACGGGCAGATGCCGCAGGCCCCAAGTGGCCATGATCTGCGAGGCTTCCGCGATCGTCGTGTCGACGCGGATGGTGACGGGCTCCGGAGTCATGAGGTGCGCGATGCGGGTCATGCCTCCAGTAGAGCAACCCGCGTGCCGGATCCCCCCGGGGAGCGCACGCTGCCGGAGTGCCCGACCTACGCTTCGCTCCAGCGCGGCTCGTCGCGTCGCCCGCGGCCACCACCGCGGCGACCTGCCGTGGCATGGTCGGCGCCATGGCCGACGACGACGCCGTGACGCCGCCCGCGTCCAAGTCCCGCCGCTCGCTCCTCGATCGCTTCCTCGGCGTGATCGAGCGCGGGGGCAACGCGCTGCCCCACCCGGCCACGCTGTTCGCGCTCCTCGCGCTGCTCGTCGTCGTCGCGTCGTGGATCGCCGCCGAGGCCGGCATCTCGGTCACGCATCCGACCACGGGCAAGACGATCGCGCCGGTCAACCTCCTGAGCGAGGCCGGGCTGCACAAGATCATGACCGGGCTGGTGACCAACTTCACCAGCTTCGCGCCGCTGGGCACCGTGCTGGTCGCGCTCATCGGCATCGGCGTCGCCGAGCACTCGGGGCTGATGGGCGCCGCGCTGCGCCGGCTCGTGCTCGCGTCGCCGCGCTCGCTGCTCACGCCGATCCTCGTCTTCGCCGGCGTCATGTCGAACATGGCGAGCGAGATCGGCTACGTGCTGCTGGTCCCGATGGCGGCGTTCATCTTCGCGGCGGCCAAGCGCCACCCGATCGTCGGCATGGCGGCGGCCTTCGCCGGCGTGTCGGGCGGCTACTCGGCCAACCTGCTCATCGGCACGATCGATCCGCTGCTCTCCGGCCTGTCGCAGGAGGCGGCCCAGCTCGTCGACAAGCAGTACACGGTGACCGCGGTCGCCAACTGGTACTTCATGATGGCGTCGACGCCGCTCATCATGCTGCTCGGCTGGTTCGTGACCGAGAAGATCGTCGCGCCGCGCTTCCGCGACCTGCCCTCGGACATGACCGCCGACGAGCAGGGCAACCAGCCGCTCACCGACGCCGAGCGCCGCGGCCTGCGCTGGGCGCTCTACGCGACGATCGTGTTCGTCTTCGTGCTGGTGTGGTCGGCGTTGCCGTCGGGCACGGCGCCGGGCACCGGCTTCCTGCGCAACCCGGCCGATGACGACCTGCTCAAGTCGCCGCTCCTGGGCGGCGTGGTCGCGCTCATCTTCGCCTACGGCGTGATCGTCGGCATCGCGTACGGCGTCGGCGCCGGCACGATCAAGAGCGACGAGGACGTCATCAAGGGCATGGGCGCGAGCATGAGCACGCTCGGCACGTACCTGGTGCTGGTCTTCTTCGCCGCCCAGTTCGTCGCCTTCTTCAACTGGACGCAGCTCGGCCTCATCCTGGCGATGAAGGGCGCGTCCGCGCTGCAGGACCTGGGCCTCCCCGCCCTGCCGCTCTTCGTCTGCTTCATCCTCCTGTCCGCGTTCCTGAACCTGTTCATGGGCTCGGCGTCCGCGAAGTGGGCGCTCATGGCGCCGGTCTTCGTGCCGATGTTCATGTTGCTCGGCTACTCGCCGGAGCTCACCCAGGTCGCGTACCGCATCGGTGACAGCTGCACGAACATCGTGTCGCCGATGATGAGCTACTTCGCCCTCATCATCGCCTTCTTCCAGCGCTACGAGCCCAAGGCCGGCATCGGCACCCTGGTCGCGACGATGCTGCCCTACACGATCGTCTTCATGATCGGCTGGACGATCCTGTTCGGCATCTGGCTCGGCCTCGAGCTGCCGATCGGCCCCGACGCCAAGCTCTTCTACACGCCGCCGGTCCGCTGAGTCGCTCGACTCAGAGCGACGCGGGACAGGGCTTGGTCCAGCGCTTGATGCGCGCTCGCCCACGCGCGAGCGGCTGGCAGCGCCCGTGCGCGATGTCGTCGGCCGTGCATGCCACGCGGAGGTGCATGTGGTCCGCGTGCTTGCCGACGCCGGGCGGCTGCTGGAGCACCGCGCGGGCGCGGCTCACGATCGCCCGCGGCTCGCCGGTCCGGATCGCGTGACGCAGGAGCCAGTACTCGACGCGGCTGGCGACGAAGAGCTTCTCGACCTCGACGTGCCGGTCGGTGATCAGCGCCTTGACCAGCGCCCAGTTGCGGGCCGTGTCGAAGTAGCGCACGGGGATGCCGACCTTCCACGCCGGCGCGTACGCGTAGTACGCGCGCCCCGCCCCCGTGTAGTACGGCATGTGGCCGTCGGGCGGGAACGGCGCGCCGCTCGCGTCGCGCGCGTAGAAGAGGAGATCGGCGTCGCGCCCCGACTGGTGCGAGCGATGTCCCGGCACATGCCCGCCTTGCGGCGCCGACAGGTCCGCGACGCCCAGCACACCTCCCGGATGCGCGGCGTCGACCGCCGCCGCCGCGCGCTGGATGAGGCCGACGAGCTCGGCCGTGCCGTAGTGGTGATCGCGCGACGCCCACGGCTCCGGCACCACGTGATGCGGCCCGCGCTCGGGCAGCGCCACGCCGCCGAACAGCGCTCCGCGGTTGGCGGCGCCGCACGACACGGTGCGATCACCACCCTCGACCGGCCGCGGCAGCGTGTCAGCCCGCGCCGGCGTCGCGACGACCGCGATCGCGACCAGGGTGAGCGCGGCCCGCACGACCATGATCATATCGGGGCGGCCCCGGTCATGTCATCAACGCTGTGGGGTCCGGCGCCTACGGGACCTCGTCCGCGCCCACGTCCACCGTCGCCGCCCCTGCGGTGCGCGCCTGGCCGTCGTAGTCGAAGAGGCCCTCGCCGGTCAGGTTGGACGAGTCCGCGGCGCCGACGGCGACGCTGGCCGGATTGGCCGCAGGATTGAGGTGATAGTCGGACGCGGACGTGAAGCGATATGTGGCGCGATCAGCCACGAGCACGTTCATCGTGCCGGGGATCGTCCCGTCGGGGCCGTAGAGCGTGTTTCGGTGCACGCAGTTGCCGGCGATCCGTGGCTCCGTCGCGTCACCGTGAATGATGTTGTTGCGCGCCGTCACCATGTTGTTCGTGCACTCGACGTCGGCGATCCCGCCCTGAGCATTGTTGTCCACGATGGTGTTGAACTCGAGGAGGCTCGTCGCGCCGGATGACGAAAGCTTGAGACCCGCGATGAGGGAGTTCGCATCACCGTTGTTGACGATGAAGTTGTTGATGAGGACGAACGGCGCCAGGTTCACCGAGATCCCTCCCCCGTCGTTGCCTGAAACGATGCTGCGCGCCACACGTAGCGCAGAAGTGGCTCCGCTGACGCTGATCCCCGTCGCGGCGTTGTCCTGGACCATCGCTCGAAACAACTCGAGCTGTGAATCGACCACCTCGATGCCGAGGCCGGTACTGGTATTGGTCGCGTTGGCGACCTTCAGGCCTTCGATCTTGACGTTCGAGCCGTTCCGTACGTCGATGATCTTGCCGTCGCCGGCGCGGCGGACCTCGGCGCCGTAGCCGATCACGTGCGCCGTGACCGCGTTGAAGTCGGCGCGGTCGGTGTTGTTGCGCGCGGGGTAGAACGTCGCGCTCGGCTTGAAGAGGATGTACTTGCGGGTCGCGGTCAGCTTGCCGATGGCGTAGTTGAGCGTGAGGCAGCCCGCGCTCGGCGTGAGGCAGTTGTTGCCGCCGCCGTCGGTGCCGCCGTCGGCGGCGGGGACGAGATAGATGACGTTGGCCTGGGTGACGCATACGCCGGCGTCGCAGACGCCGGAGAAGCACTCGGTGTGCTCGCGGCAAGCGCGGCACGTGTGGGTGCCGGCGTCGCAGACGGCGAGGTTGGCGCCCGGGCACTCGTCCTCGGCCTGCATCGGCGTGGCCTGGACGTCGTTCTCGTCGCACTGGACGCAGGCGCCGCTGCCCATGTGGCAGACGGCCTGGGTCGACGGGCGACCGGCGCAGTCGGTGTCGGCGGTGCAGGAGCCGGTGCACTGGCCGCTCTGACACACCGGCGTCGCCGCGGGGCAGTCGGGATCGGGGCCGTTGCCGGTGCAGGCGACGATCGGCGCGTCAGGCGACGCGTCGATCGCGTCGCAGTCGGGGCCTTCGCAGAAGTTCGGGTTCTTCTCGCCGCAGGCGAACAGGAGCAGCGCGAACGCGATCGCGATGACGGACGACAAGCTAGGCATGATCACTCCTCCAGGGGCCCCGACGGCGTAGTGTCGAGATCGTGCACCCGTTGTGGGACCGGGCGCGAGATCAAAAGCGCGTGCTGACTCCTACACCGCCGCCCCCAGGTGTCACCCAGCCGACAGGCACTGCGGCGGGTGCACGTGACGCCGAACCCGACGGCGACTTCGGCGCCTTGAGCGTCAGGTATGCGCCGACGCCGATGGCGACCGCGCCGGCCGCGGCGAGGCCGACGCCGAGCGGCGCGCTGTTGCGGAAGGTCTCCTGCGTGTTCGGCACGTCGCACGGGCCGCCGGCCTCGCAGTCCTGATCCATCAGGTAGAGCGTCACGCCGGCGCCGGCGAGCGCGACGCCGCCGACGAGGACGACGTACGGCAAGGGGCCGCGCTTGGCGCCCGGGAGCGGCTGGTCGGCGGGCGTCATCGTCAGCTCGAGCGCGACGGTCTTGTCCTTGCCGACGTCGACGTCGCGGCGCACCGGGTGGAAGCCATCGAGGGTCACGTCGACCACGTGCGGGCCGGCGCGCAGGCCGTGCTCGATCGGCGTCGCGCCGACGGGGGCGCCGTCGACGGAGACGCGCGCGCCGGGCGGCGTCGTCGACACCGCGATGCGGCCGGCGCCGGTGGCGCTCTGCGAGAACAGCGCGCGGGCGAGATCCTCCGCCGTCGGGCCCAGGGTGTCGTTGCGGCAGTCGCGGCAGTAGACGCTCTGCGCGACGAGGGCCTTGCCGTCGGCGGAGAACAGCCAGCCGGTCAGCTTGACCTCGTCCTTCTGCGAGCGCGTGTCGCGCTTGACCTCGACCATCACGAACAGGAGTCCGGCAACGCCGGCGCCCGCCACCGTCGACTCGGCGCACGCCTGGTCGGTGAGGATGAAGCAGTCGACGATCTTGTCGACCTCCTTCTGTTCGAGCACGCGGAGCCGCACGTCGTAGCCGGCCTTCTTCAGCCACGGCTCGAGCGTCGTCTCGATCACCGGCTGCTTGGCCGGATCACCCGAGACGATGAGGCCCATCGTCCCGGCGCCGGCGGGCGCGGCGACGAGGACCAACAACAACCACACGACCGACGCTAGACGAAGGACCCGAGGCATGGTGCCGGCCGGATCATACACAGGGTGCCGCGCCCGCGCGCCTTTCTGTCGACGCATCGGACCGCGCCGAGTCGCCGTCCTCGGGTGAACCCCATCCGTGCGCATCGCCACACCTTCGGTCATCCTGTGGCCCGTGTCAGGCCCGGAGATCTACGAGACCGACGGAGTGCCGATCCGCGCATGGGTGCGCGGCGTGCAGCTCGAGGACGGCGCGCGCCATCAGCTGGAGAACGTGGCTCGCCTCCCCGTGGTGTTCCACCACGTCGCCGCGATGCCCGACGTGCACTGGGGCATCGGCGCGACCGTCGGCAGCGTCATCCCGACGGAGCGCGCGGTCATCCCCGCCGCAGTCGGCGTCGACATCGGCTGCGGGATGATGGCGGTGGAGACGACGCTGGCGGCGAAAGACCTGCCGGACAGCTTGCGCGCGTTACGTACGGCGATCGAGGCGGCGATCCCGCACGGCCGCAGCGACAACGGCGGGCGCAACGATCGCGGCGCGTGGCGGCGGGGCATCCCCAGGCCAGCCGCGGCGGCGTGGGAGACGCTCGCCGAGGACTACGGTGAGCTCGTCGACAAGCATCCCCGGCTCGGGCGCGGCAACGACGTCAACCACCTCGGCACGCTCGGCACCGGCAACCACTTCATCGAGGTGTGCCTCGACGAGCGCGACGTGGTCTGGATGATGCTGCACTCGGGCTCGCGCGGCGTCGGCAACCGCATCGGCATGTACTTCATCGAGCTGGCCAAGCGCGACATGCGGCGCGCGATCAAGGACCTGCCCGACAAGGACCTGGCGTACCTCCGCGAGGGCACGAAGCACTTCCACGACTACGTCGACGCCGTCGACTGGGCCCAGCGTTACGCCGCGACCAACCGCCGGCTGATGATGGACGCGGTGCTGGCGGCGGCGCGGCAGGAGCTCCGCCCGTTCGAGCTCGGCGAGATCGCGGTCAACTGCCACCACAACTACGTCGCGCGCGAGCACCACTACGGGCGCGACGTCTACGTGACGCGCAAGGGCGCCGTGCGCGCGGGCCTGGGCGAGCTGGGCATCATCCCCGGCTCGATGGGCGCGAAGAGCTTCATCGTGCGCGGCAAGGGCAACCCCGAGAGCTACTGCTCGTGCAGCCACGGCGCCGGCCGCGCGATGAGCCGCCACGAGGCGCGGCGCAAGTTCTCCGTCGAGGATCACGCGCGCGCGACCGAGGGCGTCGAGTGCCGCAAGGACGCCGAGGTGCTCGACGAGACGCCCATGGCGTACAAGTCGATCGACGCGGTGATGGCGGCGCAGGCCGACCTCGTCGAGGTCGTCCACACGCTGCGCCAGGTCGTCTGCGTGAAGGGCTGACGGCGCGCGGCTCAGCCGCGGACCGCGACGATCGCCGTCCAGGCCAGCGCCACGAGCATGAGCGTGCCGCCGATGGGCGTGACCGCGCCGACCCAGCGTGGGCCGCCGAGCGCGAGGGCGTAGAGCGTGCCGGCGAAGATCGTGGTGCCGGCGACGAGGATCCATCCCGGAGTGACGGCGCGGACGCCGTGGGCGGCGGCGAGGCCGAACGCGAGGACCGCGAGCGCGCCGTACATGTGATATCGCGCACCGGTCTCGAAGATCGCGAGGTCGTCGGCCGAGAGGCGCTTCTTGAGGCCGTGGGCGCCGAAGGCACCGGCGGCGATGGCGAGGGCGCCGAGGGCGGCGCCGGCGGCGAAGAGTCGTTGCCAGGTCATGTCGCCAAGTTATGACCGATCCTGAGAAACTTTGAACGGTCGCGTTCGTACCGGGAACGTAGATGCCGGTGAATCCTCTCGAGCTGGCCCTGCCGACCGCCGTGAGCGCGGCGCGCGCGGACGACCAAGACGACGATCTGGTCGCGCGGCTGCGGCGGGGCGAGCGCGTGGCGATCGGCGAGGCGTACGCGGCGCACCACGCGGCGGTGCGCGCCTTCGCGCGGCGGCTGGTCGGCGACGAGGCGGCGGCCGAGGACATCGTGCACGACGTGTTCGTGCGGCTGCCCGACATGATCGCGCGCTACCGCGGCGAGAGCGCGCTGCGCGGCTTCCTCATCGGGGTCGCGGCCAACCGCGCGCGGCACCACATCCGCGCGGCCATCCGGCGGCGGCGCGCGATGGAGAAGCTCGCCGCGCGCGATCACGAGCCGGCGACGAAGCCGGACGACGTCGCGATGCGGCGGCGCCTGGCGGACCGGCTGTCGGCGGCGCTCGACCGGCTGCCGATGGATCAACGGGTCGCGTTCGTCCTGTGCGAGGTCGAGCAGCGGTCGGCGGTGGAGGTGGCGCGCATCCTCGACGTCCCGGACGGGACCGTGCGCTCGCGCCTCTTCCACGCGCGCAAGCGGCTGCGCGAGCTGCTCGCGCCCGAGCTGCGGGAGGTGCGCGATGAGTGACGTGCGGATCGACGACGACCTGGGCGCCGCGATCGCGGCGCTGCGCGAGCGCTCGTCCACCGGCGCCGACGACGGCGAGGCGACGCGCCGCCGCGTGATGGAGTCGGTGGGACGGCGCGCGAAAGGGCGTCGGTGGCGCGTCGGCTTCGCGGTGCTCGCGTTCGCGCTGTCGACCGCGACGGTGTCGTGGGCGGCGAGCACGGGCCGCCTCGACCACGTGCTCGCGCGCGTGGGGCTGGCGGGGCCGCAGCCGCAACCGCAACCGCAACCGCAACCGCAACCGCAACCGCAACCGCAACCGCAAC
>ERZ761602.284-NODE-284-length-118753-cov-7.541568_pt1 | contig 118753 bp, 104 predicted proteins | sample MGYA00512165_ERZ761602 | MGnify/ENA primary metagenome ERZ761602 (study PRJEB28899, sample SAMN02445085) | bioreactor sludge metagenome | biome: EBPR sludge; isolation source: Thorneside wastewater treatment plant | place: Australia: Brisbane, Thorneside...
CCTGGAATGGCGCGGCCAGCCGATCTGGATCGTCAAGCGCTCCAAGGCCATCCTGGACGCGCTGCCGACGCTGGACGCGCGCCTGCGCGACCCGGAGTCGACCAACACCGACCAGCAGCCGTCCTACATCACGGGCGAGACCCGCTCGCTGAAGCCGGAGATCTCCGTGCTGGTGGGCCTGTGCACGCACCTGGGCTGTTCGCCCGAGATGGCCGCCGAGATCAAGCCCGAGCCCTACGATCCCGACTGGAAGGGCGGCTACTTCTGCCCCTGCCACAAGTCGCGCTTCGACATGGCCGGCCGCGTGTTCCAGGGCGTGCCCGCGCCGACCAACCTGGTGGTGCCGCCGCACTTCTACCAGGATGACAACACCATCGTGATCGGCCTCGATCCGCAAGGGGGCGCGTAAGCCATGGCGAACATCATCACCCGCACCGCCAACGGCGTCTGGGACTGGTTCAACGCGCGCGCGCCGGGCTTCATGCCCGTGTACCGCAAGCACATGAGCGAGTACTACGCGCCCAAGAACTTCAACATCTGGTACATCTTCGGCGTGCTGTCGATCGTGGTGCTGGTCAACCAGATCCTGACCGGCATCTTCCTGACGATGCACTTCAAGCCGAGCGCGACGGAAGCCTTCGCCTCGGTCGAGTACATCATGCGCGACGTGGAGTGGGGCTGGCTGATCCGCTACATGCACAGCACCGGCGCCTCGATGTTCTTCATCGTGGTCTACATCCACATGTTCCGCGGCCTGATGTACGGCTCGTACCAGAAGCCGCGCGAGCTGGTGTGGATCCTCGGCATGCTGATCTACCTGGTGCTGATGGCCGAAGCCTTCATGGGCTACGTGCTGCCGTGGGGCCAGATGTCGTTCTGGGGCGCCAAGGTGATCATCTCGCTGTTCGGCGCGATCCCGGTGATCGGCAACGGCCTGACCGAGTGGATCATGGGCGACTACCTGCCTGGCGACGCCACCCTCAACCGCTTCTTCGCCCTGCACGTGATCGCGCTGCCGCTGGTGCTGCTGCTGCTGGTGGTGCTGCACATCTTCGCGCTGCACGAGGTCGGCTCGAACAACCCCGACGGCGTGGAGATCAAGAAGGGCCCGAAGGGCAACCGCTGGTCGCCGACGGCGCCCACCGATGGCGTGCCGTTCCACCCGTACTACACGGTCAAAGACGGCTTCTACGTGGGCTTCTTCCTGATCGTGGCCGCGTTCGTGATCTTCTTCGCCCCGGCGATGGGCGGCTGGTTCCTGGAGCACGACAACTTCACCGAGGCCAACCGCTTGGTGACGCCCGAGCACATCAAGCCGGTGTGGTACTACACGCCCTTCTACGCGATGCTGCGCGTGGTCCCGCACAAGCTGAGCGGCGTGCTGGTGATGTTCGGCGCCATCGCGATCCTGTTCCTGGTGCCGTGGCTGGACCGCGGCAAGGTCAAGTCGGTCCGCTACCGCGGCCTGGCGTTCAAGATCGCGCTGGCCGTGTTCGCGGTCAGCTTCGTCTGGCTGGGCAAGATCGGCGCCGGCCCGGGCACCGACCCGGTGGAGACCATCATCGGCCGCGTGCTGACGGTGCTGTACTTCGGCTACTTCATCTTCCTGTGGGTTTACACCTTCTTCGGGTTCGAAAAGACTAAGCCGGTGCCGGCGCGGGTGACGACGCATGACTAAGACTTTCGCCTCTCGCCTAGCTGTTTTCGCCAGCGGGTTGCTGATTTCGTTCTCCGCCCTGGCTTCCGGGGGCGGCGCCACCCTGCAGGCCGGCAACGACCTGGGCGACCGCGCCTCGCTGCAGCGCGGCGCGCAGCTCTACATGAACTACTGCTCCGGCTGCCACTCGCTCAAGTACCTGCGCTACTCGCGCATGGCCGAGGACCTCGGACTGAGCGAGGACGAGGTGATGGCCAACCTCAACTTCACCGGCGCCAAGGTCGGCGAGCAGGTGCAGGTGGCCATGCCGCACGATCCGGCCGGCAAGTGGTTCGGCAAGATGCCGCCGGACCTGAGCGTGATCTCGCGCGTGCGCGGCAGCGACTGGATCTACACCTACCTCAAGTCGTTCTATCTAGACGAGTCGCGCCCGCTGGGCTGGAACAACAAGCTGTTCCCGAACGCCTCGATGCCCAACCCGCTGTGGGAGTTGCAGGGCCTGCAGCACGCCGAGTTCGGTCCGGCCGACCCGGTCACCGGCGAGCGCCACGTCGAGAGCCTGAAGGTGACCCAGGCCGGCCGCCAGAACGGACAGGAGTTCGACCGGACCGCGCGCGACATCACCAACTTCCTGGAGTACGTCGGCGAGCCGGCCGCGCTCAAGCGCCAGAGCATCGGCGTGTGGGTGATCCTGTTCCTGGCCGCGCTGACCTTCCTGGCCTACCTGCTGAAGCAGGAGTACTGGAAGGACGTCCACTAAGGGGCGTCGCGCACGTCTTCCGCCACGGCGCCGGCCTCTGGCCGCGCCGCACGGAGTGCCGGGCCGGGGTTGCTTGGCTTTTTCGGGCGGGGATTGCACACTCAGGGACCGTGGCGACCGCCGGCAAGGGGCTGGCGGCGTCGGTGCGATCGGCGGATTCCGGTCGTCGGAGAGCCTTGATGGCTGCGAGTCCACGTATGCGCAATACATTGACTTTGTTTTCCTCCACCGATGACGTGCTCTGCCACCGCGTGCGCCTGGTGCTGGCGGCCAAGGGTGTCAGCTACGACTTGGTGGCGGTGGATCCGCAGAATCCGCCCGAGGACCTCATCGACCTCAATCCCTACCATTCCGTGCCCACCCTGGTGGAGCGCGACCTGGTGCTGTACGCCGCCTCGGTGGTGAGCGAATACCTGGACGAGCGCTACCCGCATCCGCCGCTGATGCCGGTGGACCCGCTGTCCCGTGCCCGCCTGCGCCTGGCGATGCTGCGCATCGAGCACGACTGGGTGCCGCAGGTGCAGGCCATCCAGTTGGGCAACAAGCAGCAGGCCGAGGCCGGCCGCAAGCGCCTGAAGGAACTGCTGACCGCTTCGGTGCCGCTGTTCAAGGCCAGCAAGTTCTTCCTCAATCCCGAGATGAGCCTGGCCGACTGCGCCATGGCCCCGATCATCTGGCGCCTGCCGTCGCTGGACGTGCCGCTGCCGAAGGACGGCAAGGCCATCGAGGACTACGGCAACCGCATCTTCCGCAACCCCGGCTTCCTGCGCAGCCTGACGGACGCGGAGAAGAAACTGCGCGAGATCCCGGCGTAGCGCCTGCTCCCTTCTCCCGCCGGGAGAAGGGATTTCCAAGGATTTCTTGGCCGAACGCTTCCCGCATCGGTGGAGCGGCCGACTTCCGTGCGCTCATGCTGCGCGGGACCGAAACGGCCGCTACGGTCGGCGCGAAGGCGCGGCGCATCGCCCGCGCACGACGCGGCCGTTGTGCGGCACGTATTCCTGTTACCCCTCTCCACCCGCCGGGAGAGGGGCTAAACTGCGCACATGACCGCTTCCACTCCCCGCATGACCAGCCACCGTCCCTACCTGCTGCGGGCGCTGAACGAGTGGATCGCCGACAACGGCATGACGCCGCACCTGCTGGTGGACGCCACCCTGCCCGGCGTGCAGGTGCCCGCCAGCGCGGTAAAGGAAGGCAAGGTGGTGCTGAACATCGCCGAGCGCGCGGTGGTGCGCCTGATGATCGACAACGAGGCGGTCAGCTTCACCGCGCGGTTCGGCGGCGTCAGCTATCCGGTGTACGTGCCGATCCCGGCGGTGCTGGCCATCTATTCGCGCGAGACCGGCCAGGGCATGGCCTTGCCCGAGGACGCCGACCCGGCGCCGGAGCCGGACGACGACCACGAGCCACCCTCGCCGGACACGCCGCCAAGCGACGAACCGCCGGCGACGGGCAAGCGTCCTTCGTTCCTGCGTGTGGTCAAGTAGCCGCGCGCCACGCGGCGGCGGAAGCACCGGCATACGGGGGCGCTCGCGCGCCGAGAACCGGTGGTCAGTGCCGGTCGATCGACGTCACCGAGGGCATGACCGGCCCTGCGAACGACACCAGTTCGCCCTTCCTCAGCACCAGCCGACCGGTGTGGCGCTCAATGCCGTCGTAGGAATATTCGAAGCGGAAGCTGCGCTCGAAGCAGAGCCAGCCGTCTTCGCTGCGGCACAGTTTGAGGCCGTTGGCCTGCACGCTCTGGTCCAGCCAGATCGCCCCGGCCGCTTGGCAGGCGTTGCGGCCGAGCATACCGGCGCGCTCGGCCGCGGCGCGCGCGGCGTTCCAGTAGGCGAAGGCCGCGCCGGCGGCGATCATCGACAGCAGGGTGGCCAAGGGCGACATGCGTCCGCTCCCGGCCGGCTCAGGGCGCCGGGCCCAGCTTCATCGACAGGTCGACCGCGCGCACGTGCTTGGTCAGTCCGCCGATGGAAACGAAATCCACGCCGTCCTCGGCGATGCCGCGCAGTGTGGACAGATCCACGCCGCCGGACACTTCCAGCGGGATGCGGCCGGCATACGGCGCGGCCCTGGCGCGCCGCACCGCTTCGCGCCGCGTGCCGGCGTCGAAATCGTCGATCAGGATGCGCTCGCAGCCGATGGCCAGGGCCTCGTCCAGTTGCGCCAGCGTTTCCACTTCCACGATCAGCGGCAGCGCGGGCTGGGCGGTGCGCGCGGCGCGGATGGCGGCGGCCAGCGAACCGGCGGCGCGGATGTGGTTCTCCTTCAGCATCACCGCGTCGTACAGGCCCATGCGGTGGTTGCGGCCGCCGCCGCAGCGCACGGCGTACTTCTGCGCCAGCCGCAGGCCGGGCAGGGTCTTGCGCGTGTCCAGGATGGTGCAGTCGGTGCCCGCCACTGCGTCCACATAGGCGGCGGTGGCGGTGGCCGTGCCCGACAGGGTTTGCAGGAAATTGAGCGCGGTGCGTTCCGCCGTCACCAGCGTGCGGCTGCGCCCGGACAGCGTGGCCAGCACGGTGCCGGCGCGCACGCGGTCGCCGTCCTGCGCGCGCCAGTCGATGCGCACTCCGGGATCGAGCGCGCGATGGCAGGCGTCGAACCAGGGCCGGCCGGCGAGCACGGCGTCTTCCTTGCACAGCAGGTAGGCGACGTCGGCGGTGTCGGGCAGCAGGGCGGCGGTGACATCGCCGCCGCCCACGTCCTCGGCGAGCGCGCGCGCCACGTCGTCGGCGATCGCCTCGGCCGGCGGCGGCGCGGGGCGTGCGTTCATCGCGTGGGGAAGTCCGCGACCTGCGCGGTGGCGATGGCTTCTTCCGCAAGCAGCACCGGGATGCCGTCGTCGACGCGGTAGACGTTCTTGCGGTCGTGGGTGACCAGCGCTTCGCGCAGCGGATCGGCCTGCACGGTGTCGTCGGCGCGCTTGACGCCGCCGGCGGCGATGGCGCGGTTGAGCGCATCCAGCGCGCGCGCGTCCAGCAGCGCCAGCGGCTGGCGGGTCGCGGGGCAGCAGAGGATGTCCAGCAGTTTGCGGTCCATGGGGAGGGATCCGTCAGTCGTTCGGCAAGGAGGGTAGAATACGTCTTTGCGACCGAGGACGGCCATGACCGCCACCGTTTCCAGCCCCGTCGTGGGCATCGTGATGGGCTCCCGCTCCGACTGGGAGACCATGCAGCACGCCGCGCAGAAACTCGACGCGCTCGGCGTTCCCTACGAAGTGAAGGTGGTCTCCGCGCACCGCACGCCGGACGTGCTGTTCTCCTATGCCGAGCAAGCGCGCGCGCGCGGCCTGCGCGCCATCATCGCCGGCGCTGGCGGCGCGGCGCACCTGCCGGGCATGCTGGCGGCGAAGACGGCGGTGCCGGTGCTGGGCGTGCCGGTGCAGTCCAAGGCGCTGAACGGCATGGATTCGCTGCTGTCCATCGTGCAGATGCCGGCCGGCATCCCGGTGGCCACGTTCGCCATCGGCAACGCCGGCGCGGCCAATGCGGCGCTGTTCGCGGCGGCGCTGCTGGCGCCGGAGCACGCGGCCGTCGGCGCGGCGCTGGACGCTTTCCGCGAACGCCAGACCGACGACGTGATGGCGCACGACGATCCGCGCCGGCCGCTATGACCACGGTCGGCATCCTGGGGGGCGGGCAACTGGCCCGCATGCTGGCGCTTTCCGGTGCGCCGCTCGGCCTGCGTTTCCTGGTGATGGACACCGCGTCCGACGCGTGCGCCGGCCAGTTCGCGCCGCTGCTGGTGGGCGACTACCGCGACGAGGCTGCTCTGGCCGAGTTCGCCTCGAAGGTGGACGTGGCCACTTTCGATTTCGAGAACGTGCCGGCCGAGAGTGCCGAATGGCTGGCCCGGCGCGTGCCGGTCTTCCCCAGCCCGCGCGCGCTGGCCGTGGCGCAGGACCGGCTGGTCGAGAAGACCCTGTTCCGCGACCTGGGCATCCCGGTGGGCGACTTCGCCGACGTGGCGACGCTGGCGCAGTTGCGCGAGGAAGCGGCGCGGCTGGGCGGCACCTGCATCCTCAAGACGCGGCGGCTGGGCTACGACGGCAAGGGCCAGTTCCGCATCCGCAGCGCCGGCGACGTGGATGCGGCCTGGGAAGCGCTGGGCGCGCAGGCCGCGACCGTGGGCCTGATCGTCGAAGCCTTCATCCCGTTCGAGCGCGAGCTGTCGGTGGTCGCGGTACGCGGGCGCGACGGCGAATTCCGTACCTGGCCGCTGACCGAGAACTGGCACGTGGATGGCGTGTTGTCGGCCAGCCTGGCGCCGGCCGCGGTGGACGATGCGCTGGCGGCCGAGGCGCGCGCGCATGCGCAGCGCCTGGCCGAGGCGCTGGACTATGTGGGCGTGTTCGCGCTGGAGCTGTTCTGCCGCGACGGTCGGCTGCTGGCGAACGAGATGGCCCCGCGCGTGCACAATTCCGGGCACTGGACCCTGGAAGGTTCCGAAACCTCGCAGTTCCAGAACCACCTGCGTGCGGTGCTCGGCCTGCCGCTGGGCGCCACTCGCATGCTCGGCCATGCCTGCATGCTCAACTGGATCGGCGCCATGCCGGCGGCGTCCGCGGTGCTGGGCGAGCCCGGTGGGCACTGGCACGACTACGGCAAGGAGCCGCGCACCGGCAGGAAGGTGGGCCACGCCACGCTGCGCGCGGATTCGCCCGGCGATCTGGCGGGCGCCCTCGCGCAGGTGGGCCTTGCGCTCGACCGGCAGGCGCAGGTGGCGCCGGTGGTGGCGGCGCTGAAGGGCTGACGGCCTCAGTGCGCGGCGCCGGCCTGCAGCCGGCGCATGCGCAGTACCAGGCCGATGCCGTAGGCCAGCGAATACCCGAGCAGCAGCGCCGCCAGGCCCAGCGTCAGCGGACTGGCCTGGGCGGGCTGTGCGAGCACGCCCGAATGCAGGAACCGCCACGCCAGCCGCCCGAGCAGCAGGGCGGTGAGCGCCAGGCCGATCCAGGGATTCGGCGTGTACCAGCCCCGGCCATCGCGCCATTCCGCGTGCGTGTGCCGCAGCCCGAACCCGCCCAGCACGAGGCCCGCCGCCAGGCCGCCGGCGACGGCCGGCGCGGTGTTCGGCAGCATCACTGCCGCCACGGCCAGCAGCAACGTCACCAGGCCGAGCAGGGCTAGGCGGATGCCCATGCGCACCGGGCGCCAGGGTTGCAAGCCGAAGTTGCGGCGGATCCTGCGATAGGCCACCAGCGCCACGAGGGCGGGCACGGCGTAAGGGATGAGCTGGCTGGAGGACAGGGCGGCCATGGCGTGGCTAGGTGGAAGGACGCCGCAGTGTCCGCCGATGCGGCGGCGTTGAACAGTCCCGCGTCGAGGATTCGATGGTGCGGTTCTTCATGTTCCTCGCCGCGGCGCCTCTGGCCGCGGCCCGCCCGCGGCAGGGCGGAACACGAAAACAGGAACGGCCGGGTCGCCCCGGCCGTTCGCGTTGCAGGCAGCGCCGGGGCTCAGCGCAGGTTGCCGGCCACGAAGTCCCAGTTGACCAGTGCCCAGAACGATTCCACGTACTTCGGGCGGGCGTTGCGGTAGTCGATGTAGTAGGCGTGTTCCCACACGTCGATGGTCAGCAGCGGCTTGTCCTCACCGGTGAGCGGGGTGGCGGCGTTGGAGGTGCTGGCCAGCGCCAGCGAACCGTCCGGGCGCTGCACCAGCCAGCCCCAGCCGGAACCGAAGGTGCCGATGGCGGTCTTGGTGAACTCTTCCTTGAACTTGGCGAAGTCGCCGAAGGCCTTGTTGATCAGCTCGGCCAGCTTGCCGGTGGGCTCGCCGCCGCCGTTGGGCTTCAGGCAGTTCCAGTAGAAGGTGTGGTTCCACACTTGGGCCGCGTTGTTGAACATGCCGCCCTGCGACTTGCGCACGATCTCCTCCAGCGACGCGTCGGCGAACTCGGTGCCCTCGATCAGCTTGTTGAGGTTGTCCACGTAGGTCTTGTGGTGCTTGCCGTAGTGGTAGTCGATGGTCTCGCCGGAGATGTGCGGTTCCAGGGCGGTGCGGTCGTAGGGCAGGGGGGGCAGTTCGATGGCCATGGCTCGGGTTCCTTGTGCTAGGCGGGTGGAAGGACGGGCCCGGCACCGTCGGGGCGGCGCGAAGGCTTACAATGGGCATCCGCGGGCGTGGCCGGCGGAACGGATCGAAAGTGTACCCGACGGTGGTTGCCAAACCGTCAAGGAAGGAGAAATCAGCATGCCGGTGATGGAACGCATCCAGGCCGAAGTGGAAGGCCACCCGATCGTCCTCTTCATGAAGGGCACGCCGCAGTTCCCCATGTGCGGTTTCTCCAGCCGTGCGATGCAGGCGCTGCGCGAGGCCGGTGCCGAGCACCTGCACACGGTCAACGTGCTGGAGGAGCCGGAGATCCGCGCCAACTTGCCGCGCTTCTCCAACTGGCCCACGTTCCCGCAGCTCTTCATCAACGGCGAACTGATCGGCGGCTGCGACATCACCCTGGAGCTGCACGAATCCGGCGAGTTGCAGCGCATCGTCGCCGAGGCTTTCTCGCAGTGAGCCTGCTCGGACTGCCCGTGCGTGCGCCGCGCGCGCTCGACGGCCGCGTGGTGCTGGTCACCGGTGCGCACGGCGGGCTGGGCAGCGCTGCCGCGGTCGCCTGCGCCGGCGCGGGCGCCACCGTGGTGCTGCTCGGCCGCAAGCTGCCCAAGTTGAACCGCGTCTACGATGCAGTCGCGCAGGCTGGCGCCGAGCCCTTGCTGTATCCGCTGGACCTGGAAGGCGCCTCGCCGGACGACTACGCCGAACTCGCCGACCGCCTGCAGGTCGAACTCGGACGGCTCGACGGCGTGCTGCACTGCGCGGCCGAATTCAAGGGGCTGACGCCGCTGGAGCACACCGACCCGGCCGCGTTCGCCCGCATCGTGCACGTGAACCTCACCGCGCCCTGGTGGCTGTCGCAGGCCTGCCTGCCACTGCTGAAGCAGTCCGACGACGCGGCGCTGGTCTTTGCGCTGGACGACCTGGAACGGGTGGGGCAGGCGTACTGGGGCGCCTACGGCGTGGCCGAGCACGGCGTGGCGGCGCTGGTCGGCATGCTGCATGCCGAACTGACCGGGTCCAGCGTGCGCGTTTCGGCGTTGCAGCCGGGGCCCATGCGCACCGGGTTGCGTTCCCGCGCCTATGCCGACGACACCGACGCGCAGGCCCGCGAGGCCGCCGACTACGCCGACGCCTGTGTCACCCTCCTGTCCTCCGCGGGCGCCGCCCACCGCGGCCAAGTCTGGAAAGTGCGCGCATGACCATCCTGTCGGCGGCCTTGCTGCTGTTCCTGATCCTGGACCCGCTGGGCAACATCCCGGTGTTCCTGAGCGTGCTCAAGCCCTTGCCGCCGCGCCGGCAGCGGATCGTGGTGGTGCGCGAGCTGCTGATCGCCCTGGCGGTGCTGATGGCGTTCCTCTGGTGCGGCAAGTACGCCCTGGAGCTGATGCATCTGCGCCAGGAGTCGGTTGCCATCGCCGGCGGCATCGTGCTGTTCCTGATCGGCGTGCGGATGATCTTCCCGCGCCCGGAAGGACTGATGGGCGACGTGCCGGGCGGCGAGCCCTTCATCGTGCCGCTGGCGATCCCGCTGGTGGCCGGCCCCTCGGGCATGGCCGCGGTCATGTTGATGGGCAGCAACGACCCCTCGCGGCTGGGCGACTGGAGCCTGGCGCTGCTGCTGGCCTGGGGCGTCACCGCCGCCATCCTGTTCTCCGCCACGGTCCTGTACAAGTGGCTGGGCCGCCGCGTATTGACGGCGATCGAACGGCTAATGGGCATGCTTCTTGTCGCCATCTCCGTCCAGATGGTGCTGGACGGCATTGGCACCTACCTCAAGCTGGCCCCGCCCAACATCTGAGAGCCGCGGCTTCCTTCCCGGCCGGGTGGGGTGACCGGAGGCGTGCGCCATCCGTCATGTTGCGGCGCAAAAGACCGTCATGCTTCGGTCACAAAATGGTCCTATCGTGTTAACCTGTTATTAACCTCCGCGGACGCCGCGTGGGCCTTGGGAATCCCTTGCCAGCCCTCTCCGAGCCTGCCCTGACCGGCCGGCTCCGCGCACGTCACATCCAGCCAGCTTCGCCATACAACTTCCCGTACCTGAGGTTTATCCGATGAACCAATCCCGTCGTCTTCGCTTGTCCAAGCTGAGCCTCGGCCTCGTCGCCGCGCTCGCCGCCGCTCCCGTGTTCGCGCAGAGCACCTCCGCCGGCGTGGGCGGCCTGGTCACCGATGCCAGTGGCGCGCCCGTCCAAGGCGCCGAAGTCGTGATCACGCACGTCGAGTCCGGTACGGTCAGTCGTGCTACGTCCGATGCGAGCGGCCGCTACATCGCCCGGGGCTTGCGTGTCGGCGGTCCCTACACCATCACCGTCACCAAGGCGGGAGCGGGCACCGATACCGAAGAGGGCATCTATCTCGATCTGAACAAGGTCGGTAGCGTCGATGCCCAGCTGTTCTCCGGCGACGCCACCACGCTCGACGCGGTTGCCGTGATCGGCTCTCGCGAGGCGTTGGCCATTTTCAATCCCGAGAACAAGGGTGTCGGTACCTCGATCAGCGGACGCCAACTGGATCTGACACCGGCGACCAACCGTTCGCTGGATGACGTTGCTCGCCTCGACCCCCGCATTGCGATCACTGATCCGGGCACGGGCCGCATTTCGGTGGCGGGCCTGAACAACCGCTACAACAACATCACGGTGGATGGCCTGGGTCAGAACGATCCCTTCGGTCTGAACAGCAACGGCATGCCGTACACGGGGTCGCCGATCTCGACCGATACCATTGCGGCTTACGACATCAAGGTCAGCGACTATGATGTGGCTCAGGACAGCATCGGTGCCAATATCAATGCGGTCACCAAGTCGGGCACCAACGAGTTCCACGGTTCGGCCTATTATGTATTCAAGAACGCCGACGACATGGTCGGCAAGCATCCGGTCACGGACAAGGATTACACCAAGTTCGACAGGGATGTGACGAAGGGCTTCACCCTGGGTGGCCCCATCCTCAAGGACAAGCTGTTCTTCTTCGCTTCGTACGAGGAACAGGACGTCACCGGCCTGGCCGGCGATGCGACCAGCTCGGCGAACATCGCAAGCGGCAAGATTTCCCAGGCCGATCTGGATGCCGTGATCGCGGCCGCCAGGGCGCAGGGCCTGGAGCCCGGCACCTATGAGGGCGGCCTGGGCGTCGAGCTCAGCCTGAAGCGCTATCTGGGCAAGATCGACTGGAACATCAGCGACTACCACCGCGCCAGCCTGACCTACCAGCAGACCGAAGAAACGCTGCCGTCGCCCTACGACCAGGGCGGCAACTACGTTGTCTTCAGCACCCGTTGGTATACCAAGACCAGCACCACCAAGAACACCAGCCTGCAGTTGTTCAGCGACTGGAGCGATAGCTTCAGCACCGAATTCAAGGTCAGTCAGCAGAAGTTTGAACAGTTGGCCGGCAATGCGTCCAACAACGGCCCGACGATCAACATCGGTACCATCGGTTCCACCACTAGCCAGAACTACAACAGCAGCCAGGGCGGCATCCGTTTCGGCGAAGACCGCAATCGCCACGAAAACGCCATCGACAGCAAGAAGACCACGGCCTCGCTGTTCGGCACCTTGTATGCCGGCGACCATGCGCTCAAGTTCGGCTTCGACTGGCTGAAGAACGAGGCGCTGAACCTGTATGGCCGCGACCTGCATGGCGTGTACAGCTACGACAGCGTTGCCGACTTCATCGCGGGCAATTACTACCGCTATGACGTTCGCCGCCCGGCCACCTACAATGCCGCCACCAACACCTTCACGGTGACGGACGACGAACTCAGCACCGCCGCCACGGTGGGCATGAGCCAGCTCAGCCCGTTCATCCAGGACACCTGGCAGGTCAACGACAACCTCTCGCTGACCTACGGCGTCCGCGTCAATATCCCTAAGAGCGACGGCCGGCCTCCGGTGAAGCCCGGCTTCGAGGAAACCTTCGGTTTCCGCAACGACTACAAACTAGGTACCGACAACAAGGTCGTGATGCCGCGCGTCGCGTTCAACTACACCTTCGATACCCCGCGCTATTCGCAACTGCGCGGCGGCATCGGCCTGTTCCAGAGCGTTCCGCCGTACGTGTGGCTCGCCAATCCGTTCCAGAACAATGGCGTCAATGCGGTGGCCTTCTGTGCCTACAGGACGACGGCGACGGTGAGCGGCTGCGTCAATGACCGCATCACTCAGATCTACGACCCCAGCGCCGATCCCCACAACCAGCCGATTCCGGCCACGAGCGTGGCGGGTTCCGCTTATCGCGCGCAGGTGGACGCGATCGACCCGAACTTCAAGATGCCGACCATGTGGAAGGCCAGCTTGGGCTATGACGCCGAACTGCCGTGGTGGGGCCTGATCGGTACGGCCGAAATCCAGCACTTCCGCGCCAAGGATGCGGCCTTCTACCAGGCGCTGAACATCGGCACCCCGAACGGCAAGCTGCTGGACGGACGCGACAGCTACTGGGTCACCCTGGGCGGTACGGCCAAGAACAACGGCCTGATCGCCGGCTATTCCAACCAGTCCACGTTGTTGACCAACACCGATCAGGGCAAGTCCACGGCCATTACCTTCAGCCTGAACAAGCCGATGAGCAACGGCTGGTACGGCAACGTCAGCGTGACCTGGACGGATGCCACCGAAGTGGGATCGGACACGTCTTCGCAGGCGTGGTCCAGCTACCAGTTCGTGTCGCGCCTGAATCCCAACGAAGAGATCGCAAGGACCGCCACCCAGCAAATCCGTACCCAGCTCAAGGCATCGCTCGGTTGGGAACACGCGTTCTTCGGTGACTACAAGACCAGTATTTCCGCGTACTACAACGGACATACCGGCCTGCCGTACACGTGGCTGATCAATGGCGACCTGAATGGCGACGGCATCTTCCAGGATCCGGCCTACATTCCGCTGGTCAACGATCCGCGGGTGAGCTACGGCTCGGCCACCGCCGCGCAGATCGCCGCGTTCAACGCGTTCATCGACAGCGATCCTTACCTGTCTGCACGACGCGGCCAGATCGCCGAACGCAATTCCGCCCGTACGCCCTGGGTGAACCAGTTGGATCTGGGCATTCAGCAGGAGCTGCCCGGCTTCTTCAAGAAGCACCGCACGGTGCTGCGCCTGGATGTCTACAACTTCCTCAACATGCTGAACAAGGATTGGGGCATTACCGAGCAGGTTCCGGGCGGTTTCGATTCGCGTTACCTTGCCTCCATGGGCAATGCGGTTCGTGCCGACGGCGGTTATGTCTACAACCTGGGTACGCCCACGGCGACGGAACTTCTGCCGAACACGCAGCGTCTTGCCGTCTACGAGTCCAACTCGGTCTTCCAGAACCGCGTCGTTTCGATGTGGTCCGTGCTGATGACCCTGCGTTACGAGTTCTGATAGCGCATCACGTAACCAGTGGAAAGCAACACCAACGGCCGGGGCGACCCGGCCGTTTCTTTTTGGGCAGGCTCCTCTTGCCTGCGTGACTGCGCTACAGTCCCGCTCCTCACGAACGAGTTACAGGAATTCCCATGAACCAAACGGCATCGAGGGCGTTGCCGGTGCAGGACGCACGGATCTATCCGCGCGGTGGCCTGGACGTACTTTCCCGCGCCGAAGTGGCGCGCCTGCGCGACGCCTCCGCGGGCGGCATGCACGAACTTCTGCGCCGCTGTGCGCTGGCGGTGCTGACCAGCGGCAGCGCGTCGGACGATCCGCGGGCGGCGCGCGACCTCTACCCGGATTTCGACATCCAGGTGCTGCAGCAGGATCGCGGCGTGCGCATCGACCTGATCAAGGCGCCGGCGATGGCCTTCGTCGACGGCGAGATCATCCGCGGCGTGGCCGAACTGCTGTTCGCGGTAGTCCGCGACCTGGCCTACACCGCCATCGAGCTGGGGCCGGAATACGCGGCCGACCTGGAATCCTCGGCGGGCATCACCAACGCCGTGTTCGGCCTGCTGCGCAATGCGCGCATCCTGCGGCCGGCCGATCCCAACCTGGTGGTGTGCTGGGGCGGCCACTCCATCTCGCGCGACGAATACCTCTACACCAAGCAGGTGGGCTACGAGCTGGGCCTGCGCGGGCTGGACATCTGCACGGGCTGCGGCCCCGGCGCGATGAAGGGGCCGATGAAGGGCGCCACCATCGCCCACGCCAAGCAGCGCCGGAACAAGACGCGCTACATCGGCATCACCGAGCCGGGCATCATCGCGGCCGAATCGCCCAACCCGATCGTCAACCATCTGGTCATCATGCCGGACATCGAGAAGCGCCTGGAGGCGTTCGTCCGCATCGGCCACGGCATCATCGTGTTCCCCGGCGGCGTGGGCACGGCGGAGGAGATCCTCTACCTGCTGGGCATCCTGCTGCATCCGGAGAACGCGCACCTGCCGTTCCCGCTGATCCTGACCGGGCCGACCATCGCCGCGCCGTATTTCGAGCAGATCGACCGCTTCATCCGCCTGACCCTGGGCGATGCGGCGGCGGAGCGCTACGAGATCATCATCGGCGACCCGGCGCGGGTGGCGAAGCAGATGATCGCCGGCATCCGCCGCGTGCGCGAATACCGCATCGAGCACAAGGATTCGTTCTTCTTCAACTGGGCGGTGCAGATCCCGCAGGATTACCAGCAGCCGTTCATCCCCAGCCACGAGGCGATGGCCGCGCTGCAACTGCGTCCTGGCCGTGCCGTGCACGACCTGGCGGCGGACCTGCGGCGCGCGTTCTCCGGGATCGTGGCGGGCAACGTGAAGGAAGACGGCATGCGCCGCATCGAGCAGTTCGGGCCGTTCGAGATCCACGGCGATGCGGAGATGATGCAGGCGCTGGATGCGTTGCTGCGCGCGTTCGTGGGCCAGCGCCGGATGAAGATCGCCGGCGAATACCAGCCCTGCTACCGCGTGGCGACCTGAGCCGCGCAGCCGGGCTGGGTTGCCTCAGTCGTCCAGCGGAAGACGGAGGGTCGCCACATGGTGGCCTTCCACCGTGCGTGTTTCGACGCCGCCGCGCCCGTGCGTCATCGCATGGATGCGGGCGCGCACCGAGCTGAGGCCCACCTGATGCCCGGTAGTGGGCCGGACCGGAGCGATGGGCACGCTGTTGGTCACCGACACGATTAGCTGGCCCGCTTCGGTTTCCAGGTCCACACGCAGGTCGCCGCCGTCGGTGGAAGGCTCCACGCCGTGGCGGATGGCGTTTTCCACCAGCGGCTGGATCGAGAGGATGGGCACCCTCGCTTCGGGAATGGCATCGGGCAAGTGCCAGGCCAGGCGCAGGCGTTCGCCCAGGCGGAGTTGCTCGATCTCCAGGTAGCGGCGCGCCAGGGACAGTTCTTCGGACAGGGAGACCGCGTCCTGTCGCGACAGCGCGGCGCGGAACAGGTCCGACAGGTCCAGCAGCAGCCGTTCGGCGGTATCGGGCCGGGCATGCAGCAGCGAAATACCGGTGTTGAGCGTGTTGAAAAGGAAGTGCGGGCGGATCCTCGCCTGCAGTGCCTCCAGCTTGGCCTGCTGCGCATTGACGGCCAGTTGCCGCGCCCGCCACTGCGCCTGGAACGCGGCCAACCCGAGCAGCCCGACGATCAGGGCGATGGCCGAGACCTGCAGGGCGAACGCCGGCCATGCCTCCTGCGGGATCAGCCCCAGATCGCGCAGCGCCAGCCAGGCCAGTCCCAGCACGATCCACGTACTCAGCAGCAGGGCGCCCAGGCCGATCCGGGCCATGGAGGGGGGGCTGACCACGGCGAGTCGGTGGCGCAGCGGGTACAGCAGCCCCAGCGACATCAGCGAGATCCACTGGATCGTGAGCGAGGCGATGCCGAAGTAGGCCAGCCGGTCGCTCCCGGCGCCCGGGGCGATGGCGAGCACCGCCGCCACCGCTTCGCCCGCCAGCAGCATCCAGACCAGCGTCCGCGCCTGCCAGAGCGTATCCAGCGGGCTGAGCCGTGCGGCGGGAGAGGGTGGGGCCATGGCCTGTCGGGTGGTCGGTCGAGGGGGCATCATGCCTGCCCCGGACGGGCACGGACAGGCGGTATCCTGCCATTCGGACCCCCGATCCCGCCGTTCGTTCGGGAAAGACTGGTGCCTGCCCGGGGGCTGGCCTAACGTTTCCGCCATCCACAAGGGGAGTGGTATGCCTGTTTCCCATCAACGCCGCCGCCGTGGCCCTTCCTGCCGTCCGCACGGCGCGGCCCCGGGGTTCACGCTGGTCGAACTGATGGTCACCATCGCGGTGATCGCCATCATCGCCGCTGTCGCGGTGCCGGCCATGCAGTCCCTGATCAACTCCAACCGGTTGAGCGGGATGGCGGAAGAGGTGACGACTTCGCTTCAGTTGGCGCGCTCCGAAGCCGTGCGCCGCAATGCCCGCGTCACGGTCTGCGCCAGCGCCGACGGCACCACCTGCACCAACACGACATCTTGGAGCCGCTGGATCGTCACCGGGCGGGACAACACGACCGGTGAAACCGACGTGATCCGCGACCAGGCCGTTGCCGGGACGTTGCAATTGAGCGGTCCTGCCGACGGCATCCGTTTCAACCCCTCTGGACTCATCAGGGCCCAGCAGAGCCTGACGGTATGCATGCCCACGGATAATCCTGCCGACAACCAGCGCATCGTCAGCGTGCTGGTCAGCGGCAGCGTCAATGCAAGCAAGAACAACGGCGGAGGTAACTGTCCATGAGCCGGAAGACGATGCCCCACGCATCCTGCGCGCCCAGCCGCGGCCAGGCGCACACGCGCCGGCACATGCAGGGCATGAGCCTGATTGAAGTGCTGGTCTCGGTGGTCGTGCTCAGCATCGGCCTGCTCGGCGTCGCGGCCATGCAATCGGTCGCGCTGCGCGGCGGGCAGAGCTCGCTGGAAAGCAGCCAGGCGGTGATCCAGACCAGCGCCATCATCGAGGCCATGCGTGCCAACCGCACTGAGGCAAACGCCTACAACGGCGCCATGATCTGCGCGATTCCCGCGGGCGGCACCCTGGCGCAGAACGACATCAGGGCATGGATCACTTCGCTGAAGGCGACCATCGGCAACGGCAATGCGGACACCACCACGTGCGGCCAGATCACCGGCTGTCCGGCCAATTGCCAGATCACCGTGCGCTGGGACGACACCCGTGCGGGCGGAGGCAACGCCCGCACCATGGTCACGGGGACGCGCATATGAGCGCCGCCGGATTCGCGCGGATTTCCACCCGCAAGGGCGCTGCCGGCTTCAGCCTGGTGGAGTTGATGGTCGCCCTGATACTCGGGCTGCTGGTGGTCGGCGCCGCTTTTGCCATCTTCCACTCCAACCAGACGACCTACCGGTCGAACGTCGGGCTGAACCGCATCCAGGAAAACGCGCGCATCGTGTTCGAGTTGATGTCGCGCGACATCCGTGCGGCCGGCGGTTCCGCCTGCTCGAACATGGCCAGGCCGGATACAGAGCACACCAATACCGCCCAGGAAAACGCCTTCCTCAACACCCCCGTCAGCAGCCCGGCCTCCGCGACGGAGTTCACGGTGGTGTCCGGCGACGACACCGCTTATCGCATCACCAACTCCACCACCACCTCGATCACCCTGGATGCCGCCCAGATCGCCGATGCGCGCGACGCCTTCTCGGTGAACGACCAACTGGTGCTCTGCAATGCGAACAAGCTGTACGTGGTGCGGGCGACCAGCGTCAACGCCACCACGGTCGGCTTCACCCCGGCGACTCCGATCGCGATGACGGCCGATCCCTTGGCGCCGCCCTCGACAGTGATGCTGGCGCGGTACCGCAACACGCGCTGGTTCGTGGCGGACAATTCCCTGTTCGTCTCCCGCTCGGGCGGGCCCCGCGAGGAAGTCGCGCAGGGCGTGCAGAACCTCGGCGTGACCTATCTGGAGGACGGCGCCTACACGCCGACGCCGACGAACTGGACCAACGTGCTCGCGGTGCGCATCGACATGACCCTGACGGGCGAAGACATCGAAGGCCGGGCGTTCGCCCGCAACGCCTCCAATGTGGTCAGCCTGAGGAGCCGCCCCCAATGAACCGGAGACGTCAGTCGGGAGCTCCGCACCTGCCGCAAGGGCAGGCCGGTATCTCCCTGGTGGTGGTGCTGATCCTGTTGATCGCGATGTCGATCCTGGGCGTGGCGGTACTGCGCAGCTCGGGCATGCAGGAGCGCATGGGCGCCAACCTGCGTGACCGCAGCCTGGCCTTCCAGGCGGCGGAAACGGCGCTGCGCGTGGCGCAGGAGGACGTACTGGGTAATCCCGCCATCGAGGATTTGCAGTACGGCAAGACGCTGGCCGAGTTGGGCGTCACTTGCGCCGGTACTGGCATCTGCGACGTCACTGCGGTGCCGGCGCCCGCGCCGGTCTGGCTGACGGCGCCCGACGGGCGCTCGACGTACCGCATCGAGTACGTGGGCGAGGCCTACGCACCCAAGGTCGGCAAGTCCTGCAGCGTGGATTCGATGGACTACGAATGCTTCCGTCCCATGTTCCGCGTCACCGCCCGCGGCCGCAGCCCGGGCCTATCCGAAGTATTCCTGCAAGCCAACGTCGTCAGCCGGTAAGCCGGGGGCCTGAACCATGAACCGCCAACACATCCAGAATCGATCGAAGCGCTTGCGCGCCGCACGCCAGTGGTGGGCCACGCCGATCGCCTTCCTGTGCACCTTGCTGGCGCTGCCGGTGAGCGCGGGCATCACCATCCCCGACGATCCGTTGACCACGGGCAACCGCGTGGCGCCGAACATCCTGTTCATCCTCGACGACTCGGGATCGATGGCCTGGCGCAACATGAACAGCCAGGACATCACGGCGGTCACCGGTTCCGGCAATTTCAGCAGCACACCGGACGCCAATGGCGTATCCACAGGCACCGGCTACACCAGCGAAAGCAGCGGCAACGCGGCGATGTACATGCAGAACTACATCACCAATACGCTGTACTACAACCCGGCGGTGTCCTATCAGCCGTGGGTGGATGCAAGCGGCAATCGACTGACGGGCGGAACGAGTTACACGGCAGCCTACAGCAGCGACAACTACGTCACCCATACGGGAGCCGGAACAGCCGGTGGCACGAGGAATCTGTCGTCCAACACGCAGACATTCTATGTGCCCAAGAATCCGGCCAGCACCAACACCACCTATCTGTCGAGCATAGACAACTACTATCGTTACCAGATCCTGACCGATGGCAGGATCATCCAGAGTGAATATCTGAGCTACAGCAGCGGCAATACCCAGCCGACGACCCAGAGCGGGACGCTGGGGAGTTCCGCGAACAGTGTTTCTTCAGGGTCGTACAGCCCGGGCAGTGGTACCTGGTCCTTCACGGTGCCTGCCAATTCGCGCAACCTGGTCATCAGGAGTTCCGGAGGCTCGGTCAGCGGAAGCAACCGGGGCGCTGACCTGTATTACCGGATCAACAACAGCACGGTGAGCACAAGCAATTACACCGACCGCAGCATAGCGAATGGCAATACCGAGACCATATCGGTCACGTCGCCGACCGCTGGTACGTGGTACGTGCGTCTCTATGCGCAGACGGCCTACACCGGTCCGGTGACGGTGACGTATTCCTACGACGATTATTCGGGCATTTCCGAAATGGGATGCGCGATAAGCCTTTCCGGCTACGGCTGGCGGAACTGCACCCGCACCACGCCCACGACGGATCGTGACGAGAGCGAGGAGAAGACCAATTTCGCCACCTGGTATTCGTACTACCGGACCCGTACCAAGGCGGCGAAGGGCGGTGCCAGCGAAGCCTTCAGGCCGCTGGGCAACAAGGTGCGTGTGGGTTTCCGCACCATATGGGGGCGCAGCACCTTCGATATCCCGGTCAACGACGGCAATGACGGGCGGTTCGTCAACAACGTCGCCAGCCCCGGGATCCCCGGCAGCGTGAATACCACGACGCGCTCCACCTGGTACAGCCGCCTGTTCGCGGCACAGGCGAGCGGCGGCACTCCCTTGCAGACCGCGCTGGACGATGCGGGCAAATATTTCAGCGGCAATGCCAGTACGGGCGCCTACGGACCCCAGTCCGGCGTCAACCAGTACAGTTGCCGGCAGAACTTCGCCATCCTGACGACCGACGGTTACTGGAACAACAACACGGTGACCAGTGGCAATGCCGATGGCAGCAATGGCAGCACGATCGAGGGCGCCAAGGGGCAGAGCTATACCTACACGGCCGGCGCTCCCTTCCAGGACGGTTATGAGAACACTCTGGCCGACGTGGCCATGAAGTACTGGAAGACCGACCTGCGCACCGACTTGACCAACAACGTGCCGACCACCGACGCCGACCCCGGTTTCTGGCAGCACATGGTCACGTTCGGCATCTCGATCGGCTTGAAGACCACGATGGGCTGGTCCAGCGTGGACGACGTGCCCGCCAACCCCGCTTGGCCGGACCCGGATACGGCCAGGCCGGGCACGGACAATCCGCGTCGCATCGACGACCTGCTGCATGCGGCAGTGAACGGGCATGGCGCCTTCGTCTCGGCATCCAGTCCCGCGGAATTCACGGCGGGCCTGTCGCAGGCCCTGGCCGCCATTTCCCAGCGCACCAGTTCCTATTCGAACGTGGCGACCAACTCCACGTCGTTGAATACCGGTGCCAAGGTGTTCAGCGCCAGCTACACCTCCGGCATCTGGACCGGTGCGGTCATCGCGCAGCCGGTGGATCGCAATGGCGTGTCCGGCGCGACGTCCTGGACGGCCTCCATTCCCGCCCTGGCCGACCGCAAGGTGTATACCTCCACCGGAACGTCGGGTGCGCTCTTCCCCACGACCACGCAGCAGAATGCGCTGGATCGCGGCAACGTGGGACCGGTGGACTATCCGGCAACCGGTGCCCAGAACGCCGACTACATCAAGGGCGACAGGAGCAAGGAAGGCACCAACCCCGGCCAGCTCCGCGTTCGCAGCAGCTTGCTGGGCGATATCGTCGGCTCCTCGCCTGCCTACGTGAAGGATACCGATACCCTGTACGTGGGCGCCAACGACGGCATGCTGCATGCCTTCAATGCGGCGAACGGGCAGGAGTTGTTCGCCTACATTCCCAACATCATCAACTTCAACCATCTCGCCACGTTGAGCCGCGGCGACTACACGCACAAATTCTTCGTGGACGGCCCCATCGCAGTCACCAGCCGGGCCATGACGCCGGGCAAGAACGTGCTGGTCGGTGCGCTGGGGCGCGGCGGCAAGGGCTTGTATGCACTGGATGTCAGTTCGCCCGCGGCGTTCGGCACCGGCAGCTTCAAGTGGGAGCGCTCGGAAACGAACGATCTCAACATGGGCATGGTGACGGGAGCCCCGATCCTGGCCAAGGTCAGGAACGGCACGCCCACCAACGCCGTCGTGCTGGGCAATGGCGTGAACAGTTCCCGCGACAGGGCGGTGCTGGTCGTGCTGGATCTCGAGACCGGGACGGTCATCCGCGAGATCGATACCGGCGTCGGCAGTTCCTCGCTGCCGAACGGGTTGTCGACGCCCACGGGCATCTACGCGGCCGACGGCAAGACGCTGGTCTATGCGTACGCGGGCGACATGCAGGGCAATGTCTGGAAGTTCGACCTGCGCAGCAGCTCGCCGGCTGCCTGGACCGCGACACGGTTGTTCACGGCGGCCAAGGGCGCCACCGCGCAGCCGATCACCGGCGGTCTGGCCGTCGTCACCGACCTGTCCACCAACAAGCGCTGGGTGTTCTTCGGCACGGGCCGTTTCATGACCACCGGCGATGTCGACGACCGGTCTACCAGTGCGCAGAGCCTGTATGGTTTCATGGACGAAGACACGGCCTATGCCCGCGCCAACCTGACGCAGCGCACGATCGCGGTCACCGGCGCCACGGCGAACGGCTATCCGGTGCGGGCGTTCGAACAGAAGTCGGCCCTGCCGACCGGTTCCAAGGGCTGGTACGTGGATTTGCCGGGTGCGGGCGAGCGCATCGTCCAGGACGTGCAGATCGCCTCCAACTTCGTCGTCTCCGCCAGCATGATCCCGGAGGGCGATGCCTGCGAAGGCTCCGGCACGGGCTACATCAACGCGCTGGATGCGTTCACCGGAACCAGCGGCGGCACGTCGTTCTTCGATTTGAACAGGGACGGCAAAACCGACGACAAGGCCGTGACTGGAGACTTGCCGATCGGCTCGGCAAACATGGGGGTCGGCATGCCGACGCGTCCGGTGCTGCTGCCCGGGCAGTTCGTGCTGGGCGGCTCGGGCGACGGTACCGCGGCCGGACTGGGCGGAGGTCCCTCGTTCGGCATGCAATGGCAGCGTGTTTCTTGGCGCGAAATCAGGCAGGATTGAGGCCCATGTCCAACAGCAACCCGTACAACACGCGCGCATCGTCGGCTTCGGGCTTCTCGCTCATCGAGGTGATGGTGGTGGTGGTGATCATCGGGATCATCGCTTCCATCGCTCTGCCCAGTTACCGCGAGCATGTCATCAAGACCCGGCGCGAGGCGGGCAAGGCCTGCCTCATGCGCGCGGTGCAGACCATGGAGCGTTTCTACACGACGAGCCTGGCCTACAATGCGGCGGGTTCGCCCACGGTGTTTCCCTGCGAGGCCGACACCGCGCCGCATTACACCGTCGGCATCTCGAATGTCACGGCGAAGGGTTACACGCTGAGTGCGGCGCCCCAGGGAACCCAGGGGGCGCAGGACACCCAGTGCGGCACTTTGTCGATCAACGCCACGGGCACCAAGTCGCCCACTACCACCGGTTGCTGGTAACTCAGGCATTACCGACAGGGGCCGTGGCATGTCGTCACGGCCCTTTGTCGTTTTCTGGAGTACGCGCCTCAGCTCCAATAGCTCAGTGGGTCAGAGCACTTGACTGTCAATCAGGGGGGCGTTGGTTCGAGTCCAACTTCGGGCGCCAGATTCGTGAACAAAGGCCGCGAGCGATCGCGGCCTTTGCCGTTTCCAGCCTGGCCCCGGATCGTACTGCCGGTTGCCGGTCACCATGCGAACCCAGTTCCCCGCCTATGGTTGGCATCGAGTCGCGGCTGAACGCGCCGCGGCCGCCGGAGGCTTGTCCAGCCGCCGCAGGGGTGGCTACAATACGCGCCCCGCCCGAATAGCTCAGCCGGTTAGAGCACTTGACTGTTAATCAGGGGGTCGTTGGTTCGAGTCCAACTTCGGGCGCCAGATTCATGAACAAAGGCCGCGAGCGATCGCGGCCTTTGTCGTTTCTTCCCGGGCTCCGGGCCGGCAGCCTGTCGTATCGGCATCCTGCCCCTCGCCAAGATGAGCCACCGGCCCGTCGGAAGCCGGCCCGGCTCTCAATCCGGGCAGGGGCCGGCGCTGGAGCTGCGCGAACTGCGGATGCGGCCGCTGTTGTTGACGATGACGCTGCCGGCTACTTCGCCGTCGTAGCAGATCCGGAGGGTCAGGTTGCTGCCGTAGTTCATGCCGCTGGGCTGGTAGCGGACGTAGGGGCGGCCGGTGGTGGACAGGATCCGCATACGCGGGTCCTGCGGCGCGGTGTCGTTGCGGTAGATGTCGCTTTCCTCGTCGGGCTGGCGGTTGCCGTCCGGGTCGCGAAAGCTGAGCCACACCCGGCTCCAGTCGGTGCCGTTCAGGCAGCGGCCGTCGCCGGCGCTGGGGCAGACGATGACCGGGACGTTGTAGCTGATGGCCGAGGCGCGGGCGGAGGCCAGGTGCGATGCCAGCAGGTGCATGGTGGCCTCGGCCTGCTGGCGCTTCTTCAAACCGAGGAAGGAGGGCAGGCCGACGGCGGCCAGGATGACCAGCACCGCCATCACGACGGTCGTTTCCACCAGCGTGGTGCCCTGCCGGGCCCCGGCGGAACGCGGCAGCGCCCGGGGGCCCGACGGTATCGACATCCCTGCCATCGCACACTCTCCTGTTCCATGGAGACGGCCGCAGCTTCCCTCCGCCGTGGCGGAGAAGCGATCAGGCCAGCACCTGACCTGATGTAGGAAATCGCCGCGATGGCGCTCACATTGGCGGCGCTATACTCGCCAGTCCCCCGTGCCGCCGCTTTCCATGACAGACCGTTTCCAGCTTGTTTCTCCCTATTCGCCGGCCGGCGACCAGCCCCAGGCCATCGAGAAGCTGGTGGAGAATTTCGAAGCCGGCCTGGCCAAGCAGACGCTGCTGGGCGTGACGGGATCGGGCAAGACCTACACCGTCGCCAACGTCGTCCAGCGCATCCAGAAGCCCACGCTGGTGATGGCGCCGAACAAGACGTTGGCGGCGCAGCTCTACGGCGAGTTCAAGGCCTTCTTCCCGCACAACGCGGTGGAGTATTTCGTCAGCTATTACGACTACTACCAGCCCGAAGCCTACGTGCCATCCAGCGACACCTTCATCGAGAAGGACAGCTCGATCAACGAGCACATCGAGCAGATGCGGCTGGCGGCGACGAAGACGCTGCTGTCGCGGCCGGACGCGCTGGTGGTGGCCACGGTGTCCGCGATCTACGGCCTGGGCGCGCCGGAGGACTACCTGTCGTTGCGCCTGATCCTGTCGGTCGGCGAGCGCATCGACCAGCGCGAGCTGATCCGCCACCTCACCCAGTTGCAGTACACGCGCAACGAATACGAACTGCAGCGCGGCGCCTTCCGCGTGCGCGGCGAAATCATCGACGTGCACCCGGCGGAAAGCGACGCCGAGGCGCTGCGGATCGAACTGTTCGACGGCGAAGTGGAGCGGCTTTCGCTGTTCGATCCGCTGACCGGCGAGACCCTGCGCAAGCTGCAGCGGTACACGGTGTATCCCAAGACCCACTACGCGACCACGCGCGAGCGCGTGCTGTCGGCCATCGATACCATCAAGATCGAGCTGAAGGAGCGGTTGGAGCTGCTCTACGCGCAGAACAAGTTGGTTGAGGCGCAGCGCCTGGCGCAGCGCACCCAGTTCGACCTGGAGATGATGGCCGAGGTTGGCTATTGCTCGGGCATCGAGAACTACTCCCGCCACCTCACCGGCAAGGCGCCCGGCGAGCCGCCGCCGACCCTGTTCGACTATCTGCCGGCCGACGCGCTGCTGGTGGTCGACGAGTCGCATGTGACCATCCCGCAGATCGGTGCCATGTACAAGGGTGACCGCTCGCGCAAGGAAACCTTGGTGGAATTCGGTTTCCGTCTGCCTTCGGCGTTGGACAACCGGCCGCTGCGCTTCGAGGAATGGGAGGCGCGCTCGCCGCGCAGCATCTACGTGTCGGCGACGCCCGGCCCCTACGAGCTGCGCGAATCCAACGGCGAGATAGTGGAGCTGGTGGTGCGCCCGACCGGCCTGGTGGACCCGGAAGTGGAGATCCGTCCGGTGGGCACGCAGGTGGACGACCTGCTGTCGGAGATCAACCTGCGCGTGTCATGGGGCGACCGCGTGCTGGTCACCACCCTGACCAAGCGCATGGCCGAGAACCTGACCGAGTACCTGGGCGAGCACGGGGTCAAGGTGCGCTATCTGCACTCGGACGTGGACACGGTGGAGCGCGTGGAAATCATCCGCGACCTGCGCCTGGGCAAGTTCGACGTGCTGGTGGGCATCAACCTGCTGCGCGAGGGCCTGGACATGCCGGAGGTCTCGCTGGTGGCGATCCTGGACGCGGACAAGGAGGGCTTCCTGCGTTCGACCGGCTCGCTCATCCAGACCATCGGCCGCGCCGCCCGCAACCTGCGCGGCAAGGCCATCCTGTACGCCGACCGGATCACCCGCTCCATGCAGGCGGCGATGGAAGAGACCGGCCGCCGCCGGGAGAAGCAGCTCGAATACAACATCGAGCACGGCATCACCCCGAAATCGGTGGCCAGGCCCATCGTCGACATCCTGGAAGGCGCCCGCAGCGAGGCGGGCGAAGCCAAGGGCAGCCGCGGCAAGGGCCGGCGGGTAGCCGAGGCGCCGGCGGAATACGGCGCCCTGGACCCGGCGCAGGCGCTGGCGAAGATCAAGGCGCTGGAACAGCAGATGTACCAACACGCCCGCGACCTGGAGTTCGAGGACGCCGCCCGCCTGCGCGACCAGATCCGCCGCCTGAAGGAAGCCAGCCTGGGCGCCTGACCGGCCCGGGGCACAGCCCAGGTTGTCGGCACCCCCGCTTCCGGGCTAGAATTCGCGCCCCTGCAAAGGGCAGACCGGGCGGTTAGCTCAGCGGTAGAGCACTACCTTGACATGGTAGGGGTCACAGGTTCGAACCCTGTACCGCCCACCACGCTTCCACGGCGTGGAACCCGGACATCCGGGGCCGGCCCGATGCGCCTCCGATTCACGAGGTGGCCCGCGGAAACGTTGGCCGAGCGTGCGACATGAGCACTACCAGCGCCTGAAAGCCGGTAACCGCCCGAGGCACTGCATCCCGTAGGCGCCCTCGTGGCGCTTTTTTGTTGCCGTACGTTCGCCCCGAACAAGAGCCCGGCCGCCCCTGCCGGACTTTCCAATGCCAAAGCCCTGATTGCAGGCAACCGGACAGCCCCGATGATCACGATCACGCTCCCCGACGGCAGCCGCCGCGAATTCGAAAATCCCGTTTCCGTCATGCAGGTGGCCCAGTCCATCGGCGCCGGGCTGGCCAAGGCCACCTTGGCCGGCGAGGTGGACGGCCGCCTGGTGGACGCCAGCGACGTCGTCGACCATGACGCCCGCCTGCGCATCATCACGCCCAAGGACGAGGAGGGCCTGGAGATCATCCGCCACTCCTGCGCGCACCTGGTCGGCCACGCGGTCAAGCAGTTGTACCCGGACGTGAAGATGGTGATCGGCCCGGTCATCGCCGAGGGCTTCTACTACGACATCTACAGCGAGCGCCCGTTCACGCCGGAAGACCTGGCGGCGATCGAGCAGCGCATGCAGGAACTGATCGCGCAGGACTACGACGTCGTCAAGAAGATGACCCCGCGCCCCGAGGTGATCGAGGTGTTCAAGGCCCGCGGCGAGGACTACAAGCTGCGCCTGATCGAGGAGATGGGCCCCGAGGTCACGGCCATGGGCCTGTACCACCACCAGGAATACGTGGACATGTGCCGCGGCCCGCACGTGCCCAACACGCGCTTCCTGAAGGCGTTCAAGCTCACGCGCATCTCCGGCGCCTACTGGCGCGGCGACGCCAAGAACGAGCAGTTGCAGCGCATCTACGGCACGGCCTGGGCGGACAAGAAGCAACTCGACGCCTATATCCAGCGCATCGAGGAGGCGGAGAAGCGCGACCATCGCCGCATCGGCAAGCAGCAGGAACTGTTCCACCTGCAGGAAGAGGCGCCGGGCCTGGTGTTCTGGCACCCGAAGGGCTGGGCCATCTGGCAGGTGGTCGAGCAGTACATGCGCAGGGTCTACCGCGACAGCGGCTACCAGGAAGTACGTTGCCCGCAGATCCTGGACGTGGCCCTGTGGAAGAAGTCCGGCCACTGGGACAACTACCAGGAGAACATGTTCTTCAGCGAGTCGGAGAACCGCACTTACGCGCTCAAGCCGATGAACTGCCCGGGCCACATCCAGGTGTTCAACCAGGGCCTGCACAGCTACCGCGACCTGCCGATCCGTTACGGCGAGTTCGGCGCCTGCCACCGCAACGAGCCTTCCGGCGCGCTGCACGGCATCCTGCGCGTGCGCGGCTTCACCCAGGACGACGGCCACGTCTTCTGCACGGAGGACCAGATCGAGGCCGAGGTCACGGCGTTCCACCGGCAGGCGCTGAAGGTCTACGCCGACTTCGGCTTCGAGGACATCCAGATCAAGATCGCCCTGCGCCCGGATTCCCGCCTGGGCGACGACGCCACCTGGGACAAGGCCGAGGCCGCCCTGCGCGCCGCCCTGCGCGCCTGCGGGGTGGAGTGGCAGGAGTTGCCGGGCGAGGGCGCCTTCTACGGCCCCAAGATCGAGTACCACCTGAAGGACGCCATCGGCCGGACCTGGCAATTGGGCACCATGCAGGTCGATTTTATGATGCCCGGCCGCCTGGGCGCCGAGTACGTGGACGAGAACAGCCAGCGCCAGCACCCGGTCATGCTGCACCGGGCCATCGTCGGCTCCATGGAGCGCTTCATCGGCATTCTGATCGAGCACCATGCTGGTGCATTCCCGGCCTGGCTGGCCCCCGAGCAGGCGGTGGTCATGAACATTACCGACGCCCAGGCCGACTACGTGGCCCACGTCAGGAAAACCCTTGCAAATCAAGGCTTCCGGGTGGCCGCGGATTTGCGGAACGAGAAAATCGGCTATAAGATTCGCGAGCACACGCTGCAGCGCGTGCCCTACCTGCTGGTGGTCGGCGACCGCGAGAGGGAGAATGGGGCCGTCGCCGTGCGCACGCGGTCGGGGGAAGACCTGGGCACCATGTCCGTCGAAGCCTTCGCCGAACGCTTGCGCAACGAGCACGCCGCGTAGGCCGGTTCCGGCCCGTGAAGGGCCGGCATGACACCCTTTGGAGACTGCAACATCAGCACCCCCGACAACAAGCAAAACCGCAAGAACCACGAAATCCGCGTGCCGCGGGTACGCGTGATCGGTTCCGATGGCGAGATGATCGGCGTGCTCACGCGCGACGAGGCCTTGGCCAAGGCGGAAGACGAAGGACTGGACCTCGTCGAGATCCAGCCCAACGCCGAGCCGCCCGTCTGCAAGATCATGGACTTCGGCAAGTTCAAGTTCGAGATGCAGAAGAAGGCCAACGAGGCCAAGAAGAAGCAGAAGCAGGTCGAGATCAAGGAACTCAAGTTCCGTCCCGTCACCGACGAGGGCGACTACCAGATCAAGATGCGCAACATCCGCCGCTTCCTGGAAGAGGGCGACAAGGTCAAGGTCAACATCCGCTTCCGTGGCCGCGAGATGAGCCACCAGGAGCTGGGTCGCGAGATGGCTGCGCGCATCGAGGCCGAACTGGGCGACGAGATCGTGATCGAGTCCCGTCCGCGCCTGGAAGGCCGCCAGATGGTCATGATGATCGCTCCCAAGAAGAAATGATCTTCCGCGCCGCAGGCGCGGAAGGCCGGCCCTTCCCTTTGCGCACGGGCAGGGGATGGGGCAAGGAGTGAGGGGTAAGAGAGCGCCGCGAGGCGCTCTTTTCGTTTCCGACCCTGCACGCCCATCTTGGGAGCGGCTTCAGCCGCGACCGCTCCCCATCGGCTTCCGGTGTTTGCGCTTCCATGCCCGAGCGGCGAACGAAGCCTGTCGCGTCCGGTGGAAGGCCGGTTCCGATGCCCGCCCGCCGCTCAGGACCGGTCCGGGGTTTCGTTCGCGGCTGAAGCCGCTCCCACAGAGCGGCCACCCGAACCCGCTGATTTGCAAGGGAATCCGCAGACGGGCATAATGTGCGGCCCGGTACGCCGGGAGGCTGTTCGCAGCCGATGGACCCGTCGCAGGTTCCGCCCTGGAATCAACGACTTACAAGCCGATTGGGGCATGGATGGAAAGACCGCTTCTCCCATGGAGACGTGGCGCCCGGATCAGTGAACGAACCCGTCAAGGACACAGCAATGCCCAAGATCAAGACCCACCGGGCGGCGGCCAAGCGTTTCCGCAAGACCGCCTCCGGCAAGTTCAAGGCTGGCCACGCCAACCGTAGCCACATCCTCACCAAGAAAGCGACCAAGCGTAAGCGCGGCCTGCGTGCGACGAACATCGTCCGCGCCGAGGACAGCGGCCGTTTGAACCGCATGCTTCCCTATCTCTGAGGACTGAACCATGGCACGAGTCAAGCGTGGCGTGATGGCGCGCCGCCGTCACAAGAAGGTCCTGCACCTGGCCAAGGGCTACTACAACGCCCGCCGCAAGGTGTTCCGCGTCGCCAAGCAGGCAGTCATCAAGGCGCAGCAGTACGCCTACATCGGCCGCAAGCAGAAGAAGCGCAACTTCCGTTCGCTGTGGATCACCCGCATCAACGCGGCGGCCCGCATCAACGGCATGAGCTACAGCCGCTTCATGAACGGCCTGCTGAAGGCCGGCATCACCCTGGACCGCAAGGTGCTGGCGGACATCGCCGTGCACGACGCGACCGGTTTTGCGGCCCTGGCCGAGAAGGCGAAGGGCGCACTCGCGGCGTAAGCCGCGTCTCCACCGTAACAGCACACCGGCAGTCCACCGCCGGGAACACGTGGGGAAGGGCGCGAGTCCTTCCCCATTGTTTTTTGTGGCTCCAGCCCTGCAGGAGCGATGTAAGTCGCGACCGGGAATTCAAGGCGCCCAAGCTTCCCGGGCCGCTCTTCGCGACTTGCGCCGCTCCTACAGGGGATGCCATGAACCTCCATCGGGACATTCAATGAGCGATATCGAATCCCTGTCCACGCAAGCCCTGGCCGACATCGCCGCCGTGCAGACGCCCGACGCGCTGGAACACCTGCGCGTGGCGCTGCTGGGCAAGCAGGGCAGCGTCACCGCCCAGCTCAAGCAACTCGGCGGTATGCCTCCCGAGCAGCGCAAAGCGGCGGGTGAAGCGATCAACCGCGTGCGCGACGCGCTGTCCGAAGCGCTGTCCGCGCGCAAGGCGGTGCTGGAAGACGCCGCGCTGGACGCGCGCCTGGCCGGCGAAACCGTCGACGTCACCCTGCCGGGCCGCCAGGGCGCCAACGGTGGCGTGCACCCGATCAGCCGCACGCTGGAGCGCATCGCCGACATCTTCGGCCGGCTGGGCTACGAACTGGCCGACGGCCCGGAGATCGAGGACGACTGGCACAACTTCGAAGCGCTGAACTTCCCGCCGCACCATCCGGCGCGCGCCATGCACGACACCTTCTACTTCGGCGACGGCCGCCTGCTGCGCACGCACACCTCGGGCGTGCAGGTGCGCTACATGGCCGACCTCGCGGCATCGGGCCGGCGCCCGCCGCTGCGCATGATCGCCGCCGGCAAGGTCTACCGCAGCGACAGCGACCAGACCCATTCGCCGATGTTCCACCAGGTCGAGGGCCTGCTGGTGGACGAGCATTCCACCTTCGCCGACCTCAAGGGCACGCTGGCCGAATTCGTGCGCGCCTTCTTCGAGCGCGACTTCCAGATGCGCTTCCGTCCCAGCTACTTCCCGTTCGTGGAGCCGGGCGCGGAAGTGGACATCGCCTGGCAGCAGCCCGACGGCAGCACGCGCTGGCTGGAAGTGCTGGGCTGCGGCATGGTGCACCCGAACGTGCTGCGCAACTGCGGCATCGACCCGGAGCGCTACACCGGCTTCGCCTTCGGCCTGGGCGTGGAGCGCTTCGCCATGCTGCGCTACGGCGTCAACGACCTGCGCGCGTTCTTCGAGAACGACGTGCGGTTCCTGAAGCAGTTCGCCTGACCGCGGATGGCGTCGGGGCCGAGGCCCCTCCTACACGAGACACGGAACTCCCCCAATGAAGTTCTCCGAAAACTGGCTGCGCAGCCACGTCCCCACCCAGGCCACCCGCGACGAACTGGCGGCCACGCTGACCGCGATCGGCCTGGAAGTCGAAGAGGTCGCGGCGCTGGGCGACGGCCTGGCCAACGTGGTGGTGGCGCGCATCGTCGAATGCGCGAAGCATCCGGAAGCCGACCGCCTGCAGGTCTGCCAGGTCGACGCCGGCCCGCACGGCATGCTGCAGATCGTCTGCGGCGCGCCGAACGCGCGCGCGGGGCTGCGCGCGCCGCTGGCGATGGTCGGCGCCAACGTCGGCGGCATCGCGATCAAGGCCGCCAAGCTGCGCGGCGTGGAATCCAACGGCATGCTGTGCTCGGCCAAGGAACTGGGCATCGACGCCGACGCGTCCGGCCTGCTGGAACTGCCCGACGATGCGCCGGTCGGCACGCCCATCGCCGACTACCTCGGCCTGCCGGACGCCAGCATCGAGATCAAGCTGACGCCCAACCGCGCCGACTGCTTCAGCGTGCGCGGCATCGCCTACGACGTCGCCGCCTCGCTGGGCAGCGAAGTTAAGCCGCTCGAGGCCGCGCCGGTGCCCGCGGCGCCAGCGCATGAAATGAAGCGGCTGTCGCTCCAGGTCAATCTGGAGGCTGGTGCGGAGGCGCCGCGCTTCGTCGGCCGCGTGATCGAAGGCGTGGACGCCACCGTGGCGACGCCGGTGCTGATGGCCGAGCGCCTGCGCCGCAGCGGCGTGCGCCCGGTCAGCTTTCTCGTCGATGTGACGCAATACGTGATGCTCGAACTCGGCCAGCCGATGCATGCGTACGACCTGGACAAACTGCACGGCCCCGTGGGCGTGCGGCATTCGCGCCCCAACGAAGCCATCAGACTGCTGAATGGCGATGTTGCCAGCCTGGGGGTGGACGCCGATTTCCTGGTCATTTCCGATTTCGGTGGAGGGTCCGGCAAGGAAAGGGCGATAGGCGTCGCCGGGATCATGGGCGGCGACAGCACCAAGGTCGATGCTGCCACCCGCAACATCTTCCTCGAAGCCGCGCACTTCGCGCCGTCCGCCATCATCGGCCGCAGCCGCAAGCTCGGCCTGCACACCGACGCCGGCCACCGCTTCGAACGCGGCGTGGATCCGGAACTGCCGCGCATCGCGGTGGAATACGCCACGCGCCTGATCCTCGACGTCGCCGGCGGCGTGTCCGGGCCGGTCACCGAGGCGGAACTGCCCGAACATCTGCCCAGGCCGGCGGCCATCCCGCTGCGCCGCGCGCGCATCGCCCGCGTGCTGGGTGTGGAGATCGCCGACGCCGACGTGGAACGCATCCTGCGCGCGCTGGGCCTGCAGGCGGCGGCCGTCGCCGACGGCTGGAGCGTGGTGGCGCCGAGCCGGCGCTTCGACATCGCCATCGAGGAAGACCTGATCGAGGAATTGGCCCGCATCCACGGCTACGACCGCGTGCCGGCCACGCTGCCGGCCGGCGCGACCCGCATCGCGTCGCCCAGCGAGACGCGGGTGGAAACCGGCGTGCTGCGCCGCCACCTGGCCGCGCGCGACTATCTGGAAGCGGTGAATTTCGCCTTCGTCGATGCCGACCTGCTGGCGCAATGGGGTGCCGGTGACGGCGCCGTGCCGCTGGCTAATCCGCTCAGCGCCGAACTGGCGGTGATGCGCACGCAACTGCTGCCGGGGCTGGTGGCGGCGGTGCAGCGCAACGCGGCGCGCCAGGCCGGGCGCGTGCGCCTGTTCGAAGCGGGCAACGTGTTCGCCAGCGCGGGCGAGGGCGCTGCGCCGGTCGAGACGCTGCGCATCGCCGCGGCCGCGGTCGGCGACGCGGCGGCCGAGCAGTGGGGCCTGCCGGCACGCCGGGTCGATTTCCACGACCTCAAGGGCGACCTGGAAAGCCTGGCCGCGCTGGCCGGCGCCAGCCTGGAGTTCCGGCCTTCGCAGGCGCCGCACGGGCACCCCGGCCGCTCCGCGGACGTGTACCGCGACGGCGTGCGCCTGGGCTGGATCGGCCAACTGCACCCGCGCCTGCAACGCGCGCTGGACCTGGATGCCGAGGTCGTCGCGTTCGAGCTGGACCTGGCGCCGCTGGCCGCGCGCGCATTGCCGCGCGCCGCCGAACTGTCGCGCTATCCGTCCGTCCGCCGCGACCTGGCGTTCGTCGTCGCCGACGGGGTGCCATGGGCGGCCATCGCCGCGACCGTGAACGCCGCCGCCGGCCCCTTGCTGCGTGAAGTGCAGGTGTTCGACCGCTACGTCGGCCAGGGCGTCGAATCGGGTCAAAAGAGTCTTGCTATGGGCTTGATTTTGCAGGACAACTCACGCACTCTCACTGATCGCGACGTGGACCCGGTAGTGGCCGCCGTCGTGGCCGCGATCGGCGAGGCGCACGGCGCGCGGATCCGCGGATGACCGGCGGGAAGAAACAGTGGCTGGGCCGGAGACGGCCGCAACGGGGAAGCAGGAAAGGATGGCACTGACGAAGGCGGAAATGGCCGAGCGCCTGTTCGACGAGGTCGGCCTGAACAAGCGCGAGGCCAAGGAGTTCGTGGACGCGTACTTCGACGTCCTGCGCGAGTCGCTGGAGCAGGGCCGGCAGGTCAAGCTGTCCGGGTTCGGCAACTTCGACCTGCGGCGCAAGAACCAGCGCCCCGGTCGCAATCCCAAGACCGGCGAGGAAATCCCGATCTCGGCGCGGACGGTGGTGACCTTCCGGCCGGGCCAGAAACTCAAGGAGCGGGTGGAAACGTATGCTGGATCCGGGCAGTAACCGCGAGCTTCCGCCGATTCCGGCCAAGCGCTACTTCACCATCGGTGAGGTCAGTGAACTGTGCGACGTGAAGCCGCACGTCCTGCGCTACTGGGAGACCGAGTTCCCCAGCCTGGAGCCGGCCAAGCGCCGCGGCAACCGCCGCTACTACCAGCGCCACGACGTGCTGATGGTGCGCCAGATCCGCAGCCTGCTGTACGAACAGGGCTACACCATCGGCGGCGCGCGCTTGCGCCTGGAAGGCGAGGGCGCCAAGCAGGAGGCCGCGCTGAGCCAGCAGATCGTGCGCCAGGTGCGCATGGAGCTGGAAGAGATCCTGCAACTGCTGCGCCGCTGAGGGCCGCCGCGCCCGCCGCCTAGGAATGGGTGCGGCATTGCCGGTATAATCGCCCTCCCGCCGCAGGGCGGACCCATCCCGGGGTATAGCGCAGCCTGGTAGCGCACTTGTCTGGGGGACAAGTGGTCGTCGGTTCAAATCCGGCTACCCCGACCAAATTCCCTGATGAATCAGCGGCCTACGAGTGAATCTCGGGGCCGCTTTTTATTTGCCTGCCTTCCCCCCGCCAACTGTCGATGTTGCGCGCGACGAGCGCACGTGGGTCGGTGTGCCTCGCGGAAGCTGCATGGGGTGGGGCGGAGCTTGGGCCGTCGCAGGCTATCGCCCACTCCGGGGGGGCATGGATCGGGCACGGATACGGCCGGCCACAGATTTGAAACGCTCGGCCCGGTCCGCATGCAAGGTTGGGACTGGGCGGTCGCGCATGGACACGAGCGAGAACGTCCGGCAGCAGGCGCTGCGTCGACCGGCCATCGCACGCGTGTCCACTGCACATGCAGCGGGTGGACGCGATGCCTCGGCCTGTCCCGGGTGCGTCAGCGCGATTCGCTGATCGAGACGATCTTGCCGTTCGTGTCGATGGTGAACGCGATGGTCTTGCCGTTGCGGAAGCAGCTCCACTTCTCGCCGCGGTGCGCGCCGTATTCGTTCTGGACCGGCGTGACCAGGTCCGGCTTGCCGGCGATTTCGACCAGGCACCCGATGCCGCCGCCGCTGGTCACCACGCGGTTGCCGCAGTCGTAGCTGTCGGCCAGGGAGGTGCCGCTGGCCAGCAGGAGGGCGAGCAGAAGTGCGGTTGCGCGCATGGACGTCCCCTTCCTCCCCGCGAATGGACCGAGTACAGGACAGGCCATCGAGGCGGGATTCGCCCGCAGCAGGGGGTGGTCGGAGGTGGACCCGTTGACGTTTCGGTGATCCGGCTCCCCCGAGCCGCCGCGGCGCGGCAGGCTCCGCGCGAGGTTCCCATCGATCGCCGGGAGCCACGACGGCACGAATCCGAAGACAGCAACCGGACCGAGGCGCTTCCGCGTGGCGCGTGGTTAGTTCGGATGAATCCTGCCGTTTCGACATCCACAGTCATTGCCGTGCGTGCCTTCATCCGGCGGGCGCAGTTGCCTGCCGGCGGAGTCTGGCCGTAGCATCGGCGTATGCATCCGCGCGCAGACGAACTGATCGGCCGGCTGGGACTGGCGCCGCACCCCGAGGGCGGCTTCTTCCGGCGCGTGCACGAGTCGACCAAGCGCACCGAGGTCAACGGCATCGAGCGGCCCATGCTCACCGCCATCGCCTTCCTGCTGCCCGGCGGCGTGGTGACGCGCTGGCATCGCGTGGACGCCACCGAGGTCTGGAGCTGGAACGAGGGCGGGGCGCTGGAGCTGTCCATGTTCGACCCCGACCTGCGCGCGCTCACCCGGGTGCAATTGGATACGTCCGCGCGCGGCGGGCAATCCACCCAGGTAGTGCCCGCCGGGGTCTGGCAGAGCGCACGCAGCCTGGGCGACTACACGCTGGTGGACTGCTCGGTGTCCCCCGGCTTCAGTTGGCGCGGCTTCGAATTGCTGCAGGGCGGCAGCGATGTGGCGCGGTTGCTGCGCGAAGCCGGCGGCAAGGTCGCCTGAACCGGCTCCATCGCGGCGAACGGCGCGGCGCTCCATGCGTCCGCCCGGCATGCACACTGGCGACCCCTTGGCATGGAGTCTGCGGATGAGGCAGTCCGTTGCAGTGCGCCTGTCGTGCTGGTGCCTGTTGTCCTGGTCCGTGGCGTTCGTGGCCGGCGCCCAGGCGCCCGGCCCGCAATCAGGATCCACGCCACCCATCGCCGAAGACGGCCCCGTCATCGACATGGAGGCGGTCACCGTCAGCGGGGAGATGCCGGGCCCCGGGCTGTGGAAGGTGCGTCATGGTGATCACTTGCTGTACGTGCTGGGCACGCAGTCGCCGCTGCCGAAGAACATGACCTGGCGTTCGGACGAAGTGGCCCAGGTACTGCAACTAGCCGATGAGGTGCTCGGCTCGCCGGGCATCACCGTGGATGCGGACGTCGGCATCCTGCGCGGACTGACCCTGTTGCCTTCCGCGCTGAAGGCGTCCAAGAACCCCGACGGCGGAAAACTCGTCGACGTCCTGCCGCCCGACCTCTACGCACGCTGGGGCACGCTCAAGCAGCGCTACATGGGGCGCGACGCCGGCGTGGAGAAGAAGCGGCCGCTGATCGCCGTGTACGAACTCTACGGGGAGGCGCTGTCGCGTTCGGGCCTGCGCGAGCGTGGGGTGATCGAACCGGTGATCGCCCAGGCGCTGAAGGCACGCAGGATGAAGCGCACGCCGACCCTGTTGACGCTCAAGCTCGACGACCCGCGCGCGGCGATCGCCGATTTCCGCAAGGAAACGCTGAAGCCGGAAGACCTGGCCTGTTTCCGCAAGACCTTGGACCTGATCGAGAACGACCTGCCGCAGGTGGCCGCGCGCGCCAACGCATGGGCGGTCGGCGACTGGACGGCGTTGCGCTCGCACGCGCGCGAAGACCAGCAGCTCGCCTGCCTGTCGGCCTGGTTCAACACCGAGGCCGCGCGCAAGCGCGGAATGGCCGACATCGAGCCGCGCGTGCGCGCCCGCTGGCTGGATACCGCCGAGGCCGCACTGCGCAAGAACCGCATCACCTTCGCTACCCTGCCGGTCTGGCAACTGGTCAAGCCCGACGGCTACCTCGCCGCACTGCAGGCCAAGGGCTACGAAATAGAAGCCCCGGAATAACCACCCTTTGTAGGAGCGGCCTCAGCCGCGACCGCACGGTCGAAAAAAGCGGGAGACACGGATCAACGCGGATAACACGGGTAACACGGATAAAGCCTTTTTGTTCTTATCCGCTTTATCTGTGTTATCCGCGTCAATCCGCGGCCTAAAGGCTTTTCTGTGTTCGCGGTCTCGGCTGAAGCCGCTCCTACAGGGAGACGGCGGCTCAGCCGGCGGCGGTCAGCGGCGGCTGGGTGGTGCCCAGTTGCGGCCAACGTTCGAGCACACTGGCGCGGATGCCGGCGGCGTCGATGCCGGCTTCGGCCAGCAGGTCCTCGCGGCTGGCGTGGTGCTGGAAGGCGTCCGGCAGTCCCAGGTGCAGCACGGGCAGGGCGATGCCTTCGGCGTTCAGCAGTTCGGCCACGCCGGAGCCGGCACCGCCCATCACCACGTTGTCCTCGACGGTGGCGAAGCCTTCGTGGGTCCTCGCCAGTTCCAGTACCAGCGCGCGGTCCAGCGGTTTGACGAAGCGCATGTTGACCACGGTCAGGCCCAGCTCGCGGCCGACCTGCTCAGCCGCGGCCACGGTGGAGCCGAAGGCCAGCAGCGCCACGCGCGCGCCGCGCGCGCGCAGTTCGGCCTTGCCGATGGGTAGGGTGTCCAGGCCCGGCTGGACCGCCACGCCGGGGCCGGCGCCGCGCGGATAGCGCACGGCGGCCGGGCCTTCGAAGCGGTAGCCGGTGCTGAGCATCTGCCGGCATTCGTTCTCGTCGGCCGGCGCCATCACCACCATGTTGGGCACGCAGCGCAGGTAGCTCAGGTCCAGGTTGCCGGCGTGGGTGGCGCCGTCCGGGCCGACCACGCCGCCGCGGTCGATGGCGAACAGCACGTCCAGCTCTTGGATCGCCACGTCGTGCACCAACTGGTCGTAGCCGCGCTGCAGGAAGGTCGAATAGATCGCCACCACCGGCTTGCCGCCCTCGCAGGCCATGCCGGCGGCCAGGGTTACCGCGTGCTGTTCGGCGATGGCCACGTCGAAGTAGCGCTCCGGGTATTCCCTGCTGAAGCGCACCAGGCCCGAGCCCTCGCGCATCGCCGGGGTGATGCCCAGCAGCTTCGGTTCGGCGGCGGCCATGTCGCACAGCCAGTCGCCGAACACGTCGGTGTAGGTGGGCTTCTTCGCGCCGCCCTTGCTGACCAGGCCCTTCTCCGGATCGAACGGGCCGACCGCGTGGTAGCCGATCTGGTCGCCCTCGGCCAGTTCGTAGCCCTTGCCCTTGGTGGTCAGGATGTGCAGCAGTTGTGGGCCCTTAAGGGTCTTCAGCGTCTTCAGCGCGCCGACCAGCGCCTCCACGTCGTGGCCGTCGATGGGGCCGGTGTAGTGGAAGCCCATCTGCTCGAACAGCGTGGACGGCACGAACATGCCCTTCCAGTGCTCTTCCCAGCGGCGCATGAAGCGCGCCGGTGGCTTCTTCTTGTCGCCTAGCAGCTTCTTGCCGCCCTCGCGCAGCGCGTTGAGGGTGCGGCTGCTGCTCAGCCGGCCCAGCATCTTGGTCAATCCGCCGACATTCTCGGAGATCGACATCTGGTTGTCGTTGAGGATCACCAGCAGGTTGGGCTCCGGCTCCATGCCGCCGGCGTGGTTGAGCGCCTCGAAGGCCATGCCCGCGGTCATCGCGCCGTCGCCGATCACCGCCACCACCTTGCGATCGTCGCCGACCTGCGCCAGCGCGATGGCCATGCCCAGCGCGGCGGAGATCGACGTGGACGAATGGCCTACGCCGAAGGTGTCGTACTCGCTTTCCTCGCGCTTGGGGAACGGCGCCACGCCGTCTTTCTGCTTGACCGTGTGGATGCTGTCGCGGCGGCCGGTGAGGATCTTGTGCGGGTAGCACTGGTGGCCCACGTCCCACACCAGGCGGTCGCGCGGCGTGTCGTACAGGTAGTGCAGGGCCACGGTCAGTTCGATCACGCCCAGGCCGGCGCCGAAATGGCCGCCGCTCTTGCCGACGGATTCGATCAGGTAGCCACGCAGTTCCTCGGCGATGGCGGGCAGTTCGGTTTCGTCGAACTGGCGCAGGTCGGCCGGTATCTGGATCCGGGACAGGCGGGGATAGCGGGCGGGATCGATCATCGGGCTGGCATTGGTCTGGCCCGGTATTTTCCCCCTCTTGTGTGAAGCGGGGCAAGCAAACGGGTGAAGGCGGCGTGAGTATGCTCGCCCGCGGCTTGTGCGCCGTGCCGGGCGCGGGGGCCGAAAGGGAGGCTGCGCAAGCCTTTCGAGCAGGAGCGGCGGATTCCGGAAGCCGCAGGGTGGAGATTGGACGTAGCGGCAACCGAAGGTGTACCGCACCCACCATGGCCGAATCCGGGCCTGTGCATCGGCCGACGCCCGCGGACGGTAGCGTAGTGATGCCGGCCGGTCAGCCGGCGGCGTGACGGATCAATGCTGCGGCCGGAGCCGCTTCTTCGGCAGGTGCGCCTTCAGGAAGGCCATCTGGTCGGCCAGGATGTTGCGGTTGGACAGGATCAGGTGCTCGATCCAGCTCGGCCGGTACGGCACCGCCAGCAGTGGCATGTCGGCCTGCTGCGGCGTGCGGTTGCTCTTGCGCGAATTGCAGTGGAAGCAGGCCGTCACCACGTTCTCCCACGCGTCGCGGCCGCCCTTGGACAGCGGCAGCACGTGGTCGCGGGTCAGGTGCGGGCGCGAGAACTCGTGCCCGCAGTACAGGCACAGGTGGGCGTCGCGGGCGAACAGCGCGGTGTTGGTGAGGGTGGGAGTGGGCGACAGCGCCTGCGCGCGCGCATGGCCGCGCGAGGCGACGATGGGGTGCAGTTCGATCACGCTCTGCTCGCCGGTCAGGCGGCTGGTGCCGCCGTGCACCCGCAGGCAGGGATCGCCCAGCGTCCACGCCACCGCGCCGCGGGCGTACAGGCAGGTGGCGTCCTGCCAGTTGATCCAGTCCAGCACGCGGCCGTGCGCGTCGAGCGACAACAGTCGCACGGCGGCGGGATGGGGACGGGGGGACAACGGAGACGGGGCCGGTGTTGGGGAGGAACCGGTCTGGACCAGGTGAAGCTGAGCTCTGTCTGCTTCCATGGAGAAGCAGGTTATACCCAAATGTTGACGAAATGTGTATAGCGCGGGCGGTTTCCGCACGCGGGAGCGCCGCCGGGGCGCCCCCGCGCGGCGTTCAGTCGCCGAAGCGCTCGGCGTCCATCGCCATCAGCGTGCCGGCGCCGGACTCGATGGCGGCGGCGTGCGCCAGCGTGCGCGGCAGGATGCGCGCGTAGTAGAAGCGCGCGGTCTCGCGCTTGGCCTGACGGAAAGCGTCGGGCCGGGCGGCGGCATCGGCGGCGGCCACGCTGCGCGCCCACCAGTAGGCCAGCACCACGTAGCCGGAATAGAACAGGTAGTCCGTGCTGGCGGCGCCGATCTCCTCCGGGTCCTTCGCCGCACGCTCCAGGATGGCGCGGGTCAGCACTGCCCATTCGGCCGCCTTCTGCTGCAGCGGGTCGATGAACTCGGTGAGCGTGGCGTCGTCCTTGTGCCGCTGGACGAAGGCGTGCACCTCGGCGAGGAACAGCTTCAGCCCGGCAGCCTGGGTGGACGCCGTCTTGCGTCCCATCAGGTCCAGCGCCTGGATGCCGGTGGTGCCTTCGTACAGGGTGGTGATGCGGGCGTCGCGCGCCAGTTGCTCCATGCCGTGTTCGTGGATGTAGCCGTGGCCGCCGAAACATTGCAGCGCATGGTAGGTGTTCTCGATGCCCCACTCGGTCTGGCAGGCTTTCGAGATGGGGGTGAGAAAGCTGACCAGCGTGTCCGCGCGCTCGCGCTCGGCCGGGTCCTCTGCGTGGTTGGCGATGTCGATCAGGGTGCCGGCGTGCAGCGCCAGCAGGCGGCTGCCTTCGACCAGCGACTTCACCGTCAGCAGCATGCGGCGCACGTCGGGATGGACGATGATCGGGTCGGCCGGCTTGTCGGGGAACTTCGCCCCGCCCAGCGAGCGGGTCTGCAGGCGTTCGCGCGCATAGCGCAGCGCGTTCTGGTAGGCGCGCTCGCCCAGGCCGATGCCCTGCAGGCCCACGCCCAGGCGCGCGGTGTTCATCATGGTGAACATCGCCTGCAGGCCCTTGTGCGGCTGGCCGATCAGATAGCCCTGCGCGCCGTCGAAGTTCATCACGCAGGTGACCGACGCCTTGATGCCCATCTTGTGCTCGATGGAGCCGCAGCTCACTGCGTTGCGCTCGCCGACGCTGCCGTCGCGCGCGACCTTGAACTTCGGTGTGACGAACAGCGAGATGCCCTTGGCGCCGGGCGGCGCGTCGGGCAGCTTGGCCAGCACCAGGTGCACGATGTTGTCGGTCAGGTCGTGCTCGCCGGCGGTGATGAAGATCTTGGTGCCGGTGATGGAATAGCTGCCGTCCGCGTTCGGCTCGGCCTTGGTCTTCAGCAGGCCCAGGTCGGTGCCGCAGTGCGGCTCGGTCAGGCACATGGTGCCGGTCCAGCGACCTTCCACCAATGGTTTCAGGAATGCCTCCCGCTGCCACGGCTCGCCGTGCTGCTTGAGCGCCTCCACCGCACCGTGCGACAGCAGCGGGAAGTTGCCCCAGGCCAGGTTGCTGGCGTTGACCAGTTCGTTGAGCGGCACGCCCATCGTGTGCGGCAGGCCCTGCCCGCCGAACTCGGTCGCGGCGGTCAGCCCGGTCCAGCCGCCTTCGACGAACTGCGCGTAGGCCGTCTTGAAGCCGGGCGGCGTGGTCACGGCGCCGGTGGCCTGGTCCAGGGTGCTGCCGATCTCGTCGCCCACGCTGTTGAGCGGGGCCAGTACGGTTTCGCTGAAGCGGGCGGCCTCGTCCAGCACGGCGTCGAGGATGTCGCGGCTGGCTTCGGCGTAGCCCAGGCGCTGGAACAGGGCTTCCACGCCGAGCACGTCGTACAGGGCGAAGCGGATGTCGGCGAGGGGGGCTTGGTAGGACGCGGGCATGCGTGGATCTCGGCGGTCGGGGAGGGACGTGGGGGCGTGCGCGCTCAGCGCAGCACGCCGTCCAGGCCGGGAACGGGGTTGAGGGTGTTGCGGGTGTCGATGTCGAAGCTGCGCAGTTTGGCCTCCTGCGGTGTCGCCTCGGCCTTGCCCTTGAGGGTGTAGGGCAGGGGGCGCCGCCGCGCCAGTGCGTCGGCGACCGCGATGCGCGCGGCGCTGCTCGGGGCGAACGCCACGTTCACCACGTCGGCCGATTCGGGACCGACCGACAGGCCGGGGCTGGCGCGCAGCGTGCCGGCTTCCTGGTCGTCGACCTGCACCGCCACGTCCACCGTATCGAAGCGCATCGGGATGCTGCTGTAGTTCTGCAGCCGCAGCTCCACCGTCCACCGCCCGTCGGTACCGACGGTGAGCTGCTGCACGCTGACTGCGGGATCGGATACGCGGCGGACCCGGCCGTCGCCGCAGCCGGCCAGCAGCAGGACCGCCATCAGGAGGGACAGCAGGGAAATACGTCGCGTCATGCCGTGGCTCCGGGGAAGGGAAGCGGCAGGATACTACGGCGTATGGCGGCCCGGGCGGCAGCCGGGCCGCTTGGCGGCGATCAGTCGTGCTGCACTGCGGCAGGTTTCCACACGAAGGTCGCCAGGCTGCGCGCCGGCAGTGTGTAGGCGAAGTGCCGGCCGCCCTGCGCCACGGTGAAGTTGCGCGCGCGCCGGGCCGAATTGGTCACCAGCAGCACCAGCGTGCCGTCGTCGGCGTTGCGGAAGGCCACGTTGTCCAGGCCGCCGCCGGTGGTGTTGGAGGCGATGCGGTGCGCGCCGGGGCGGACGAAGCGGCTGGCGTGGGCCAGTGCGTAGTACTCGTCGGTGCGGGTGACGGCGCCGGTGCGGGAGTCGATGGTCACCACGCCGCGGCAGGTGTGGCAGCCGCCGGAGAACGGGCCGTTGTTCTCGTCCAGCGCCAGGTTCCAGAACAGCGCCCCGCGCGACCAGTGACGCGAGGTGCCGATGATGATGTTGCGCGCCTGCAGGGTCAGGCCGCCGCTGCGCAGCGGCTCCCAGTCGCCGCCGGAGCATTCGGTCATGTAGGCGTCCTTGTCCGGGAAGGCGTCGTGCACCGGCGTCTGCGCCTCCACTTCGCCGCCGTAGCAGTGCCAGGCCACGGCATCGACGTAGCGGCCGGCGGCGGGGTCGCGCAGCACCGCCAGCGGTTCTTCCGGCTTGTCCCAGTTGTGGTCCCAGTCGAAGATCAGCGGCCCCTGGCCGCGCGCGGCGATCATCGGCCCCAGATGGTCTCCGATCAGCCGCGCACGCGCCGGCGCGTTCAGGCGCATGCCGGGGTAGTCGCCGGGCTCGTAGTCCGGCTCGTTCTGCACGGTCAGCGCGAAGATCGGGATGCCCTCGGCCGCGTAGGCGTCCACGTACTTGAGCAGGTAGCGCGCGAAGGCGTCGTAGTACTGGGGCAGCAGGCGCCCCCGGATCAGGCTGCCGGTGTCCTTCATCCAGCCCGGCGCGCTCCACGGCGAAGCCATGATCTTCAGGTCCGGATTGATCGCCAGCATGGCCCGGGCGACGGGAATCACGTCGCCGCGGTTCTCGTCGATGCTGAAGTGCGCCAGTTCCGGATCGGGCGTGCCGCCGGGCGGATCGTCCAGGCTGTAGTGGTGCCGCGAGAAGTCGGACGCGCCGATGGTCAGGCGCGAGAAGCTCAGGCCCAGCCCGCCGTTCTCGCGGCCGAACAACTCCTTCAGCAGCGCATCGCGCTGGCCGTCGTCCAGTTTGTGCTGGATCAGCCAGGCCGACGAATCCGTCAGCGAAGCGCCGAAGCCGACCATCTCCTGGAACCGCCGGGTATCGTCGATGCGGATCCGCAACGTCTTCGATCCTTGGCCGGCCGCGAACTGCGCGGGCGACGACGATGCCAGCGCGGCCTCATGGTCTGCGGTGGTGATCCACACCGCGACGTCCTGGGCCTCGGCCTGCGGCGAACGTGCAAACGCCAGCAGGGCGGTCAGCAGGCAGGTGAGGAGCCGTGGAAAGCGATGTCGCGTCATGTCGGGTTCTCTCGCTGGATGGATGCCGGACGTCGCGCAAATCCCTCCCGGAATCCACGCAAAGCGATTGCTGCAATGCAGCGTAATTGTCCGCACGGATGTCCTCGCGACAAGCAAATTCAATCCTGCGCGCGCCGACATTGTCATGGTTGTTAGGAATTTGTTGACAGTGCATTGAAGCTTCTATATGACAGCGCTGTCAACCACGGTCGGAGAGGGACCAGATGAAGTACTCGAATCACATTCCTGGCGTGCATTCGTCGGTGCGCCATCCTGCATTGCGCAAGCGGCATCTGGCCGTCGCGTGTTGCCTGGCGTTGACGCTCCCGGTCGTTGCGAATGCGCAACAGGCGGCGTCCTCCACCAGCGAGAGCGTCGAGACGCTGGACACGGTCAAGGTGACCGGTATCCGCGCCGCCATTGCGACGGCAGTCGAAACCAAGAACGAGTCGACTTCCATCGTCGAGGTGGTTTCGGCCGAAGACATCGGCAAATTGCCGGACATCAGCATTGCAGACTCGATCTCCCGTCTGCCTGGCCTGACCATGCAGCGAGTGGACGGACGAGCGCAGGTTATCCATATCCGCGGCATGTCCGAACAGTTCGGCGGCACCCTGCTCAATGGTCGGGAGCAGGTCAGTACGGGCGGAAGCCGTGGCGTTGAGCTCGACCAGTATCCTGCCGAGCTCATCAATGGTGTCACCGTATACAAGACGCCGGATGCCTCGCTCGTGGGTCAGGGCCTCTCCGGTACCATCGACATGCAGTCGATACGTCCGCTCGATTTCGACGATCGCCGTGTGACGTTCGCGGGACAGGGAGAGTACAACTCACTGGGCAAGCTGATCGATGGCAGCAGCGACAAGGGCTATCGCGCCAGCGCCTCCTACGTGGACCAGTTCGCCAACGACACCATCGGCTTCGCCATCGGTGTGGCGCGCATGGACTCGCCGTTCCAGGAACAGCAGGAGAAAGCGTGGTGGTGGGGTAATCCCGACACGTGGACTGCCCCGCAGCCGGGCAAGCCGGTCGACGCCGTCGCACGCCAGGCGGGTGAGGCGTCGCTGAAGTCGCGCGACATCACCCGCGATGGCGTGATGGCAGTCCTGGAGTTCAAGCCCGGCGAGCAGTTCCACAGCATCCTGGACGTGTACTACTCGACGTTCGACCAGGACGAAGTCGAAAACAGCATCATGTGGAACAACGATCCCTGGTACAGCCATCCCACGCTCGGACAGGTGACCTATACCAACGTGGGAACCACGGTGGTGGGCGGTGTGCCGGTGGTGACCAGCGGCAAGCTCAATGGCGTAGGTGCCCTGAACATGCTCAACGAGATCAACCGGCGCGAGGACAAGCTGTTCTCCGCGGGCTGGCTCAACACGTTCCGCTGGAATGACGTTTACACGCTGAAGACCGACCTCAGCTACTCGCGCGCGAAAAGCGAGCGCACGATGCTGGAACTGCAGTCCGCGTTCGGCACACCGAGGAACATCGATTTCGACCTCCGAACCGGCAAGGGCTTCAACCATTTCACGATCCCTGGCCTGACCGATCCCACCCAGATCTATCTGGGCATGGACGCGATGGGGTGGGGGCGCGACGGGCGTACCGATCGCGCCTGGACCGAGGACACCCTCAAGTCCGGTCGGTTCGAGCTGAACCGGCTGGTGGAGTCTTCGGATTTCCTGCGCAGCTACGATGTCGGTGTCAACATCACGCGCCGCAACAAGGATCGCGAGTACATCGCCTATTACGTCGATCTCAAGAATGGACGCACGCCCGTGCGGCTGGACACGGTGCCGCACGGCTTCGCGTCGATGGACTTCATCGGGCTCGGCGACGTCATCAACTTCAATGCCGGCGATCTGCTGGGGCGCTACTACGATCTGCGCTACGAAGCCAGCGAGAACGACCTGATGAAGAACTACGGTGTCGAGGAAGACATCAAGACGTTCTACGCCAAAGCCAATATCGACATGGACCTGACGGAAAGAGTGCGCCTGCGCGGCAACGTCGGCGTGCAGTACATCCGGTCCGAGCAGAGCTCCAACGGACCTACGGTTGCCCGCGATGCGGTCACCAATGACTGGGTCATCGCCGGCGGCCAGACCATCGGCACGTCGTACGGCGACATCCTGCCAAGCATGAACCTGTCCGCAGACTTCGGCGACGGTCTGCTGTTGCGCTTCGCCGCCGCCAAGACGCTGATGCGCGGTCCGATCGAGCAAATGGGCGCCTATACCACGGCGGGTGTCGCCGTGACCACGCGCGAGTGGAGCGGTGGGGGCGGAAATCCCAAGTTGGAGCCCTACCGTGCGACGGCCTACGACCTTTCGCTGGAGAAGTACTTCGGTCCCACCACGTACGCGGCGCTCGCCGTGTTCTACAAGAGCCTGGAAACCTACATCTACACGCAGAACGTCCGTTGGGACTTCACGGGCTACGACGATCTCGGTGTCACTCCGATCTCGAACTGGGGTGATTTCAGCACGCCGATGAACGGCAGCGGCGGATACATGCGGGGCGCCGAGCTCAGTGGCGCAGTCGGTGGAGACATGATCCATCCGTCTCTGGACGGTTTTGGTCTGCTGTTCAACGCTTCCTACACCGAGTCGTCTATTGACCCGGATGGTCCTGGCGGGTCCGATACCGATACCTTGCCGGGCCTTTCCAAGGTCGTCGCGAACGCCACCGTGTACTACGAGAAGCATGGTTTTTCGGCCCGCATAAGCCAGCGCTATCGCGACAAGTACCGCGGCGAATACGCGTCGCTGTTCGGTGATCGCATCTACCAGAACACGATGCCCGAACGCACGATGGATATGCAGGTGGGGTACGACTTCTCCGAAAGCAGCAAGCTGTCGGGCCTGTCGATCCTGCTGCAGGTCAACAACGTGACCAACGAGCCGTACCGGACTGAAACGACGGCGGGTGGCATCGATCAGACGATCTTCCTGCCATCGGAATACAAGGAATACGGCCGCCAGTACCTGCTGGGTTTCCGCTACAAGCTGTGATTGCACAGAATCATCGATAACCGCAGTACCTGACGGGATGCGGGGCCAAGCCCCGCGTCCCGTCGGATTTTTCGTCGAGGCGCGGATCTTGTCGGGGATGCTGTGCGCGCCGCCATCCAAGGGAGAAGTGAGTGAATCCGATCCGAGTGACCCTGCTGGGGGCCAGCTTGCTGGCCTGCCTGTCGTGTAGCGCCCAGAAGGAGCCCGAACAGAAACCGGCCGAGGCCGCCGCCAACGACGCAGCGGAACTGAAGGACTGGCCGGCGCTGAAGAGCGGCTTCGCCAAGGATCCGGCCATCGAGGCGCGCGTGGCCGAGATCCTGGCCGGCATGACGCTGGAGCAGAAGGTCGGGCAGATGGTGCAGCCGGAGATCAAGTCGATCACGCCGGATGAAGTGCGCCAGTACTACATCGGCTCGGTCCTCAACGGCGGCGGTTCCTGGCCCGCCATGGACAAGCACGCGAAGGTGCAGGACTGGGTGGCGCTGGCCGACGCCTACTACGACGCCTCGATGGGCACCAACATGAAGATCCCGGTGCCGGTGATCTGGGGCACCGACGCCGTGCACGGGCACAGCAACGTCCACGGTGCGACGATCTTCCCGCACAACATCGGCCTGGGCGCGGCGCACGACGCCGAGCTGATCGAACGCATCGCCGAGGCCACCGGCCAGTCCACCCGCGCCACCGGCGTCACCTGGACCTTCGCGCCGACCGTGGCGGTTGCGCAGAACGCGCGCTGGGGCCGCACCTACGAGAGCTACTCCTCGCAGCCGGCGCTGGTACGCGAATACGCCACCGCCTACGTGAAGGGCATGCAGGGCGTGCTGGACAAGGACGGCAACGTCGTCGCCACCGCCAAGCACTTCATCGGCGACGGCGCCACCGACGGCGGCAAGGACCAGGGCAACGCGCTGGTCACGCAGGCGCAGATGATCAACGTCCACGGCCAGGGCTACTACGGCGCCATCGAGGCCGGCGTGCAGACGGTGATGGCCTCGTTCAACAGTTGGAACGACGTGGTCGCCGGCAAGGACTACGGCAAGATGCACGGCGCGCGCGACCTGCTGACGGTGGCGCTGAAGGAGAAGATGGGCTTCGACGGCCTGGTCGTCTCCGACTGGAACGGCATCGGCCAGGTGCCCGGCTGCCGCGACGACAGTTGCCCGCAGGCCATCAACGCCGGCATCGACATGGTGATGGTGCCGGACGCGTGGAAGCCGTTCATCGCCAACACCATCGCGCAGGTGAAGTCCGGCGAGATTCCGCAGGCACGCATCGACGATGCCGTCTCCCGCATCCTCCGGGTCAAGCTGCGCGCGCGCCTGTGGGACCACAAGCCTTCCGCCAGCCAGTACGCCGGCAAGCTGGAATCGCTGGTGCACCGCGACCTGGCCCGCCGCGCGGTGCGCGAGTCGCTGGTGCTGCTGAAGAACAACGGCGGCACGCTGCCGCTGGAAAAGGGCGCGCGCGTGCTGCTGGTCGGCAAGAGCGCCGACAGCATCTCCAACCAGGCCGGCGGCTGGTCGCTGACCTGGCAGGGCACCGACAATACCAATGCCGACTTCCCCAACGCCGACAGCCTGGCCGCCGGCCTGCGCGAGCGGCTGGGCCAGGCCAACGTGCTGGTGCGCGATGGCGTCGAGGGCGTGGACCCGGCCAGCTACGACGTGATCGTCGCGGCCATCGGCGAAACCCCCTATGCCGAGACCAACGGCGACATCGTGCCCTCCGACACGATGGCGCACAGCCGCCGCCACCCCGAGGACCTGGCCGTGCTGAAGGCTGCCGCCGCCACCGGCAAGCCGGTCGTCACCGTGTTCCTGTCCGGCCGCCCGCTGTACGCCAATGACCTGATCAACCTGTCCGACAGCTTCGTGGCCGCGTGGCTGCCGGGCACGGAAGGCAAGGGCGTGACCGACGTGCTGGTGGCCGGCGCGGACGGCAAGCCGGCGCACGACTTCCGCGGCAAGCTGACGTTCCCGTGGCCGGCCGTGGCCTGCCCGCAGGCCGACAGCGCGCCGCAGTTCGCGCTGGAAGCCGGCCTGCGCTACGGCAACGCCGCTACGCTCGGCATGCTGCCCGAGGACACCGCCACGCAATGCGGCGAAGCCACCGAGCTGGGCATCTTCAACCAGTCCGACATCGCGCCCTTCACCTTGCAGATGGCCGTGGACGGCGCCTCGCAGGCGGTCGGCGCGGACGCCAACGCCACCCGGCGCTGGCCGCAGGACAAGCCGGCGCTGCAGGTGGCCACGGTGCAGGTCAACACCCAGCAGGACGCCAAGGAAGTGACCTGGCTGGCCCCGGCGCGCTTCTTCGCCCGCAACCCGTCGAAGAACAACCTGGCGGCCATGGCCACCGCGCGTGGCGCGGTGCAGTTCGACGTGGTGGTCAAGCAGGCGCCGGCCGGGCCGGTGCAGTTCGTCATGGGCTGCGGCGGCGGGTGCACTGCCAGCTTGGACCTGGCCGAGAAGTTCTCCGGCGACGCCGTCGGCAGGAAGCAGACCGTCAAGGTGCCGCTGGCCTGCATGGGCAAGCTGGGCGCGGACCTGGCCGGCGTGGACGTACCCTTCGGCATCACCGCCGACGCGCCATTCGCCGCCGCCTTCACCAACATCCGGGTGGTGGCCGGGGCGGCGGCCGACGCCGACGCAGTGGCCTGCACCCGGTAAACCCCGCGCGCCCGCGGCATGGTCGCCGCGGGCGCGCTGACGCAGTGCAAGTTGCAATCGCCGGGTGTCCACGTAGGCTGGCCGCTCGGCCCGCCCGTCGGGCACCCGACATCCCCTCCAGCAGGCAACCCATTCCATGACGAAACACACCACCCGTTGGTCGCAGTTCGGCGTGCTGATCACCGTGTTCTTCTTCTGGGGCTTCGTTGCGGCCAGCAACGGCATCCTGATCCCGGTGTTCAAGGATGCATTCCACTTGAGCCAGGGCCAGAGCCAGATGGTCGCCATGGCGTTCTATGTCGCCTATGCCGTGGGCTCGTTGATCTATTTCTTCATCTCGAAAGCGATCAAGACCGATGTGTTGAACCGGATCGGCTACAAGAACGGCATCTGCCTGGGCCTTCTGCTTTCGGCGCTGGGAACGCTGCTGTTCTATCCGGCGGCCAACCTGGGGTCGTTCTCGCTGATGCTGTCGGGACTGTTCATCGTCGCCCTGGGCTTTTCGCTGCAACAGATCGCGGCCAATCCGCTGGCGATCGTGATGGGCAACCCCAGTACGGGCGCGCAACGCCTGACCCTGGCCGGCGGCGTCAATAATTTCGGAACCACCATCGGTCCGCTGATCGTCAGCATCGCGATCTTCGGCAGCGTGGACGCCGGCAACACCATCGCCAGCATCGAAAGCGTGAAGCAGCCGTACCTGGTGTTGGGTGCGGCGTTCGTGCTGGTCGCCATATTCCTGTATTTCTCGAAGGTGCCCAACCACATCGACCTGGAGCATCTCGCCGCGGAAGAGGCGGGTGGCGGCGATGGCAAGCTGATCCACAGCGATTCGCTGTTCGCTGCGTTCCGCTACCCCCAGTTGGTGATGGGCATGATCGCCATCTTTCTTTACGTCGGCGTGGAAGTGGCGACCGTGGACAACTTGCCTGCCTACCTGAAGGACGGTCTGGGGATTCCGACTTCGGCGGTCGCGCCCTTCGTTTCGTTGTATTGGGCCAGCTTGATGATCGGGCGCTGGACGGGTGCGGCCGGTGCGTTCGATGTCGGAACGTCGGGCAAGAGGGTTCTCACCTTCATCCTGCCGTTCCTGGCGTTTGGGCTGTTCCTTGCCGTCAACTCGATAGCCAAGCACGACATCAAGCCGTTCCTGGTCTACGCGCCGGTAATCCTGGTCATGATCGCGGCGGTACTGCTGGCCCGCGGCAATCCTGCGCGGATGCTGTTGAATTTCTCCATCTGTGGCATCGCGACGCTGCTGGTCGGAATGGCGACCACGGGTATGTTCAGCGTATTCGCGTTCACTGCCGCCGGCCTTTTCTGCAGCGTGATGTGGCCTTGCATCTTCACTCTGGCCATTGCCGGCCTGGGCAAGAACACCAATGAAGGTTCCAGCTTCCTGATCATGATGATCATGGGCGGCGGCATCATCAGTTGGTTGCAGGGAACGGTGGCCGATGCGGTCGGCATCCACGCCAGCTACTGGGTCGGCGTGGCCTGCTTCGCCTACCTGGCGTTCTACGCCATCGCCGCCACCCGCACGCTGCGCCGGCAGGGCATCGACCTGGACAAGCTGGCCTCCGACGGCGGCGGCCACTGAACCCGACGGCGCCTGCCGACGGCCGGCGCGTGTCGCGACAGCCATCGGGCCGCTTCCCGACCCGGTGGCTTTTTCTTTGCCGCGGGGACTTGCGCGCCGCCGGCGAACGCGGAACATCGGCGCCGGGCGGCATCGGGAACGGCGCATGGGAACGCAGGCCGGAAGCGGGTGTCGGGGATGAGGCGGCGCCGTTGCATGCGGCCCCGACATCCACCCGGGTCCGCCCCGAAGCGAGGGCAGGGTCGCACCGGTTGCCAGACCACCCCCCACCGGGCTTAGACTGCGCGTGGGGACAAGAAGGCGCGCCATGGCTGCATGGCAAGGGGACGTGATGCGAAGCCACCGCCAAGCGGTCCTGAAACGCATCGCCGACGCCGTCTGTCACCAGAAGGTCGTCCCCGTCTTCCAGCCCATCGTCCACCTGCGCAGCCGCGCCATCCACGGCTTCGAAGTGCTGGCGCGCTGGACCGACCCGGAACTGGGTCAAATCTCGCCGGTCGAGTTCATCCCCGCGGTCCAGGGCCGCTCGCTGCTGCCGCTGCTCACCTTCAACCTGATGCGCGCGGCCTGCACGGCGGCGCGGGAATGGAGCGGCGATTTCTTCCTCGGCTTCAACGTGCCGCCCACGCTGCTGCAGGACCCGCAATCTATGGACCTGCTGGTGGAGGCCATCACCGACACCGGCTTTCCGTTCGCGCGCATCCGCATCGAGATGACCGAGGTGGAACTGGTCGACGACGAGGCCGGTGCGGACCACACCATCCGCTATCTGAAGTCGCTGGGCGCCAAGGTGGTGCTGGACGATTTCGGCACCGGTTTCTCCAGCCTGGTGCGGCTGAGCCGGTTCGATTTCGACGAGATCAAGATCGACGGCAGCTTCGTCAGCAAGATCGAGAGCGACGCCGACAGCCGCAAGATCGTGGCGGCGGTGATCGGCCTGGGGCACAGCCTGGGCGTGCCGGTGGTGGCCGAGTGCGTGGAGACACCGGAGCAGGCCGAGTCCCTGCTCAAGCTGGGCTGCGACTATGCGCAGGGCTGGCTGACCGGCAAGCCGATGTATGCCGCAGAGGTGCCGCAGGCGCTGGTCGCCGCCGCGCCCGTCGGCGCTGCGGGCGGCGCGGCCGGGCTGTCGCCCTACCACCGCCAGCACCAGTTGCAATCGCTGTATTCCAACGCGCCCGTGGGCCTGGGCTTCATCGACCTGGACAAGCGCTCCGTCGCGGCGAACGAGGAGTTCGCGCGCATGGTGGGCAAGCCGCTGGAGCAGGTGGTCGACTGCCGCATCGAGGACCTGTATACGCCCGACATCGCCATGGGCTTCGGCGAGGCGGTGGACCAACTGATCGCGTCCGGCGGCACCGGTTCGGCGGAGTTCCGTTTCCCCGGCAGGCCGGAGACCTTCATCATCTTCGGCAACCGCGTGGTCGACGAGGCGGGCGAACCGCTCGGCGTTTCCGTGGTCACCATCGACATCACCGACCGCAAGCGCGCCGAGCAGGCGCTGCGCAAGAGCGAAGCGCTGTACCGGAGCGTGGTGGAGCTGAGCCCCAGCGTGCTGTGGGCCGCCGGTCCGGACGGCCGGCTCGACTACATCAGCCCGCTGCCGGACGAGCCGGCCGACTGGACGATGCAGCAGCGGCTGGAGGCGTGGTTCGCGCGCATCCATGCCGACGACCTGCCCAAGGTGCAGGAGGAATGGCGGCTGCACCAGGATTCGGCGCGCAGCTTCGAGATCCGCTTCCGGGTCCGTTGGTTCGACGGCGAATGGCGTTGGATGCTCAGCCGCGCCGCCGCCCAGGAGCAGGACGGCAGGGTGGTGCGCTGGTTCGGCGTCTTCAGCGACATCACTCGCGAAATCCGCCTGGAGGCCAGGCTGGCGAGCCTGGGTGTCGGCACCGGGGAATGATGTGCGCCGGTACCGGATGTGCCCGGTGCATCGAGCACATCCGATGCGGGCGTGACGCACGACTTCCGCGTGCGTCTTGTGCAGACAGCGGGACGGAATAACCGGAGTTTCCTGCGTTGCGTCCGTGCAATGACGCCGCATGCGAAGTGCCGGTGCGGCGGAGACTTCCGTCATCGCCACGATCCTTTCGCCATGAATGCCTCCATCGATACAGAACGATGTGAGCGCAACGGCATTCCGCGCTATTCCCAACCGCTGCGCTCCCCAATCCCCGTCGTCACGCACCTCGCAGCCACTCCGACGCGGGCCCCGCATGACCAAGCCGCATCCCGGGACGCTCCGCGCAGATAAATGCATTTACCTGCATTGCCCGATGAGCGGCTGCCGCCTGCTGCATCCGATGCCGTTGCATACGGAAACACACGGACGAAAGGAGCATCACATGCCCAGCGCCTCCAGCGAGGTCAAGCCGTTCTATCCCGTCATCTACGTGCGCGGCTATGCGATGACCAAGGGGGAGATGGACCAGACGTCGGCGGACCCGTTCTGCGGGTTCAACCTGGGGTCCACCGTCTATCGCGCCGTGCCGGACAAGAAGGCACTGCCGCGGAAATACATCTTCGAGTCCCCGGTCGTGCGGCTGATGTCCGAGTTCGGCTACCGCGACGTCTACGAGGACGGGCAGGACATCCTCGATCCCGGCTGGAGCCAGCGCGCCGACGGCAAGCCCACCGGCAACCGGCTGAGCCATCGCTGCATCGTCATCCACCGCTACTACGACGCCGCGGCCTCGCTGTTCGGCGGCATGAAGACGCCGCCCATCGAGGATTTCGCCAAGGGGCTGTCGATGCTGGTCGAGCGCGTCCGCGAGCTGGTCTGCGCCAACCCCGCCAACGGGCTGACCGAGGCCACGTTCAAGTGCTACCTGGTCGCGCACTCGATGGGCGGCCTGATCTGCCGCGCCTTCCTGCAGAACCCCAAGCTGGACCCGCGCAAGGTCAAGGGCTGCGTGGACAAGCTGTTCACCTACGCCACGCCGCACAACGGCATCGACGTGGCCGGCGTCAACGTGCCTTCCTGGCTGACGCTGGCCGACATCAGCAACTTCGACCGCGACAAGCGGATGCGCAAGTACCTGGGCCTGGACGACCTGGGCAATGCGCCCAAGGGGCGTGCGGACCTGCTGCCCGAAGCGGCCTTCCCCAGTTCGCGCGTGTTCTGCATGGTAGGCACCAACCGCTCGGACTACGATGCCGCCGCCGGCCTGTCGCGCACCTTCGTCGGCCACGGCAGCGACGGCCTGGTGAAGATCGAGAACGCCACCCTGCAAGGGCTGGACGCACAGAGCAAGCCGGGCGCGGAATGCGCCAAGGCGTTCGCCTACCGCTCGCATTCGGGCTTCTACGGCATCGTCAACAGCGAGGAGGCGTTCCAGAACATGGCGCGCTTCCTGTTCGGCGACGTGCGCGTGGACATCTGGCTGGACGTCGATGACGTCCGGTTGCCGGCGCAGGTGCAGAAGGCGGTGGACGAAGGACGCAAGGTCGATGCGCTGTACCAGGTGGAAGTGCTGGCATCGCCCCGAGGCAAGCTCTGGTACCTGACGCGCAGGGTGGCGGAGGAGGACTCGGTGGCCTGCATCCGCCACGGCGAATGGAAGAAGAAGCCCTCGCACTACCTCTCGACCATCTTCCTGGCCAACGCCGCGCGGGTGAATCCGCGCCGCGATTCGCTGGCCTACTCGCTGACCCTGGGCGTACGCGTTCCCGACTACGAGATAGAGCGCAAGCTCTGGATCAACGAGCACTACGAGGGTGGCTACCTCTTCAGGAATTCCATCATCCTGGAACTGACCGAACCGAAGGAGCCGGGCAAAGCATGGAAGGTGAAGTACGGCTGGCAGGATGCGGGCGTGTCCTCGGCTGACACCGACGCCACCCAAGAGATCACCGCCGGCGCGATCAGCGGCTCCAGCATCGAGATCCCCATCGCGTTCGAAAGCCACACCGTCTCCCCCGACGGCAAGAAGGTGCCGAGCACGCCGGGTATCAAGGGCAGGCTGAGGTTCGTGATTTCCTCGTGGACCTGACGGGGAACCGGCAGGCCGTGGATCATCGGCCGGAAGCGGATTCCGGGATCGGGAGCAGCCAATCCAGGGTGGAGGGGACCGTCGCGAGGCGATGGGGCGCGCGCGGACGCCGCAGGACGGGGCTGCATGGACGTCGCCTGCGATGGTGGGGTAGACGCTGCATGCGGGCGTGCGCTGGCGTGCCCGGTAAGGGTGCGGTGGCCTTATCTGTGGCGTTGTCGCGAATGCAAATTGTCGATGCTGCTGTGTGGATGATCAAAATATGCACGCACCGTTCGCATCCTCTTTATCCCGCGCATGGGAACCTTGCCGTGGAAGGCGGCAGGCGCCGGTTGCCGCCGCCTTGAAGCGTGGCCGCCGGCTTCCTTGTTCACCCTGGCGGCGCCCTGCGCGGCGTGCATCCCGGCGCATGCACCGGCCCGCATTTGACATCCCGTTCGCACGCTTCGCGCTAGAACAGCATGGCCCGGCCCGCTTGAGCGCACGCCCTGCGGGCCGCGGCGTTACCGATGGCCGGAAAGGAAACGCGATGCCCGAAGGACGCGATGTACAAAGGCGACGCGCCTGCGCGCCCGATATGCCTGTTCGGTTCCGTGCCGGCGATATGGGCGATATGCGTTCCTTCTCTTCCCCCTCTGCATGGACGTGCAACGGTGCGCGGCTGCGAAAAAGCGGGGGCAACCCGGGTGCATGGATTCCTCATCGCTCGATGGCCGGCCGCAGGGCAGGGTGCTGCCGCCGTAGCCGGCCGATGCGCCTGCGGTCCGTACCGGGAGTAGCCCGGTGAATCGCACCGATCTGCCCGTCGCGATCGGCGCGGCGCAGCCGTCGATCCCGCGCGTGCCGGACGACGACCTGGCCGTGCGCAATGGCTGGCGGCAGCTCGCCGACGCGACGGCCGACCTGCCGGCATCGTTCGCCGACATTCTCAAGGCCTGGGGCGACGCGCTGGAGCGTAGCGCGGCGCACTGGCCTTCGCTGTGCGCCGCGTTGCTGGTGGCCGTGGCGCTGATGGCGGCGGCGTCGGGATGGGCCGGGCCGGCCTTCCGGCGCTTCGCGCAACGCCGCTGGGCCGGGCAGGCGCTGCGCCATTCGATGCCCGGGATCGTCGGCGTCGGCGTGCAGACGCTGGCCGCGTGGCTGGCGATGTCCTTGCTGTTCCAGGTGTTCGCCTGGGCGGCGCGGCCGGACCCGGTCGTCCTGGCGAGCGCGCGTGCCGTGCTGATCGTGGTGGTCCTGGCCATCCTGGTGACGGCGCTGGGTCGCGGCCTGCTGCGGTTGTGGAGTGCGCGCCATCCGACGCTGTTCGATCCCGAGCCGCTGCGCCCCGTGCCCTACTTGTGCGCGGGCGCGCTGGCGTTCGTCGCGCTGGTGGACCACCACGCGCTGCTGGCCGGCCGCACGGCCGAGCCGACGCCGCTTTCCGCATTGGCCGCCAGCGTCTGCCTGCTCGCCGTCATGGGAGTGGCGCTGCTGCGCGTGGCGGCCGCGCTGCGCGATTCCGCGCCGCAGGACGTGCAGGAGCAGCGCCGGCTGCACCTGGCACGCGGCCTGCTGACCCTGGGCTGGATGCTCGCGGCCGCGACCGTGGCCTGCGTGCTGGCCGGTCACCTGGCGCTGGCCGCGTTCCTGATGAAGCAGGCGGCGTGGAGCGCGCTGGTGCTGGCGCTGCTGTACCTGTGCGGCAGGGTCATCCGCGATGCGACGGACCTGGTGGTCGAACAGCGCCAGCGGTTGCTGCTCGGGTCGCGGCGCCTGGGCATCAGCACGCGGCGGCTCCAGCAGGCGGTGATCGTGGCCGGCGGCGCGGGCGTGCTGGCGCTGGCCTGCCTGGCGGTGATGCTGATCACCGCGCCCTACGGCCTGGGTCCCGCGGACGTGCTGGGGCGGGTGTTCGACAGCGGCGGCAGGTTGCGCGTAGGCGACCTGAGCTTCAGTCCCTGGCAGATCGTCCGCGCGATCCTGGTGCTGGGCGTGGTGGTCCTGCTGGGGCGGCTGCTGGCCCGCTGGCTGGCCTGCCGGCTGCTGCCGACCACGCGCCTGGACAGCAGCGTGCAGGCGTCGCTGACAACGCTGGTGAGCTACGCCGGCGTGGTGCTCGGCATCGGCCTGGGGCTGGCCGCGCTGGGGGTGGAGCCCAACCGCATCACCTGGGTGGTCAGCGCGCTGACGGTAGGCATCGGCTTCGGCCTGCAGGCCATCGTGCAGAACTTCATTTCCGGGCTGATCCTGCTGGTGGAGCGGCCGGTGAAGGTGGGCGACTGGGTGGTGGTGGGCGACGCCGAGGGCGACGTGCGCCGCATCAACGTGCGCGCCACCGAGATCGCGCTGCCGGACCGCACCACCGTGCTGGTGCCCAACTCGGAACTGATCACCAAGGTGGTGCGCAACCGCACCTTCGCCGCCGGCGACGGACTGGTGAAGATCGTGGTGCCGGTGTCCGCCACCGCCGATGTGGAGCGGGTGACCGGCATCGCCCGCACGGTCGCGCAGGGCCACCGCGAACTGAAGTCCGCGCCCGCGCCGCTGGTGCAGGTGGAGGACGTCAAGGACAACAAGATATGGCTGGGCGTTTCCGGCTACGTGGACGGCCCGCGCCAGGTCAACCGCATCCGCGCCGAACTGCTGTACGCCCTGCTGCGACGCTTGCAGGCGGAGGGCATTCCGCTGACCTAGCGCGGGCGTCAGTTGCGCATCTGCAACGAGACGCGGCCCTCGGCGTCGCCTTCGATGAACGCGGTCACCCGCGTGTCCATGCTGCGGAAGGCCAGGTCCACGCGCTGGCCGCCCACTGTCAGGTCGTGGATAGTGACGTCCTGGATGCCGAACGGGAGTTCGGCGCGCTGGACGTGGATGGTGCGGTGGGTGTCGTCCACGTCGATGCCCAGGCAGGCTTGCAGCAGCATGAAGGCCGAGCCTGCCGCCCACGCCTGCGGCAGGCAGGCCACCGGATAGGCCACCGGCGGCGCGCCCTGCGCGCGCGCGAAGCCGCAGAACAACTCCGGCATGCGCATGTCGAAATGCACCGCCGCCTCGAACGCGCCGCGCAGCAGCCGCGTCGCCGCCCCGCGCACGCCGTAGCGCGCCAGGCCGCTGGCGCACATCGCCGAATCGTGCGGCCAGACCGACCCGTTGTGGTAGGCGATGGGATTGAAGCGCGCTTCGCCGCGCGCGACCGTGCGGATGCCCCAGCCGGTGAAGAACGCCGGCGACATGAGCTGCTCTGCTACCGCCAGGCCGCGCTCGGGCGCGGGCAGGCCCACGTGCAGCAGGTGCCCGGCGTTGCTGGCGCGCACCGCGCACAGCGCACCTTCGCCGTCCAGCGCCATGCCGTAGTAGGCTTGCTCGGGCATCCAGAACAGGCGCTCGACGGCGGCCCGCAACTCGCCGGCGCGGCGTTGCCAGTGCGAGGCCGCATGCGAGTCCCAGCGCTCCCCCAGTTCGGCCATGGTCATCAGCGCGGCGTAGGCGTAGCCCTGCACCTCGACCAGGGCGATCGGCCCTTCGGCCAGTCGCCCGTCGGCGTGGAAGACCGAATCGCCGCTGTCCTTCCATCCCTGGTTCGCCAGCCCGCGGTCGCTCGCGCGCGCATACACCAGCAGGCCGCGCGGGTCGCCGTCGCAGACGCGCTCGATCCACTCCATGGCCGCCAGCAGCGCCGGCCACAGTGCCTGCACGGTCTCCAGGTCGCCGGTGCGCCGCAGGTAGGCGCCGGCCAGCGCGATGAACAGCGGCGTCGTGTCCACGCCGCCGTAGTACAGGCCGAACGGCAGTTCCTTCAGCGTCGACATCTCGCCCTTGCGCGTCTCGTGCATGATCTTGCCGGGCGAAGCGTCCAGGAACGGCGATTCCTCCTTGGCCTGGTGCTCGGCCAGGAAGCCCAGCACGCCCTTCGCCAGCGCCGGGTCCAGCCACAGCGTCTGCATCGCCGTGATCACCGCGTCGCGCCCGAACGGCGTGGAGAACCAGGGAATGCCGGCATAGGGATAAGGGCCGGTCTCCAGGTCGCTGGTCAGCAGCGCCAGATCCGAGCGCGAGCGTCGCATCCACTGGTCGAACAGCGGGCCGCTGCTGCTCACGCGCGCGCCGCGCCGCTGGCGCCGGCGCATGTTGCGGCGGGCGGTCGAGGCTTCCTCGCGGTAGCGCTCGCGCGAAGGTGCGGCCTCGTGGGCCACGCCGATCTCGGTGTACAGCTCCTCCACGCCGCCCGGCGGCAGCATCAGCACGATCTCCAGTTCGCCCGGCGCGAGCGCGGCCGGCGGATGCGAGAACAGGATCGACGACACCCGCGCCACGCCGTCCAGACCTTCGTAACGGAATGCGTAGCCCCACTCGTCGCTCTCCGGCCCCAGCAGCCGGCCGCGCGCCGGCCGCCGGCTGCCCCGCACTTCGAACATGTCCACGAAGTCGGCGGCCAGCCGGAAGCGCAGCGGCAGCCGCGTGGCCCGGTCCCCGTAGTTGGTGCAGGCGATGCGCTCGAACATGCGCTCGCGGCGCAGGAAGCGGCTGCGGGCGATGTGGATAAGCCCTTCCGGCGCGCCCATCTCGTCGATGGCCGACAACGTGCGGTTGGTCAGGTGGGCGACGAACTGCACGTTGTCCTGGGTGACGGCCGAACTCAGCAGCGCCGGCTCCAGGTCGCCCAGCAGCATCTCGTAGCGCGACACGATGCGCGTGTCGTGGATGAAGAAGCCCTCGCTTGGCGCCACGATGTTGCCGAGGCTGTTGGCGACCAGGATGCTGTCGCCGTCCTTCAGCACGTGGCGCGTCAGCGGCGCGGTGTCGTTGTTCTCCATCCGCTCACGCCTTCATGCGACGGGGAGCGCCCTCCACCATCTCGGCGTAGAGGGCTTCGTAGTCGGCGGCCATGCGTTCGGCGTCGAAGCGCGCCTCGAAGCGCCGGCGGACCGCGGCGCGGTCGAGCCGGCGCGCGCGCGCGACCGCGTCCACCGCTTCGCCGACGTTTTCCACCACGAAGCCGGTGACGCCCTCGTCCACCACCTCCGGCACCGAGCCCTCGCGCCAGGCGATCACCGGCGTGCCGCAGGCCATCGCTTCGATCATCACCAGCCCGAAGGGCTCGGGCCAGTCGATCGGGAACAACAGCGCGGCCGCGTTGCCGAGGAAACCGGGCTTGCCCGCATCGTCGATCTCGCCGACGAACTCCACGTCGCCGCCCGCGGCCAACGGCTCGATGCATTCGTGGAAATAGCGCTTGTCGGCTTCGCCCACCTTGGCCGCGATCTTCAGCGGCAGGCCCGCGCGCCGTGCGATCTCGATGGCGCGGTCCGGGCGTTTCTCTGGCGAGATGCGGCCCAGGAAGGCCAGGTAGTCGCCGCCGGCGCGCACCGGCGGTGGCCGCAGCAGCGACGCCGGCATGCCGTGCGGGATGGTGCGCCACCAGTTGGCCCACGGCATGGGCCGGCGCTGGTGGTCGGAGATGGAGACCAGCGGGAACATCGACCAGCGGCGGTACGCCTGCGCCAGGTCCTGCTTGTCCTGCCGGCCGTGCAGAGTGAAGACGCACTTGCCGGCCACGTCGCGGAAGATCGGCAGGGGCAGCAGGTCGATGTGGAAATGCAATACGTCGAATTCGTCCGCGCGCTCGCGGATGCGGTCCAGCATCGACAGGTGCGCCGCCAGCATGGATTTCAGCGGCGCCGGGTCCAGGCGGACGGCCACGTCGCGGAAGCTGGTCAGGTTGGCCGAGGTGACCGAATCGCCGCTGGCGAACAGGGTCACGTGGTGCCCGCGCCGCACCAGCGATTCGGTCAGCCAGGACACCACCCGCTCGGTGCCGCCGTACAGCTTCGGCGGCACGGATTCGGCCAGCGGCGCGATCTGCGCGATCCTCATGGCGCGCCTCCCTCGACCAACGGGATCGCCGGGCGCGGCGGCCGCTCCGTGCCGTCGCCGTCGCCGCCTTCGTCCTGCAGGCGCGCCAGGAAGCCGCGCGACCACGCATCGATGCCGTTGCGGCGTATCGTCGCCATCATCGCGTGCCAGCGCTCGCGTCGTTCCGCGCGCGGCATCGCCAGCGCCGTGCCGATGGCGTCGGCGGCCTGATCGACGTCGTGCGGATTGACCAGCAAGGCCTCGCGCAGTTCGTGCGCTGCGCCGGCGAAGCGCGATAGCACCAGCACGCCGGGATCGGCGGGCTCCTGCGCCGCCACGTATTCCTTCGCCACCAGGTTCATGCCGTCGCGCAGTGGCGTCACCAGGGCCAGGTCCGCGGTGCGGTAGAAGCCGGCCAGCACGGTGTGCGGATAGCAATGGTTGACGTAGCGCAGCGGCGTCCAGTCCGGGCGCGCGTGCAGGCCGTTGATGTGGCCGGCCAGGCGTTCTAGTTCCTGCCGCAGCGTCTGGTATTCCGGCACTTCGCCGCGCGAGGGCGGGGCGATCTGCAGGTAGGTCACCGGGTCGTGCCCGCCGTCGTCCCGCTCCAGATGGCGGGCGAACGCACGGAAGCGCTCCGGCAGGCCCTTGGAATAGTCGAGCCGGTCCACGCCGATGGCCAGGCGCCGCCCCGACAGGCTGTGGTGCAGGGCCAGCGCCGCTTCGCGCGCGGGCGCCGCGGTTGCGTCGCGCGCCACCGCGTCGGCGTCGATGCCGATGGGGAAGGCCGCGATGGCGCAGCGGCCGGCGGGAACCTGGAACTGGGCGAAGTGGCGCCGCAGGTTGTCGGCGTCGGCCGGCGTCTGCACGCCGACCAGATCGTAGTCGGCCAGCCGGGACAGCAGGTCACGATGCTCCGGCAGCATGCACAGCGCGTCCCACGACGGCATCGGGATATGCAGGAAGAAGCCGATGCGCTGGCGCACGCCGCGCTCGCGCAGCGCACGCGCCAGCGGGATCAGGTGGTAGTCGTGTACCCACAGCACGTCGTCGCCACGCAGTTCCCGCGCCAGCGCGTCGGCGAAGCGCGCGTTCACCGCAAGATAGCCTTCGTAGGCTTCGCGGTCGAAGTGGACCAGGTCGCTGCGGTAGTGCAGCAGCGGCCACAGCGCGCGGTTGGCGAACCGGTGGTAGTAGGCGTCGAACTCGGCCTCCGGCAGGTCCAGCGTGCAGAAGCGGATGCCGTCGCCGATCTGCGTCTGCGGCGGTCCGTCGCCGAAGCCGCCGCTCCAGCCGAACCAGACGCCGCGCCGCTGCCGCAGCAGCCCCTGCAGGGCCACCGCCAGGCCGCCGGCGCGCACGTCGCCGGGCGTGGCGACACGGTTCGACACCACCAACAACCTACCCATGCCTTGCCTCCTCGTAACCGATGTGCGCGCCGGCCAGCCAATCCAGCACCGCCGCCGGACCGCGCAGCGCGTAGCGCGCCGCACTGGCCCGCGCCGTCGCGCCGACGCGCACGCTGATGCCTCCCATGTCGTTGACGGCGACGAAGCCCGGTTCGTCGGCGGGATCGTCGCCGGCGAACACCGGCACGCGCCCGCGGAACGGCGGCAACCGCATGAAGCGCCGGATCGCGGCGCCCTTGTCCATGCCGTCCGGGCGGATCTCGATGCCGTGCGGGCCGGGATGGAGCCGGTGCGTGGGCACCCTGCCGGCGATCTCGTGCGCGAGCGCGGTGAACGCCGGGGCTGCCGCGGGCGCCGCACGCCAGTGCAGATACAGGCAGGCGCCGTGCGCTTCGACCGTCGCGCCGGGATGGACACTCTCTATCGTCCGTGCGCGAGCGATCCATTCCTGCGGCACCGTCGGCACCGGCGCGACCTTTCCGTCGCCGGGCCGCCATTCCAGCCCGTGCAGACCGGCCACGTGGCGCGGGCGCGCGGGATGGAACAGCGCATCCAGCGACACGATGCTGCGCCCACTGACCAATGCAATCGCGCCTTGCAGCGCATCGTCCAGGGTCGCCAGCAGCGGTGCGACGCGCGCGTCGAGCACTACGTCCTGCGGGCGCGCGACGTGATGCGTCAGCGTGCCATCTACATCGAGGAACAAGGCCCAGCGCGATTCGGGAAGAGGGGGAGTTCGGTCGCCGTCATCACCATCCATGCGGCCACGATACGGGCCGCGATGTGATGCGGGCGTGCAAGCACTGTCCGCCGGCTGAAGAAGCGCTACGCGCCGCGGGGTTCACCACAACGTCACGGCCCGGATGCGAAACACTCCGTGCATTCACGACGGGACGCGCCATGGCCACGGAAAATGTCCACGAAGCGCCGCGAGGCAAGCTGTCGCGACGCGCCGCCATCGTGCGGTTCCTGTTCCGCTACCGGAATTCCGGCGTGTCCCAGGGACTCCGCTTCGACGCGCAACACGCCGAGTCCGATGCCGGCGAGGGAAGCCCGGAGCAGTTCGCCCATGAGATGGAGGCCATGGGCCCCACCTTCGTGAAGCTGGGGCAGATGCTGTCGACGCGGCCGGACCTGGTGCCGCCGCCCTACGCGGCCGCGCTGGAGCGCATGCAGGAGAAGGTGGCGCCGGTACCGTTCGAGGCGATCCGCGAACAGGTCGAGGAAGAACTGGGCGTGCGGGTCAGCAAGGCCTTCGACGCGTTCGACGAGAAGCCGCTCGGTTGCGCGTCGCTGGCGCAGGTGCACCGCGCGGTGATGCGCGACGGCCGCGAGGTCGCGGTGAAGGTGCAGCGCCCCGGTGTGGCCGCCGAAGTCCTGAGCGACCTGGACGTGCTCAAGGGCTTCGCCGACGCCGCCGACCGCATGACCGAACTCGGCCGCCACGTCCGCTTCGGCGACTGGCTGGGCGAGTTCACCCGCACGCTGATGGCCGAGCTGGACTACGTGGCCGAGGCCGAGAACCTGGAGCGCTTCCGCGATCACCTGGCGCCGTTCCGCCGGCTGTGGGTGCCGCGACCGGTCTGGGACTACTGCGGCCGGCGCGTGCTGACGATGGATCTGGTGCACGGCACGCGCGTGGACCAGGTGCACGGTGTGCGGCGTACCGAGGAGCCGATGGCGCCACTGGCGGAAGAACTGCTGCGCGGCTACCTGGACCAGGTGTTCGTGCACGGCGAGATCCACGCCGACCCGCACCCCGGCAACCTGCGGGTGACGCCGGACGGGCGCCTGGCGATCTTCGACCTGGGCATGGTCGCCAACGTGCCGCCCAAGCAGCGCGACCGCCTGCTCAAGCTGCTGTTCGCCGCGGTGGACGGGCGCGGCGAGCAGGTGGCCGAGGAGAGCATCGTGCTCGGCATCCGCCTGGACGACTACGACGAGCCGCGCTACATGCGCGAGGTCGGCCAGTTGATAGCGCGCTACACCGCGCACCGCGGCTCGATGTCCGAAGGGCGGGTGGTGCTGGACCTGGTGCGCATCGGTACCCAGTGCGGCCTGCGCACGCCGCCTGAACTGAGCCTGCTCGGCAAGACCCTGCTGAACCTGGACGCGGTGTGCCGGCTGCTGACGCCGGCGCTGGACACCAAGAGCGTGGTCGAGGACCAGCTCCAGCACGTGATGCGCGCGCGCCTGCGCCGTTCGCTGTCCTCGCCCAACGTGGCCAGCGAGTTGATGGAAGTCCAGTCGCTGCTGCGCGACGGCCCGCGCAAGATGTCCGACATCCTTTCGCTGATGGCCGAGAACCGCTTGCAGGTCAGGCTGGGGGGACTGGAGGACTCGCGCCTGATGGAGAACCTGCAGAAGATCGCCAACCGGATCGCGATCGGCGTGATCACCGCCGCGCTGATCCTGGCCTCGGCGCAGCTCATGCGCATCAGCACGCCGCACATGCTGTGGGGCTATCCGACGGTCGCGCTGCTGTTGTTCCTGCTGGCGGCGGCGCTGGGCTGTGGCATCGTGGTCAGCGCCCTGCTCAGCGACCACCGCGCGCGGCGGCGCGAGGAGCGCGGGCCGCGCTGAAACCGGCCTGCGCCCGCCACACGTAGCCCGTGCGCTTCAGTCCGGCGCCCTGGCGGGGACGAACGGGGAAACCGGATCGCTGGCGGGGAAGGTCTCTTCCAGCGCCTCGTCCTGGTTCTCGCTCTCGTGATCCTTGCGCTCCTGGCGGTGGCCGGGCGATTCGGGGCAGTTGCGATCCTCTCCCGGGCCTGGGGGATCCTTGCGGTCGCGCTGCATGGCGGCTCTCCTGCTGGATGGCGTGGCGGCCAGTCTTCCACGGCGCAGGTGGCAAGCAGGTGAAGCCGGCGGCCGCACATCGGCGGAAGTGCCGCGCAGGGAACCGCAGGCGCGGCATGCGGATGCCTGCCGCCAAAGTTGCGCTGGCGTGCGTCGCTATGCGGTCGCGGCAAGCGCGACGGGCAGCGGGAGCGGAGAACATGCGCAATAAAGTTCTTCCCATGACAACGGGATGCCGGCTCAGGAAGGAAGCGGATGATTCTCCGCCACGGCGCGCAGCCGTGGCGCATGCCGCCTGCGGATGGCGGCCAGGGCGGCGAGTTGCGGTGCGCGTTGCTTGGTCCAGCGCGCGCCCCAGCCCATGCCCGCCGCCGGCGAGCGCACGGCCACCATCGGCGTATCCGACAGCGGGTCGCTCAGGTGGATCTGCACGATCCAGCCGCGGCGCTGCTGGCGTACTTCCAACACCTCCACGTTCTCGAAGAACAGGCGCCGGCGCCCGGGATCCTCGATCCAGTAAAAGCACTCGGGCAGCTTGGAAGGAACGGCCTTGGTCATCTCGTGGCTCCTGCGAAGGCGGATGCGGCGGACGTCATTGCCGGTCGACCATGCCGGGCGTGCCGGCCTGCGCCGCGCAGTGCGCGCAGCAGTAGATCAGGCCGTCGCTCTCGCTGCCGTGGCCGATTACCCGGCAGCCGCAGTGCGCGCAGGCGGGCGCGAAGGCGTGGATGGCGCATTCGAAGGAATCGAAGGTGCCGCGGCGCCCTTCCTGTTCCAGGGTGAACGCCTTGTCGTACTCGTTTCCGCAGACATCGCAGCGGGGCATGGGGTGTTCTCCTCTCGTGGTCATGGGGTCAGGACGACCTTGCGGCCTTCGTCCTGCTTGTCGTTGAACAGGGCATGCCCATGCGCGGCGTCGGCCAGCGGCAGGCCGTCGCGGCGGCACACGCACATGCACGAAGCGAGGCACGAAGTCCGCTGCGTGCGTCCGTGCCGCGCCTAGGAGCCTTCCGGTCCGTCATCCGCGTCATCACCGTCGTCATTGGCCTGACCGGCGGCCTTGGCGCGGCTGCACAGGGCCAGGTCCATCATTTCGTCGGCCAGGTCGTATTCCGCCGCGACGTGCAGCAGGGCGCCGGTCAGCGCTTCGTGGATGTCGCCCGGTGTGCAGGCGTACAGGTCGTTCACCGCGGGCTCCAGCCGTGCCAGCACGCCCTGCGTGTCGGTGTCGGTGGAGTCGTGCAGGACCAGCGCCATGAAGGCGCTCAACCGCCGGTGGACGCGCACGGGGAGCCGGGCCTGGACGTCCATCACATCAACCGGCGGTCGAGCCTGAAGACTTCGGTGAAATCCGCCTTGCTCGCGGCATGGTCGGGATGCGCCGGATTGAGGATCAGGTTGTAGGAGGCGGGCGAGAGCGCGCAGGGGACGCGCAGTGCCAGGCTGCGGCGCGAAGCGAGCCAGGCGTCGCCGACGCGCTGCACGTCCTCGCGGTAGGGGCGTTCCTTCCAGTTCTCCGGCAGCGAATCCAGCACTTCGATCTGCCCGGGCCGCAGCCGCATGCGTGAACAGGCCAGCGTGTCGGGCAGCGAACTTTCCAGGTGGGCGAGGAATTCCAGCAGCGCGGTGGAGGCCTGGCAGGAGACGTAGATGGCGTGCAGGGTGCCGGAACTCCAGCGCCCGGGGGTCTGCTGGGTGGCGAAGGGCGCCTTCGTGCCGTCGTTGGCGATGACCTGGTAGACGGGAATCGCATCCATGATGTCGACTCGCGGGGAAACGCCGGAAGTCTAGGCCGCACGGTGAGAACAAAATGTCGATGCGTCGATCACGGTGCCTGCACGGACCGTGCGCCAGACTCGGTGCGATGGATGCATATTCGCTGATCGTGGCTCCGGACCACGTCGATTGCCTGCTCGGCCGCGTGGATGCACCCGGGCAGGATGGTGGTGTGCTCGAATGGAACGGCCGCCAGCTCCGGCTGGTGCACGAGCAATGCGGCCGCAATGGCGGCACGGCCTGGTTCATCTACGGCGATGTGGGCCTGTCCAAGCCCGAGGTCATCAGTCGCGCCGTGCAATGGTCGGAGAATTCCCAGCATCCGCGCCGTCCAGTGCTGCGCGCGTGAGCCGCGGGTTCACGCGGCCGTGATGGGAGTGCGCCAAGGCATGGGCGCGTGCAAGCGCGCACTTCCTGAAACGCAACGGCCTCTCGCTGGTACTGTTCCTCGCCTTCCTGGCCGCGCAGGTGATGGCGGGTCACTCGGTCTACAACGAACGAACGGTTGGAGCATGGGCTGCAACCGGTGACCCTGGCCCTGTATCTGGGCAGCGGCCATTTCCTGTCGGCCACGTTCGAGAACTGGGAAAGCGAATTCCTGCAGATGGGCATGTACGTGCTGCTGACGGTCTGGCTGCACCAGCGTGGCTCGGCCGAGTCGCGGCCGCTCGATCCCGCTGACGAGGAAGAGCGCATCGATCCAGGCCCCGCGCCGTGCGGGAGCACCGCGCGATGCGCCGCCGGTCATTCCTCCTGCGCCCACCGCGCCAGGTTCTGCTTCACCCGGTCGATGCCTTCCCACGGATCCTTGCGCCGCCGTTTCAATTTCGCCGGCACGTCCTTGAGAGTGAACGCACTGGCCTTCGTCACCCTGGGCAGGTCGCTCCAGGCCACGGGCATCGCCACCGGGGCGCCGGCCCGGGCGCGCAGCGAATAGGACGCCACCGCCGTGGCGCCGCGCCCGTTGCGCAGGTAGTCCACGAAGATGCGCTTGTTGCGCAGGCTCTTGGTGGCGGTGGCGAGGAAGCGGTGCGGTTCGGACTTCGCCAGTGCATCGGCGAAGCCGTGCGCGAAGCGCCGGGTCAGCTCCCAGTCGCAGCCCGGGTTGAGCGGCACCACCACGTGCAGGCCCTTGCCGCCGGATACGCGCAGGAAGGCTTGCAGTTCCAGCCGTTCCAGAAGCCTGCGGATGTCCATCGCGGCCTGCTTCACTTCCGCGAAGGGCACGTCGGGGCCGGGATCGAGGTCGAACACGATGCGGTCCGCCCGGTCGGGATCGCTGGCGCGCGAGCCCCAGGGATGGAATTCGAGCGTGTTGAACTGCACCAGTTCCATCAGGCCCGCCAGGTCTTCCACGACCAGGTAGTCCGCCTCGCTGCCGGACTCTTCCCTCAGCCTGACCGTGGACACCAGTTCCAGCCCCGCGACGGGATGTTTCTGGAAGAAGCATGACCGCTCGATCCCGGCCGGGCAGCGGATGACGGACAGGGGGCGACCCGCGATCTGCGGCAGCAGATGGTCGGCCACGGCCAGGTAGTAGTCCCACACGTCCTGCTTGGTGATCCTGTCTTCGGGAAACAGCATCTTGCCGGGGCTGGACAGCGTGGGCAGCGCGCGTTGGCGCGCGGTCTTGCGGGGAGTCTCCATGGCGGTGGTCCTGCTTGCGCGAGTGGCCGCATTGGCCGCGCGGACGGGCGCTGCGGCGCGGTCGCTGTCGGCCAGGTCGCCGATGTCCTTGTCGGGGCGGATGGCCTTGAGCGAAGGCTGGCGCAGCAATCCCTGGCGCCCGATGCCGCGGTAGAGGACTTCCACCACGAACCGCGGCTCGAACCAGGTGGCGGTGCGCAGGTCGGTGTCCGTCGTGCCCATGTGGGCAGTGGGTTGCTTGCGGCCGCCCTTGGCGAGCTTCGATGCGATCCGGCGCATCGATGCATGGTCGAAGCCGGTGCCCACGCGGCCGGCATAGCGCCAACCGTGTTCGCGGTCGGGCCGGGCCAGCAGCAGCGAACCGAAGCCGGTGCGGCTGCCCTTGGGTGCGGTGTAGCCCACCACCGCGAACTCGTCGGAGAGCAATTGCTTGGTCTTGCGCCAGTCGTCGCTGCGGCCGCCTCGGTAGGGCCGGTCGGCGCGCTTGGAGATGATGCCTTCGAAGTGGCGCTCGCCGGCCAGCCGGAACGCCGCGTCGCCTTCGCCCTCGATGTGCGAACTGAAGGCCAGGTGCGCGGGCGCGTCCGCCAGCAGTTCGCGCAGCAGCGCCTTGCGCTCGGCGAGCGGCGCGCCCGACACGTCCACGCCGTCGATGTACAGCAGGTCGAAGAGCACCAGCACCAGCTTGCCCTGCCGCTCGCCGGAGAGGATGGACTGGAGCAGATTGAAATCGTCCTTGCTGCCGGAGCCGGCGATCAGTTCGCCGTCCAGCGCGGCCGAGTCCAGGCCCAGCGCTTCCACGGCGTCGCGGATGTCCGGGATTTTGGCCGTCCATTCCAGCGCGTTGCGCGACCACAGCCGTGCCTTGCCTGCGTCGACGATGGGCTGGATCCGGTAGCCGTCCCACTTGAACTCGTGGATCCATTGGCAGCCTTGCGGCGGCGCATCGCCCAGCCGGGCGAGTTGCGGCTCGAACGGTCCGGCCGGCGGCGCGGCCTTTCTGGCACCGGTGAGCGCCAGCGCCTGTTTCGCCCAGTTCTTCCTGCGCCGCTTCCTGGCGGGCACGGTGGCGAGCCGCTTCCTGCCCGTCTTGCCGCTGCCTGCGCGCTTGCGGTCTTCCGCCGGCGCGGGCGCGACGCCGGCCAGCAGGTCGTCGGCTTCCAGCGTGCCGGCGTAGGCGTCCTGGTCCTTGAACAACAGCCATTGCGGTTGCCGGGCCGGCTTGCCCGAGCGCACCAGATGCCAGCCGCCCTTGAGCCGGGTGCCGAACAGTTCGAAGCGCAGGTGGCCTTTCGCCAGTTGCGCTTCGGGGTCGCCGTCGGTGGCCCACACGCCGCGGTCGAACAGGGCCACGTGTCCGCCGCCGTACTGGCCCTTCGGTATCTCGCCCTCGAAGCCGGCGTAGTCCAGCGGATGGTCTTCCACTTCGATGGCCATGCGCTTGACGCCGGGATCGTAGCTGGGCCCCTTGGGCACCGCCCAGCTCTTCAGCGCGTCGCCCACCTGCAGGCGGAAGTCGTAGTGCCTGCGGCTGGCGTGATGGAGCTGTACCACGAAGATCGCGCGCTGCCCCGGCTGCACCGCCTTGCCGGGCTCCGGCTCGCGGGTCTTGTCGAAGCTGCGCTTGCGGCGGTAGTCGGCCAGGCTCATGGCGCGGGTTCACCGGTCCCGGGGGCGGTGCGCGGCGGAATGCGCCGCGTGGACGGCATTGTGCGCCTTGGTGCGCGGAATCGTGCGGGCGGTCGGCGGCCGGGCTGCGCCGTGCTTGCCGCGGGAACCGCCTTCGCGCCTGTCGGCGGCCACGGCCCTCGCCTGCGGCATCAGGATGCCTTGCGCGCCGTGGATTTCTTCGCGGCCTTGGTCGCCTTCTTCGCCGGCCTGGCGGGGGCTTTCTTGGCCGAGGCCTTGGCAGGCGTGCGCTTCCTGGTCTGCAGGCTCTGTTGCAGCAGCGACATGAAATCGACCACGTTGGTGGTCGCGTCCTCGTGCGGCTCGGGCTCCTCGAAGCGGGTGGTGGCGCCAGCGGACTTGATCCGCTTCCGGATGATCTCGGACAGCCGCACGCGGAATTCGTCGTGGTAGTCCGCCGGGTTCCAGTCGGACGTCATCGATTCGATCAGCCGCTCGGCCATCTCCAGTTCCTTCGGCGCCAGCCGGTAGTCCGAGGGCTTGCCTTCCGGCAGCCTGTATTCGTCGAAGTCCACCAGTTCCTGCGGATAGCGCAGCAGGATCAGCACCAGCGCGTCGCCCTCCGGCATGACCGCGCACATGTACTCCCGCGTGCGGATGACCACCCGGGCGATGCCGGTCTTGCCGGTCTTGCGCAGGGTTTCGCGCAGCAGCACATAGCCTTTCTCGGCCTTCTTGCCCGGCACCAGGACGTAGGGCTTCTCGAAGAACCTCAAGTCGATGCTGGAAGCGTCCACGAAGGTCTCCACGTCCACCGACTCGTGCGTCTCCGGCGCGGCGGCGGCAATGTCCTCCTTCTCCACGACCACGTAGCTGCCCTTGTCGTACTCGAACGCCTTGACGATGTCCTTCCAGGGCACTTCCTCGCCGGTGTCCGCATTGACGCGCTCGAAGCGGATGGGCTTCCGGTCGCGGGAATCGAGCATGCGGAAGCTCAGGTCGGTGCGGCGCTCGCCGGGCATCAGCGAGACCGGGATGTTGAGCAGGCCGAACGACAGCGAACCGGTCCAGATCGGGCGGGCCATGACGGACTCCAGCGCGGGCGGTTCCTCTTTCTACGACGCGGGGTGTGAAAGCGTCGTTGCGCCGGAAAGTGGTTGCAAGCCCCGGCCGGAAACCACGCGCGCATGCCGGTGCAGGCGTGAAGTGGCACAAGCGCGGGCGGTGAGGTCGCAACGAAATTCATGGAGGGCCACGGTCTAGATGCTGGTGTGGATGCGCGTGCCGGGCGACGTGATCTTCAGCGTCGGCGCGGTCGCGCTGGCGTGGTTCACCCTGCGGCTGTGGGCGGCACCGGCGACAGCGCTGCCGGAAGGCATGCCGGATGACGATACGGCGCTTAAGGCCGCGGGCGGATGCGGGTAGAGAGCGGTGGGCGAGGGAACTGGTGTCCCTCGCTCGCTGTGGGCGTGGTGCTGGGCAATGCATCGGCGCCCGCCGTTCCGCGCGTGCACTAACTGGTTGGATGCGTGCTTGGCCTCAGGCTCCCGCAGCAACGACATCGAAGGCGGCCGCACTCGGGCCGCCCCTTCCATGCATCGAGAACGCTTTCTCGTCTGCCGGATGCCGGTGCACGGCAGGCTTCTTCTCCCGGAGTGGGAGAGAAGCCTCATCCGCGAGCAATGGCTAGGCCACTGGCCGGTCGCAACGCACAAGGGCCGTCGCCGGCCCGTGCGCCCTCAGTTCTTGCCCGCCTCGCGCTCCACCGCCGAGGCTTCGCGCAGCTCCTTCTCGCTGGCGCGCAGCGCTTTCACGTCGAGCGGGCGGATGGTCTGGATGCGGCACGGGATCTTGATGCCGGACGTGCCGCTGCCGCGCGGGATGACGTCGTCGAAGCGGGCCGAGACGCGGTTCATCTGGTTGGTGATGCTGATGGCCACCGCGTAGTTGAGGTCGGTGCAGGGACCGGACAGTTCCAGCAGGAACGCTTCGCTGGGCTTGGTCCAGACGACCAAGGCGCTGTCGCCGAGCGGGCTCCAGCCGTTGAGGCTGCCGAAGTAGCGGAAATCGGAAACGGGCTGGCCGGCGTGGTCGCGGTAGAGGGCGAGCTTGTCGGCGTCGGAGGGCCGGCCGCCGGTGGCGCAGGCCGACAGGCCGGCCGTGGACAGAAGCAGTGCGAGGGACAACCAGGGTTTCATGGCGGGCTCCATGTCAGGGTGTCGGGATTCTCTCCGCCGCCATGATGCGCCCGACCGGCGCGGCCGGCGCTGGCCGGGCGCCCGCACGTTCAGCATGCGTGCGGCTTGCCATCCTCCCGGGCGATCCGTATCATTGCCTGCCTTCGCACCGGCTCAGCCGTCACGCGACAGAATCTTGGCCGGGTAGCTCAGTTGGTAGAGCAAGGGATTGAAAATCCCTGTGTCGGGGGTTCGATTCCCTCCCCGGCCACCATGTATTCCAGGGGCCTGCAGCAATGCAGGCCCTTTTCTTTTGGCCGATGTCCAGGATGGTGCGTGAGCGTAGTCCGCTGCGGCCCTTCTTGCATGCGGATTGCCCGTCGCGGAAGCGTTTCCGCGGCAAGCGGGAGGCTATTCCTGCGGCACGTAGCCTGCGGGCTTCTCCGCGCCGCCGCCGAACAGGAACTTCTCCAGTTCCGCTTCCAGGAACGCGCGGTGCTTGGGGTCGCGCGGCGACAGGCGGTTCTCGTTGATCAGCATGGTCTGGTGCGCCAGCCAGGCGGCCCACGCGGGCTTGCCGATGTGGGCGAAGACGCGCTTGCCCAGTTCGCCGGGATAGGGGACGAAGTCCAGGCCTTCCGTTTCGCGTTGTTCGTACTGGCAGAAGACGGTGCGGGGCATGGCGGGCATCTCGTGGGTGGTCGCGGGGTCCGCGACTAGGCGGGGACGGCGGCGGAAAGCAGCTTGCGGATGGGTGCGGGCAGGCCCAGCGACGGCAGTTCCGCGCGCGCCACCCAGCGCAGGTCGCCATTGTCGCGCAAGCCGCCGCGCAGGGCGACCTTGCGCAGGCGCAGCGGTTGCAGGTGCAGGCGGTAGTGGCTGAAGGTGTGCACGATCAACGGCAGTTCTTCGGCCGCGTCGTAGTCGCCTTCGACTTCGCACGCGAACCATTCGCGCATCGCGCCGTCGGTGTCGGCCTGCGGCAGCGTCCACAGCGAGGCCCAGATGCCGGTCGGCGGGCGGCGTTGCAGCAGCAGGTCGCCGCCGCGGTTCTCCAGCCACAGCGCCACCGCTTCGCGCTCGGGCAGGGTCTTGCTCGGCTTGGCGGTGGGCAGCGCGTCGGTCAGGCCTTCGCGCCGCGCCACGCAGTCGTCCTGCAACGGGCACAGGGCGCAGGCCGGCCGGGCGCGGGTGCACAGGGTGGCGCCGAAATCCATCTGCGCCTGGGTGTAGTCGGCCAAGCGGCCGCCGGGGACGTGGCGGACGTGTTCGCCGGCCAGTTCCCACAGCCGTTTTTCCACCGCCGGCAGGCCGGGCCAGCCGGCGATGCCGTGGACGCGCGCCAGCACGCGCTTGACGTTGCCGTCGAGGATGGGAAAGCGGTCGTTCCATGCCTGTGCCAGGATCGCGCCGGCGGTGCTGCGGCCGATGCCGGGCAGGGCGTGCAGCGCGTCGAAGTCACGCGGCAGGTCGCCGCCGTGTTGCGCGACGCAGGCTTTCGCCGCGGCGTGCAGGTTGCGCGCGCGGGCGTAGTAGCCCAGGCCGGCCCAGTGCGCCATCACCTCGTCAGTGGACGCGGCGGCCAGATCGGGCAGGGTGGCGAAGCGTTCCACGAAGCGCAGGAAGTACGGAACGACCGTGGCCACCTGCGTCTGCTGCAACATGATCTCCGACAGCCACACGCGGTACGGCGTGCGCGGATGCTGCCAGGGCAGATCGTGGCGGCCGTGGCGGTCGAACCAGGCCAGCAGGCGGTGGGCGAAGGAAGAGTTCGACATCGGGGTGCCCATGTGGGAGCGACGTCAGTCGCGACCTGGGGGACGGAATGTCGCGACTGACGTCGCTCCCACGGTCTGCATCGCGCGATCAGGCACTGCCCAGCGCTTCCGGCAGCAGGGCGTCGGCGAAGGCTTCCGCGTCGAACACGCGCAGGTCTTCCGGGCGCTCGCCGATGCCGGCATAGCGGATCGGGATGCCGAACTCGCGGGCCAGCGCGAACACCACGCCGCCCTTGGCGGTGCCGTCCAGCTTGGTCACCACCAGCCCGGTGACGCCGACCGCAGCATGGAACTGGCGCAGTTGCGACAGCGCGTTCTGCCCAGTGGTGCCGTCGATGACCATCAGCACCTCGTGCGGCGCGGTCTCGTCGATCTTGCCCAGCACGCGGCGGATCTTGCCCAGTTCGTTCATCAGCCCGGTCTGGGTGTGCAGGCGGCCGGCGGTGTCGGCGATCAGCACGTCGAAGCCGCGCGACTTGGCCGACTGCAGCGCGTCGAACGCGACCGAGGCGGCGTCGGCGTCCTGGCCCTGCGCGACCACGGGCACGCCGTTGCGCTCGCCCCAGGCCTGCAACTGCGCCACCGCGGCGGCGCGGAAGGTGTCGCCGGCGGCCAGCATCAGGCTGTGGCCGTCCTGCTTGAAGCGGCGCGCCAGCTTGCCGATGGTGGTGGTCTTGCCCACGCCGTTGACGCCCACGGTCAACACCACGAAGGGCTTGTGGCCGGCATCGATGGCGAGCGGCCGGGCGACCGGCGCGATCAGTGCGATCAGGTCGGCGCGCAGCGCCTTCAGCAGCGCCTGCGCATCGGCGAACTCGCGCTGCTTCATGCGCTTGCGCAGGTCTTCGACGATGGCGGTGGTGGCCGGCACGCCGACGTCGGCGGTCAGCAGCGCGGTCTCTATTTCGTCCAGCAGGTCGTCGTCCAAGCGCGGATTGCGCGTGAACAGCCCGGCCAGTCCCAGCGCGGCGCTGGTGCGGCGCAGGCGGTCGCGCCAGCCTGACTTGCCGGCCGCGGCGGCGGGTGCGAGGGCGGCGTCCGCTTCCGGCTGGTCCTGTTCCGGAGCCGGTGCAGCGGCAGCGGGGGCATCGGCACGGGCGGCGGCCTGGCCGGCTGCTGCGCTTGCCGTGCCGTCCACGCCGGCCGTCAGTGCGGGAGGAGAAGGAGGAACGGCGGCATGTCCCTGCGCATCCGCGGGCGCGGGCGTCGCTTCGCCCGGCGCGCGGGGCAGGGCGGCGGCGAGTTCCTCGGTGCTGGGGCGGGTCTGGGCGGCGTCCTGGCCGTCCTGGGGCTTCTTGCGGCGGAAAAAACCGATCATCGCGCGGGGGACCGTGAAGAGGGCGACATGCTACCACCCGGCCGTTCGCGGCCCGTGGCGGCGGGACTCAAGATGGGGGCGGCGGCGGCCGATATCGATGGCGGGAATCCTCGGGAGCCGCCCTTGCCTGGTATCGCCGACATCGCCGTTTCGGGGCTGCGCGCCGCTTCGCTGGGGCTGCGGACGAGCGCGCACAACCTCGCCAACCTGTCCACGCCGGACGCCGCGCGGCAGGGGGTGGCGCTGTCCGCCGCGGCCGGCGGCGGCGTTGCAGCGACGGTGGTCGAAGCGCCCGCGGACCCGGCGGCCCCGCTGGAGGACGTGGCCGCGATGCTGGCCTACCGCACGCTGGCCGGCGCGAACCTGGCCGTGCTGCGGATCGCCGACCAGACGCTGGGGAGCCTGCTGGACGTCAGGGCATAGGGGCGGGCCCGCATTCTTCCCGCCGCGATCGGGAGGAAGTGCCCGTCCGGGAAAGCCGGCTTCTCGCCTTGCGCGGGGGAATGCGCAAGGAAGTCCAACCCGGCACCCGATACGGATGTGGATGAGGGCGCTGCCGGCACGGAAGGCTCAGCACGCGCGGAGAAGAATGGCGAAACGCGGACAGCCCCAAATTTCTCCGGGGGCCGCGTCTCCGTTCACGCATCACCGTTACCTGCTTTCGCAAGGACCCGCGCAGGTCGAAGCCGGAAACGGCGACGGCGCCTCAGGCGCCGCCGCGGTAATGACCCAGCCGCCTTCGCGCTGCACCGCGCGCAGCCGCGATCCCTCTCCCCGCGGGCGGGGAGAGGAGAGCGACTCAGGCCGACAGTTCCAGCAGCAGGGCGTTGAGGCGCTTCACGTAGCCGGCCGGGTCCTTGAGGCTTTCGCCGGCGGCCAGCGCGGCCTGGTCGAACAGCACGCGGGTCAGACCGGCGAAGCGGGCGGCATCCTGTTCCGCGTCCAGCCTTTCGATCAGCGGATGCGCGGGGTTGAACTCGAACACCGGCTTGCTCTCCGGCGCCTTTTGCCCGCTGGCCTCCAGCAACTGGCGCATCTGCACGCCCAGGTCGCCCTGGCCCATCGCCAGGATGGCCGGCGAATCGGTCAGGCGATGGGAGACGCGCACGTCGGCCACGTCCAGGCCCAGCACCGCCTTGATGCGGCCGGCGAGCGCCTCCTTGGCCTTGGCGGTCTCTTCCTGCGCCTGCTTCTCCTCCTCGCTGTCCAGCGCGCCCAGGTCCAGGTCGCCGCGCGCCACGTCGACGAAGGACTTGCCGTCGAACTCGGTCAGGTAGCCCATCAGCCATTCGTCGATGCGGTCGGTCAGCAGCAGCACCTCGATGCCCTTCTTGCGGAATACCTCCAGGTGCGGGCTGTCCTTGATTTGCGCATGGGACTCGCCGGTCAGGTAGTACAGCTTGTCCTGGCCTTCCTTCATGCGGCCCACATAGTCGGCCAGCGACACGTCCTGCTCGCCGCTGCCGCGGGTGGAGGCGAAGCGCAGCAGGCCGGCGACCTTCTCGCGGTTGCCGTAGTCCTCGGCCGGGCCTTCCTTCAGCACCTGGCCGAAGTTCTTCCAGAACGCCCTGTAGTCCTCCGGCTTGTCCTTGGCCAGCTTCTCCAGCATGTCCAGCGCGCGCTTGGTCAGCGCCGAGCGCATGGAGTCGACCACCGGGCCGGACTGGAGGATTTCGCGCGAGACGTTGAGCGACAGGTCGGACGAATCCACCACGCCCTTGATGAAGCGCAGGTACAGCGGCAGGAACTGCTCGGCCTGGTCCATGATGAAGACGCGCTGCACGTACAGCTTCAGGCCCTTGGCGCCGTCGCGGTGGTACAGGTCGAACGGCGCGCGGCCGGGCACGTACAGCAGCGAGGTGTATTCCAGCTTGCCTTCGACCTTGTTGTGGCTCCACGCCGCCGGGTCGGTGAAGTCGTGGGCGATGTGCTTGTAGAACTCGGTGTATTCCTCGTCCTTGATCTCGGACTTGGGCCGCGTCCACAGCGCGCTGGCCTTGTTGACGGCTTCCCACTCGGGTCCGGCGGGCTCGTCTTCCGCATCGCCGTGGCGCTCTTTCCGCATCTCGATCGGCAGGCCGACGTGGTCGGAATACTTCTTGACGATGCCGCGCAACCTCCAGCCGTCGGCGAAGTCCTGCTCGCCGTCCTTCAGGTGCAGCACGATGCGGGTGCCGCGCTCGGGCTTGTCGACGGTGGCGACCTCGAAGTCGCCTTCGCCGGTGCTGGACCAGTGCACGCCCTCGGCGGCGGGCAGGCCGGCGCGGCGGCTGAACACGTCCACGCGGTCGGCGACGATGAAGGCGCTGTAGAAGCCCACGCCGAACTGGCCGATCAGGCTGGCGTCCTTCTTCTGGTCGCCGGACAGCGCCTTCAGGAACTCGCCGGTGCCGGACTTGGCGATGGTGCCGAGGTGGGCGATGGCCTCCTCGCGGCTCATGCCGATGCCGTTGTCGTCGATGGTCACCGTGCGCGCCTGCGGGTCGAACTCCACGCGCACGCGCAGGGTGGGGTCCTCCTCCAGCAGCGCGGGCTGCTTCAGCGCCTCGAAGCGCAGCTTGTCGGCCGCGTCGGCGGCGTTGGAGACCAGCTCGCGCAGGAAGATCTCCTTGTTCGAGTACAGCGAGTGGATCATCAACTGCAAGAGTTGCTTGACCTCGGTCTGGAAGCCCAGTGTCTCTTTGCGGGTCTCAACGGTCATCGGGTATCGCTCCATGGGGTCCTGGGCCGCACCGCCGCGGCCGATGCGCCCGGTGTATGGGTTCTGCGGAGGTTTTCAACCCATCGGCCATGTCCGTCCCTTGCGCGGGCTCTGCCTGTAGGAGGGGCTTCAGCCCGCGCCCCGCGGTCTAGATACATGCAGGGTGGCGAACGCGTCGCAACGCGCCCGGGAGGGGAGCCATGGGCTTTGCCTGTTCGCGTCCGGTCGGGGTTGAAGCCCCTCCTACAGGAGCAACGGGCTGAATCGCGCACAGGCCGGCAGTACGTCGCTTAGGCCAACCTGCCAGGCGCCCGGTATGTTGGCAGTGGCGTCTCCCGCGCAGCGGAAACACGCCGCACCGCTATCATGCAGCTCCCTTGTCCACCGCTTCCCGATGCCCCGGATGCCCCGCGCCCCCCGCACGCCGCCGCCTGCACGCGCTCCGAGCGCTGCCGGGCAGGTGCGCATCATCGGCGGGCGCTGGCGAGGGACGAAGCTGGCGGTGCCGGACAGCCCGGGGCTGCGGCCCAGCAGCGACCGGGTGCGCGAGACCCTGTTCAACTGGCTGATGCCGGCGCTGCCGGGCGCGCGGGTGCTGGACCTGTTCGCCGGCACCGGTGCGCTGGGGTTGGAAGCCTTGTCCCGCGGTGCCGCGCATGCGGTGCTGGTGGAGCGCGACCCGGCGCTGGCGCGGGCGCTGGGCGAGGCGGTGGCGCGGCTCTCGGCCCCGGCCGGAGTCCGCGCGCAGGATGCGCTGGCCTGGTTGGCGGGCGACGCCGGCACCTACGACCTGGTGTTCCTCGACCCGCCCTTCGCCGACGGCCTGTGGGAACGCGCGCTGGCGGCGCTGGCCCCGCGCCTGGCGCCCGGCGCCCGGGTCTACGTGGAATCGCCGGCGGGGACGGTGCCGCAGGTGCCGTCCGGCTGGGCGCTGCACCGCGAGGGCCGCACCCGCGAGGTGCGTTATGCCCTGTACCGCGCGTCCGCCGCGGGCGCGACTGCTACACTGGCGCCCGACGCTCCGCCCGTGACCACCGCATGACAGCACCCCGCAACCGGACGGCGGTTTACCCCGGCACGTTCGACCCGATCACCAACGGGCACATCGACCTGATCGACCGCGCCGCGCCGCTGTTCGAGCGCGTCATCGTCGGCGTGGCCGAGAGCCCGGCCAAGGGGCCGGCGCTGCCGCTGGCGCAGCGGGTGGAACTGGCGCGCGAGGCGTTGGCCTGCCATCCCCACGTGGAGGTGCGCGGCTTCGACGGCCTGCTGGCGCATTTCGTCAAGGACGTGGGCGGCGGCGTGCTGCTGCGCGGCCTGCGCGCGGTGTCGGATTTCGAGTACGAGTTCCAGCTCGCCAGCATGAACCGCCACCTGATCCCGGAGGTGGAGACCCTGTTCCTCACGCCCGCCGAGCAGTACGGCTTCATTTCCTCGTCGCTCGTGCGCGAGATCGCGCGCCTGGGCGGCGACGTCTCGGGTTTCGTGCCGCCTTCCGTGGATGCCGCGCTCAAGGCGCAATGGCAGCCGCGGCAGGGTGTTTGATTTCCATCGCAACCAACGGTTCCAACAGGAGGGGGTAGACCCATGAAGAACATCGCAACCCGCATGCTGCTCACCGCGTGCCTCGTGCTGCCGTTCGCGGCGTGCACGCAACACGAAGAGGCCGCCCCGGCCGAGCAGGCCGCCGCCGCGCCCGTCGCGCCCGCCACCACCGGCGACAGCGAGTGGAAGGCCTACCTGAGCCAGGTGGTCGACAACAACATGGGCACGATCACCAACACGCCCTACATCTACTACCTGCCGGCCGAGACCGATCCGGAATTCGAGGCCAAGTACGGCCGCCAGCTCGACCAGGCCAAGGGCGCGGTCGCCCGCGGCGTGACCAGCGGCAACCTGATCGCGTTCGGTTCGCCGAGCAGCGCCAAGATCGCCGACCTGGCCGTGGCCGCGTTCCAGGGCGCGGAAGCCGATTCGTTCAAGGGCGTGCGCATCCTGTTCATCGGCCAGGCCGCCGACAGCGACCGCGTCCAGGCCGCGGTCGCGCCGAGCGGTGCCGAATACGTCTTCGTCGAAGCCAAGTGAACTGACCTCCGGCGCGCGGCTGCCCCGGTGGCCGCGCCCTGGCGAAAGCCCATTCCTGCGCAGGCGGGGATCCAGCGCCTCGGCGCCGGAATGCCATAGCGGAAAAGCCGTAGTGCCATCGCGGCAAAGGCGTCCGGCACCTGCGCCGCCGGACGCCGCTCTCGGCCAAAGCGGGCACCATCGTCTCCCACGACGGAAGGCGATGCCTCGCGAAAGCGGGAACCCCGGTACCTTCCACGCCGGAAGGTCATCCCCGCGCAGGCGGGGACCCCATGCCTTCCTCTGCCGGAGGGCTCCGGGCGCGGGACTGGACCGGAAGGCGTTCCCGGCGACCGGGCGCCACGGTTCCATGCCCGCGCCGGGATGACGAAAGAACATGTCGCTCAAGATCAACGAACTCTGCGTCAACTGCGATGTCTGCGAGCCGGCCTGCCCCAACCAGGCCATCTCGATGGGCGAGACGATCTACGTCATCGACCCGGCGCGTTGCACCGAGTGCGTGGGCCATTTCGACGAACCGCAGTGCGTGGTGGTGTGCCCGGTGGAGTGCATCGACCCCGATCCGGTATATCCTGAAACCCACGAGGAACTGCTGGCGAAACTGCGGCGGCTGCAAGGCGGCTGATCCCGGCAGGGAATCCCTTCCGATGCCCTATCTGGAGACGCCGTGATCCTGCGCCGATTGTCCGCCTTCCTGTTCGTCGTCGCCTTCCTGCCCGCGGTGCACGCCGCGGACGGTGCGGCGCGGCAGGCGTCCGCCCATCCTCCCGGCACCGCCATCGCCAGCGCGCACGACCTGGCCACGCAGGCCGGCTTCGAGGCGATCCGCAACGGCGGCAACGCGTTCGACGCGGCCATCGCGGTGTCGGCGGCGCTGTCGGTGGTGGAGCCGATCAGCTCCGGGCTCGGCGGCGGCGGCTTCTTCCTGTTGCACGACGGCAAGACCGGCAAGCAGGTCTTCATCGACGCGCGCGAAACCGCGCCGGCCTCCGCCACGCCGGAGAAGTACCTCAACGCCGACGGCAGCTTCGACAGCGACCGCGCCGAGAACGGCCCCTGGGCCGCCGGCATCCCCGGCCTGCCCGCGGCGTTCGTGCACCTGGCGCAGCACTACGGCCGCCTGCCGCTGAAGACCTCGCTGGCGCCGGCGATCCGGATCGCGCGCGAAGGCTTCCCCGTGTACGGCCGCATGGCGCGCGGCTACGAGGCACGCCGCGAGGTGATGGAACGCTACCGCGGCACCCGCGCGGTGTTCCTGCAGCACGGCCGTCCGATCAGGGAGGGCGACCTGTTCCGCCAACCCGACCTGGCGCGCACCCTGGAGCGGCTGGCCGCACGGGGCTTCGACGGCTTCTACCGCGGCGAGACGGCCAACAAGCTGATCGCCGGCGTGAAGGCCGAGGGCGGCCACTGGACCGCGCAGGAACTGGCCGCCTACCGCGTGCGCGAGCGCGAGCCGCTGCGCTTCAAGTACAACGACTGGCAGGTGACCACCGCGCCGCCGCCGTCGTCCGGCGGCGTGGCGGTGGCGCAGATGCTGCAGATCCTGGATGCCTACGACCTGCAGAAGCTGGACGAAGTGCAGCGCACCCACCTGATCGTGGAGTCCATGCGCCGCGCCTTCCGCGACCGCACCTTCTACCTGGGCGATCCGGACTTCGTCCACGTGCCGGTGAAGACGCTGACCAACCCGTACTACGCCGCCGGCCTGCGCGCCACCATCAACCCGCTGAAGGCGACGCCCAGCGACAGCCTGTCGGGCCAGGAGACGCCGCTGGAGGACGAGGAGACCACCCACTTCTCCATCATCGACGCCGAAGGCAACCGCGTGGCGGCCACCCAGACCGTCAACCTGCTGTATGGCTCGGGCCTGATCCCGCCCGGCACCGGTGTGCTGCTCAACGACGAGATGGACGATTTCGCGCTCAAGCCCGGCACGCCGAACGCCTTCGGCGTGATGGGCTACGAGGCCAACGCCCCCAAGCCCGGCAAGCGCATGCTCAGCTCGATGACGCCCAGCTTCATGGAGTCGCCGGACAAGGTGGCGGTGCTGGGCACCCCCGGCGGCAGCCGCATCATCACCATGGTGCTGCTGGGCATGCTGGGCTACGACGCCGGCCTGGGCGCGCAGGAGGTGGCCGCGCTGCCGCGCTTCCACCACCAGTGGATGCCCGACCTGATCGAGATGGAGACCGACGCCCTCAGCCCGGCCACGCAGCAGGCGCTGGAGGCGATGGGCCACCGCTTCAAGGTGCCGGGCAACGCGGCGCAGGGCGGCCGCGGTTCCAGCCACGTCTGGGGCAACCTGCAGACCGTGGAATGGGACAAGGCCGGCAACACCCTGTCCACCGGCAGCGACCCGCGCAACTCCGTCGGCAGCGGCCGGGTGGAAGTCACGGCCAAGCCCTGACCCCTCCGGCTTCCCTGCAGGAGCGACGCAAGTCGCGACCGCACGGCTTGAAGCAATCGTCAGCCACGGATTGTCGCGAATCGACGCGGATGAAGCGTGTCGAAGCCCTGGCGCTTCATCCGAATCGATTCGCACCGATCCGTGTTTCTTGCCTGTTCAAGGAAGTGGTGCGCCGGAGCGCACCCTCTGCCCTGAAGCCGCCGTTCCCATAGGGTTTGCCGACTTCGCACCTGTGTACCCACGCTTGTAGGAGCGGCTTCAGTCGCGACAGGAGAACCGGTGCCAAGGACAAGGACCAGCGGCTGGAAACGAGAGGCCGGAGAAAATCCGCAAACTGGCGGCTCCGGCTCGTCTCCGATTCCTGCTTCCTGCGTGCATGCCTGGCCCCCTGTCGCGGCTGAAGCCGCTCCTACAGGGCGCTGTGCGCCACCGTCGTGTCGGTGTGCCCGCGCTGCGCGGCGGGAGTAGAATCGGGGCCATGAAACTCTGGTCGCTGCTGGGCAACTCCCAGAAACTCGATGGTGGCGCGATGTTCGGCAACGCGCCGCGCGCGCTGTGGGAGAAGTGGTCGCCGCCGGATGCGCAGAACCGCATCGAACTTGCCTGCCGCGCGCTGCTGGCGCAGCCGTTGAACGGCAAGACCGTGCTGTTCGAGACCGGCATCGGCGCGTTCTTCGAACCGCGGTTGCGCGAGCGCTACGGCGTGCAGGAAGACCGCCACGTGCTGCTCGATTCGCTGGCCGCGGCCGGTTTCCGTCACGAGGACATCGACGTGGTGGTGCTGAGCCACCTGCATTTCGACCACGCCGGCGGCCTGCTGGCGCCGTGGCGCGAGGGCGCGGCGCCGGAACTGCTGTTCCCCAACGCGACCTACGTGGTCGGCGCCGAGCACTGGCACCGCGCGCTGCAACCGCATCCGCGCGACCGCGCCAGCTTCATCCCCGAGTTGCAGCCGCTGCTGGAAGCCAGCGGGCGGCTGGAACTGGTCGCCGGCGAGCATTCGGAAGCGCTCGGGGAATCCGTGCGCTTCGTCTTCAGCGACGGCCACACGCCCGGGCTGATGCTGGCCGAGATCGTCGGTCCCGACGGAGCGGAAGGCCGGACGCACGGCGGCGTGGTGTTCTGCGCCGACCTGATCCCCGGGCGGCCGTGGGTGCACGTGCCCATCACCATGGGTTACGACCGCAACGCCGAACTGCTGATCGACGAGAAGCGCGCGTTCCTGGAAGACAAGCTGGCGCGCGACGTGCGCCTGTTCTTCACCCACGATCCCGGCTGCGCGCTGGCACAGGTGACCCGCGACGGAAAGGGCAGGTTCGGCACGGCGCATGAACTTGCGGAATTGCACGCGCACCCGCTGGCCGCCTGAAGTGACTTCCGGCACCCGGATGCGGTGACGACCGGCTCCTGCCGTGCGTGCCGCGGGTCGGCAGACTGGTCCCGTCTTCCATACGGGGTCCAGGCATGAACAAGCGCTTCTTCTTCCGCGTCGCCGTGGCGCTCGCGCTGTCGTCGCTGGCGGTGGTGCAGAACGTCTTCGCTGCCCCCACGGCCACCGTGCCGCTGCAGGTCTCGCCGGAGCGCGCCACCACGATGGCCGTGTGGGAGCCGGCGCAGGTGCGCGGCGTGGTGCTGTTCTCCACCGGGCACGGCGCGTGGCCGGAGCGCTACGACGGCGTGCTGACGGCCTGGCGCGACGCGGGCTTCGCGGTCGTCGCGCCCCTGCACGTGGATTCGGTGAAATATCCGGAGCGCGGGAAATTCTCGATGCAGCAGGGCTTCGGCGAACGCCTGGCCGACATGAAGGCCGCGAGTGCGTATGCCGCTGCGCGCTGGCCCGGCGTGCCGGTGGCGGCGGGCGGGCACAGCTATGGCACCTTGATCTCGCTGGCGCTGGGCGGCGCGATGGCGGACATGGCGCCGCTGCGCGATCCTTCGGTGGTCGCGGTGGTGGGCTATTCGTCGCCGGGCCGGATTCCCGGCCTGGTCACGCCCGCCACGTATGCGTCGGTCGCCGTGCCCGTCCTGATCGTCACCGGCGACAGGGATCTGGTGCCGGGCTTCGTCGGCGACGCGAAGGACCATCTGTATCCGGTCGAATCCGCCCCGGCCGGCGGCAAGCTCGCACTCGTGCTCACCGGTGGCGAGCACAACCTGATCGGTGGCGAGCAGGAAGCGTTGTTCGCCCGTGCGCGCGATGTCGGCACGGCGTTCCTGCGGGCCGAAGTGCTGCGGGACGCCGCCGCGGCGGAGGCGCTGGCGGCGGAAGACCCGGAAACCGAGCGCTGGATCCGCCGCTGAGCACGGACCTCAGCCGATCCGCGTGCCGAAGATGCGGTCGCCGGCGTCGCCCAGGCCGGGCAGGATGTAGCCCTTGTCGTTGAGGCGCTCGTCGATGGCGGCGGTGTAGACCTCGACGTCGGGGTGCGCGGCTTCCAGCGCCTTCAATCCCTCGGGCGCGGCGACCAGGAAGATGCCCTTGATCCGCTTGGCGCCGGCGCGCTTGAGCATGTCGATGGTGGCGATCAGGGTGCCGCCGGTGGCCAGCATCGGGTCCAGGATCAGCGCGTCGCGCTCCTCCAGCCGCCCGGTGAGCTTTTCGAAGTAGGGCACCGGTTGCAGGGTTTCCTCGTCGCGCTGCAGGCCAACCACGCTGACGCGCGCGGTGGGGATCAGCGCCAGCACGCCCGGCAGCATGCCCAGGCCGGCGCGCAGGATCGGCACCAGGGTGATCTTGGCGCCGGCGATCTTCTTCACCTGCACTTCGCCGGCCCAGCCGGCCATCGTCTCGCGGGTCAGTTCCAGATCGGCGGTGGCCTCGTAGGCCAGCAGCGTGCCCAACTCGGTGACCAGTTCGCGGAAGTCCTTGGTGTTGAGGCCGGCGTTGCGCAGCAGGCCGATCTTGTGCTGGACGAGCGGATGGCGGACTTCGACGGTCTTCATGGGCGGCTCCGGGGCGTAGGTGCGAAGTCTGCAACAAACGGCGCGAAGCGTGCAGGCGACCGTGCAGTGCCCTGCAGGAGCGGCGTGAGCCGCGACCGCACGCCACCGGCGCCGGGAACGATGGCCGACCTCCCGGCACGCCGCATCGCATGCGGCGCTGCGGACCATGAATGCCATTGGCCGTGCGGTTACGACTCGTGCGTGGTGAATTTCCGCCGCATCCGTATGCCGTGCGTGCGGGACGAGGGCGGGCACGAGACGAAAAAAAGATCATCGGCGTGCCCACCGACAAGATCGACCCCACCTACAGCGCGATCCGCGATCTAGCCGATCTGCCGCAGACGGAGCGCGACCGCATCGAGGTGTTCTTCCGCGTCTACAAGGACCTGCCGAAGGGGCGCAATCCGGTGCGGTTGAACGGATACGGCGATGCGGCCGAAGCGAAGGCGCTGATCCGCGAATCACTGGAGCGCTTCGCCGCCGAGCTGAAGGGCCGGCCCTGAGCCGCAACCGGTTGCCGTAGGAAGGGCTGACGACTGACCAGCCATTCGGCTGTGTTAAAGCCAACCCCGACCCTCATTGTGTGAGGTCGGGGTTTAAGCCCCTCCTGCAGGGATGCTCCGGGCGTCGCGGAGCCTAGGCAAGAAAAAGGCGGGCCGAAACCCGCCTTTTCCGTTGGCGCCTGTTGGCCTCAGGCCGCGGCAGCCTGCGACAGCTTCGGGCCTTCGCGCAGCGCCTTACCGACCATGCTCACCAGCAGGTCCAGCTCCTCGCCATCCATCAGGAAGTGCGGAGTGAAGCGCAGCGAGTTGGCGCCGCCGTGGATGACGTTGAAGCCGTGCTGGCGCAGCCATTCCTCGGTGGAACCGGCGCCGTAGCACTTGAAGGCTGGCGACAGCTCGCAGGAGAACAGCAGGCCGGTGCCCTGCACGTTGGTGATCAGGCCGCCCAGCTCCGCCTGCAACTGTTGCAGTTTCTGCACCGCCTCGACGCCGCGCTTGCGGATGTTCTCGCGCACCTGCGGCGTCAGCAGGCCCAGGGTGGCGCAGGCCACGTCCAGCGCGCGCGGGTTAGTGGTCATGGTGTTGCCGTACACGCCCTTGCGGTACAGGTCGGCGGCGCGCTCGTTGACGGCCAGCACCGACAGCGGGAACTGCGCGGCGTTGAGCGCCTTGGAATAGGTCTCCATGTCCGGCGCGTCCAGGCCTTCGAAGCCGGGATAGTCGACGATGGACAGCACGCCGTGCGCGCGCAGGCCGGCCTGGATGGAGTCCACCAGGAACAGGCTGCCGTGGCTGCGGGTCAGCTCGCGCGCGGCGGCGTAGAACGCCGGCGGCACCGAGCGGCCGGGGTCGCCTTCGCCCATCACCGGCTCCAGGAACACGGCCTCGACGAACCAGCCGTTGGCCTCGGCGTCGGCGAACGCCTGCTTCAGCGCGTCCACGTCGTAGGGCGGGATGGCGATGACCGAATCCTCGCCGCGGTAGCTGGCCAGGTGCTGCAGGTAGGACTTGCGCGAGGAATCCGAATACAGTGCCGGGCGCTCGGTGCGGCCGTGGAAGCTGCCCTTGACCACGACGCGCTTGATGGTGCGGCCGGCGTGGCGGCCGTCCGGGTCGGTCATCAGCTTGCTGTTGATGTCGGCGATGCGCGCGGCCAGGCCGACCGATTCGGAACCCGAGTTCAGGCACAGGAACTTCGCGAACGGGCAGCCGCCGCGGGTGTGGCCGATCTCCTTGCGCAGGGCGCGGTCGAAGCGCAGTTGCGACAGGCTGGGGGTCATGATGTTGGCCATCGCCTGCGGGCGCGCCAGCGCTTCCAGCACCGCCGCCGGGGTGTGGCCGAAGCCCAGCATGCCGTAGCCGCCGGCGTCGTACAGCACGGCGCCCTTCAGGGTGACCACCCACGGGCCGCGCGCGGCCAGGGCGATGTAGGGGTTCACCGCGTCGTCGGCGTAGAAGTTGACGTAGCCGGCCTGCACGGCGCGCAGTTGCGCTTCCTCGTCCAGGTCGAACAACTCGGCGAACTCGTCGCGCAGGCGGTCGTGCTCGGTACCGGCGGCCGCGATGGCGGCGGCCAGGTCGGGGTGGTTCTTGGCCAGGCGTTCGACGGTGGCGTCGTCCAGGCCTTCGGTCAGGCGTTGGCCGGGGTGGGCGCGCAGGGGGGCAAGCTGGTCGAGCAGGGCCATGGCAGATCTCCGCAAAACAATCGAACACACTATTATCTGTATCTCTTCGTCGTTTGACAGTTGTGATCTGCGCTTTTTTCGGCGATATTTCGTCGAATCGACGAAATGGGCGTATTCATGAAGCTGACTGCCGCCGACGAACAGCTCCTCTCACTGTTGCGAGAAAACGCCCGGGCCTCGACCGCGCAGATCGCGCGCCGGCTCAACCTGTCGCGCACCACCGTGCAGAGCCGCATCGAGCGGCTGGAGCGCGAGGGCGTGATCAGCGGCTACACCGTGCGGGTGCACGACGAGTACGAGCGCGGCACCCTGCGCGCGCACATCATGATCACCGTGCTGCCCAAGCAGATGACCTCGGTGGTGGCCGCGCTGCGGGCGATGCCGGAACTGCGCGTGCTGCACTCGGTCAGCGGCGCCTACGACCTGATCGCGATAGGCGCGGTGGCCAGCGTCGGCGACATGGACATCCTGACCGACCGCATCGGTGCCATCGAGGGCGTCGAGCGCACCACCTCGTCCATCGTGCTGTCCACCAAGTTCGAACGCTAGGCCGCGGCCGGCGGGCCGGCGGCCTCACGTACAATGCCTGGCTCCGCCAGGCCACGCCCGTGAAGAAGTCCGACTTCCATTTCGACCTGCCCGAGGCGCTGATCGCGCAGGCGCCGCTGCCGGAGCGTTCGGCCAGCCGCCTGCTGGTGGTGCCGCCGGGCGATGCGCCGTTCGCGGACCGGCAGGTGCGCGACCTGCCGGAATGGCTGCGGCCCGGCGACCTGCTGGTGTTCAACGATACCCGGGTGATCCCGGCGCGCCTGTTCGGCCGGAAGGAAAGCGGCGGGCGCGTGGAGATCCTGATCGAGCGCCTGCTGCCGGACAGCCAGGCGCGCGCGCAGATCGGCGCCAGCAAGCCGTCCCGGCCGGAGGCGCGCCTCGTGCTGGACGAAGGCGGCGAGGCCGAGGTGCTGGGCCGCGACGGCGAGTTCTACCGCCTGCGCTTCCACGTACCCGGCGCGCTGGAAAGCTGGTTGCAGAAGGCCGGGCGGCTGCCGCTGCCGCCGTACATCCAGCGTGCGCCCGGGCAGGACGACACCGAGCGCTACCAGACCGTGTTCGCGCGCGAGCTGGGCGCGGTGGCCGCGCCGACCGCGGGCCTGCACTTCGACGACGCGCTGCTGGAAGCGCTGCGCGCGCGCGGCGTGGAGTTCGGCCACATCACCCTGCACGTGGGCGCGGGCACGTTCCAGCCGATGCGCGTGGACGACGTGCGCGAGCACCGCATGCACAGCGAGTGGCTCAACGTGGGCGCGGCGCTGGTGGAGCAGGTGCGTGCCGCGCGCGCGCGCGGCGGCCGCGTGGTCGCCGTGGGCACGACGGTGGTGCGCGCGCTGGAATCGGCGATGCGACGCAACGAGGCCGGCGACGCCGAGCTGCAACCCTTCGCCGGGGAAACGCAGATCTTCATCTTCCCCGGCTACCGCATCCGCAGCGTGGACGCGCTGGTCACCAACTTCCACCTGCCCGAAAGCACGCTGCTGATGCTGGTCAGCGCCTTCGCCGGCAAGGCGCGGGTGTTCGCGGCCTACGAACACGCGGTGCGCGAGAAGTATCGCTTCTTCTCCTACGGCGACGCCATGCTGTTGTTCCCGCAGGATGCACCGCCCCTGTAGGAGCGGCGTCAGCCGCGACCGGAAACCCAAGTAAAGCAGGAGACACGGATCAGCGCGAATGAACGCGGATGAAGCTGTCCGCTTTCATCTGCTGTTTCCGCCTTGATCCGTATCGAAGCCTCTGCCCTTGATCCGCTCTATCCGCGTTGCTCCGCATCGATCCGCGGCTGAAAGGCTCTTGCGTCGTGCGGTCGCGGCTGACGCCGCTCCTACAGGGGCGGCTGCCGGGTCGCCGCGGGCGTGGTTATCCGCGACAATGGCGCGGTTTTCATCCGGCGCGTGCCATGTCCCGACTCCAGTTCCAGTTGTCCAAGACCGACGGTGCCGCCCGCCGCGGGCGGTTGACCTTTCCGCGCGGCACGGTGGAGACGCCGGCCTTCATGCCGGTGGGCACCTACGGTTCGGTGAAGGGCATCCTGCCCGAGCACATCGAGGAGCTGGGCGCGCAGATCATCCTGGGCAACACCTTCCACCTGTACCTGCGGCCCGGGCTGAAGGTGATGGAGGAACACGGCGGCCTGCACGGCTTCGCGCGCTGGAACAAGCCGATCCTGACCGATTCCGGCGGCTTCCAGGTGTTCTCGCTGGCGCACCGGCGCAAGATCACCGAGGCCGGCGTGACCTTCGCTTCGCCGGTGGACGGCGGCAAGGTGTTCCTGGGCCCCGAGGAGAGCATGCACATCCAGCGCGTGCTGGGCTCGGACATCGTGATGATCTTCGACGAGTGCCCGCCGGTGAACGTCGACGGCCGGCCGGTGGACCGGCGCGTGGTCGAGCGCTCGATGGAACTGTCGTTGCGCTGGGCCGAACGCTCCAGGCGCGCCCACGAGGGCAACGACGCCGCGCTGTTCGGCATCGTGCAGGGCGGCGTGCACCCGGAGCTGCGCACGCGTTCGGCGGAAGGCCTGAAGGCGATCGGCTTCGACGGCTACGCGATCGGCGGCCTGGCGGTGGGCGAGACCGAGGCCGAGCGCAACGCGATGCTGGAACACGTGCATCCGCTGCTGCCGCCGGACCGGCCGCGCTACCTGATGGGCGTGGGCCGGCCGGAGGATCTGGTGGAGGCGGTGGCGCGCGGTGTGGACATGTTCGACTGCGTGATGCCCACCCGCAACGCGCGCAACGGCCACTACTTCACTTCCTTCGGCACCGTGCGCATCCGCAACGCCAAGTACGAGCACGACCTGCAGCCGATCGAACCCGGTTGCGGCTGCTATGCCTGCCGCAACGGCTTCACCCGCAGCTACCTGCGACACCTGGACCGCTGCAACGAGATGCTGGCGCCGATGCTCGGCACCCTGCACAACCTCTGGTACTACCAGCGGGTGATGGCGCAGATGCGCGAGGCCATCGAACAGGGCCGCTTCGCCGACTTCCGCACCGGCTTCTACGCCGCCCGCGGCCTGGACGCCCCGCCGAACCCCCTGTAGGAGGGGCTTCAGCCCCGACCGCACGGCCAAACGAAAAGCGGGAGACACGGACTGACGCGAATCAACACGGATACAGCGCTTTGCCCTGATCCGCTCGATACTGCCTTATCCGCGCTCATCCGCGTCAATCCGTGGCCGGAGGGTTTTCCAGCCGTGCGGTCGGGGCTGAAGCCCCTCCTACAGGGGGGGGCGAGGCCACGGTGCTGCTGCTGCCGGGGCGTTGGACGGGGCGGGCGGAGGCGGGAGCCCGGGCGGGGAACCATCCGGCGGCGCCGCGGTCTCTAGCCCGCCGGCCGCCCATGGCCGCGCCCGGGGATGGCCTCCGCATGGCATAATTCCCGGCTGCTTTTGACACTGAATGGATAAGTCCATGAATCTGCTTGAATTCTTCGCCGTGCCGGCGTTCGCGCAGGCCGCCCCGGCCGCCCAGCCCGGCTTGGGCGGTTTCGGCCTGCTGATGCCGATCGCGCTGATCGCCATCATGTACTTCCTGATGATCCGCCCGCAGATGAAGCGCGCCAAGGAACACCGGGCCATGCTGGACAAGCTGTCCCGCGGCGACGAGGTCATCACCTCCGGCGGCATCGCCGGCACCGTCACCGACATCGGCGACAACTTCGTCACCGTCGAAGTGGCCGACAACGTGCGCGTGCGCGTGCAGAAGGCCGCCGTGGGCAACGTGCTGCCCAAGGGCACGCTGAAGTCCGCCTGATCGTCGCCTCCGCCCCGCCGCCCGCGCGGCGGGGCGGTTCCCGCTGTTTTCCGAACCACCTGCTGAGCGCATGCCCGGACCGGGCCTGTGCGGACCGCCCCGATGCTTGAATTCCCACGCTGGAAATACGCCCTCATCCTGCTGGTCATGCTGGCCAGCACGTTGTATGCGCTGCCCAACCTGTACCCGCAGGATCCTTCCGTGCAGATCACCGCCAACCGCGGCTTCGCCATCGACGCCGCCCTGCGCGGCCGCGTGGACGCCGCGCTGAAGGACGCGGGCGTGCAGTCCAAGGCGATCGACGCCGAGGCGGACAGCATGCTGGTGCGCCTGCCCAGCCTGGAGGCGCAGACCGCGGCCAACGACGCCCTGCGCACGGCGCTGGGCGAGGACTACGTGGTCGCGCTGAGCCTGGCGTCCACCGTGCCGGACTGGCTGGGCTGGTTCGGCGCCCGCCCGATGGTGCAGGGCCTGGACCTGCAGGGTGGCGTGCACTTCGTGCTGCAGGTGGACCAGAAGGTGGCGCTGGACAAGCGCATCGAGAGCTACCTGGAAGACGCCCGCGTCATCCTGCGCGACAAGCGCATCCGCTACACCGCCGTGGAGCGCCGCGCCGACAACGGCGTCGTGGTGACCCTGGCCGAAGGCGAGGACGTGGCCGCCGCGCAGAAGGCGTTGGCGACCGCGCTCAGTGCGCGCGGCAGCGCCAACGCGCTGCCGGGCGCCGGCCTGTCCTACCAGACCAGCGGCAACCAGATCGTCATCGGCCTGCCGCAGGCGGAACTGGACCAGATCGCCGGCGAAGCCATCGAGCAGAACCTGACCACGCTGCGCAACCGCGTGGCGGAAGTGCTGGGCAAGGCCTCCGAGCCGGTCATCCAGCGCCAGGGCAACGACCGCGTGGTCGTGCAGTTGCCCGGCGTGCAGGACACCGCCGAGGCCAAGCGCCTGATCGGCGCCACCGCCACCCTGGAGTTCCGCGCCGTGGTGGAAGGCAACGCCGCCGACGCCGTGGCCAGCGGCCGCATCCCGCCGGAGGCCAAGGTCTACCAGTTGCGCGAAGGCCGCGGCCCGGTGCTGCTGAACAAGCGCGTGCTGGCGTCCGGCGACGAGATGGTCAACGCCCGCGTCGGCGTCGACAACAACGGCCTGCCGGCGGTGGACGTGACCCTCAACAACGTTGCCGGCCAGCGCATGTTCGACTACACCAGCGCCAACGTCGGCAAGCTGATGTCGGTGGTGTACATCGAGCGCGTGCCGACGGTGAGCATGGTCGACGGCAAGGAAGTGCGCAGCGTGCGCGTGCGCGAGGAAGCGCTGGCGCCGACCCGCATCGCCGGCGTGTTCGGCAAGAATTTCCAGACCACCGGGCTGGAGAAGAGCGAGGCCGAGAACCTGGCCAGGCTGCTGCGCGCGGGCTCGCTGGCCGCGCCGATGGACTTCGTCGAGGAGCGCGTGGTCGGCCCCAGCCTGGGCGCCGAGAACGTCGCCCGCGGCACCAAGGCGGTGGTGTACTCCTTCATCTTCGCGCTGGCGTTCTTCCTGATCTACTACCGCATGTTCGGCCTGATCACCTGCATCGCGCTGCTGCTCAATCTGGTGATGGTGGTGGCGGTGATGTCGCTGTTCGGCGCGACCATGACGCTGCCCGGCTTCGCCGGTCTGGCGCTGACCATCGGTATGTCGGTGGACGCCAACGTGCTGATCAACGAGCGCATACGCGAGGAACTCCGGGCCGGGGTGCCGCCGCAGGCGTCGATCGCCACCGGCTACGACAAGGCCTCCGGCACTATCTTCGACTCCAACATGACCGCGCTGCTGGCCGGCGTGTTCCTGTACGCCTTCGGTACCGGTCCGCTGCAGGGCTTCGCGGTGACGATGGTCATCGGCATCCTGACCTCGGTGTTCACCGCCGTGACCGTGTCGCGCGGCATCGCCACCCTGATCTACGGCGGCCGCCGCAAGCTGAAGTCGCTGCCCATCTGACGAGAGCATACGAACCATGAAACTCTTTCCCCTGCATCTCGTCCCCAACGACACCAGCATCGACTTCATGCGGCTGCGCTGGGTCTCGATCGCCGTCGCGGTGATCCTGGCGGTGGTCGCGCTGGGCGCCATCGCGTTCAAGGGCTTCAACTTCGCGCTGGACTTCACCGGCGGCACGGTGGTGGAACTGCGCTTCCAGGCGCCGCCGGACGTGGACGGCGTGCGCTCGCGCCTGGAGGCCGCCGGCTACGGCAGCGCCCAGGTGCAGACCTTCGGCACCGGCAGCGACCTGCTGGTGCGGCTGCAGCCGCGCGAGGACGCCGGCACCGCCGCGGCCGCCTCCGAGGCCAGCAACCGCACCGCCCAGGACGTGGTCCGGCTGGCCTCGACCGAGGGCAACGCCGCCACGGTGATGCGCTCGGAGTTCGTCGGCCCGCAGGTCGGCAAGGAACTGGCGATGAACGGCCTGTACACGCTGCTGTGCGTGGTGGCCGGCTTCCTGATCTACATCGCCATGCGCTTCGAGTGGAAGTTCGCCGTCGCCGCCATCCTCACCACCCTGCACGACGTGCTGATCTGCGCCGGCTTCTTCGCGCTGACCGGCCGCGAGTTCGACCTGACCATCCTGGCCGGCCTGCTGTCGGTGATGGGCTTCTCGATCAACGACACCATCGTGGTGTTCGATCGCGTGCGCGAGAACTTCCGCAGCCTGCGGGTGGAGCCGGTGGAGGTGCTGAACCGCTCGGTCAACCAGACCCTGTCGCGCACCATCATCACCTCGTTCGTGGCCTTCCTGACCGTGTTGGCGCTGTACCTGTACGGCGGTGGCTCGCTGGAAGGCATGGCGATCTCGCAGATGATCGGCATCGTGATCGGCACGATCTCCTCGATCTTTGTCGCCTGCCCGCTGCTGACCATCGGCTTCATGAAGGTCACCAAGCAGGACCTGATGCCCAAGGCCAAGGACGTGGAGGCGCTGGCGCGTCGCCCCTGAGCCCTCCGGGTTGCGGGAACAGAAAAAGGCCGCGCAATGCGCGGCCTTTTTCGTGGGGAAGCCGAGGCTGTGCTTATAGGAGCGACGCAAGTCGCGACCGCACGGCCGGATCGACCGGTTCAAGCGATTCACAGGCAGTCGATCAGGCCAGGCGCGAGCGCTGCCGGTCGCCTTCTGGATATGCTGGAGATGCAGGATTCCCAGTCGCGACTTGCGTCGCTCCTACACGGGGAAGCAGGAGGTCAGGCGTTGAACGCGGCCGCGTAGCCGGAGGCGACGATGGTCTTCTGCAAGGCCTCGGCGACCTTGAGGTTGCCGGCGACGATCTGGCGGGGCAGGGCGGTGCGGCCGTCGATCTTGCCCAGCGCCGCGCCGCGGAAGTCGCAGACCTTGCCACCGGCCTCGCGCACCAGCAGCACGCCGGCGGCGATGTCCCAGTCCTTCACGCCGGCCTCGAAATAGGCGTCCGTGCGGCCGCAGGCCACGTAGGCCAGGTCCAGCGCGGCCGAGCCGGTGCGGCGCACGTCCTCGGCGTGGACCAGCAGTTCGCGCACGCATTCCAGTTGCGCGCCGGCGCGGGCGCGCTCGCGCGGCGGGAAGCCGGTGGCGACGACGGTGCCGGCCAGGTCCTTGCGCTCGGCCACGCGGATGCGGCGCTCGTTGAGCTGCGCGCCGGCGCCGCGGCTGGCGGTGAACAGGTCGTTGCGCAGCGGGTCGAAGATCACCGCGTCGGTCGGTTCGCCGTTGTCCACCAGGGCGATGGACACGCAGTAGTGCGGGAAGCCGCGCAGGTAGTTGCTGGTGCCGTCCAGCGGATCGATGATGAAGGTGTAGCGGCCGTTGATCTGCGGGCCGCTTTCCTCGCCGACGAAGCCGTAGTCCGGGTAGGCGCGGCGCAGTTCCTTGATGACGACCTTCTCGGCGTCCGCGTCCACTTCGCTGGCGTAGTCCATCCGCTCCTTCTGCACCACGTTCAGCGCGTCCAGCTTGTTGATGTTCCGCAGCAGCACGTTGCCTGCCAGGCGGGCGGCCTTGACCATGACGGTGACGACGGGCTTCTGCATGCGGACGGACCTCTGGACAGGCGTGTGTGGAGCGAACGAGTGGAAAAGAGCGGCACGGCGCGGTGGCCGGCCCGCGCAGTTTACCATTCGTCCCCATGAACACGCCCGTTTCCGCCGCCGATCCCTTCCCGCGCCAGGCCGCGGGCCGCCTGCGCATCGTCCTGGTGGGCACCCAGCACCCCGGCAACATCGGCGCGGCCGCGCGCGCGCTGAAGACCATGGGATTGTCGCGGCTGGTGCTGGTGGCGCCGGAGCAGGCGCCGGGCGACGAGGCGTTCCGCCGCGCCGCGGGCGCCGACGACGTGCTGGCCGCCGCCCCGGTGGTGGCGACCCTGGCCGAGGCCGTGGCCGACTGCCGCTACGTGCTGGGCTGCACGGCCCGCAGCCGACGGGTGCAACTGGAGGAATTCGCCCCGCGCGAGGCGGGCGCGGCCGCGGTGCGGCAGGCCGCGGAGGGCGGGGAGGTGGCGCTGGTGTTCGGGCGCGAGCGCACCGGCCTGAGCAACGAGGAACTGCAACTGTGCCGCGCCACCGTGCACATTCCGGCCAATCCGGAATACAGCTCGCTGAACCTGGCCGCCGCGGTGCAGGTGCTGGCCTACGAACTGCGGTTGGCGCTGCTGGCCCTGGCGCCCGGCGCCGTCGGCGACGCCGCCGAACGGCACTCCGACGAGGCGCCGGCCAGCCACGCGCACCTGGAGGGCTTCTTCGCACAACTGGGCGACACGCTGGACGCCATCGACTTCCACAAGGGCCGCACGCCCGATTCGGCGATGCGCAAACTGCGGCGCCTGTTCCACAAGGCCGACCTGAACGAGCAGGAGGTCAGGCTGCTGCGCGGCATCCTGGCCGACGCCCAGCGGATGGCGCGGCTGGCGCGCGGCGGGGCAGGCTGAACACTGTCCCCGGATCGGGTTTTCGGCTAGGCTGCCGCCATCGTTTCGGCGGGCTCTTCACGTTGCGTACAACCTGGTTCGGCCTGGCGCTGGCCCTGCTCGGCGCGGCATTGTCTCCCGCCGGCTCCGTGCCCGCCCACGCCGTCGCCGGCGACGACCAGGTGCTCGTGCTCGGCCGCATCAGCGACGATCCGCAGGCGCACTACGAGCAGCTCAAGCCGCTGCTGGACTACGTGGTGCCGCGCATGCGCGACGTGGGCATCACCGAGGGCCGCATCCTGATGGCCCGCGACGCCCAGCAGATGACCAGCTACCTGCGCCGCGGCCGGGTGGACTGGGTCACCGAAACCGCCGGCACCGCCATGCGCCTGCAGGAGCGCGCCGGTGCGCGCCCGCTGCTGATCACCGAACGCGGCGGCGTGAGCCGCTACCACGGCGTGTTCTTCGTCCGCCGCGACAGCGGGCTGGAACGGCTCGACGACCTCAAGGGTCGCACGGTGGCCTTCCAGAACACGGCCTCGACCAGCGCCTACTTCGCGCCGGCGGTGTCGCTGATGGACGCGGGGCAGCGCATGGAGATCCTGCTGTCGCCAATGGATCGGCCGGCGCCGGACAGCGTGGGCTACCTGTTCGCGCGCTCGGAACTCAACATCGCCGCCTGGGTGCACAAGCGACTGGTCGATGCCGGCGTGGTCAGCAACCTGGACTGGGACGACGTGCGCCGCGTGCCGCCGGCGTTCCGCCGCGACTTCCGCGTGATCCACGAGACCCAGGACTTCCCGCGCGCACTGGAGATGGTGCGCGGCGACCTCGATCCCAAGGTCGAGGCGCGCCTGCGCGAAGTGCTGCTGCAGGCCGCCGACGACCCGGCCGCGCGCGAGGCGCTGGCCACGTTCTTCCGTACCACCCGCTTCCTGCCGGTGGACTCGGCTTCGCAGCAGGCGCTGGACCGCCTGCGCCGCGGCGTGACGCGCGTGCGCGAGCAGATCGAATGAAGCGGCTGCGTTTCGGCCTGCAGGCGCGCTTTCTGATCGCCATGGCGATCATGCTGGTGGTGGTCGCCGCGCTGCTGGCCACGCTGCTGCACCGCCAGAAGGTGATGCAGGCCGAGGTCGCCGAGCTGGGGCGCGACGCCATGCACGGCATGGTGGAGGACAGCCTGCGCCGGCACGGCGAGGCGACGGTGGACCAGTTGGCCGACGCGCTGGCCAACCCGCTGTACTACTTCGACCTGGACGCGGTGGGCGCGATCGTGCGCTCGGCACAGAAGGAACCCGACGTCAGCTACGTGCTGGTGTACGACACGCAGGGGCGCATCATCCACGACGGCACCCCGGACATCGCGGTGTACGGCCAGCCGATGACCGACCCGCTAGCCTACGAGGCGATCAACGCGCGCGCGATGCACACGCAGTGGTCGCCGCAGATCGTCGATGTGTCCGAGCCGGTGATGGTCGGCTCGCTGCGCATCGGCGGCGTGCGGGTGGGCTATTCGGTGGCCTCGGTGCGCGCCTACGAGGACAAGGCGGTCGATGCCGCGCGGGCGCGGCTCAACGCGCTGGGCGCCCGCCACCTGGGCTGGATCGCGCTGCTGCTGGCGGCGCTGGTCGCGGCCTGCCTGGCCACCATGGTGTACGTGCAGCGCACCCTGGTGCGGCCGATCCGCCGGCTGGCCCGCGCCGCGCACGACATCGAGGTGGGCAACTACAACGGCGAGCGCTTGGCCAGCGAGCGCAACGACGAGGTCGGCGAACTGGTGCGCGCCTTCGGCACGATGGCCGACAGCATCGCCCGGCACGACCGCGACGTGCGCCGCATGGCCTACACCGATTCGCTGACCGGCCTGACCAACCGGCTGGCCTTCCGCGAGAACCTGGACCACCGCCTGATGATGCTGCGCGGCGCGGGCCGCCAACTGGCGCTGCTGTTCGCCGACATCGACGATTTCAAGCGCGTCAACGACACCCTGGGCCACGAGGCCGGCGACGAGGTGCTGCAGCAGTTCGCCCACCGCATCCGCGACGCGGTCGAGCAGATGGGCGGCGACGACGCACTGCTGGCGCGCTTCGGCGGCGACGAGTTCGTCATCCTGATCCAGGACGGCGACGTGCGCGCCTGCGCCACGCGGCTGGCGGAGAAACTGGTCGCCGAGCTGGGCCGGCCGATCGTGGTGCAGGACCGCCAGGTGTTCCTGGGCACTTCCATCGGCATCACCCTGTTCCCGGAAGATGCCTCCGGCGCCACCGCGCTGATGAAGAACGGCGACATCGCCATGTACCAGGCCAAGGTGGCCGGCAAGAACTGCTACCGCTTCTACAGCCGCGCGATGGACCAGGCGGTGGAGCGCCGCGTGCGCATGGAGCAGGAACTGCGCGGCGCCTGGGAGCGCGGCGAACTGAGCCTGCTGTACCAGCCGGTGTTCCGGCTGTCCGACAGCCGCATCGTCGGCGCCGAGGCGCTGCTGCGCTGGCAGCATCCCGAGCTGGGCATGGTGGCGCCGTCGGTATTCATCGATGTGGCCGAGCAGAGCGGGCTGATCGAGAGCATCGGCCCGCGCGTGCTGCGCACGGCCTGCGCCGCCGCCGCGCGCTGGAGCGCCGACCGCGACGCGCTGGACGCGCTGTTCGTGTCGGTCAACGTGTCGCCGCGGCAACTGCGCAACGGCGACCTGCCCGATGTGGTCGCCGACTGCCTGCGCGAGACCGGCCTGCCGCCGTCGCGCCTGCACCTGGAACTGACCGAGACCGCGGTGATCGCCGACGAGGCGCACGCCAGCGCGTTGCTGGCCACCCTGCACCGCACCGGCGTGAAGGTGTGGCTGGACGATTTCGGTACCGGCTTCTCCGGCCTCAGCCACCTGCGCCGCGTGCCGGTGGACGGAGTGAAGATCGACCGCAGCTTCATCGCCGACATGCTGCGCGACCCCGATGACCTGGCGCTGACCACGGCGATCATCGCCATGGCGCATTCGCTGGGCATCACCGTGGTCGCCGAGGGCGTGGAGAAGGAAGGCCAGTTCGACCTGCTGCGCGAGCGCGGCTGCGACCTGGCCCAGGGCTACTGGCTGGGCTACCCGGTGACTGCGGCGGAATTCGCGCAACTGGTCACCTGAGGCGCCCTCCCTCTCTCGGTTCCTGTAGGAGCGACGTAAGTCGCGACCGCATACCCTGAAGACCGGGATCACCGATCACGCGGATGAAGGCGGATACAGCGACCCATCCTCCAAAGCCCTATCCGCGTTCATCCGCGTGATCCGTGGCAAACGTGCGTTTCCTTTTGTCCCAGTCGCGACTCACGTCGCTCCTACAGGCGCACGCATGCATACACGTATCGCGCGCAGTGCGGCACGGGTCGGGTCAGGACCAGCGGGCGAACAGGTTGGCGGCGAGGTTGGCGAGGTTGCCGGACAGGAAGCCGAACACGACGATGGCGGCGATCCCCAGTGCCCACGCCACCAGCATCAGTGCGCCGTCGCGTTCCAGCAGCGCCAGTGCGAACAGCAGGAGCAGGAAGCCGAACGCGTAGTTGGTGAACGGGATCGGCAGCGCCAGCAGCAGACCAAGCAGTACCAGCAGCAGGCCGGTGAAACAGACCGCCAGGCGGTGGTCGAGCACGGCCGGCAGGCGCGGGCGCACCAGCTTTTCCAGCCGCCGCAGCCACGGCGCCATGCGCTGGCGGAAGCGCACCAGGGTGCCGCGGTGCGGCCCGCGGCGGGCCATGAAACGCGGCAGCCACAGCTTGCGCATGCCCAGCAGCAACTGGGCGCCGACCAGGATCACCAGCGGCCCGCCGACCGCGCCGCCCACGCCGGGGACCGGGATGAAGGCGGGCAGCACGCCCAGGAACAGCAGCATGCCGAAGGCGGCCGGGCCGAAGTCCTTCAGCAGGTCGCCCAGGCGCAGCACGTCGTCCGGATCGCCGTTGGAGAAACCCTCCAGCAGCACGGCGGTGCTCGTATGGGATGGTGCGTCGTGGTCGGCCATGCGTCAGGCTGCCACGTCCTCGCCGTCGCTCTCCGGTAGCCGCTGCAGCAGCAGCTTGTCGATGCGTGCGCCGTCCAGGTCTACCACCTCGAAGCGCCAGCCGGCCCATTCCAGCCGCTCGCCCACGTGCGGGATGCGGCCGAAGCGCTCGATCATCATGCCGGCCAGCGTGTTGTATTCGTCGTCGTCCGGCAGCGCCACGCCGCCGAGCAGCTCGCGCAGGTCGTCGTTGGGCAGCGAGCCGTCCACCAGCAGCGAGCCGTCCTCGCGCACCACCACCAGCGGCGCGTCCTCGGTGTTCTCGGCGGCCTGCAGGCGGCCGACCACGGCGCCCATCAGGTCGCTCTGGGTGACCAGGCCCTGGATCTCGCCGTATTCGTCCACCACCAGCGCCAGCGACTGCTGTTCCTCGCGGAAGATCTCCAGCAGCTTCATCGCGTGGGTGGATTCGGAGACGAACAGCGGCTCGCGCAGCTTGATGAACAGGTCCGGCTTGTCGACGCCGAAGCGGTCCAGCAGCGACTTGACCTCCAGCACGCCGACCACGTCCTGGTCGCTGCCGCGGTAGACCGGGAAGCGCGAGAACGCCGACTCGTGCATGGTCTGCAGGTTCTCTTCGTAGGGCGCGGCGGTGTCCAGCCAGACGATCTTCTTGCGCGGCGTCATCAGGCTGTCGGCGGTGCGGTCGCCCAGCCGCAGCACGCGGTTGACCATGTTGCGCTCGTCGGCGTCGATGACGCCGGCCTCGTGCCCTTCGGACACGAGCATGCGGATTTCTTCCTCACTGATGGTGGTCGCTTCGTCCTTGCCCAGGCCCAGCAGGCGCAGGACCAGGCGGGTGCTGTGGGAAAGCAGCCAGACGAAAGGGAAGGCGACCTTTGCCAGCCAGCCCATCGGAATGGCGGCGAAGCCCGCGATCTTTTCCGGCGCGATGATCGCCAGGCGTTTCGGTACCAGCTCACCGAAGATCAGGGTGAGGAAGGTGATCAAGGCCACGGCCAGCGTCTTGCCTATCAGCTCCGACCAGGGCTGCGGCTCGCCGACGAGGGCGAAAGTGGCCGAAAGCGACGGGAATACCCCCTGTAGCCAGCCGGCGATGGCCATGCCGATGGCTTCGCCGCCGAACAGGCCGGTAAGGATGCCGATCAGAGTGATGCCGATCTGCACCGTGGAGAGGAAATTCTCGGGCTTCTCGGACAGGTCCAGTGCGCGCTGGGCGCGATGGCTGGTCTGTGCCATCTGCTTGAGGCGGCTCTTGCGCGAAGTCATGACCGACATCTCGGACATGGCGAAGAAGCCGTTCAGCAGCACGAGGGCGAAAACAACGATCAGCTCAAGCACGGGAGCCTCCGTTCACGATGGGAGGGCCGGCAGGGCGGGCGGGTGTCTGCCGCGGCGGGCAGTGGGGGGAAGTAGGGTCGTCGTCCATAGGGTGCACCCGGCGGGCGCGGGGCGAGTTTAGCAAACGCCCGGGCGGGTGCAGGGGCCAACCTGAACGAGCCGTTGGGCCGGCGCCGGCCCGGCCCGGCGGCCTCCGGGCTGTCCGTGGCAGTCATGGAGCGGTCATAATTCCACCCCTGAAGCCGTCCATCCCGTGACGGTGGGACCGCCCGATGTTCTCCCTGCAGACGATCTTCGGCTCCGGCCAGCAGTTCTACACCCTGCTGGACGAGGCCGCCCAAGCCGCCCACGACAGCACCAAGGCCCTGCACGCCATGATGAAGGCGACCGATCGCCAGCCGGCGCTGGACGCCTTCAAGCTGGCGCGCCTGCGCGAGCGTGCGGCCTCGGACAAGATCGGCAAGGCGCTGGTGGAGAGCTTCATCACCCCCATCGAGCGCGAGGACATCGAGGCGCTGGGCTCGGCGCTGTACAAGATCCCCAAGCAGGTGGAGAAGTTCGCCGACCGCTACTCGCTGGCGGTCCAGCACCTGGACGGCATCGACTTCGCGCCGCGCGCGGCGATGCTGGAGCAGGCGGCCGCGGTGGTGGTGGAGATGGTCCACGAGATCCGCTCGATGAACATCGACCGCATGACCGCGCTCAACGAGAAGCTGCGGGCGATCGAGAACGAGGCCGACCGGCTGATGCTGGAGCTGTACCGCGACATCTATTCCGGCCGCCTGGACCACCTGCAGATGTTCCTGCTGAAGGAGTTCTTCGAGATCCTGGAGAAGGCCATCGACCGCTGCCGCGAGGCCGGCGTGGTGGCGTACCAGATCGTGCTGAAGAATTCGTGACGGAGCCAGCACCATGCTGACCCTCGTGCTGGTGGTGATCCTGGCCGCGCTCGTCTTCGAGTTCATCAACGGTTTCCACGACACCGCCAATTCCATCGCCACTGTGGTGGCCACCAAGGTGCTGTCGCCGGGCCAGGCCATCGTGCTGGCCGCCGGCACCAACCTGATCGGCGCGTTCATGGGCACCGCGGTGGCCAAGACCATCGCCTCCGGGCTGGTCGACACCGAGGTGGTCAACGTGACCTCGCAGGTGCTGATCTGCACGCTGCTGGGCGCGATCATCTGGAACCTGATCACCTGGTGGCGCGGCCTACCGTCCTCGTCCTCGCACGCGCTGATCGGCGCGTTGTGCGGCGCGGCGCTGGCGGCCTCGCAGAACAACTGGGCCTCGCTGATCTGGTCCAGGGCCGGCGACGCGGACTGGACCACCAACAAAGGCCTGTTGTGGAAGGTGGTGGTGCCGATGGTCACCTCGCCGCTGGCGGGCTTCCTGCTGGGCGTGACCATCATCTCGCTGCTCTACCTGGTCATCGCCTCGATGATGAAGGCCGGCGGTCCGTTGGCGCGGATGGCCAAGCCGCGCTGGGTCAACGCTTTCTTCGGCAAGGCGCAACTGGTGTCCGCCGGCTACATGGGCTTCGCCCACGGCCGCCAGGACGCGCAGAAGACCATGGGCATCATCGCCCTGTCGCTGTTCGCCGCGCAGTCGGCCGGTACGCTGGACGACCTGCCGTCGTGGCTGGCGTTCCTGCACCCGGACGGCGGCAAGGACGACATCGACACCTGGGTCATCGCGACCTGCGCCCTGGTGATGGCCGCGGGCACCGCCGCCGGCGGCTGGCGCATCATCAAGACGCTGGGGCACAAGATGGTGAAGCTGCAGACCATCGACGGCTTCGCCGCGGAAACGGCCTCGGCCACCATCCTGGTGACCGCGGCCCACTTCGGCATGCCGGTCTCCACCACCCACAGCATTTCCACCGCGATCATGGGCGTGGGCTTCGCCAAGAATCCGCGTGCGCTGAAGATCGGCGTGATCGAGCGCATCGTGTGGGCATGGCTGCTGACCATCCCGGCCTCGGGGCTGGTCGCCTACGGTCTGCTGCGCCTGCTGGAAGCATTGGGTCTGACCTGAGCGGGCGGGCCGCGGAACGGCCCTGCCGGACGCGGCGGGTGCAGACACGGCAAAGGGCGGGCCACAACCCGCCCTTCATCGTGTCCGAAGGTGGGATTCGCACCGGCGTGGCCGGTGCCTGCTTTTCAGCAGGAGCGGTACGCGATCCCGGCGCCGCGCTTCAGAGCAGGTCGCCCTCGGCCGACAGCGCCCGTTCCATGCTGTCGCCCAGGCCGCCGATCTCCAGCACCAGGCGGTCGACCTCGGCCGGGCTCAGGCTCTCGTAGGGGCGGTTCTCGCACAGTTGCAGGTAGGGCACGCCGTCCAGTTCGCCGATGGCCAGGTAGCCCACGCTGCTCTGCCAGTTGAAGGTCAGCGCGCGCCTGGCATCGATGCCGGTCATCGGCGCAATCACGGTGCTCACCCGCAGATAGGTGCGGTCGTCGTCGTTGCCCAGCTCGGACAGGAAGATGGACTGGTGGCGCTTGCCGTTGCCCAGCGACAGCTCCACGCAGGCGACGTACGGATCCTGCATGGTCACCTTGTAGCCGGACGAATGCAGGTGGCCGCGGACCTGCTCGAAATTCTCCATGGGGCTCCCCCTGTCGCGATGTGGCGGTGCGGGTATGCTAATCCGCAATGGCGGCCAAGTCTCCCGAACAGCGCATCCTCGCCGTGGTCCGCGCTATCCCGCGCGGCCAGGTGGCCGGTTACGGCGAAGTCGCGCAGCGCGCCGGCCTGCCCGGGCGGGCGCGGCTGGCGGCGCACGTGCTGAGCCACAACGAGGACCCCGCGCTGCCCTGGCACCGGGTGCTGCGCTCGGACGGCCGCATCGCTTTCCCCGAGGGATCGAGCGAGTTCCGCGAACAGAGCCGGCGCCTGCGCGCCGAGGGCGTGCGGGTTGAAAAAGGGCGGGTCAGGCGCGTGCGCGCGGACGACGACCTGGATGCCGCGCTGTGGGGGCCGGTCAAGGGCTGACGCGCTGGCCGTATGATGGGAGGCGACCGTTCCGAGGATTGCCATGTTCCCCCGACTTCCCCCCGTCACCCGGGCGCTGCTGATCGCCAACGCCGTGGTCTACCTGCTGCAACTGGTGTCCCGCGGGGCGCTGGAACCGCTGCTGGCGCTGTGGCCGGTCGGCTACGGCTTCATGCCCTGGCAGTTGCTGACCTACGGCTTCCTGCACGACCCCACCGGCTTCGCACACATCCTGTTCAACATGCTGGCGCTGTACATGTTCGGCGCGCCGCTGGAGCAGACCTGGGGGCCGAAGCGCTTCCTAGCGTACTTCCTCATCTGCATCGCCGGCGCGGGCCTGCTGCAACTGGGCGTGGGCTGGTGGTCCACCTCGGCCGGCGGCATGCCGTATCCGGTGGTCGGCGCCTCGGGTGGTGTGTTCGGCCTGCTGCTGGGTTACGGCATGCTGTTCCCGCACCACCGGGTGATGCTGCTGTTCCCGCCGATCCCGATGACGGCGCGCACGCTGGTGATCGTCTACGGCGCCATCGAACTGCTGATGGGCTTCACCGGCTGGCAGCCCGGCGTGGCGCACTTCGCCCACCTGGGCGGCATGCTGTTTGGGTGGCTGGTGATCCGCTACTGGCGCGGGCAGCCGCCGTTCGGCAAGGGCCGGGGCGGATCGGGCAAGGGGCCGCGCCTGCGCGTGGTGAGGTAGCGTCTTCCGCCGCTGACCGTAGTGGGCGAGCGGCCGCTGCGTGCCGCCGAAGCCGATATACCGCCGGGATCGCTTCGTACCGGCGCGGATGGTGTTGCAGGACTTCATTGGACGACGCGCGGACAGGCGTCGCCCGCGCGTCACGGTCGTGTCCGGCCCGCCATCCAAGGTGGATGGCCGGGCCGGCTAGGGTGTCACTGGCGCGGCCAGGACATGGCCGCGCGCAGGGCCCTCAGCGCCAGATCCGGATCTGCTGCGCCTCGGCCGCCTGCATCGGCTGGCCGGCCTTGCAGGTGAATGCCTGCGCGAACGCCGGCTGCTGGCTCAGAGGGCCGTTGGTGCGCCACTGGCCCGGGGCGTGCGCGTCCACCGCGGCGCGCTGGGCGGCCTCGGCTTCGGACAGGTTCTGCGCCCACAGCCGCGCCCACGCCTTGTGGAACGACTGCCTGGCCGCGGCGTCGGCCTGCGGCTGCTCGGCGGCGAAGGCATCCCAGGCCAGTTCGATGCCGGCCAGGTCGGCCAGGTTCTCGTCCTGGGTCAGCGTGCCGTTGACCTTGACGTTCTTCAGCACCGGCCAGGCGTAGGCGCCGTACTGGGTGGCGATGCGCTCGCGCAGGGTGGTCCAGGCGGCCACGTCGGCGGGCGTCCACCAGTCGCGCAACTGGCCCTTGGCGTCGACCATGCGGCCCTTGCCGTCGAAGCCGCGGCTCAGTTCGTGGCCCACCAGCGCACCGTAGGCGCCGTACTGCACGGCCGCGGGCTGGCGGGCGTCGAAGATCTCCTCCTGCAGCACCGCGGCGGTGACGATCAGGCGGTTCTGCGCCAGGTCGTAGGCCAGCGCCGGCTGCTGCGGCAGCACGTCCCAGCGGCGGTCGGCGTTGCCCTTGCCGATGCGCTTCATCTCCTCGCGGTGGCGCCAGGTGGAGGCGATCAGCATGTTGCCGCCGAAGCTGCCACGGCCCATCGGCTGCACGCTGTAGTCCAGGTCGCGGCGCGGCGTGCCTACTTCGATCTTCAGGTGCCCCAGCTTGGCGCGGGCCTCGGCCTTGGCGCTGTCGCTGAGCCAGGTGCTGCGCGCGATGCCGCGCTCCAGCGCGTCGCGTACCTGCGCGGCGATCTGCTCGGCGCGGCGCTTGTGCTCGGCGGGCACGTAGCGGGTGGCGTATTCCTTGCCCAGCATCGGGCCGGCGGCCAGGTTGATGGCGTCCAGCACCTGCTGCCAGCGCGGCGCTGGCTCGGCCTCGCCGCGCAGCACGCGGCCGCGGAAGCCGAACTCGGCCTCGCGGAACGGCTTGGCCAGGTAGGGCGCCATGGCGTCGCCCACGCGCCAGCGCAGGTAGGCTTTCCACTGCTCGGGCTTGAGGCTGCCGATCAGGTCGTCCACGCGCTTGAACAGCGCCGGGTCGGCCATCGACACGGTGTCGTCGTTGACGCCCTGGGCCTTGAGGAAGGCGTCCAGTTGCAGGTTGCGGTACTTCTTGCCCAGGTCCTTGGTCGGCACCGGCGCGTAGTTGGCGAACGGGCTGCGCAGATCCAGCAGCGGCTTGGACACCTGCGCCAGGCGCGTCTCCAGGTCGATGACCAGGGCCGATTCGGCATCGAGCTTGGCGGCGGGGGTGCCGGTCAGCGCCAGGACCTGCTTCACGTAGGCGCGGTAGCGGCCCAGCAGTTCGCGGGTGTCGGCGTCGCTGCGGGTGTAGTAGGCCGGGTCGGGCAGGCCCAGGCCGCCCTGCATGAAGTAGCCGATGTGGCGGTCCAGTGCCTGCAGGTCCACGTCGGGGCTGAAGTTGAAGGCCACCGGGATGCCCACCTGGTGCAGCGCGGCGATCGCCGGCGCCACGTCCTTGGGCTTCTTGATGGCGTTGATGCGGTCCAGCAACGGGGCGATGGGCTTGGAGCCGTCGGCCTCCACCGCGGCCTCGTCCAGGCCGCTGGCCCAGAAGTCGCCCAGCAGCTTCTGCACGTTGCCCTGCGGCGCGCGCATCGCCGCATCCAGCAGTTCGCGCTGTTGCAGCAGGGTGCGCTCGCGGAACTGGCCCAGCACGCTGACCGAGCCGGCGCCGGCCGGCAGCGGATTCTGCTTCAGCCAGTCGGCGTTGGCGGCGGTGTAGAAGTCGGTGCATTCGGCGCTGACCGCGGGCGCGCGGGCGGGGGCGCGCTTCTTGCGCTGCGCATCGGCATCGGGGGCGCCCAGGGCGAACAGCAAGGCGAGGGCGATCAGGGAGGGGCGGCCGAGTGCGTTGCGCAGGCGGGGCATCAGGGAATCCATCGGTTCAGGGGTGCGGGGATTCTAGCAAGCGCCCGCCGCGCTTCCCCGCCGCCGGGCCGGCGGAACGCGGCGCCGTCGCCTCCGTTTCCGGGCGCGCGTCACATTGCCGGCACGCCGGAAAGAAAAAGGCCCGGACGGGCCGGGCCTTCTTCCTGCGCTCACGCGCCGCGGCGCGTCACCAGATGACCACCTGCTTGTCGCCGCTGCGGACCATGGCGTCGCCCGGCTTGCACTGGAACGCGGCCGCGAATGCCGGCAGGTTGGACGGCGCGCCGATGGCGCGGAACTCGGCCAGGGCGTGTTCGTCGGTCTGCAGGCGCTTGGCCAGTTCCTGCGGCGTGTAGTTGCGGCGCCACACGGTGGCCCAGTTGAGGAAGAAGCGCTGGTCGCGCGTCAGCCCGTCGGTCATCGGGTCGGGCGTGCCGGCGGTAGCCTTCTTCATCGCGTCGTAGGCCGTGGCCAGGCCGCCCAGGTCGGCGATGTTCTCGCCCAGGGTGTGGTTGCCGTTGATCTTCTTCCCGTCGGCGGTGCGGTAGGCGTCGAACTGCGCGACCAGCTTGCCGGTGCGCGCCTGGAAGCCCTGCGCATCGGCCGGCGTCCACCAGTCCTCCATGTTGCCGCCCGGGCCGAACTTGGCGCCCTGGTCGTCGTAGCCGTGGGTCATCTCGTGGCCGATCACCGCGCCGATGCCGCCGTAGTTCAGCTCGTCGCTGGCCTCGGGGTCGAAGAACGGCGGCTGCAGGATGCCGGCGGGGAAGGTGATCTGGTTGGCCAGCGGGTTGTACTGCGCGTTGACCGTCTGCGGGCGCATGCCCCACTCGGTCCTGTCGACCGGCTGGCCGATCTTGCCGATGTCCCACTTGTAGTTGAATTCGCGCGCCGCCATCACGTTGCCGATGTAGCTGTCGCGGTCGGTGGACAGGCCGGCCCAGTCGCGCCACTTGTCCGGGTAGCCCACGCGCGGCTGGAAGGTCGCCCACTTCTCCAGCGCCTTCTTCTTGGTGTCGGCGCTCATCCACTCCAGGTGCTCGATGCGCAGCTTCAGCGCCTCGCTCAGGTTCTTGATCAGCGCTTCCATCTTGGCCTTGGACTCCGGCGGGAAGGCGACCTTGACGTACAACTGCCCCAGCGCCTCGCCGATCTCGCCGTCGATGGCGCCGAGCACGCGCTTGCCGCGCTCGCGCAGTTCCTTCTGGCCGCTGAGCGTCTTGCCGTAGAAGTCGAAGTTCTCCTGCACGAAGGCGTCGGACAGGTACGGCGAGGCGTCGTCCACCAGGTGGAAGCGCAGGTAGCTCTTCCACTGCTCCACCGGCACGTCGGCCAGCATCCGGCTCACTTCGGCGTGGTACTCCGGCACCGACAGCGAGAACTTCTCCGGCACCTTCACGCCCTGCGACTCGAACAGCGCGGTGAACGGGAAGTTGGGAGAGAGCTTGTCGGCCTCGGCCGGGGTGACCGGGTTGTAGTACAGCTCCACGTTGCGCGAGAACTCTTCCGAGGACTTGGACGCCTTGGCCAGGCGGGTCTCGAACGCCAGCACGTCCTTGGCCTGTTTGGCGGCGTCGGCGGCGGGCGTGCCGGACAGTTCCAGCACCTTGGCGACGTGGGCGACGTAGGCGTCGCGGATCTTCTGGTAGTCCGGCTTGCTGTAGTAGGGCACGTCCGGCAGGCCCAGGCCGCCCTGGCCGGTGGCGGCGATGTTGATGCTGGAATCCTTGAAGTCGGGCATCGAGCCGATGCCGATCAGGTAGCCGTTGCCCTTGGCCGCGGACTTGCGCAGGAAATCGGCCACCGAGGGGCCGTCGGCCAGCGCGTCGATCTCGGTCAGGTAGGGCTTGAGCGGTTCGATGCCCTGCTGGTTGATCTTGTCCACGTCCATGCCGGTGGCCCAGAAATCGCCGACCAGCTTGTCCACGCCGGTGGCGCCCTGGTGCGCGGCGGCCTGCTCGGCCAGTTGTCGCTGCACGGCCAGCGAGCGCTCGGCCAGCATCTCGAACGCGCCCCAACTGCTGCGGTCGCCGGGGATGGCGTTGGCGGCCAGCCACTTGCCGTTGGCGTAGCCGGCGAAGTCGGTGCAGGCGTTCTTGCCGGTGTCCAGGTCGGCCAACTGGAAGCGGTTGACGCCGGGCAGCGCGCTTTCGTCCAGCTTCAGTTCCAGCGCGGCCGGCGCCGGGGAGGCGGTGCCGGCGGCCGGCGCGGCGGCGTCCTGCTTGGAACAGGCGGCCAGCGCGGCGGCCACGGCGAGCGAAAGCATCAGGATCTGGGGTTTGCGGACGGTCACGGCGTACTCCGGCCCCGGCGGGGCAGTGGAAAAAAGAGCCCCCGGGCGGGGGCATGGTGCGCCGGACTCTACGCCTGTCGGCGTCAACTCAGGTGTGTCGAAGGTCATGGGGCGTCCCCTGCAACTTCCGGCATCCGGGAATCAAGATGTGTCGCAACGCGCTGAGTCCATTGGGATTTCCGGTGCCCCCGGCTTCAAGCGCGACGCAGCGCGCCGATGGGGGCAAAGCCGCTGGATCGCCGCCGCCGCACCGCCGAAGCCCATGCTACGGTGCCGCCCAGGAGGGCACCCATGCAGATCCATTTCCACGGCGCCGCCGGCGAGGTCACCGGTTCCATGCACCTGGTCGAAGCGGCGGGGCGCCGCATCCTGCTCGACTGCGGCATGATCCAGGGCAGCCGCGAGGCCGAGGCGCGCAATGCCGAGCCGTTCCCGTTCGATCCGGCCTCGCTGGACGCGCTGGTGCTCAGCCACGCCCACATCGACCACATCGGCCGGGTGCCGCTGCTGGTGGCGCGCGGGTTCCGCGGGCCCATCTACACCCAGCAGGCCAGCGCCGACCTGATGCCGATCATGCTGCTGGACGCCGCCTCGCTGTCCGAATCCGAGGCCGAGCGCGCCAACCGCGACCGCCGCCGCGGCGAGCCGGAGATCGCGCCGCTGTTCACCCCCGAGGACGTGCAGGCGGCGATGCGCCAGGTCCGGCCGCTGCCCTACGACGCACGCACCACGATCGCGCCGGGCGTGGACATCGCCCTGCACGATGCCGGCCACATCCTGGGTTCGGCCATCGTCGAGCTGTGGGCCGACGGCCGCAAGCTGGTGTTCTCCGGCGACCTCGGGCCCAAGGGCACGCCGATCCTGCGCGATCCCGCGGTCGTGCGGCAGGCCGACCTGCTGCTGATGGAGTCCACCTACGGCGACCGCAACCACCGCGACCGCCCGGAGACCATCCGCGAGCTCGGCGACATCTTCGAGCATGCCTGGCGCGACCGCGGCAACGTGCTCATCCCGGCCTTCGCCGTGGGCCGCACGCAGGAACTGCTGTACTGGTTCGCGCGCCACTGGGAGGCGTGGAAGCTGGCGCGCTGGCGGATTTTCCTGGACAGCCCGATGGCGGCCAAGGTGGTGGCGGTGTACGCGCGCCACCACGAACTGTTCGACGAGGACGCCAGGCGCGTGTGGACGCAGTCGCCCAATCCGTTCCGCCTGCCCAACCTGCACGTGGCGGAGAGCACCCAGCAGTCGATGGCGATCAACCAGATCGAGAACGGCGCCATCATCATCGCCGGCTCCGGCATGGCCAACGGCGGCCGCATCCAGCACCACCTGCGCTACAACCTCGGGCGGCGCAACGCGCACATCGTGTTCGTCGGCTACCAGGCCGAGGGCACGCTGGGGCGGAGGCTGGTGGACGGCGCGGCCTGGGTGCGCATCCACGGCCGCGACTACCGGGTCAACGTGCAGCGCCACACCGTCGGCGGCCTGTCGGCGCACACCGACCAGCGTGGGCTGCTGGAGTGGTACGGGCAGTTCCAGCCCTCGCCGCCGCTGGCGTTGGTGCACGGCGAAGACAAGGCGCGCGAAGCCCTGGCCGGCGAGATCGGCCAGCGCTACGGCGTGCACGCCGAACTGGCGCGGCCGGGGATGTCGCTGGACGTGTAGGGTCGGCCGGCGCCCGTCGCCGGCCAATCAAGGCAAGGTCGGGTTCCGAAGCCACCGCATCCGTAATGGCGCCGCTGCGGCCGGCTCGCCGAGCCAGGTTGCCCTGCGTGCCCTGAGCCGTCGATGCCGATGAGCGACGGCGCCGCGGCGAGCAGGTGGCCGCTGAAGTCGGGCACTGATGCCGACACTCAAGGTAGTGTTCCCGTGGCGGCGACCGTTCGTTGCGCCCTTGCCATCGCTACGCGCCGCGGCGAGCAGCGACAGGATGACGAAAGCTCCGGCGAAGGCGGCGGCCGAACAGTGCAAGCGCCAGGAGGAGGCCATTGTGTCGGCCGGAATCGGCGGTGGCGATCATACGGATCGCACCCAGGCGGGCAGCCGTCGTGCGGCGTGCGTATCGAGGCGTGCGCGGACCGGCAGGCCCGGGAGGGCGGCAGTGACGAAGCCGATCAGCGCCGGCCGGCGGACACCGGCACGGTGTCGTGTTCGCCGGTGTGGCTGCTGCGGTTGCGCCCGGATTGCTTGGCGCGGTACAGCGCGGCGTCGGCGCGGTCGAAGACGTCTTCCGGCCCGGCGTCGTCGCCGGACTGGTGGGTGTGGATGCCGATGCTGGCGGTGAAGCGCGGGGCGACGCTGCTGTTGCTGCCGTGCGGCTTGTTGCCCAGGTTGGCCAGGTCCACGTGGATGGTGGTGGCGATGGTGGCCGCGGCCTGCGCCGAGGTTTCCGGCAGCAGCACCGCGAACTCGTCGCCGCCCAGCCGCGCCACCAGGTCACGCGGCCGGCGCGCGCGGCTGCGCAGCACGCGGCCCAGCGCCTTCAGCGCGGCATCGCCAGCCGGATGCCCCTGGCTGTCGTTGAGTTGCTTGAAGTGGTCGATGTCCAGCACCAGCAACGACAGCGGCTGGCCGGAGCGCTGCGACAGGCGCATTTCCTGGTCCAGGGTCATGTCGAAGCGGGTGCGGTTGGCCAGCCCGGTCAACGGGTCGGACAGGGCCTGCCGGTGGGTGCGGCGCAGCAGCCGGTACACCCACAGCAACGCGCCCAGCCCCAGTACCAGCAGCGCGGGCACTGGCGAGAACCACAGGTGGGCGAAGCGCAGCAGCACGACCGACAGCAGCAGCGCGACGACCATCATTGCCACGGTCGGGCGCCAGATCTTCTGCAGGCCGGGCAGCAGCGCGGCCAGCAGCGCCAGCGCCACCAGCAGCATCGACAGCACGGTCTGCCAGGCGAGCGACATCGGGGTGACCGCGATGCCTTTCACCAGCATGTTGAGCACGTTGGCCTGGTAGTCCGAGCCGCTCATGTGCAGGGCGGCCTGGCCCGGCGCGGCGGCTTCGGTGCCCAGCCCGGTGGCGTTGGTGCCCACGATCACCCAGTGGCCGCGCAGGACCGAGGCGGGGATGCGCTGGTTGAGCACGTCGGTGTAGGAGACGTGGCGGTAGGCGTCCGAGGGCGCCGCGTACGGCACGCGCACCCGGTAGTCGCGCACCCATTCGCTGGCAGAGGGCGGATCGTTCACCGCGTCGAGGCGATGGCCGGGCAGGGCGGCGTCGCTGCCCGGCGGCTGCTCCAGTTGCAGCAGCGCCAGCGCCAGCGCCGGCCAGTGCGCCGAGCCCAGGCCGGCGCGCAGGTAGGCGTCGCGCACCACGCCGTCGTCGTCGACCACCATCTCGGCATGGCCCAGCGCGGCGGCCGAGGCGGCGAACTCGGGGATCGGCATCAGCTCCACGCTGGGGCCGTCGAGCTGGACCGGCTCGGCCAGCACCGGCAGCACCACGCGCCCGCTGCGGTTGAGCGCGCGCGCCAGCAGCGCGTCGCCCTCGGGGTCGAACAGGGCCGGCTCGGACAGCAGCACGTTGAAGGCGACCCCGCGGGCCTCGGCCAGGCGCAGGCGGTCGATCAATTGCGCGTGGGTGCGCCGCGACCAGGGCCAGCGCCCGAGTTCGGCCAGGCTCTTGGCGTCCACGTCCACCACTACGATGCGCGGATCGGGCTCGGGCGCGGAGGTGCGGATCAGGCGGTCGTAGACCAGGTCGTCCAGGCGCTCGGTGGCGCCGGACAGCGTCACCAGCACGACCACCGCGCACGCGCCCACGGCCGCAAGCACGCGGGTCTTCCATTTCTGCAGGGGCTTGGAGGCACTCACAGGGCCAGCAGTATGAGCAGGGCGCCCGCGCCGGCGCCAATCCGGCACCAGCGGCAGGGCACGTCGACCCGTTGCGCCGGCGGGAATGCGCCCTCGAAGCCGTCCACGTCCACGGCCCGCGCGCGCAGGTACCAGGTGCCCGAGCGCAGGCGCGGCAGGGTGATCTCGGCCTGCTCCACCACTTCGTCCACCTGAGGCTGCGCGAAGTCCGGCGTGCGCGACATCTGGAAGCGATAGCGCTGTCCCGGCTGCCCGGCGGGCCAGCGGAAGGTCACGTCGCGGTGCTTGCCGGCCGCCGGGCTGTCGATCCCGGTGATGTCGATCAGCGGGCGGACGGTGAAGGGCAGGGCGTCTCCCCAGGGGCCGGTCTTGCCGGCCGCATCCACGCTGCGGATGCGCCAGACGTATTCGCCAGGCGCCAGCGGCTGCGCCAGTTCGGCGCCGGTCGCGCCGTGCACGGTGGCGGCGGCCAGCGGCGCGGCGAAGCCGGCGGCGTCCGCGGCCACTTCATACTGGTAGGCGCGCGCGCCGGGCGCCTGCGTCCACGCCAGCGCCACGGCCGGCGTGCGCACCACGCCCTGCGCGGGCGGCGAAATGGTGTAGGGCGGCTCGGGCTGCCCGCCGACGCGGAACGCGACCTGCGCGTCCAGGCCTTCCAGCCCGTCGGCATTGCTGGCGCGCACGCGCAGGTGGTATTCGCCCTCTTCCAGCGCCGGCAACTGCACGTTGGGTTCGCGGGTCTCCAGGTCCACCTGCACGGTGTCGAAGCGGACCTGCCGGCTGAGCTGCACGCGGTAGCGGTCGGCCCCGGGCACCGCCGGCCAGGCCAGTGCCGGCTGCGCGCGCTGCTGCTGCGCGGCGACGCGGGACAGGTCCGGCGCCGGCAGCAGCGCCACCGGCCGCACGCCGTCGCCGCCCTCGGCGACCACCGTGCCGTAGCCGCGCTGCACCAGCGCGCTGCGGCGGGCGCTGTTGACGGCGACGCGGCCTTCCAGCACTTCGGTATAGGTGCGGCCGTCCGTGGTCTCCACCCGGAAGCGGGTGCCGCGCACCGCCGACGAGGCGCTGGGCGTGTCGACGATGAAGGACGAAGGCCCGCGCTGCGGCCGCACTTCGTTGCCGATGCGGCCGCGCTGCAGGCGCAGGCGGATGTCGGCCAGGTCCGAGCGGCCGAAGTGGTTCAGGCGTTCCAGCAGCAACTGGCTGTCGCCCAGCAGCATCAGCCGCGAACCGTCGGTGAAGCGCAGGCTCAGCGAGGCCTGCGGTGCGGTTTCCAGCCAGGTGCCGGTGGGCAGGGTCATGCCGGCGGTGACCGGCATGGCGCGCTCCTTGCCGCGCGCGGTGGCGTCGCCCTGGATGGCCACCACGGTGGCCCGCGCCGGCCGCACGTGCAGCCAGGCCATGGGGATGCGCAGCAGGGTGCCCGGCGGCAGCCGGTAGGGGTCGCCGATGCGGTTGTGCTCCTGCAGGCGCTGCCAGGGCACGTCCGGCTTGAGGTATTCGGCGGTGAGGTCCCACAGCGTGTCGCCGGGGCGCACGCGGTAGTTCCAGTCCTGGGCCGCGGCGGGCGCGCACACGGCGAGCAGGGCCAATGCCAGCAACAGCATCCGCCGGAGGAGTCCTTGCCGTGTCTTGTCCTGCAATCCCTTCCCCATATCCCCTGCGTCCATTGGAAATGCAAAGCTCATCACAATTATAGACAATCCTCGCCTCAGCGCTGGCCGTTCCTTTCCGTAGATTGCGTAAGGCTACTTTCGTTCTGCTGGGGCTCAGGAAAACCGGCCTCCGGCGCGCCCCACAAGGCGGCGATCCGCCGGGCCAGCGGGTAGGGCTCGGGGTCGTCCCGGTTGGTCAGCACGACCACGGCCAGGCGCCGGCCGGGGAAGCGCACCAGCACGTTGCGGAAGCCGATGCTCTCGCCCGAATGCCACTGCATGCCCTCGTGCAGGCGCCAGCCGAAGCCGTAGTGCGCCACGTCCGGCTCCGGAGTGGCGGTGGCCGGCTGCAAGGCCAGGGCCCAAGACGCCGGGGCGAGCAGGCGCCGGTCGTCGATGGCCGCGTTCCATTTGGCCAGGTCGGCCACCGAGGAATAGATGCCGCCGTCGCCCAGCACCGCGCTGGTGGTGCTCTGGTCGGTGCGGACCCAGCCGCCGTCGCTGCCGCGGCTGTAGCCGTAGGCGCGGCGCGGGACCGGTGGGCCGCCGTCCTGCCGCGCCAGCGTATCGGCCATGCCCAGCGGCAGGAAGATCCGGGTGCGCAGGAATTCGGCGAACCCCAGGCCCGAGGCGCGCTCCACCACCAGCGCCAGCAGCGCGTAGCCGCTGTTGCTGTAGCGGTAGCCGGTGCCGGGCGGGAAATAGGTGCGGTCCTCGCCTTCCAGCAGGCGCAGCACGTCGTCGTCGTGCGCCTGCGCGGTCTGGCCTTCGGGGATCAGGTCTTCGTAATCGACCAGGCCGGAGGTGTGGCTGAGCAGATGGCGCAGGGTGACACCGTCGGCGGCGGCCGGCAGCGACGGCAGCCAGCGCCTGGCCGGATCGTCGATGGACAGCTTGCCTTCCTCCGCGAGCAGCAGGATGCAGGCGGCGGTGAACTGCTTGGTGATCGAGGCCAGTCGGTAGTCGGTGCGCGGCGCGGCGGCGACGCCGGCGTCGCGGTCGGCCATGCCGTAGGCGCGTTCGAACACCACGCGGCCCTCGTGCACCACCAGCACCGAGGCGCCGGGCGCGTCGCCGGTGTAGTCGCGCATCAACCGGTCGATGTCGTCGTTGCGCGTGGCCGCGGCAGGTCCGCTGATGATCATCGATGCGATTCCCCAGGCCAGCAGGCGCAGTCTCCAGGTCGGCGTCATGGCGCCCTCCTTGCCACGTTGCGGACAAGGGTAGCGCAGGCGTTCAGTCCGCGGCGGCTTCTTCGCGCAGTTGCCGGTCGCGCGCCGGCCCCAGGTAGCCGCGGATGGCGTGCCGCATCAGGTACAGCAGCGGGATCAGCGCGATCGCGGCGAGCATCTTGTACAGGTAATTGACCGTACTTACCGCCAGGAACAGCGAAGTAGGCCACCGTTGCGGGCCCAGCACGAAGGCGATCCAGATCACCACGAAACTGTCCACGCATTGTGAGATGGCGGTGGAGCCGGTCGCACGCAGCCAGACCCAGCGCTCGCCGGTGGCGCGCCGGATGCGGTGGAACACCGCCACGTCGATCAACTGGCCGAACAGGAACGCCACCACCGAGCCGGCGATGGTCCACAGCCCCTGGCCGAACACCGCCGCATACGCGCGCTGGTAATCGGGCACGCCCTGCGACCGCGCCGCTTCCACCCACCAGCCGGCCGGTGCCAGCGCGATGGCGGCGAAGGCGAAGCAGAAGCCGAACAGGATCAGCGCCACCGCCAGCCACGAGATGAAGCGCACGCCGCGGCGGCCGAAGAATTCGTTGATGGTGTCGGTGAGGATGAACACGAACGGCCACAGCAGCGTGCCGGCAGTGAAACTGAGCGAGCCCGCCTGCCCGAACAGGTTCCATTCCAGCGGCGCGATGCCCAGCGTGTCCTCCAGCGCGAAGATCTTCACGCCGATGAACTCCGCCAGCACCGTGTTCACGCAGAACACCGCGGCCAGCACGATGAACAGCCGCACCGCGCGGTCGTCCAGCGTGCGCGGCGCGTGCACGGCTCAGCGTTCTCCGGCGCGGGTGAAGGGCATCGCGTCCGGCGCCACCGCGCCGCCGGAGATGATGAAGCTCATCGCCTGGTCCACCGTCCAGTCGGTCGGCGTGAGCAGCTCCACCGGCACGATCTCCAGGTAGCCGGAGGTCGGGTTGGGCGTGGTGGGCACGTACACCGCGGCCAGTTCGCGGCCGCTGCCTTCCTCGCGCATCACCCGCGTCACCAGGCCGACCGACTTCATGTCGCGGTGGGGGAAGTCGATCAGCACCACGCGCTGGGTGCTGCCGGGCTTGGTTTCCAGCATGTCCAGCAGCTTGCGCGCGCTGGTGTAGATGACGTTGGCCAGCGGCACGCG
>ERZ761602.285-NODE-285-length-118320-cov-362.623168_pt1 | contig 118320 bp, 131 predicted proteins | sample MGYA00512165_ERZ761602 | MGnify/ENA primary metagenome ERZ761602 (study PRJEB28899, sample SAMN02445085) | bioreactor sludge metagenome | biome: EBPR sludge; isolation source: Thorneside wastewater treatment plant | place: Australia: Brisbane, Thorneside...
TTCGATGCCGGGCCGAATAGGCCAGCGGCGGATGTGGGAAGTCCCTTTGTAGTCATTCTGCGGCGGTGCCGGAAAACTGGACAGTTGGATAAGCTAAGGCCGCCCGGACAGTTGAGGCATGAAACATGGGTGTAAAACGCAAGCAGCACAGCGCGCAGTTCAAGGCACAGGTCGCGATGGCGGCGCTGAGTGGGGAGAAGACGCTGGCCGAGCTGTCGGCCGAGTACGGGGTGCATCCGACGATGATCAGCACCTGGAAGCAGGAGTTGGCGCGCCGGGCGGGGGAGCTGTTCGAGCGCGGCGCGAAGAAGGCCGAGGGCGAGCAGCAGAAGACGATCGACGAGCTGTACCGCCAGCTCGGCCAGCTGAAGGTGGAGCGCGATTTTTTGGCCGGGCAGCCCGCGCTCTCCCGGCTACTGAAAGGCGGGCGATGATCACGCGGACCAACAGCGAGTTGTCGGTGGCGCGCCAGTGCGCGCTGCTGGACGTGGCGCGAAGCAGTGCCTATTACTGGCCGATGGGCGATTCGGCGGAGGAGTTGGCGTTGGTGCGTCGCATCGACCGCATCTTCACCGATCACCCGGTCTACGGCAGCCGGCGCGTGCAGGCCATGCTTGCGCGCGAGGGCACGGCCGTGGGGCGGCGGCGCATCCGCCGCCTGATGCGCAAGATGGGCCTGTGGGCGGTGGGGCCGCGGCGCAACAGCAGTCGGCCGCATCCGGCGCACCCGGTCTATCCGTATCTGCTGCGGGGGCTCAAGATCGATCGTCCCAACCACGTGTGGGCGACCGACATCACCTACATCCCGATGGCTAAGGGCTTTCTGTACCTGGTGGCGATCCTCGATTGGGCCACCCGCCGGGTGCTCGCCTGGCGGCTGTCGAACACGCTCACGACGGACTTCTGCGTGGCCGCGCTCGAGGAGGCGATCGCGCGCTACGGCGTGCCCGAGATCTTCAATACCGACCAGGGTAGCCAGTTCACCGCGGAGGCCTTCACGGGCGTGCTCAAGGGCCACGGCATCCGCATCAGCATGGACGGGCGCGGCCGGTGCCATGACAACATCTTCGTCGAGCGGTTGTGGTGGACGGTCAAGCACGAGTGGGTCTATCTGCGCCCGTGCGCCGACGGTCGCGAGCAGAAGGCCAGCCTCTCGGCCTGCTTCGACTGGTACAACCGGCGCCGGCCGCATCAGGCGCTGGGCTGGCAGACGCCCGACGAGGCGTACTTCGGCCAACAGGAGGCCGCCCTGCGGGCGGCCTGAGAACAGCAAGGGGACGCTGTGGATTTGTGGACAATTCGCCTGCGGCGAACTGGGGCACTTGCCGTGGAAAAGTCTGACGACTTTCCCACCGCGCGCCCCTTTGCCCACAAGCTCCACAGCGCTCGTGCCAATTTGAATAAAATCCGGGAAAGTCAAAACCAACCCCCGGCCACCGGCCTTAGCTTATTTCGACCCGGTAGCTGTCCAGACCACCGGAGCCACCGCATTCAAGCCGACGCCGCTTCGCGGCGCGGCTTAATTCAGGCGTTGGGCAGCATCAGGAGCCGTTGTCACATGACGTCGATTTCTGGATCAACAATTGCGAAAGCGAGGTTCTTCCTCGACTGTGCTGATGAAGCCGGAACGAATGAGCGAGTGTCATTTTGCAATCACCTTGAAGCCGCGATTGTCTTCACACGAAGTGTCACGTTTCACCTTCAGAAGGAATTTGCAAATCGCCCAGAGTTCGCCAACTGGTACGCGGAGCACCAGAAGGCACTTGCTCAGAATCGACTTGCCCGCTTTCTTCTTGAGCAACGAAACTACGTACTGAAAGAAGGCCCGATTGCCACACACCGAGTAATACAAATGACCGTTACGGCCTCTGTTCATGTGTCATGCTCGGCGACCATTACCGTTATACGTGGGGCGCCTTGGTATCGGAGGTCTCTCCGAATTCTCTGGGAAGATGCAACATACCCCTTGAGGGAAAGGCTTCACCGCTTTCGAGAAGAGCGGCACCAGGCAAGAGCTAAAAAGCTTATTAAGCAAAACAGTCCGCCGGATACCACGCGCGATGACATCTACTTTTCACACGACGAATGGAAGTCTGAACCGGCAATAGACCTTGTCCGCCGGCTGCTCAGTGAACTCGAAGTCATCGTCCGGCAGGCTGAGCAGAAGTTCATTCTTGCTGAAGCGGTCTGAGGAATAGCACGTGGCTGAGGGGATAACATTATTTATCGTAGGTCTGTTGATCTATGCAGGCCTTTTGACAGTGCAGAAAATTTGCCAAAAATCCTCTTGGAGAAGACTGTTTCAAAAAGGAGACCCGTGGTTTGTTATCAATTTACCCATCTCAGTTGTCGTGGCAATTCCCGTTTCACGAAGTATCACAAATTTCTTCATGTGATTCGTCAGATTATCTTTTGCCCAACCCATCATTGCACCGGACGCTGCGCGATAAAGCCGCGCAGCGCCGGTGAATTTAGACGTTAGGGGGCTTGTGTGGATTGGTCGCAACTCGACGACGAGCAACTGCTTGGTGCCTACTGCTCATTGATGGCTGAGTTGAAAGACCGTGGAGTTGTGCGTAGCTCAAACAATCCCGTCGCTGACTACACCGAGACTCTTGTTTCCCGTGCCCTCGGACTGTCCTTTGAGTCGCAGTCTCAAGCCGGGTATGACGCTCGTGGCGCTGACGGCACCAGATACCAAATCAAGGGGCGCAGGCTCACGTCCCACAACAAATCAACTCAGCTCAGCGCCCTTCGCAACTTGGCCAATCGTCCCTTCGACACTTTAGCGGCTGTCGCATACTCGCAAGCGCGGAAAGATGATAGCCATCATGCCTGACAATTCCCGGACGCGCTAAAGCGCGCCGGTTAATTCCTTAGGCATCGTTGCCCCCAGCGTTCGTTGTCAACTTCCTCCCTTCGGCGTAGGATTCCTACTATCGATTCTTACTTTGTGGGGCTACTATGCTCGTAACTGAGAAGGGGCAAGTCACGATCCCCAAGCACATTCGGATAGCCGCCGGCGTCACACCCGGCAGCGAAGTTGTTTTCAGCCTTGATGGAAGCAAGATCATCATTACGCCCGTCGGAACCAACGTCAAGGATGACCGCCGAGCCAAGTTGCAAGCGGCTGCGGCACGGGTCCGCGACAGCTTGAACTCTGAGTTCAAGCAACTCAGTGCCGACGAGATCATGAGCTTTATCCGAGGGAACGAACCCGTCAAGAGTTCCACCCGCCGTGGCCGCCGCTAGTCTGGCCACCTACGACGGCACGGCCGGAACGCTCGTAGACACGAACATCTGGGTTGATTGCATCGATGAAGCCAGTCCGTGGCACGACTGGGCCGTGGAGCAACTTCAGGCTTGCAGCGAGCGGTCTCCGCTGCACGTCAATATCGTGATCTATTCGGAGTTGCTCATTCCTGGGCCAGATGTTGGTGCGCTCGATGCGCTACTGGACGTTTATGACACGCTGAGGACCCCGCTGCCTTGGGCGGCCGCATCGCTCACAGCCGCGGCATATGTGCTGTATCGACAACGCGGAGGGGCGAAGCAGAAGCCGCTGCCTGACTTCTTCATTGGTGCTCACGCGGCTGTCTCCAACCTGAGCGTACTGTCCCGGGATCCGAGGCCCTACAAGAGCTACTTTGCTCGCCTAGTGGTTGTTGCACCGTGACCCAGGGCAATTCGCATGAATCTTATATAAGACCGAGCAACTCAGCGCGATAGGCGTCGGAGGTGGCCGCAATGAGTCGGCGCACCTTGAGCCCGCCCTTGCGTTTGACGGGATCGAGCCGAATGAGATTCAAGGCGAACCCGCGTGCAATCGACCACCCACTTCTGCGGCAGGCCTACTTGACGGGGAAGCTTACGCCTGGAGCCATGCATGCCACTGACGATCCTTCTTCGCTGCCGAGATCTCGAAGATACCCGCCGGTTCTACCAATCGGCACTCGGTTTCGATGTCCGCGACGCGGATGGGGGAACACTCGTCGCCGAGCATCATGGCGGGGCGCTCATCTTTACGTCTGATGACCTCTGGGACGGCCCGCCCGGTTTTTCCGGTACGCTCTACTTTACGGTTCCGGATGCGGAAAGCTACTTCGCAGTCGTCAAACACAAGGTTGCCGTTGCCTGGCCTCTCCAGGAGATGTCGTACGGCTCGCGCGAGTTCGGTATCAAGGATTGCAATGGCTATTTCTTGGCCTTTCAACAACAGGGCGGGTAGCGTTCCGCAGCGGAAGGGCTGGGGCAATGAACCGTAAACTCCTTTTCTGTTTGTGGGCCATCGTCGCCTGGATCGCACCCGCTGCCATTGCCGGTGCGCTGGGCTGGAAGGGTATCTGGGGATCGTCCAGTGCGTTCGCCGATTACCTGGTACCGGCTCCGGTCGCGGGCGGTGCTTTTCACCTGCCGTCCTTCATCGCGGTTTCGCTGATCCTGTTCACCCAGCCGTGGGCCGGCAGGCCGGGTGGCGTCGTGCGGGGAATCCTGGTCGCCGGGGCGCTGGTCGGCGTCGCGACGTTGCTGGACCTCGACAGGCTGCAACTCGCCGCCACGACGGACATGGCTGGCGGCAGGTTCTGGCAGCAGAATCCGGTCGGCCTGTTCATCTTCACCGATTGTGTGATCGCGCAGTTCTTCGTCGGGGCGCTCGAGGGGCGCTGGCCGGAAAGCATGACGGAGTGGGCTGCGTCGCTGGTCGTGGCGCTGGCGGTCCCGGCGGCCTATGCCGGTGCGGCATTGCAGGCGGACCCGCGCCAGCATAACCCCTTCGTGTATGGGGGCGCGCGCGAGGGAGACAGGCGTGGCGACGAGATGGTCTTCTACTACTCGAAGCTGCCCCTGGGGTCGGACGCGTTCCGCCAGGCGGCATCCGCAGTGCTGGCGCAGCATGATCCACGCATGAACGTGAACGCCGAGGACATTGCGATCCATTTCTACGACAGCCTCGCCACCGCGCAGGCGCAGGACAGGCGTGCCGCACAGTACACCGTGTGCCTTTACCAGGACGGCACGGCGACGACCTGGAACGCGGGGAGCTTCGACTGCTTCGACATGCACGAGAGCTTTTCCGAGCGCTTCGAGACGGCGTACAAGGTGCAGGACGCGTCACTGCCGCAGGACGTGCGCATCTGGCGTGCGCATCGCGACGCCTGCGCCGGCCGCAAGCCGTTGGTGGCGCCGGCTGGCATGTACATGGACAATCAGGAAGTTCGCGCCTGCGATCCCGAGCGCGCCGAGCGGGCGCGTACCGAACTGCTGAGGCGGTTCGCCGGCGAAGACAGGGTGATCGCCTCGCTCGGGTCTTGATGGCGCATCGCGGGAGGCGCATTGGGGGCGGCGAGGAACCATGATCAGGCTGCGCGTGACATACGCCATCCAGCCTGTGCCATTTAATCGATGAGCTTCCCCACCGGCTACATCCGCCCATTGCCTGCGCCGATACCGCCCCCGCTGTGAGAAGATTGCGCGCCCGTTGTGGGAGGGCGGTGATCGGGAGGGTGGATGTCGGTATTGCAGCAGATGAGCGCGTTCGAGCTGGGTCTAGCCGCCGCGGCCTTGGCGGTGCTGGTCGTATTGATGTTTCTGATGATGGTCGCGGTGCGCCTGCGGCGGCTCGAGGCAGAATTGCCGCTGCTGCTGGCCGCGCAGCAGCGGACGCTGCTCGAAGATCTGCATGCCGGTCTCGAGCGCCAGACCGACCGCCAGTTCGGCCACGCCGAGAGTGCGTCGGAGCGTTTGCGCGCCGGGGTCGCCGGCGAGGTGCAGAGCAGCCGCGAGGCGTTGTACAAACTGCATTCCTCGGTACAGGCACAGCTCGCGGCCCAGCGCCAGGATGTGGGAACGCGCTTCGTCGAGCTTGCCGGTGCGATCAACGGCGCGCATGAACGGCTGCGCGGCGAACTGTTGCAGCAGGTGCTGACGACGCTGGCGGAGCAGTCGCGCGCCGATCGCGAGTTGCTGCAGGCGGGGTTGCAGCAGGCCTCGGCGCTGCTCACGAGCGGCACCGAGGCGTTGTCGCGGACCATCAACGAGCGGCTGGAGGCGATCGGCGGGCATGTCGATCAGCGCCTGAACGAGGGCTTCCGCCAGACCAACGAAACCTTTGCCAATGTGATGGCGCGGCTTGCGACCATCGACGAGGCGCAGCGGAAGATCGACGGGCTCACCACCAATGTGGTGAGTCTCCAGGAGCTTCTGGGCGACAAGCGCGCGCGCGGAGCGTTCGGCGAGGTGCAGCTCGAGGCCTTGATCCGCAATGCGCTGCCACCGGACGCCTACCAGTTTCAGGCCACGCTGCCCAATGGCAGCCGGGTCGACTGCCTGTTGCGCCTGCCCGAGCCGACCGGGCTGGTGGGGGTCGACGCCAAGTTTCCGCTCGAAAATTATCACCGCATGCTCGATCCGGTAGTCGCCGAGGCCGATCGACGCGCAGCCCAAGGCGCATTCCGTGCCGATGTGCGCCGCCATATCGACGCGATTGCGAGCAAGTACGTCCTGCCCGAGGTGACCTCGGACGGCGCGGTGATGTTCGTGCCGGCCGAAGCGGTGTTCGCCGAGATTCACGCGAGTCATCCCGAATTGGTGGCGTACGGCCAGGCCAGGCGGGTATGGATCGTGTCGCCGACCACGTTGATGGCGGTGTTGAACACCGCCCGGGCGGTGCTCAAGGATGTCGAGACGCAGAAGCAGGTGCACGTGATCAAGGATGCGCTGGTCAGGCTCGGGCGCGATTTCAATCGTTTCGACGAGCGCATGAACGCCCTCGCGCGCCATATCGACCAGGCGAGCAAGGATGTTCAGGACGTGCAGGTGAGCTCGCGCAAGATCAGCGCGCATTTTCACAAGATCGAGGCGGCCGAGCTCGACGAGTGGAGGCCCGATACCGAGCGGAGCGGGGCCATTCCGGCGCCGCCGCGGCTGGACTAAGCGGGGCCTCAGCCGCCGATATACGACATTTCGATCTTGCGCTGGCGCGCGGTGTTGGCGGTGCGGATCTCGGAGTAGCGATCCCCGCGCGCCGCCCATACCGCCGCGATGGCGCGGTCGAGCGCGGCATCGTCGCCATCGTCGCGCAAGCGTGCACGCAGATCGTGCCCGTTGTGCGCGAACAGACAGGTGAACAGCTTGCCCTCGGTCGACAGCCGGACGCGGGTACAGGTCGAACAGAACGCCTGGGTCACCGACGATATCACGCCGATTTCGCCCGAACCGTCGGCATAGCGCCAGCGCTCGGCCACCTCGCCGACATAATTGGGGCCGACCGGCTCGAGCGGAAACACCGCATGGATGCGTTCGATGATTTCGCGCGAGGGCACGACTTCGTCCATTTTCCAGCCGTTCGAACTGCCGACGTCCATGAACTCGATGAAGCGCACGATATGGCCGCTGCCCTTGAAATGACGCGCCATGTCGACCACGCCGCGGTCGTTGGCGCCGCGCTTCACCACCATGTTGATCTTGATCGGACCCAGGCCGGCCGCGGCGGCGGCGGCGATGCCCGCGAGCACGTCGGCCACCGGGTAGTCGGCATCGTTCATTGCCCTGAAGGTGGCGTCGTCGATGGAATCGAGGCTGACGGTGACCCGATCCAGCCCGGCATAGCGCAGGCGCCGCGCCAGCTTGGGTAACAACACGCCGTTGGTGGTGAGGGTGATCTCGACACCCGGCAAGCCGGCCAGTTGAGCGATCAATTGGTCGACGTCCTTGCGCAGCAGCGGCTCGCCGCCGGTAATGCGCAACTTGCGCACCCCGCGCGCCACGAACACGCGTGCCACCCGCGTGATCTCTTCGAACGAAAGCAGCGCATTGCGTGGCAGGAACGCGTAGTCCTTGTCGAACACCGAGCGCGGCATGCAATAGACGCAGCGAAAATTGCACCGGTCGGTGACCGAAATGCGCAGGTCGCGCATCGCGCGCCCGCGCTGGTCGAAGAGCGGGCCGGCGCTGGGATGGCGGGCGGCGCTCGACGACGCGCTCGGCGGCGAATGAAATGCGGAGTGGATCGGTATGGTTTTCATGGTGTCTGGTTTCGCGGTCTCGTGCGCAGCGACCGTGCTGCTCATCGCCGGCCGGGCAATCGACCATGGGCAAGGCGTGCGGGTTCTGCCGCGCTTCCTGTTAGGATTATCGACACACCACAGCCGGCACGCAAGGCGAAGCCGCCGGCATGGCTGTGGACAACGACAAGACGCGGTGCGCCGAACGCGCCGCTCCGGGAGAAAAACTACATGCCGCACCCCGCCGGCCTAGCCGCCGACCTGATGCGCACCCGCTGTGACGAGGTGCTGCTTGATTTCGACACCACGGCCGAATTGGCCGATCTGCCCGGGGGCCTGGGCCAGGCGCGCGCCGAAGAGGCGCTGCGCTTCGGGCTCGCGATGCACCAGCCGGGCTACCATGTCTTCGTGCTGGGCGAGTCGGGTACCGGCCGGCATGCGACCACGTTGAGGCTGGTGCGCGAATTTGCCGCGGATGGCGAGATTCCGCCGGATCTGTGCTACGTGCACGATTTCGCCGACCCGTTGCGCCCGCGGCTGGTTCGCGTGCCTGCCGGTCGTGGCGAGGCCTGGCGTACGGACATGCAGGCGCTCATCCGCGAACTCGGCCCGGCAATCGAGGCCGCGCTCGCAAGCGAGACCCACACGAGCCGTATCGAAGCACTGCAGGAAGCGCACAAGGCCCGCGAAGAAAACGCCCTGCATGCCATCGGTGAGGCTTGCGGCCAAGAGGGCGTGGCCCTGATCCGAACGCCTGACGGGTTCGTATTCGCGCCCACGGATGGCAACGAAACACTTTCGCCGGAAGCGTTCGAAGCTCTTCCCGAGGCGCGCCGCGCCGAGATCGAGGCGGTCGTCGACACATGGAGTGACCGCCTGAGCGACCAGCTCGCCGCGTTCCCGGGCTGGCGCAAGGCCTTGCAGGACGCGTGCACGCGTGCTGAGCGCGAAGCGCTGGAACCCACGATCGCCCATCTCATGACCAATGTGAGGGTTCGCTACGCCGATCTCGACGCGGTGCAGCGTTTTCTCGACGCGGTATGCAAGGATTTGCTCGAAGGCGGTGCCGACGCCTTGCCCGATGACGAGGACGAGGCGCACGACGCCGACTCGCGGGCGCGTTTTCATCGCTACGAGGTTAACCTGCTGGTGAGCCATGCGGCCACCCGGGGGGCGCCCATCGTGTGTGAGGACAATCCCACGTTCGGCAATCTGATCGGGCGCGTCGAGCATGTGGCCCACATGGGCGCCCTGGTCACCAATTTCAAGCTGGTCCGCCCCGGTGCCCTGCATCGCGCATGCGGCGGCTATCTGGTGGTGGATGCGGAGCGCCTGCTCACCCAGCCATTCGCCTGGGAGGCGCTCAAACGCACGATCCGCGCCGGGCAGATCACCATCGAACCGCCGCCCGAGGCACAGGGCTGGAGTGCGACGCTCACCCTCAGCCCCGAGCCGGTTCCATGCCAGCTGAAGGTGGTGGTGATCGGCGATCGCGACGTTTTCTACCTGTTGAGCGATCAGGATCCCGACTTTGCCGAACTGTTCAAGGTCGCGGCCGACTTCGACGACGATCTGCCGCGCACAGCGGAAAACGTCGCCCATTTTGCCCGCTTGATGGCGACGCTCGCGCGCAAGGCCGGACTGTTGCCCTTCGATCGCAGCGCCATCGCCCGCATGGTCGAGCAGAGCACCCGGATTGCCGAGGATGCCGGGCGCTTGTCGTTACGCACCCGCCTGCTCGCAGACATCATGCGCGAGGCGGATTTTCATGCCCGTTCGGCGTGCCTCGGCAAAGTCGATGGTGAGCAAGTGGATATTGCGATCGCCGCGCAGATGCGGCGCTTCGGGCGCTATTCCGAGCGCGTGCTCGATTCGATGCTGGATGGCACGATACTGATCTCGACCGACGGCGAACGTGCCGGCCAGATCAACGCGCTGGTCGTCGTCGAGATGTCCGAGGCATTCTTCGGCCACCCGATGCGGATCACCGCGACGGTGCGCATGGGCGACGGGGATGTGGTCGATATCGAGCGCGAAATCGAGCTGGGCGGGGCGATCCACTCGAAAGGCGTGCTGATCCTGTCAGCGTTCATCGCCGCTCGCTATGCGCGCCATCAACCGCTCTCCCTGTCCGCCAGCCTGGTGTTCGAGCAGTCGTATGCGCCGGTCGAAGGCGATTCGGCATCGCTGGCCGAGCTTTGCGCACTGTTGTCGGCGCTCGCGGATGCGCCGATCCGTCAGTCGCTCGCGGTCACCGGCTCGGTGAACCAGTTCGGCGAGGCCCAGGTGGTCGGAGGGGTGAACGAGAAGATCGAAGGCTTCTTCGACCTGTGCGCTGCGCGTGGCTTGACCGGTGAGCAAGGCGTGATCATTCCGGCGGCTAGCGTACGCCATCTGATGCTGCGCAACGATGTCGTCGAGGCTGCACGCCAGGGCCGCTTCCATGTTTATCCCGTGCGTGGGGTAGACGAAGCGATCGAAATCCTGACCGGGGTGCCCGCTGGCGTGGCCGACTCCAAGGGAATCATGCCGCGCGGATCGATCAACGAACGGGTCGCCAGCGCGCTGGCGGGCATGACAGCCGCCACCCACGCGCGCAGCAGTGCGGGCCGGGGCGCGCGCCACCGGCGCCGGCAGGAGGAATGTTGATTGAACACCGCCTGGATCGGCATGTGGCCGGGGCCGAAGATGGCCTGCCTGGAATGGCTCACGCGTGCCGCTACACGTGCGCATGTCGGGCCGGCGTCCGGTCGATCGACCACGATTCATGGCCGGCGGATGAGGGGCGTGATCCGGGCCAGTTTTGGCCAAGTGGCGCGATATTTCGAAAAAAACAGAATGATATTCTGTATTTGTTCGACACATCCGAGCACTGGCTTGGGTAGGATGAGTGCTCGGCTTACAACAAGGAGGCTCAGACACATGAAGATAACGACGTCCGTCAAGCACGGTGCCGAGTATCTGTGCGTGAAGATCGGCGAGGTGGTGACCGCTATCGAGCAGGTTGCGGTGGTCAAAGGTCTTCCGATGTGGGAAGTCGAACGCAAACTGGGAGTCGGCGTGCGGAAGAGATTGATCGTCCCGGCTCGCTCGTTGCGGCCAATACAGGCTGCGATCGCGTAGCGTTCAGGCGGCGCCCGTTGAGGCGACCGGAAAGAAAAATGCCACCCTTATCAGGTGGCATTTTCGTTTGTAGTTTGGCTCCTCGACCTGGGCTCGAACCAGGGACCTACGGATTAACAGTCCGGCGCTCTACCGACTGAGCTATCGAGGAACGGTACTCTCGGTGTCTGTTGACCGCCGTGAGGCGGTTCAACGCAATATCTTGGCTCCTCGACCTGGGCTCGAACCAGGGACCTACGGATTAACAGTCCGGCGCTCTACCGACTGAGCTATCGAGGAATTGAGCTCGGCATTCTAGTTAATGCCGAGCGGTGAGTCAAGTAAAGAGAGCGGTCGACGCGCTGGCTTTTACTTCGAAACGACCGCTGCGATGGCGCTTGCCACATAGCCGACATTCTTGGAATTGAGTGCGGCCAGGCAGATGCGACCGGTGGATACGGCATAGATGCCGAAATCCGACTTCAGCGCCTCGACCTGAGCTGCGGTCAGCCCGGTGTACGAAAACATGCCGCGCTGCTTGATCACGAAGGAAAAGTCCTGCGCGACGCCGGCACCCTTCAGCGATTCGACCAGGCTGACTCGCATCTGGCGGATGCGCGCACGCATGCCGGCGAGTTCGTCCTCCCACAACTGGCGCAGTTCGGGCGAGTTGAGCACGGTTGCAACCACTGCACCGCCGTGGGTCGGGGGATTGGAGTAGTTGGTGCGGATGACACGCTTGACCTGCGACATCACGCGGGTGGACTCGTCCTTGCTGGCGGTCACGATCGAAAGCGCGCCGACGCGCTCGCCGTAAAGCGAGAACGATTTCGAGAACGAGCTCGAAATGAAGAAATCCAGTTCGCTGGCCGCGAACAGGCGCACCGCGACTGCGTCCGCGTCGATGCCGTCGGCGAAACCCTGGTAAGCCATGTCGAGGAAGGGGACGAGATTGCGGCTGCGACACAGCTCGACCACTTCCGCCCATTGGGCATCGCTCATGTCGGCGCCGGTCGGATTGTGGCAGCAGGCGTGCAATACGATGATCGAGCCGGCGGGCAAGCTGGCGAGCTTGGCCGTCATCGCGGCAAAGTCGACGCCGCGCGTGGCGGCGTCGTAGTAGGGGTAGTTTTCAACCGGGAAGCCGGCGGCTTCGAACAGCGCACGATGGTTTTCCCAGCTCGGATCGGAAATATAGACCGTGGCGTCGGGGTTGAGGCGCATCAGGAAGTCGGCGCCGACCTTGAGCGCGCCGGTGCCACCCAGCGCTTCGATGGTGACCAGACGTCCGGCCGCAATCAGCGGGGACTCCTTGCCCAGAAGCAGGTTTTGCACTGCGGTGTTGTAGGCGGCCAGACCCTCGATGGGCTGGTAGCCGCGTGCCGGCATGGTTTCGAGACGTGCCTTTTCGGCGGCCTTGACCGCCGCCAGCAGGGGAATCTTGCCATTGTCGTCGTAATAGACACCGACGCCGAGGTTGACCTTCTCGGCTCGCGTGTCGGCGTTGTAGGCTTCGTTCAGACCGAGGATGGGGTCGCGGGGTGCCAATTCGACCTTGGCGAAGATTGATTCAGACATGTGAGCTCCAGGGTTTGACGCCTCGGCAATCAGGGGGTGAATCCGAGCGGGTGGATTCGATCTATGCTGCGTGCCTTGCGCCGGGATTTGGGAAATAATCGACGCTTTCGACCGGCCTCGGGGCTTGCGCACTTTCGGTGCGCGATGCACCAAAACGTGGCCGCGAACAAGACGGAAATTCTAGCATGACAACTTCGAGCGGCACTCAAACGGTCGTGACCTTCGACGGCAGCCCGTTTCGCCTGCATCTGCCGTTTCCGCCCGCCGGCGACCAGCCGGCGGCGATCGCCAGACTGGCCGAAGGTATCGACGATGGTTTGATGTTCCAGACCCTGCTGGGCGTGACCGGCTCGGGCAAAACCTTCACGATGGCGAATGTGATCGCGCGCTGCGGTCGCCCGGCGCTGGTGCTGGCGCCCAACAAAACCCTTGCGGCGCAGCTCTATTCGGAGTTTCGCGAGTTCTTGCCCGAAAACGCGGTCGAGTACTTCGTGTCGTACTACGACTATTACCAGCCCGAAGCTTACGTGCCGTCACGCGATCTCTTCATCGAGAAGGATTCGAGTATCAACGAGCACATCGAGCAGATGCGCTTGTCGGCCACCAAGAGCTTGATGGAGCGCCGCGACGTCGTGATCGTCGGAACGGTTTCGTGCATCTACGGCATCGGTGATCCGGTGGACTACCATTCGATGGTGCTGCATCTGCGCGAGGGCGAGCGTATACCGCACCGCGATCTGATCCAGCGCCTGGTCGCCATGCAATACACGCGCTCGGACATCGATTTCAAGCGCGGCACCTTCAGGGTGCGGGGCGATGTGATCGACATCTTTCCGGCGGAGAATGCCGAACTCGCCGTGCGGGTCGAGATGTTCGACGACGAGGTCGAGCATCTGACCTTGTTCGACCCGTTGACCGGGCACATGCGGCACAAGCTGTTGCGCTTCACCGTTTATCCGTCGAGCCACTACGTGACGCCGCGTGCCACGGTGCTGACCGCGATCGAGGCGATCAAGGACGAGTTGCGCGAGCGCATCCAGACCTTCCAGCAGAGCCACAAACTGGTGGAGGCGCAGCGCATCGAGCAGCGTACCCGTTTCGACCTCGAGATGCTCAACGAGATGGGTTTCTGCAAGGGTATCGAGAACTACTCGCGCCACATGTCGGGACGCGGGCCGGGCGAGGCACCGCCGACGCTGATCGATTACCTGCCGCCGGACGGGCTGCTGTTCGTCGACGAGTCGCATGTGACCATTCCGCAAGTGGGGGGGATGTACAAGGGCGACCGCGCGCGCAAGGAGAATCTCGTCGAGTACGGTTTTCGCCTGCCCTCGGCGCTCGACAACCGGCCGCTGCGCTTCGAGGAGTTCGAACGCCTGATGCCGCAGACGGTCTTCGTTTCGGCGACGCCGTCGACTTACGAGTCGGAGCATCAGGGCCAGGTGGTCGAGCAACTGGTGCGTCCGACCGGGCTGATCGACCCGGCAGTCGAGATCAGGCCGGCCAGCACCCAGGTGGATGACTTGTTGTCCCAGGCCAAGCAGCGCATCGGCGCGGGCGAGCGGGTCTTGGTCACGACCCTGACCAAGCGCATGGCGGAGGATCTGACCGATTACCTGGTCGAGAACGGGCTCAAGGTGCGCTATCTGCATTCGGACATCGACACGGTGGAGCGGGTCGAAATCATTCGTGACCTGCGCCTCGGCGAATTCGACATCCTGGTCGGGATCAACCTGTTGCGCGAGGGTATCGATATTCCCGAAGTCTCGTTGGTTGCGATCCTCGATGCCGACAAGGAGGGCTTCTTGCGCTCCGAGCGCTCGTTGATCCAGACCATCGGGCGCGCGGCCCGTCATATCAACGGCAAGGCAATTCTGTATGCCGATGTGGTGACGCGCTCGATGAAGGCGGCGATCGACGAAACCGACCGTCGCCGCAACAAGCAGCTTGCCTTCAACGAGGCCAATGGTGTCGTGCCCCGGACCGTCTCCAAGCGCATCAAGGACATCATAGATGGAGTCTATGCGCCTGACGACGAGCGGGCCGCCCGGGTGACGGATTCGGCGCGCGTCGATTACGCGCTGATGGACGAGAAAGGTTTGGCCAGGGCGATCAAGAAACTCGAAAGGGAGATGCAGGAGCATGCCCGCAATCTCGAATTCGAGAAGGCCGCGGCCGCACGTGATGAACTCTTCAGGCTGCGCAACCGGGCGTTTGGCGCGGATCAGCATGGGAGCACCTGAAAGCCCGGAGGGGGTGGACAGGAGTTGGTCGGGTGATTTGGCGTGCGTAGTCGGCACGGTTTCAAGTGGAGGGCGAGGGCAGTGATCCTCAAGAAATTTCTGCGTCGTATCAGTGGGCTGAATGAAAACGGCGACGGAAGACAAAAAATGGGGGGGGAGGCTATGAAACGAGTCTTATTCGTGTGCACGGGCAATATCTGCAGATCGCCAACGGCCGAGGGGGTTGCGCGCGCGCTCATCGAGCGGCGGGGACTGACTGGGGTGATCGAGGTCGATTCGGCTGGGACCGAGGGTTACCATGTCGGCGCCGCGCCGGATCCGCGGGCGCGCAAGATCGCCCTGAAACGTGGATACGATCTTTCCGCGCTGCGTGCGCGCAAACTCGAAGTGCCGGATTTCCAGCGCTTCGACCTGCTGTTGGCGATGGATGAGGGGCATCGCGAGGCGATGGAGCGGATGTGTCCGCAGGTCTATCGGCCGAAGATCGTGATGTTCATGCAGTACGCGCGCACCCACCGCCGCAGCGATGTGCCCGACCCCTATTACGGTGGCGATGCGGGCTTCGAGGCCGTGCTGGATTACTGTGAGGATGGGGTGGAGGGCTTGCTGGATACCTTGCAGCCGTCCGGCTGAGGCCGGGCGCGAACCCTCGGGTCCTTTTGGGCTCCGGCCCGGGGATGTGCGGCCCTGCCTGGTGCTGCCAGGCAGAGCCGCGGATGGTGCTCAGGGGCCGGGAGGCGCCTGGTGGCTGGCCGTTTCGACCTGTTGCAGCGGTTCGTTGACGATCACTGGCGCCGGCTTGCGGCGGCGGCCCAGGCGTGGTGTGTCGATCGCGACCGGGGGTTGATCGGAAATCTTGTCGTGGTCGGTTTCGATCAGGATCAGGCCGCTTTCGGCCGCTACCCGGCCCAGATCGAGCGGCTCGGCAAATGTTGCGGCGGGTTCCGGCAGGGCGGCGGTGGCCTGGGCCGGCTCGGGCGCGTCGAGCTGAACCGACGTGGTCGGCGCAACTGCTTGCTCGACGACGATTGCCGGGGCGGCTTCGATCGCTTGCGGCGGTGCGGCAGGCTCCGGAATGGTCGGGGGCAAGACCGCTTCAGCGCCCGCGGCAGCGTTCGTTGCGAAGACCGTTTCGGTTGCCGTGGGCAGCGTGCCTTCGGATTCGGCGGCGACGTCATGAGGTGCTGCGCGATCGAGATCGCTGCCAACGGGCTGTGGCTGCTCCGACGGTGACGGCGGCGCGTGCTGCGCCGTGCTGGTGTCTTCGAGAGCCGCCTCCGCCGCAGGGTGGGCCGTGGCGACGTCCGGGGCTGTCGCTGTCGCCTCGGCTGCTTCGGCGGTCGCGATCATCGCCGGTGCGCGCTCGGCGACCGGCTCGGAGAGCGTGTCGCTGGCCGTCACGGTGTCGACAATCGTCACCGGCAAGGCGGCTTCGGTCGTCTCGGGGGCGATGCCGATCGATTTTCCGAGCGCGACCGGCGCCGGTGCGGACGCTGCCGGGGTATCGCCGGATTCGATGTCAGCCGTCGTGTCGAGCGCAGCACCGGCTGATTCGATGCTTGCGCCTGCCGTGTTGGCGTCTTCCGCCGGGGCAAGGCCGATGGAAGCTTCGTCGGTATCGCCGCCTTCGGCATCCAGCGCCTGTTGCTCGCCGTTCAAGCCTTGTGCGTCATCGCTGCGACCGCCGCGACGGCCACGACCACGGCGGCGACGCTTGGGTGCTGTGCCCGGCTCGGTTTCGGCGCCGGGTGCGGTGTCTGGCTGAACCGCATCGAGCAAGGGCTCGGCTTCGTCTGCGGCCGTGGGGGTCGCGACCGCTGCAACCGGTGCGAGCGTGGCGGCTGCAATCGCCTCGACCGCGTCTTCGGGTTTGCTGGCGCGCTTCTCGCCGCGCCCTCGCCGGTTGCGGGTCTGGCTGGCGTCACGTTCCTGTGCCGGTGCGCTGTCGCGATCACCGACGTCAGGGCGCCGTGTCGCCTGACTCTGGGCCGGCTGGCGGGCGGTGTTCTCATCCTCGCCACGGGCATTGTCGCGTCGATTGCGATTGTTCGGGCGACGGCCATCGCCACGCTCGCCGCCCCGGTCGTTGCGCTCGTTACGCGGCCGGGCTTCGCGCTTGGCCGGAGTGGTCTCGGCCGGCTGCGCCTGTGGGGCAGGTGTCCTGGAGCCGAAGATCCAGCCAAGGATGCGTTGCACCAGCCCGGGGCGGGGCGCGGCAGCCGGCACGGCCAGCGGTTCTGGTTTGGGTGCGAAGTTGGGAGCGGGCTGCTCCGGCGCGATCCCCTTGACCATGGCCTCGGCTCTGGGGGGTCTGGCATCGACCTTGTCGGTCGCCAGGCGCTGGTTTTCGTCGGCTGGCGTGGTGGCCATCTGATAGCTTGCGAGTGCGATGTCCTCGGCGTTGAGCTGATCGTGGCGCAGGCGGATGATTTCGTGATGCGGCGTTTCGAGATGGCGGTTGGGAACGATGATGAGCTGGATCTTGTGCCGCAGCTCGACCCGTGCGACATCGGAGCGCTTTTCGTTCAACAGGTAGGTCGCGACATCGACCGGAACCTGCAGGTGTACGGCCCCGGTGTTTTCCTTCATGGCCTCTTCTTCGAGGATGCGCAGGATGTGCAGGGCGGATGATTCGGTGCTGCGGATGTGGCCGGTGCCATTGCAGCGCGGGCAGGTGATGTAGCTGGTCTCGGCCAGGGCCGGGCGCAGGCGCTGGCGTGACAGTTCGAGCAGCCCGAAGCGGCTGATCTTGGCGGTCTGAACGCGCGCGCGGTCATGCCGGAGCGCGTCGCGCAAGCGGTTCTCGACTTCGCGCTGGTTTTTTTGGGACTCCATGTCGATGAAGTCGATCACGATCAGGCCACCAAGATCGCGCAGGCGCAGCTGGCGCGCGATCTCGTCGGCGGCCTCGAGGTTGGTGCGGAAGGCGGTCTCCTCGATGTCGGCGCCCTTGGTCGCACGGCCGGAGTTCACATCCACCGACACCAGCGCCTCGGTGTGGTCGATCACCACGGCGCCGCCGCTGGGCAGGGTCACTTGGCGGGAATACGCCGATTCGATCTGGTGTTCGATCTGGAAGCGCGAGAACAGCGGCACATCGTCGCTGTAGCGCTTGACCTTGGCCACGTTGCCCGGCATGACGTGTTCCATGAACTGGCGCGCCTGGAAATACACGTCGTCGGTGTCGATCAGGATCTCGCCGATGTCGGGCTGGAAGTAGTCGCGAATCGCGCGGATGACGAGACTGCCTTCCTGGTAGATCAGAAAGGCGCCGCTCTGGCTGCCCGCCGCGCCTTCGATCGCCTGCCACAACTGCAGCAGATAGTTCAGGTCCCACTGCAGTTCCTCCGAACTGCGGCCGATCGCGGCGGTGCGGGCGATCATGCTCATGCCGGCGGGCACTTCGAGCTGATCCATGATCTCGCGCAGTTCGGTGCGATCGTCACCCTCCACGCGCCGGGATACGCCGCCGCCACGCGGGTTGTTGGGCATCAGGACGAGATAACGCCCGGCGAGGGAAATATAGGTGGTGAGCGCGGCGCCCTTGTTGCCGCGCTCGTCCTTTTCGACCTGGACGATGAGTTCCTGGCCGACCTTCAGACCATCTTGCGGGCGTGCCTTGCCTTCGCCGTTTCCGGCCGAGAGATTGCTGCGCGCGATTTCCTTGAAGGGCAGAAAACCATGGCGCTCAGACCCGTAATCGACGAACGCCGCTTCAAGACTGGGTTCGAGACGGGTGATGACGGCCTTGTAGATGTTGCTCTTGCGTTCTTCCTTGGAAGCCGATTCGATGTCGAGGTCGATCAGTTTCTGACCATCGACGATCGCGACGCGGAGTTCCTCGGCTTGCGTCGCATTGAAAAGCATGCGCTTCATTTATTTCGTTCTCCCGCGGGCTTGCACACGGGCAGGACGAACGGCGCGCACCATCGCGCTTTACGAATTCAGGAGCGATTGTCTGAAGCTTCTTTCATCCGGTTTGGGTTACGGGCTTTGATGGGTCGGCTGGTCGATCACATGTTCCCGCCGCAAACTGCCGGATGCGGCCGGAACATTTGTTCCTGCATGTGTGCTGCGCGTCTAAAATCGATCTTTGGATCGAAGTTTCTCGATTGCGTTACCATCGTCGCCTTTCAGGCAACGAGAGCACGGTTTGGTGACTCGGGAGCTCGCTCGTGGGCTCGATGTCCCGTACCTTTGTCCGCCTCCTGGCGGGCAGGGCTGGGATCGCAACCGAATCTGCCGCCGCAGAGTATATTTCATGAATACTGCACAAGGCAAAGCAATTGCGGTCAGGCGCGAACGCATCGATGCCGAGGGCGCCGGGCAGCGCGTCGACAATTATCTGTTGCGCGTGTGCAAGGGCGTGCCGAAAAGCCATGTCTATCGGATTCTGCGCAGCGGCGAAGTGCGGGTGAATGGCGGTCGGGTGGACGCGACCTATCGCCTCAAGGATGGTGACGAAGTGCGCATTCCGCCGGTGCGTGTCGTCGGGCCCGACGCACGGGGGGCGGCACCGGCGGGCAAGGCTTTGCCGGTGGTGTTCGAGGACGATGCGATCCTGGTCGTCGACAAGCCGGCGGGCAAGGCCGTGCATGGGGGCAGCGGTGTGAGTTTCGGCGTGATCGAGCAGCTTCGCAGCCAGCGTCCGGACGCGCGCCTGCTGGAACTCGCCCATCGTATCGATCGCGAGACGTCCGGCCTGCTGATCGTGGCGAAGAAGCGCTCCGCGCTCAAGGCGCTGCACGACATGATGCGCGAGGGCAGGATCGACAAGCACTACCTGACGCTGGTCCGCGGTACCTGGCACAACGCCTTGCAGCATGTGCGGTTTCCGCTCTTGAAATATCTGCTTCCGGATGGCGAGCGACGGGTCCGCGTTAGCGATGAAGGCAAGCCGTCGCACAGCGTGGTGCGCAAGGTGGAGGTGCTCGGCGGCTTCACGCTGCTGGATGTGGAGCTGATGACCGGACGCACCCATCAGATACGCGTGCATCTGTCTCACCTCGGATTTCCGCTGTGTGGCGACGATAAGTACGGAGACTTCGCGCTCAACAAGGCCCTGGAAAAACGCGGGCTGAAGCGCATGTTTCTGCATGCGGCTTCACTTTCGTTCGAGCATCCGGGGTCCGGCGAGCGGATTCTGCTGCAGTCGCCGCTGCCCGAGGAATTGCAGGCCTTTGTTGAAATCCTTGAACAAAAGGGTGGTGATGGCACATCGTTTTGAACTGATCGTCTTCGACTGGGACGGTACGTTGATGGACTCGGCTGGCGCGATCGTGAGCGCGATCATGGCGGCTAGCCGCGATCTCGGTTTGCCGCTGCCAAGCGACGCGCGGGCGCGCCATGTGATCGGCCTCGGTCTGGTCGACGCGCTGAGCCATGCCGTGCCGGAGCTCGCGCCGGCAGATTACCCGCGGATGGTCGAGCGCTACCGGCATCACTATCTGTCGTCCGACCGTGAGCTGAGCCTCTTTCCGGGTATCTTCGAGATGATCGCGGGGTTGGCTGGCGCGGGGCGGCTGCTCGCGGTTGCGACCGGCAAAAGCAGGGTCGGACTGGATCGCGCGTTGGGTCATACCGGCCTGGGTGAGTATTTCCATTCCAGCCGCTGTGCGGACGAGTGCTTCTCGAAGCCGCATCCGGCGATGCTGGAGGAGCTGACCGCCGAATTGGGCGTGGCGCGCGACCGGACGCTGATGATCGGAGACACGACCCACGATCTTCAGATGGCCCGCAATGCCGGCGTGGCCGGGCTGGGCGTTTCGTTCGGCGCTCACCCGAAAGACGCGCTGCTGGCCGAACCGGCACTCGCGATCGTCGAAACACCGGCCGCGCTGGTCCAATGGCTGCACGACAACGCCTGATCTGCGCGTCGTCGCTGCTGGTCGAAGGCGGCGACGGGCTGCGTTTCGACGTGCCGGGCTTCGAGCGTCCGCAGCCGGCGTTTGCCGTTCGCCATGGTGGTGTCGCGCATGCCTATCTGAATCGTTGCGCCCATGTGCCGGTCGAGCTCGACTGGATACACGGGAAGTTCTTCGATCTCACCGGCGCCTATCTGATCTGCGCGGTTCATGGTGCGCACTATGAGCCGCACAGCGGCCGTTGCACGATGGGGCCGTGCAAGGGGCGTTCGCTCGTGAAACTCGTCGTGGACGAGCGCGATGGCGCCGTCTATCTGCAGCTCGAGCACGACGGAAGCGCCCGGTTGGCCTCAGCGCTCCGCCAGCATCAGAAATAGCGCGGGGCGGCGGGCGAGGTCGGGTCGCGCCATGGTCCGCCACTCGCCAATGCTGCGGGTCACGAGCCGTTCGCTGGCGCAGGTGAGGTCGCACGCGATGCACAGGCGGGTGCCGGGCCGGGCCTGTCTGAGCAAGGCGTCGAACAGGCGTTCGTTGCGATATGGGGTTTCAATGAAGATCTGGGTGCGGGACTGCCGCCGCGAATCCTCCTCGAGCGAGCGGATGCGCGCGTCGCGAGCCGCCTCGGCGACCGGCAAGTAACCATCGAAGGCAAAACGCTGGCCGTCGAGCCCCGAAGCCATCAGCGCGAGCAGTATCGACGAGGGGCCGACTAGGGGGCGTACGCGGACGTTCAGCGCGTGGGCGCGTGCGACCAGGCGAGCACCGGGGTCCGCGATCCCGGGGCAGCCGGCGTCGGACATCAGGCCCACGTCCAGGCCGCGCGCGGTCGGGCCGAGCAGGCGGTCGAGTTCGTCGTTCGGGCCGTTCGGTGGCAGCGGGGTGATGTCGAGTTCGGTCATCGGCAGCGGATGTTCCATGCGCTTGAGCTGCGCGCGCGCAGCTTTGGCGTTCTCGACCACGAAATGGCGAATCGACACGGCTTCGGCATGGGCTTCCGCGGGCAGGAAGCGTTGCCAGGCGGTCTCGCCCAGGCTCACGGGTACCAGTACCAGGCAGCCGGCGCGGGCGTCGTTCATGGCAGCGGCACTCCTTCCGCGCGCAGCATGCGCGATAGCGCGATCAGGGGCAACCCGACCAGCGCGGTTGGATCGTCGCCCGTGAGCGCCTCGAGGAGGCTGATGCCGAGTGCCTCGGATTTCGCCGCGCCGGCGCAGTCGAGCGGTTGCTCGCGTTCGACGTAGCGGATGATCTCGGCATCGGACAATCTGCGGAAGTGTACTTCGGTCGGAACGCTGGTGGCCTGCACCGCGCCGGTACGCGTGTTGATCAGTGCCAGCGCCGTGTGGAAAACCACGCTGTGGCCGCTCATGCGCCGCAACTGTGCAATCGCACGCGCTGGCGTGCCGGGTTTGCCGAAGACCTCGCTGCCCAAGTGCGCGACCTGATCGCTGCCGATGATCAGCGCGTCTTCGAAGCGCTCGGCGACCGCGCGGGCCTTTGCGAGTGCGAGCCGGTTCGCGGTCTCGGGCGGGTGTTCGCCGGGCAGCGGGGTTTCGTCCACCTCGGGGCGGGCGGTCACGAATGGCAGTTGCAGGCGCTCCAGCAGCATGCGGCGATAAGCCGAGGTCGAGGCGAGGACAAGCGTCATTGCACGAAAATCTCAAAACTGGTCTTTGACAGAATTCGGCGGAAATAATATCATCCCGCTCTTATGTCGCAACGATGTGTGATCCCTGACGCCTTCAAGTTTGCCGCGGACGGTCGTCGCCTGGAAGGCAGGATATCCTTGGCAGAATGCAGCCGCCTTGTCGAGATGACCACCTCCGCCGAGGGCGAAATCGCCTATGTGCTCGCTGGCGCGCAGGGGGATGACGGCAAGTGGCAGTTCGAACTCGAACTCAGCGGTACGCTGCGGCTGGTGTGCCAGCGTTGCCTGACCGAAATGGCCTGGCCGTTCGAGCTTGCTTCGACGCTCTTGCTGGTGAGGTCGGGGGAGGAAATCCCCGAAGATGAACTCGAAGACGACACGCGTGATGCGATCGAGGTGCAGCCCGATCTCGATGTGAAGCAACTCGTCGAGGACGAGATTCTTCTGGCCGTGCCCATCGTGCCGCGTCACGAACGATGCGAGGCCCCGCTGCCGTCCGGCGGGGCGACCAAGGAATCGCCATTTGCGGCGTTGTCGGGCCTCAAGAAGCCCGGTGGCGTGCAATAGGCAGTAATTATCAGATCCAGGAGTTAGAAATGGCCGTTCAACAGAACAAGAAATCCCCTTCCAAGCGTGGCATGCACCGTGCGCACGATTTCCTCACCGATCCGCCGTTGGCGGTCGAGGCGACCACGGGCGAAGTGCACCTGCGCCATCACATCAGCCCGAACGGTTTCTACCGCGGCAAGAAGGTCGTAAAGACGAAGGGCGATTGAGCCTTCTGTCCATGAACGGCGCAGCGCCCTCAGCGCCTGCGCCGTTTTTGTGTCCGCTTCCTTGTTAGTTCGTATGCGTGGTGCCAAATGCCGATGAAGGTCGCCGTTGCGATTGATTGCATGGGTGGCGATCACGGCCCGGCTGTGACCATTCCGGCAGCCGAGGCCTTTTTGCGCCATCATCCGGATGCGAGTGTGATTCTGGTCGGTCGTCCCGAGGCGCTCGAAACCGGCGCGGCTGCGCTCGCGGCCCGCTATGCAGGGCGCGTGGCGGTCCAGCCGGCGGCGGAAGTCGTGACCATGGACGATGCGCCGGCGATTGCGATGCGCACCAAGAAGAACTCGTCGATGCGGGTCGCGATCGACCTGGTAAAGGAAGGCCGGGCGGATGCCGCGGTTTCGGCCGGCAATACCGGCGCGTTGATGGCGATCTCGCGCTTCGTGCTGAAGACCCTGCCGGGCATCGATCGGCCGGCGATCGCGAGCGTCCTGCCATCGACCAACGGACAGACTTATGTGCTCGACCTGGGCGCGAATGTCGACTGTACGCCCGAGCATCTGCTTCAGTTCGGGGTGATGGGGGCGATGCTGGTGGCGGCGGTCGAGCATGTCGAGCGTCCGTCGGTTGGTCTGCTCAACATCGGCGAGGAGGCGATCAAGGGCAACGACGTGGTCAAGCAGGCGGGCGTGTTGCTGCGCGCCAGCGGTCTGAATTTTTACGGTAACGTCGAAGGTGACGACATCTTCAAGGGCACGACCGACGTCGTCGTCTGCGATGGTTTCGTGGGCAACGTGCTGCTCAAGACTTCCGAGGGGCTGGCCCAGATGCTGGCGCGCTTTCTGCGCGAGGAGTTCGGCCGCAACCTGTTGAGCAAGTTCATGGCGGTGTGTGCGATGCCGGTCCTGAATCGTTTCAAGCACCGGGTCGATCACCGCCGCTACAACGGTGCGGCGTTGGTCGGGTTGCGGGGGGTGGTCGTCAAGAGCCATGGCTCGGCGGACGTGTTCGGTTTCGAGCAGGCGATACATCGGGCCGCCGAGGCGGCATCGAACCATCTCGTCGATCGGATCACGACCCGCATGGCCGCGATGGAAGGAGTCGTAACATGATCAATGCCCGAATCGTCGCTACCGGGAGCTACCTGCCCGGGGTCCCCGTCAGCAACGACGACCTGGTTGCGCGGGGCGTGGATACCTCGGACGCCTGGATCACCGAGCGTACCGGCATTCGCTTTCGGCATCTCACGCCGGACGGCCAGTGCGCCAGCGATCTGGCGCTGCAGGCCAGTCTCGCGGCGCTCGACGCGGGCGGACTCCAACCCGCCGATATCGATCTGGTGATCGTTGCGACGTCCACCCCCGACTACATCTTTCCCAGTACTGCGGCGCTGCTCCAGTCCAAGCTCGGTATTGCCAATGGCGCGGCGGCGTTCGATGTGCAGGCCGTTTGCAGCGGCTTCATCTACGGCTTGACGATCGCCGAGAAGTTCATTCGCGGCGGTAGTCACAAACGGGCGCTGGTGGTCGGCGCCGAAGTGTTCTCGCGCATTCTCGACTGGAAAGATCGCGGGACTTGCGTGCTTTTCGGCGATGGTGCGGGTGCCGTGGTGCTCGAGGCATCGGATGCGCCCGGTATCCTGGCCAGCGCGTTGCATGCGGACGGTGCCTATCACGGCATTCTGAGCGTGGCCGGCAGTGTCGCAGCCGGCCAGGTGACCGGCGACCCGTTCCTGCGCATGGATGGGCAGGCCGTGTTCAAGTTTGCGGTCAGGGTCTTGGGCGAGGTCGCCAACGAGGTGCTCGACACCGCAGGGTTGCAGGTGGCCGACATCGACTGGTTGATTCCGCACCAGGCCAATGCGCGCATCCTCCAGGCGACAGCGAAAAGATTGGGCTTGTCATCGGACAGAGTGATCATGACGGTCGATCGCCATGGCAATACATCTGCCGCGTCGATTCCGCTGGCGCTCGACCTGGCGGTGCGCGACGGGCGGGTGCGGCGCGGCCAGCGCGTGATTCTCGAAGGCGTCGGCGGGGGGTTCACCTGGGGCGCGGTGCTGCTCGAATTCTGAGAGTGAGGTTGAAATGACGTTCGCACTGGTTTTTCCGGGACAGGGGTCCCAGTCGGTCGGGATGATGGCGGCCTACGGCGACGATGCCGTGATTCGCGCTACCTTCGCGGAAGCCTCGGATGCCCTGGGTGAAGACTTGTGGCAAATGGTCGAGGAAGGACCGGCCGAGCGGCTGGCGTTGACGGTCAATACCCAGCCCTTGATGCTCGCCGCCGGTGTTGCGGTGTATCGGGCGTGGATCGCGCATGGCGGGCCGGTGCCGCAATTCGTCGCGGGGCACAGCCTGGGCGAATATTCCGCGCTCGTGGCCGCGGGGGTGCTGCGGTTCGCGGATGCGGTGCCGCTCGTGCGGTTTCGCGCACAGGCCATGCAGGAGGCCGTCCCGGCCGGCGAGGGGGCGATGGCGGCGCTGCTGGGTTTGGAGATCGACGCGGTGCGTGCGGCGTGTGCCGAGGCGGCCGCGGGCGAAGTGGTCGAAGCTGCGAACATCAACGCGCCGGGCCAGATCGTGATCGCCGGCGCCAAAGCCGCGGTGGAGCGCGCGATCGAGGTGGCCAAGACCAAGGGCGCCAAGCGCGCCATGCTATTGCCGGTGTCGGCGCCTTTTCACTGCGCCCTGATGAAGCCGGCGGCCGACCGTCTGCGCGAGCGGCTGGGCCGGATCGAGGTACGGGTCCCGCAGATCGCGGTGGTCAACAATGTCGACGTGGCGGTCTGCGACGGCCCGGATGCAATTCGCGATGCACTGGTGCGTCAGGCGTTTTCGCCGGTGCGCTGGATCGAAACCATCGAGGCCATTGCCGCGCGCGGTATTGCGCAGATCTACGAATGCGGACCGGGCAAAGTGCTTGCCGGCATGAATAAGCGTATCGCAAAGGATGTGGATGGCGGTTCGATCCACGACGCGGCCAGCCTGGCCGCTGCCATCAACGCGCAGGGGTGAGGCAGATGGGATTTTCGCTTGAAGGGCAGGTTGCTCTGGTAACTGGCGCATCGCGCGGAATCGGCAGGGCGGTGGCGATTGCGCTCGGAAAGGCCGGCGCGGTCGTGGTCGGAACCGCAACCTCGGCTGCCGGCGCAGCGGATATCGAGGCCGCACTGGCGGCGGAGGCGATCGAGGGAGCCGGGCTGGCGTTGGACGTGACCGATTCGCAGGCCTGTGAGGCGGCGATCGGGGCGCTCGAGAAGCGCTTCGGCTCGGTCGCCATTCTCGTCAATAACGCGGGTATCACCCGCGACAACCTGGCGATGCGGATGAAGGACGACGAGTGGGATGCGGTGATCGATACCAATCTCAAGGCCGTTTTTCGTATGTCGCGCCTGGTGATGCGCGGGATGATGAAGGCCCGCCATGGGCGGATCATCAACATTACTTCGGTGGTGGGCAGTTCGGGCAATCCCGGGCAGGCGAATTACGCGGCGGCAAAGGCCGGTGTTGCCGGCATGAGCAGGGCGCTGGCGCGCGAACTCGGCAGCCGCAACATCACCGTCAATTGTGTGGCCCCGGGGTTCATCGACACCGATATGACGCGTGCGTTGCCCGAGGCGGCCCGTGACGCCTTGGTTGGTCAGATCGCTGCCGGCCGCCTGGGGCGCCCGGAAGAAATCGCAGCTGCGGTGCTTTTCCTCGCCTCGGGCGAGGCCAGCTACGTGACCGGAACCACCATCCATGTGAATGGTGGCATGTACATGTCCTGAAGTGCGGTTGGGATAGCAGTTGCCGGGGTTTTTGGTAGAATACGCCGGTTTTTATTCATCTCTATTTTCAGGGAAGGAGTTTCTCCATGGAGAACATCGAACAGCGCGTCAAGAAGATTGTCGCTGAGCAACTTGGCGTGAACGAATCGGAGATCAAGAACGATTCGTCGTTCGTGGATGATCTGGGCGCGGACTCGCTGGATACGGTTGAATTGGTCATGGCGCTCGAAGAAGAGTTCGAATGCGAGATTCCGGATGAAGAGGCCGAGAAGATCACCAACGTTCAGCAGGCGATTGACTACGTCAACGCCCATCTGAAGAAGTAAACCGTAGTAACCGATACGAAACCGGAGCGAACATTGACCCGTCGCAGAGTCGTCATTACCGGCCTTGGCATCATTTCCCCGGTCGGGAACACAATTCCGGAAGCTTGGGACAACATTGTCAATGGCCGTTCCGGAATCGGTCCGATCACTCGATTCGATGCGTCGGCTTTTCCCGTCCGGATTGCGGGTGAGGTCAAGGGCTTCGACATCGATGCCTATCTGTCCGCCAAGGAAGCACGCCGCATGGATGTGTTCATCCATTACGGGCTTGCCGCGGGCATCCAGGCGATTCGTGATTCCGGAATCGAAGTCACCGATGCCAACTCGGAACGCATCGGCGTGAACATCGGCTCGGGCATCGGCGGCCTGCCGATGATCGAGACCACGCACGACGATTTCCTCCGTGCGGGGCACCGCAAGATTTCGCCGTTCTTCATTCCGGGAACGATCATCAACATGATTGCGGGCAACCTGTCGATCATGTTCGGCTTCAAGGGGCCGTGCCTGGCGATGGTGACCGCGTGCACGACCGCAACCCACTGTATCGGTGACGCGGCGCGGCTCATCCAGTATGGCGACGTCGACGTGATGGTTGCGGGTGGGGCGGAGTCGACCGTCACGCCGCTCGCGATTGGCGGCTTCGCATCGGCCAAGGCACTTTCGACCCGCAACGATGACCCGCTCACCGCCAGTCGTCCGTGGGACAAGGGGCGCGACGGCTTCGTGCTCGGCGAAGGCGCCGGCGTGATGGTGCTCGAGGAGTACGAGCACGCCAAGGCCCGCGGCGCGCGGATCTACGCCGAAGTTGCGGGCTATGGCATGAGTGCCGATGCCTACCACATGACCGCTCCGCTCGAAGATGGCTCTGGCGCAGCGCGCTGCATGGCCAACGCGATGCGCGATGGCGGCCTGGCGGTTGCCGACGTCGATTACGTGAATGCCCATGGCACGTCTACGCCGCTGGGCGATCTGGCCGAGACGACGGCGGTGAAGCGCTGTTTCGGCGAGCGCGCCAAGTCGATCGCGGTGAATTCGACCAAGTCGATGACCGGCCACTTGCTGGGCGCTGCGGGAGGCATCGAGGCGGTGTTTTCGACGCTCGCCATACATCACCAGATTTCGCCGCCGACGATCAACATTTTCGATCAGGACGAAGCCTGCGATCTCGACTACGTGGCCAACCAGGCGCGGCCGATGGAGATTCGCGCAGCCTTGTCGAATTCGTTTGGTTTCGGTGGCACCAACGGTACGTTGGCTTTCCGCAGGATCTGAACGGCCAGGGCGGCTGCGTCTTCGGGCGCGGCCGTTCGGTACGATCTGAATGCAATTCCCGTTGAGTTTGCGCCTCAGGCCATCGCCCACGCTCATGTGGGCAGGGGGGCTCGCGCATATCGTCGTTCTCGGCGTATGCCAGTTCGGCCTCGAATCGGCATGGCTTCGGGTGGTCTGTGGCATCCTCATTGCCGCTTCTCTGGCCAGATTCATTGCAGACGAGCGCGGGAAGCGCGGGCGTATGCTCGTGTTGAGCGAGACCGGCGCGTTCGGGTTCGGCAGCGAATCGACTATGCCCGTGGAGGCGCGGATCAAGCGTGTGAGCGATTTTCGTTCGGCACTTTGGATCGCCTGGCAATCGCCGGACGACGAACGCCGCGTCTGGCGTACGCACAACCTGATGTTGCTACCCGATCATCTTGGCGGCGGTGAAGAGTGGCGCGCCCTCAAGATCTGGCTGCGCCACAAGGCGCTACGCCTCAATCGCGACGAGGTCGACGCGCACTGACCGGCCGAAGCACGGTGTTGCGGGCACGGTCGCGTGTTTTGGGGTAGTCGCGCGAGAAATGCAGCCCGCGGCTCTCGGTGCGCCTGAGGGCGCAACGCACGATCAGGTCGGCGGTGACCACCAGGTTGCGCAGTTCGATCAGATCGTTGCTGATCCGGAAGTTGGAATAGAACTCGTGGATTTCGCGAGACAACAGACGAATCCGGTGCTGCGCCCGTTGAAGCCGCTTGGTCGTGCGCACGATGCCGACGTAATCCCACATGCACCGGCGAAGTTCGGCCCAGTTGTGTGAAATGACGACTTCTTCGTCCGCATCGGTGACACGGCTCTCGTCCCAGTCGGGCAGGCTGGCGGGTGCGGCCGGCTGGCTGGCCAGAATGTGGCTGGCCGCGGCTTCGCCGAACACCAGGCATTCGAGCAGCGAGTTGCTGGCGAGCCGATTGGCGCCATGCAGTCCGGTGCAGGCCGATTCGCCGACGCAATACAGATTGGGTACGTCGGTGCACGCCGACAGGTCGGTGACGATGCCACCGCAGGTGTAATGTGCGGCGGGCACGACCGGGATCGGTTCGCGGGTGATGTCGATACCGAGTTCGAGGCAGCGCGCATGGATGTTGGGAAAATGCGCTTTCAGCCATTCGGCAGGTTTGTGGCTGATGTCGAGATAGACGCAATCGAGGCCACGCTTCTTCATCTCGAAGTCGATCGCGCGCGCAACCACGTCGCGTGGAGCCAGTTCGGCTCGCGGGTCGTGATCCGGCATGAAGCGGCTGCCGTCGGGTAGAAGCAGCAGCCCGCCTTCGCCGCGCACTGCCTCGGTGATCAGGAAGGATTTCGCCTGCGGGTGATACAGGCAGGTGGGGTGAAACTGGATGAATTCCATGTTCGCGATCCGGCAGCCCGCACGCCATGCCATTGCAATGCCATCGCCGGTGGCGACGTCGGGGTTGGTCGTGAACAGATAGACCTTGCCGGCGCCGCCGGTCGCCAGGACCGTGTGGCGTGCCGCGATCGTGACGACCTTGTCGCGTTCGATGTCGAGCACGTAGGCGCCTACGCATCCGGGCACGGCCTGACCGACCTTCTCGCCCAGGATGAGGTCCACCGCGATATGGTTTTCGAGGACGTCGATGTTCGGGTGGGCGAGCACCTGCTCGCTCAGCGTGGCCTGCACCGCCGCGCCGGTCGCGTCGGCCGCATGGATGATGCGGCGATGGGAATGACCGCCTTCGCGCGTGAGGTGATAGCCCAGCACCGAGGCCTCTTCCTTGGTGAAGGGTACGCCGCGATCGATCAGCCACTCGATTGCACGCCTGCCGTTCTCGACCACGAAGCGCGTGGCGGCGGGATCGCACAAGCCCGCGCCGGCGACGTAGGTGTCCTGAATGTGCGCTTCGATGCTGTCGGTGGTGTCGAGTACCGCCGCGATCCCTCCCTGTGCCCAGGCGCTGGCGCTGTCGGTCAGGTTGCGCTTGGTGACGAGTGCAACCCGCTTCTTGTCGGCAAGCCGCAATGCCATCGATTGACCGGCGGTACCGCTGCCGAGGATGAGAACGTCGAATTGTTTTAACAAGGTTGTGCTCGGCATTGAGTGAATGTGCGGCTCGACTATAGCACGCCGGGCGGGGCCTGCCGCGTGGCCGAATCGGTTGTCATTGCTGGGTTTTGGGCCCCTGCCGGGCGCTCCGGATGACCCTTGGCGTGCCTGAACTATTTGTGCAGGCCCCTGTCTTCAGAGAGTGCTTCGGTTTTGCTGTAGATAGTCGCGGTCGCTTATACTGATGCGTTTCTGTTCAACATAGAGATGCACCCCCGTACATGAGTGATCGCGAGATAGATCAACAGCTTGTTGAGCGTGTTCAGCGCGGCGACAAGCAGGCTTTCGGCTTGCTGGTATCCAAGTACCAGCGCAAGCTGCAAAGGCTGCTTTCGCGGTTGATCCGTGATCCAGCCGAGGTCGAGGATGTCGCCCAGGAAACCTTCATCAAGGCTTACCGCGCCCTGAGTTCGTTTCGTGGCGACAGCGCTTTTTATACTTGGCTCTATCGCATAGGGATCAATACGGCAAAGAACTATCTCGTGTCGCAGGGCCGGCGCGCGCCGACAACGACCAGTCTCGATGCCGAAGAGGCCGAAACGCTCGATGACGGAGACCAGTTGCGGGACATCAACACGCCCGAGCGCTTGATGATGACGCGCCAGATCGGCGAAGCAGTCGAAGATGCAATGGCAGCACTTCCCGAGGAGTTGCGTACGGCGATCATGCTCCGGGAACTTGAAGGGCTCAGCTACGAAGAGATCGCCAACATCATGGATTGCCCGATCGGTACGGTTCGCTCGCGAATCTTCCGTGCTCGCGAGGCGATTTCCGAAAGATTACGGCCGCTGCTCGACACGGCCCCAGACAAACGTTGGTAGGTGTGACTCATGAAGGACAAACTTTCTGCATTGCTCGATGGTGATCTGGATGAACGTGTCAGTGGCGCCGTGCTCGATTCGATGCGGCATGAGCCCGATTTGAAGGCGCGCTGGGATGACTATTGTCTGATTGGCGACGTTCTGCGTGGAGAGAGCCAGGGGTCGACAGGTTTTACCGCGCGGGTCATGGCAGGTCTCGAGCTCGAACCCACGGTGCTTGCGCCGGCGCCCAGGGTGGAGAGAAAGCGAGGCGTTCGCGCGCGTTCGCTGATGCCGATTGCCGCTTCGGTCATGGGCGTCGTGGCGGTGGGCTGGGTGGCACACACTCTTTCGTCGCAGCCTGAGGGCAGTGTGACCCTCGCGGGGGTGGGCAATGCCGTGCGCGTGGAGAACGTCGCGCCGGTCCAGGTGTTGGCGCAGACCATGGATCCGCGCCGCGAGTATGTCTTCATGCATCAGGCAACGACGGGCGGTGGCCCGCTCTCGGGCGCGATGCAATACGTACGCACGGTTTCCGACACTCAGGGAGACCTGCGTAGATGAGGAATGCCATTGCTGCGCTGGCGCTATGCGCGTGGCTGATACCGGCGGTGGCCCTTGGCGATACGAGCAGGGCGCCGCTCGAATGGCTGGGTCGCATTGCCAGCGCCGGGCAACGCCTGAACTATACCGGTACCTTCATCTATCAGTCCGGGCGCGACTTCGAAACCTCGCGCATCACCCACAAGGTCGACGCGAATGGTGAGCACGAACGGCTCGAGGTGCTCGACGGCAGTCCGCGCGAAGTGATCCGCAGCAATAACCAGGTGCAGTGCGTATTGCCCGACCAGAAGCTCGTGATCGTCGACCAGGGAAGCGCGCGCCGGGCTTTTCCGGCACGCTTGCCGGCCTCGTATGCAGGGGTCGCGGAAAACTACCGGATCACGCTCGGCGGGTCGGGGCGGGTGGCGGGGCTGGATGTTCAGCAGATCCTGCTCGAGCCGAAGGACGAGCTGCGTTTCGGTCACGTGTTGTGGGCGGACGTGGAGACCGGTTTGCTGCTGAAAGCGCGCATGGTCGATGACCAGGGCGAGGTCATCGAGCAATTCACCTTCACCGACGTCAGGATCGGTGGGGAGATCGAGATGGAGGCGCTTCGGCCGCGCTTCATCAAGAATGACCAATGGAAGGTCGTCAGTGCCCGTGGCGACGAAGTACGCCCGGAAGACAAGGGGTGGGTGCTCGAGGCGCCCGTGGTGGGCTACGAATTGAAATCAGTGGTGCGCCGACCGCTGGGGCAGGGGCGCAAGGAGGTTCTGCACATCGTCTATAGCGACGGCTTGGCAGCGATTTCGGTGTTCATCGAGCCCACGGACGCCGACAGCGGCCATCATGGAATCGGCGCGATGGCAACCGGGCCGATCAGCATGTACAAGCGGGTCGTCAGCGATCATCTGATCACTGTCCTCGGCGAAGTCCCGATGGCCGCGGTGCGGCAGATCGGCGACGGCATGGTTCAGGTCGGACAATGATCGAAGCATCGGCGGTGGTGGTGTCGCTGGAGGGTGAGCGGGTGCGGGTCAAACTCGGCGACCGCCCGGGGGGATGCGGTCGTTGCGACGAGCCGGGCGGTTGCAGGTCGGCACGGCTCGCGTATGCGTTCGGTACGCCGAAAGAGGAGTTCGTCCTGCCCAATCCGGTCGGCGCCCGGGTCGGTGACCGGGTCGTGATCCAGTTGCGGGAGGGGTCGGCCTTGCGCGGTGCGTTGCTCAGTTATGGTCTGGGGGCATCTCTGCTGCTGGCGGGCGCGGCGGCGGGCCATGCGTTGGCGGCAGCAGGACGTGAGGATGGTATGGCGCTGATCGGCGCTGTGCTCGGACTCGCCACGACACTCGTCATCAATCGATTGCTTCATCGCAGCCGTAACTGGCGCGCGTCGTTTGCGATGCAAATGCTCAGACTCGACACGGTTTGCTCTGCGGGCCCGTCAGGCGGTGCGTCATGAATGGAATCCGCGCCTGGCCGGGGGCGATGGTGCTGGCCGTCATGCTGTTTCTTGCGGTGCCGGCGACGGGGGCCGATCTGCCCGATTTCACGGTACTGGTCGAGCGGCAAGGCCCGGCGGTCGTCAACATCAGCACGACCCAGTCCGAAGGCGACAAGGCGGGCGCATTCCCCGGTCTTGAAGAAAGCGACCCGATGTTCGATCTGTTCAGGCGCTTCATACCGAAGGCGCCGGTCGAGCCGCGTCCGCATGGTGACAACCGCTCGCTGGGTTCGGGGTTCATTATCAGTGGTGATGGCTACATATTGACCAACGCCCATGTGATCGAGGATGCCGAAGAGATCTTCGTCAGGCTTGCTGACAAGCGCGAGTATCGTGCGAAGGTGATCGGAACCGATCGCCGCAGTGACATCGCGGTGATCCGCATCGATGCCACCGGCCTTCCGGTGGTGGTGATGGGGCAGCCCGACGCCCTCAAGGTCGGGGAGTGGGTGGTTGCGATCGGCTCGCCATTCGGTTTCGAGCACTCGGTTACCGCCGGCATCGTCAGCGCCAAGGGGCGCAGCCTGCCTGATGAGAATTTCGTGCCCTTCATCCAGACCGATGTCGCGATCAACCCGGGGAATTCGGGTGGGCCGCTGTTCAATCTGAAGGGCGAGGTGGTCGGCATCAATTCCCAGATCTACAGCCAGACCGGCGGTTTCATGGGCCTGTCGTTCGCGATTCCGATCGATGTCGCGATGGACATGCAGGATCAACTGCGAACCGCGGGCATCGTGCGGCGCGGACGCATCGGTGTCGCGATCCAGGAAGTCACACGGGGCTTGGCGGAGAGCTTCGGATTGCCCAGCGCGGAGGGCGCGCTGGTCAGTGCGGTCGAAGCGGGCAGTCCGGCCGAGCAGGCGGGTCTGCAGCAGGGCGACGTGATCCTGCGCTTCGACGGCAAGACGGTCGCCAGTTCGAGCGACCTGCCCCGTCTGGTCGCGGCCACCCGCCCCGGCGCGACGCTCGGGCTGCAGGCCTACCGCGACGGCGCCGAGCACTCGTTCCAGGTTACGGTCGGCGAATGGAGCGACGATACCGAACCCGCGACAAGATCCAGTCGCCTGCCGGCGCCGATGGTCAACAAACTGGGTCTCGTGGTTGCGCCGCTGACCGAGGCGGCCAAGCGCGAACTCAAGACGACGGAGGGGGTCGTGGTCGAGCGGGTGAGCGATGGCGCCAATCGGGCCGATCTCGAACCCGGCGATGTCGTCACCGCGATCGTGCGGGCGGGTCGCCAAACGAAGCTTGCATCGGTCGAGGATTTCGATCGCGTGGTCGGCGAACTCAACGATGGCGAGCAGGTTTCGCTGCTGGTGTCGCGCGGTGGCGGCAAGTCCTATGTAAGCCTGCGGGCCGGGGGTTGAATTGTCCGCGCCGGGCGTTTTCACGGTCATGAGCCGGCAGTGGTGTCATCTGTGCCACGACATGCTCGCGCAGCTCGAGCCGCTTGCGCACGAACTGGGCTGGACGGTCGAGGTGTTCGACGTCGACGCCGATCCAGTGCTAGAAGCCAGGTGGAACGAGCTCGTTCCGGTGTTGCTGGTGGGGGATCGCGAACTGTGCCACTACCATCTCGACGAGGCTGCGGTGCGCGCGTACTGTGGCGCCGTTGCGCCCGCTGCCGGGAGCAGCGGCTGAGCGCGGCGCGTTCCCGAGCGTTCAGGGCAAGGATTCGCCGGCCAGGGTGAGATGGCGTTTCAGCTTGTTGAGCAGGCCGAGAAACAAGACTTTTTCGTCATGCTCCAGCCCGTTGAACAGCTCGATGACCCAGCTCTCGTGTTCACTGGCCATCTTTCGGAACACGCGCTTGCCTTCGTTCGTGAGGTGTACCGAGTAAGCCCTTCGGTCGCGCGGATCGTCACGGCGTTCGACCAAGCCCTCATCGACCAGCTTGTCGGTCAGGCCGGTCACGTTGCCGCCGGTCACCATCAGGCGCTGCGACAAATCCTTCATCTTCAGCCCGTCGGGGTTGCGATCGAGCTGTGCCATCAGATCGAAGCGCGGCAACGTCGAGTCGAAGCGGGTCCGCAGCGCGTTCCTGAGCCGCGCCTCGACGATGTTGGTGCAGGTCAGCATGCGCAGCCACAATCGGAGTGCTTCGTGGTCGTCGTCGGTTGCGCGCGTCTCATGATCGATTGGCTCGAACAAGGTCGCGGTGTCGGTTTCAGGTAGTCGTGGCGCCATCGGTTTACCCATGTCGGATCCCGGGCGGACATGCCAGGAGGCTGTCACATGTCCGTAGCGTGTGATTCTACTCCACAACGACATAAAACATTCAAAAGTGAAGCGATTTGGGGCGAAAGTGCGTGTTTCGGTGCGCCTGCATCTGGTCGCCCGTTCAAACACCCATGTAGCGCTCCCACAGTTCGGGTGAATCGGTCAGCATGGCGGTGTCGCCCGCCCACATGTTGCGCCCCTTCTCGATGAAGGTATGGCGATCGGTTACCCGGATCAGTTCTTTCAGGTACTTGTCGATCACCAGGATCGATTGGCCCGATTCCTTGATGCGCCCGAGCACGTTCCAGATCTCGCGGCGGATCAGGGGCGAGATGCCTTCGGTGGCTTCGTCGAGGACCAGCAGATGGGGGTTGGTCAGCAGCGCGCGGCCGATGGCGAGCATCTGCTGTTCGCCGCCGGAAAGCTGGTTGCCCATGTTCGAGGCGCGCTCCTTGAGGCGTGGAAACATCGAGTAGATTCGTTCGAGTGTCCAGGGCTCGGCGCTGGCGCTGCGGTTGGCGCTGAACGCTACCAGGTTTTCTTCCACGCTCAGATTGGGAAAAATCTGCCGGCCTTCGGGCACCAGTGCGAGTCCCATCTGGGCGATGCGTTCGGTGGGCATGCCGTTGATGCGCTCGCCGAGAAAGCGGATTTCCCCCGACCAGATCGGCAACTGCCCGAACACCGCGCGCAGGGTGGTCGTCTTGCCCATGCCATTGCGCCCCAGCAGCGAGGCGGCTTCGCCAGGGCGGACCTCGAAGCTCATGCCGTAGAGTACCTGGCTCGGCCCGTAGCCGGTCGTTACGTTTTCGAGTGAGAGCAGTGCGCTCATGTCAGGCTCCTGAGTGGTCCGATTCTTCGTCACCGAGGTATGCGCCGATCACCAGCGGGTCGTTCCGGATCTGGTCGGCGGTGCCCGAGGAGATGACCCTGCCCGATACCAGCACCGAGATGCGGTCGGCAAGGCGGAACACGGCGTCCATGTCGTGTTCGACCAGCACGATGGTGTGGTCTTCGCGCAGGGTGTTGAGCAGATCGCCCATGCGCTGCGACTCTTCCGGGTCGGTGCCGGCCATTGGTTCGTCGAGCAGCAGCAGGCGCGGTTTGCAGGCGATCGCCATGCCGAGCTCGAGCTGGCGCTGGCGGCCGTGCGAGAGGGTGCCGACGACATGGTTGAGCACGTCGGTCAGCCCGATCCGTTCGGCGGTCTGGAGCGCGCCGTCGAGCAGGTCGGTCTCGTCGGTCACGGTGCCCAGGAAGTCGAACGAGTGGCCTGTGCGCGCCTGGACCGAAAGGGCCAGGTTCTCTAGCACCGTCAGCTTCGGGAACAGCGTCGTGATCTGGTAGGAGCGCGCGATGCCGGCCGCGACCCGCTTGTGGATCGGCAGCGCCGTGATGTCCTTGCCTTCGAACAGGATGCGCCCCGAATCCGACGGCAACTCGCCCGATAGCTGGGCCAGCAGCGTGGTCTTGCCCGCGCCGTTCGGCCCGATCAGGGCGTGGATCTCGCCAGCCTTGACTTCGAGCGTGCAGTGGTCGGTGGCCACGAGGCCGCCGAAACGTTTCACCAGGTTGTCGACCTCGAGGATGATTTGGCTCATTTCGCCTCTCCTTCATGCGAGGTCGCTGCAAGCGGGGCGGTGCCGTGGCCGCGCGCGCCGCCGACCCGTTTCGCAAGATGCTGGCGCAGGCTCATGACGCCATTGGGTGCCGCCATGACGATGAACAGCAGCAGCGCGCCGAGTACCAGGTTCCAGTGTTCGGTGTGATCCGAGATGGTTTCCTCGAGGATCAGGTACACCGCCGCGCCGGTCAGGCCGCCCCAGAAGTATCCGGATCCGCCGAGAATCACCATCACGATCAGCAAACCGGATTGATGCCAGGTCAGCGTGTGCGGCGTGATGCTGGTGCTGGCATTCGCGAGTAGCGCGCCGGCGAGTCCGCAAAGCCCGCCCGATAGCGCGAATGCGGCGAGCTTCAGCCGGAAGACCGGGTAGCCGATGGCCGCCATGCGCCGCTCGTTCTCGCGAATCGCGACGATGGCCCGGCCGAAGCGCGAGGCCACGAGGCGATACAGCAGCACGAAGGCGAGGCCGGCGGTGAAGAGGACGAAAAAGTAAAAGCTCAGCGCCGAGCTCAGATCGAGCCCCGGCACGCTCGAGCGGCGGGCCAGTTGCAGCCCGTCGTCACCGCCGAACTCGGGCAGCGAGATCGCCAGGTAGTAGAACACCTGGGCGAACGCGAGGGTGATCATGATGAAATACACGCCCTTGGTGCGCAGGCTGACGACGCCGATCAGGAGTGCGGTCGCCGCGGCGAGGCCGATCGCGAGCGGGAAGCTCAGCCAGGCGCTGTATACCCCGTTGTTCGCGAGCACCGCCACCACGTAGCCGCCGATGCCCAGGAATGCGGCATGACCGAGGCTGATCATGCCACCGTAGCCCAGCGCCAGATTCAGGGCGCTGGCGGCCAGCGCGAAGATCAGCACGCGGCTGCCGAGGTTGACATAGAACGCCTGATCCAGCGCACTCATGACCAGCGGATAGATCGCCAGTGCCACCGCCACGAAGATTGCCGTCCAGGGGCCCGGCAGGCCCTGGGTGAAGGGTGTTTGCGCCGAGGCCGAGGCGTTGAAGGGAGTCGGGTTCATGCTTATCCTCGTGCCGGAAAGAGGCCGGTGGGCCGGAAGTAGAGCACCGCGACCATCAGCAGGCTCACGGACATCGATGCGAGCGTGGGGCCGAGCGTGGACGCGGTGGCCGAATCGAACAGGGTGCGCAGGCCCAGCGTCAGGATCAGCTTGCCCACGGTGTCGATCATGCCCACCAGCAGCGACCCCACCAGCGCACCGCGCATCGAACCGATTCCGCCGATCACGATGACCTCGAAGGCCGGGATCAGGATCGATTCGCCCATCCCGACCGAGACCGCCAGCAGTGGCCCGAGAAGCGCGCCCGCCAACGCGCACAAGGCCGCGCCGAGCGCGAACACGAAGGTGAACAAGGGTTTGATGCGCACGCCCATGACCGCGGTCATGTCGGGATTGGAGGCTCCGGCGCGCATCCACATGCCGATGCGGGTGCGGTTGACCAGCAGATACAGCCCGAGCGCCACCATGAGTCCGACCACGATGATGAGCAGCCGATAGCTCGGGTAATAGAGTTCGTCCGGCACGATCTCGATAGCGCCCGACAGGCTGGCCGGCATGCCGATCATCAGCGGCTGGGCGCCGAAGATCATCTTGATGGTTTCGTTTGCGATCAGGATCAGCGCAAAGGTCGCCAGCACTTGCGAGAGATGGCTCATGCGCTGCAGGTGTCGATACAGCAGCCTTTCCAGGATGATCCCGATCAGCGCCGTGAACACGATCGCCAGCAGCAGGGCCGGGAAGAACGAGCCGATGGCCTGGAAGAAGGCCGCGGCCAGGAATGCGCCGATCATGTAGAGCGATCCATGCGCCAGGTTGATCAGATCCATGATCCCGAAGACCAGGGTCAGGCCCGCGGCCAGCAGGAACAGCATGAGGCCGTACTGCAGCCCGTTGAGAACTTGTTCGATGATGAGATAGCTCATGACGTATATCCGATCCGCGTTGCCGGCGCGATGATTCGTGGCCGGCGTTTAGGCAAGGCGTGACCATGGCGCCGGTGCGTCGATGCACGGGCGCGGTCGCCGGTAAAAGCGCGGCCCCGTCGCGGGGCCGCAGCGCTTACATCTTGCAGTCGGCGAAGTAGGCGTCAGCGTGGTTCTTGACAACCGTGGAGACGAACTGGTTGCGCACGCTGCCATCGGCCTGCTTCGTGACCTGGCGCAGATAGTAGTTTTGCACCGGAAAGTGGTTGTTGCCAAACTTGTAGTGGCCGCGCACGGTCGGCGCATCGACCGTTTGTAGGGCGGTGCGCAGGGCGTTCTTGTCTTCGATCTTACCGTCGACCGCCTTGACCGCCGCGTCGATCAGCATGGCGGCATCATAGCCCTGCGACGCGTAGAGGGTGGGCGCGCGCCCGAAGTCCTTCTCGAAGTCGGCGACGAAGCGCTGGTTGAGCGGGTTGTCGGCCTCGCGATACCAGTGGCTGGTGTTGTAGACGCCTTCCATGGCCGCACCGACCGCCTTGACCACGTCTTCATCGGCAGAGAATCCGGGCGCGTACAGCGGCGTGCGCTTCATCATGCCGGACGACGCATATTGCTTGATGAAGTTGATGCCCATGCCGCCGGGCAGGAAGATGTACAAGGCCTCGGCGCGTGCGGCGCGGATCTGGGCGATCTCGGCGGAGTAGTCGAGCTGGCCGAGCTTGGAATAGATCTCGTCGGCGACCTCGCCCTTGAAGAATCGCTTCACGCCGGTGAGCGCGTCCTTGCCGGCCGGGTAGTTGGGCGCGAGCAGCACCGCGCGCTTGATTCCGTTGTCCTGCATGTGCTTGCCCATGGCCTCGTGCAGGTTGTCGTTCTGCCACGCGACGTTGAAGAAGAACGGATTGCAGTCCGCACCCGCGTACTGGCTGGGGCCGGCATTGGCGCTGACGTAGAAGGTCTCGGACGAGAAGAAGGTCGGTCCGACCGCGAGCATCAGGTTCGAAAACACCACGCCGGTCGCGACATCGACCTTGTCGCGCTGGATGAAGCGTTCCGCGATCTGGCGCGCGGTTTCGGGGTTCTGGGCGTCGTCGGCGGTGATGATCTCGGTCTTGAGGCCGCCGATGCTACCGCCGAGATGTTTGACCGCAAGCTCGAAGCCGTCGCGGATATCGATGCCCAGCCCGGCGCCCGGGCCCGACAGCGTCGTCATCATGCCGACCTTGATCGAATCGGCGGCGTTGGCGAAGCTGGCGCCCAGGAGGGCGACGAGGGCGGCGGTGAGTGTGCGGTTCATGGTCTGTCTCCGTGTTTTTATGGTGTCGGGGTGTGGGGGCCGGTGCGGCGGTCTGGCTAGAGGGTCTTGAGCCGGAATCTCTGGAGCTTGCCGGTTTCGGTGCGCGGAAGCGCATCGACGAAGGAGATGGCGCGCGGATACTTGTACGGGGCGACGGTCTGCTTCACGAAATCCTGCAGTGTCTCGATCATGGTGGCGTCGCCCTTGTAGTCGGGCTTGAGCACCACATAGGCCTTGATGATCTGGCCGCGGTCGGGGTCGGGCACCCCGATCACGCCGCATTCGGCAACCGCCGAATGCGCGAGGAGGGCGGATTCGACTTCCGGGCTCGAAACGTTGTAGCCCGACGTCACGATGATGTCGTCGATGCGCGCATGGTAGTAGTAATAGCCGTCGGCATCGGCATGAAAGGCGTCGCCGGTAAGGTTCCAGCCGTTGCGAACGTAGTTCGTCTGGCGTGCGTCGGCGAGATAGCGGCAGCCCGTCGGGCCTTTGATCGCGAGCTTGCCGACCTGGCCGGTGGGTACCGGATGCATGTCGTCGTCGACGATCATGGCGGTATACCCGGGCAGCGGCTTGCCGAGCGCGCCCGGGCGGTAGTCTTCGGGCCCCGAGGCGATGTAGATGTGGATCAGCTCGGTGCCGCCGATGCCGTCGTGAATCTGGATGCCGCTTGCGTCGCGCCAGCGGTCGCGGGTGTCGGTCGGCAGCGCTTCACCCGCCGAGACGCATTTGCCGAGACTGCCGATATCGTATTTGCCGACCAGGGCCGACATCTGCCGGTAGGCGGTCGGCGAGGTGAAGCAGATGGTGGCGCGATGCGCCGCGATGGCCTGCATCAACGGCTCGGGCGCGAGTTTCTCGAGCAGGACGGTGCTGGCGCGCGCCCATAGCGGAAAACACAGCAGGCCGCCCAGTCCGAACGTGAACGCCAGCGGCGGCGTGCCGATGAAGACGTCGCTCGCCTGCGGCTTGAGACAATGGCGCGGAAAGATCTCGCACATCGCCATGACGTCGCGATGAAAGTGGATCGTGCCCTTGGGCACGCCGGTCGTGCCCGAGGTGAAGCCGATCAGGGCCGGGTCGGTTGCCAGCGTGGCGATCGCCGTGAAATGGTCGGATTTGCCTGCCATGCGCGCTTCGAGCGTACCGCCGGCGCCATACAGCATCAGTGCGCGCAGCTCCGTGCATTCGGCCGCGGCCTGCTCGAGTTCGTCGCCGAGGCTCGCGTCGCAGAGCGCATGGCTGATCCGGCCGAGGCGGATGACTTCCTTCAGTTCCTTGGCCCGCAGCAAGGGCATCGTACCGACCGCAACGCCACCCGCCGCCCACACCGCGAGCCAGCACGCGGCAAGCCAGGGGGTGTTGGCACCGCGCAGCAACACCCGATTGCCCGGCACCAGACCCATGTCCTCGACCAGCACATGCGCCAGACGGCTCACCTGGCGGTGCAACTCGCGATAAGTCCAGTAAACGTCCTTGCCGATGATCGCGGGCCGGTCGCCATGTCCTTCCGCCACCGCGCGCTCGACCAGTTCGACGCTGGCGTTGAGTTTTTCGGGAAAGCGCAGTTCGGGACGGTCGAAAACCAGTTCCGGCCATTGATCGACGGGCGGGAGGTTGTCGATGACGAATCGGTCGATATGGGCACTGCTGCTGCTCATGATGTCTCCTCTCTTCCCGGGCGTCTGCCCGCATTCGGGGGCGGGCTCTGTGGCCCGTTGCTGCGTTGCCGGCGTTCTCGCGCAACGATCACATGGCGCCAGTTTTTTCCAAAACCCAATTAAAGTCAATAGTTAAATATATAAAATAAAAACTATTTAAAACTAAACAATATGAAAAAGAATATAAATTCTATATGCAGCTGTTAAATATGAATTTAATTTTGTGTCGATGCCTGCCCGGAGGGGGCAGCCTGCTCGAGTGGGCGCCTGCATCCGGTGCGAGCCCGCTGCCGGTGGAGACGGGCCGGCGTCCGGGCTTGGGTGCAGGTGGCGGGAAGCTCGACGCGATGGAGGGCACTCGCCTCGAGCGCCCTCCGTCCGCGTCGAGATGTGGCTGTGATCGGCAGCGTGCAGGCGGGCGTGGCGACCCCGTGCGACCGCGCGTGTCGTGCGGCGGGATTACTTCAGCAGCGTCCAGGTTCCGTTCTTGACGGTGATCATTTCGCGACCGCGCTCGTCGAAGCCGCTGTGGTCTTGCGGCGTCATGTTGTAGACCCCCTGGGTGCCTACCAGCTCGGTGGTTTTTTCCAGCGCGTCGCGCAGCGCGGCGCGGAACGCTGGCGTGCCCGGCTCGCCTTTCGCGGCGGCGACTGGTATCGCCGCCTGTAACAGCAGACCGGCGTCGTAGACATTGGCGCCGAAGGTCGCCGGTTTGGCGCCGTGCAGCTTCTCGTAGGCGGCAATGTAGTCCGCCGCGACCGCCTTCGAGGGATTGTCGTCGGGAATCTCGTCGAGCACCAGCATCAGGCTGGCGGCAAGGATAGTGTTCTCGACTTGGGCGCCGCCGAGCCGCAGAAAGTCGGGCAGCGCCGCGCCATGGGTCTGGTAGATCTGACCCTTGTAGTTCATGCCGGCGAGGGTGGTGTGCGGAAGTACCGACGGTCCGCCGGGCGCGGCAATCAGTACCGCGTCGGGCCGGGCCGAGATCAGCTTGAGCGCCTGGCCGGTCACGGAGTTGTCGGAGCGCTGGAATTTTTCGGCGGCGGCGATCTTGATGCCCTGTGCCGCGGCCAGCTTGGTCATGACCTGGAACCAGTTCTCGCCGTAGGGGTCGGCTGTGCCGATCAGGCCCAGGGTCTTCACGCCGGCCTTGACCATGTGTTCGACCAGCGCTTCCGCGATGATGTCGTCGTTCTGGGTGGTCTTGAAGACCCACTTCTTCTGGTCGTTCATCGGCAGCACGACGGCCGCCGTGCCGACCGGCGCGAGCATCGGCACGCCGGCTTCGGCGATGAACTGGATGACCCCCATCGCGTTGGGCGAGCCCGAGGGGCCGATCAGCGCGTCGATGTTACTCTCCGAAAGAAGCTTCTTGACCGCGGTGACCGAGGCGGTGGGATCGCTCGCGTCGTCCAGGTTGATGTACTCGATCGTGAGGTCGCCGACCCGGGCGGGCAGAAGCGGCACGGTGTTCTTCTGCGGAATGCCGACCAGCGCCGTGGGGCCGGTCGACGAGACCACGACGCCGACCTTGACCTGGGCCGAGACCGGGACGGTGAAGGCGGCGAGCGCCGCAAGGGCGAGCGAGGCAGTGATTCTTTTCAGTTTCATGACGTTGGCTCCGGGATTGGGGGGGCGTGCTGCGGTTGAAGTTGTGTCGATCGTTGCTGCTGCGTTGCGGTTGCTACAGGGAGATGCTTCCCACACTCGCACCGCCGCAGACGTACAGCGTCTGTCCGGTGACGAAGCTGTTGGCCGGGTCGGCGAAGAACATCACCGCGCGGGTGACGTCGTCGGCGCGTCCGATCCGACGCACCGGAATGCTGGCGGCGAGCTTCTGCTCGCGCTCGCTGCCCGCCTCGATGACTGCGTGATACATGTCGGTCTGGATCGGGCCCGGCGCCACGACGTTGACGGTGATGCCCGTGGGGCCAAGCTCCAGCGCCCAGGTGCGCGCCATGCCGATCATGCCCGCCTTGGTGGCCGAATAGGCCGTGCGGGCCTGCAGGCCGAGCGCGCCGCGCGACGACATCAGCACGACACGGCCGAACCGGCGCTCGGTCATGCCGGGCAGCAGCGCCTGCATCAGGCTGATGGCGGCGCCGAGGTGGATCTGGGTGAGACCCTGGAGCTCGCCCGGTTCGACTTCGCCGAGCGGTTTGGGCCAGATCACGCCGGCATTGTGGATGAAGTGGCTCACCGGAAAAGTGCGCGCGACCCGTTGCGCGGCCTCTTCGGTGGCCGCGGCGTCGAGGAGGTCGACCTGCACGCTGGTGAAGTGCGGATGGGTCCAGTCCGGCGCGCGTCGCGCGAGCGACACGACCTCGTAGCCGTCGGCAAGCATGCGCCTGCAGATGTCCGCGCCGATGCCCGCCGAGCCGCCGGTGACCAATGCGACCAGTCTTTCGTTCATGGCGCGGGCCTCACGCTGCCGGCGCCAGTGCCAGCACCCGCAGCGGGCTGCCGGAGCCGTTGCGGATCTTGAGTGGGGCGGCGAAGATCAGCGCGCCCTGGGGCGGCAACTGGTCGAGATTGGTCAGGCATTGCAGGCCGTAGCGGTTGTTGCCGTGCATGTAGTAGTGGCACGGGTAGGGCGGGTTGAGGTGGTGGGCCTGGCCGGCGTCGGTGCCCACCGACTCGGTGCCGAACCCGTGTACGTTGCGCGCGCGAATCAACCACGGCACGACTTCGGCGTCGGGGCCGGGGGAGTGCGCGCCGTCCTCGGCCATGTTGAGGTATTCGCGGGGCGTCGTGCGCTTCGACCAGTCGGTGCGCAGCAGTACCCACGCCCGCTCGGGAATGCGCCCATGGCGCGCTTCCCAGGCCTCGACGAAGTCGATCGTGAGCAGGAAGTCGGGGTTCTCCGCGCTTTCGGCCGATACGTCGATCACGCAGGCCGCGGCGATGAAGTTCTCGGCCGGAATCGAGTCGACGGCGTTGTCGGGCTGATCCTTGCCCGAGATCCAGTGGATCGGCGCGTCGAAGTGGGTGCCGGTATGTTCCGACATCGAGAAGTTGTTCCAGTACCAGGCCGGGCCGCGTTCGTCGTAGCGCGAGATTTCCTCGATCCGGAACGGCCAGGCCTGCCCGAACTCCGGCGGCAGCACGATGGTGGGAAACTCCGGCGTGAGCGTCTGGGTGAGGTCGACCAGCCGCAGGCGGCCGGTCAGCAACGCATTCATGAACTGGGTGAGGATGGGGGTCGTCATCGTTCGTCTCCTGTCGTCGTGCGGCCGTTGCTATTGCCCGAGCTCGCGCTCGACGGCCTTGTGGTTGTGCCTGAGGCGTTCGCGGATCTCCTCCGCGATGTCGCCGACATAGATGTCCTCGCGGCCGTCCTGCAGGCCCTGGACGATGGCCTTGGCCACCGTGGCCGGGGCGAGCTTGGGCGGCGGGGTGAGCTGCTCCCACTCCTCGTCGATCGGGCCGGGAAAGACGTTCACCACCTGGACCCCGGCGCCGCGCAGTTCGGCGCGCAGCGTCTGGGCGGCGGACAGGGCGGCGGCCATCGACGCCGACCAGGCACCGCGGCCGGGCAGCGCCACCAGCGCATGGATCGAGAGCACATTCACCCATGCCACCGCGCCGTGGGTGCCGTCGGCGGCGCGAAAACACATGCCCGGCCCGAAGGCCTGGGCGAGGCGCATCGGGCCGAGCACGTTCACGTCCATCGCGTCGCGGGCGAGGATCACGTCCTTGCGGCCCAGGATGCCGCCGTCGCGCAGGTAGGCGGCGGTATTGACCAGGATCTCGACCTTGCCGCCGATCGAGGCGGCCAGGCGCTTGACCGAGTCGGTGTCGGTCACGTCGAGCTCGACCACCTGCACCCGCGGGTCGGCGGCGAGCCGGTCGAAGGCGGCGACGCGCTTCCAGATCGTCGGGTCGCCTACGAAAACCGTGGCGGCGCCGGCGTCGAGCATGGCCTCGGCCACCGCCAGGCCCATGGCCGACTTGCCGTCGCTGACCAGCACGCGGCGGAATTTCGGATCGCAGGTCGACTCGCGCATCTGCGGGGCTTCGTTCATGTTGGGGGTGTTCTTCGCGGGCAGGGCGTGGATGACCGCCTGCCCGCTGCGATCCAGCTTGAGGGCGAGCCGCACGGCGCCGTTCGCGGTGCAGTCCTCGTGCACATGCGCGACCACGACCGGGCCGGCGGCCATCTTCACGCTGCCGACCCGCCACGGCAGGCGCTCCCGGAAGTAGGGATCGTTGCTGTGGCGCAGCGTGGTGGTGGCGAGCAGTTCGCCGCGATCGTCTACCGGCTTCCAGGCCAGTCGTTCGGACAGGCACCGGCCGCAGACTTCGCGCGGCGGATACTGCACCGCGCCGCATTCGGCGCAGACCTGCATTTCGAAGCGGCCTTCGGCGGCGGCGCGGGTCAGGCCGAGCGCGCTGCGGCTGCGCGCCGCGGGCGGGCGGGTGGCGAGGCGGGTGCGCTCGACCGGGTTCTTTTTCTTGGGCTTGACGAGCGGTTCGGTCATGGCGTGGCTCCCCGTTCCAGGATGGCCGCGCCCGAGCACAGGCCGCGGTCGTAGTTGATCATGCCGAAGCCGGACACCAGCCCCAGTCTCGCGCCGTGCAACTGGGTCGCGCCGGCGCCGCCGGTGAGCTGGCGCAATGCCTGCACCGTGCCCAGATAGCCGCCGGCGGCGCCGGCCTGGCCCACCGACAGCTGGCCGCCCGAGGTGTTGAACGGAAAGTCGCCGGCGAGGTTGAAGCGGTGGGCGCGCACGAAAGCCGGGGCTTCGCCCTTGGCGCAGAAGCCGAGATCCTCGAACTGCATCATGTTGATCACCGGGTAATCGTCGTAGGTTTCGACGAAGTCGATGTCTGCGGGCGCGGCGCCGGCGTGTTCGTACAGCGCGTCCTTGTCCATCGCCCAGCCGCCGCGAAACTGGATCGGGTCGTCGGGAAACGCGTTGTGGCGCTCGATGGTCGAGCGGATGCGCGCGAACGGCAGCTTCAGCGCGCGGGCGCGCGCTTCGGTCATCACCAGGTAGGCTTCGGCGCCGGCGCAAGGCATCACGCAGTCGAACAAGTGGATGGGGTCGGTGATCGGGCGGGCATCGAGGTATTGCTGCAGCGTGAGCGGCTTCTTCATCAGCGCGTGCGGGTTGGCCAGCGCGTTGTCGCGCTGGGCCACGCACAGCTTGCCGAAGTCTTCGCGGGTGGCGCCGAAACGCTTCATGTAGTAGTCGGTCAGCAGCGCGAAACTGGCGTTGGGCCCGCCGGCGCCATAGGGGTAGACGGCGTCCTGGGCGAAGCGCGAGAACTGGCTCACGGTGTTGCGGAAGGAGTCCACCTGGTTGGTGTCGCCGGCGATGCAGGCGATCACTTCGGCGTCGCCGGCCTGCACCGCGCGCGCGGCACGGCGCAGCGCGACCACGCCGGATGCGCCGCCCATCGGGATATGGTCGAGCCAGCGCGGGCTCATGCCCAGGTGTTGCATCAGGCCGACCGCGGTATCGGGGCCGAGGGTGAAGCTCGAGACGCACACCCCGTCGACCTCGTCCTTGGCCAGCCCGGCGCCCGCGATCAGCGCGCCGAGGGCGCGCCCGAGCCACCAGTGCGCGCTGCGGGTGGAGTAGCGGGCGTACGGAACGGTCACCGGCATCGTGGCGACCACGCCGTCGTAGCCGCGGCGGGGGCGGGCGGGCGCGCTCACGGGTGCCCTCCCTGGCGCTTCTTCATCGCGCAGGTGTCGACGCAGGCGGCGGAGCCGACCAGCGTCGGCGCGAGCGCCTTGAGCTCGCCGCGCTGGATCTTGTTGGTGGTGGTGAGCGGCAGGCTGTCGACGAAGGCGACGTAGCCGGGCGCCTTGTAGTAGGCGAGTTGCGACAGGCTCCAGTCCACCAGCTCGGTGGCCAGGGTTTGTTGCGCGGCCTGGTCGGGAGGCGGGGTCTCGGCGACGACCAGCGCCATCACCTCGTCGCCCCGGACCGGGTCGGGGACGGCCGCGACCGCCACCGATTTCACCCGGGGGTGCTGGGCCAGCACCGCCTCGACCTCGACCGCGGCGATGTTCTCGCCGCTGCGGCGGATGACGTTCTTCTTGCGGTCGACGAAGTGCAGGTAGCCGTCGGCGTCGCGGCGCACGATGTCGCCGGTGTGAAACCAGCCGCCGGCCCAGGCTGCGTCGGTCGCGGCCTCGTCCTTGAGATAGCCGGCCAGGAAGCCGTAGCGCGGGTCGCTGCCGGCGTGGCGCACCAGCAACTCGCCCTGTTCGCCGGGGCCGGCTTCGCGCAAGCCGCCTTGGCCGTCGGCGACGACGATGCGCACCATGACGTCGGCCGCTTCCTTGCCGAAGCAATTCGTGCCGATGTGGCGTGGTTCGTGATTGGCGATGATCACCGCGCCGGCCCCGGTTTCGGTCATCGCCCATGCCTCGAGCAGCGGAAAGCCGAAGCGCTCCTCGAAGACGGCGTGCAGGGTACGGTCGACGCCGGCGCCGAACCCGAAGCGCACCGAATGGGCGCGATCGGCGGGGCCTGCCTCGGCCTTCATCAGCATGGCCGGCATCACCCCCAGGTAGTGCGCCACGGTCGCGCCCGATGCGCGCACGCTCGCCCACCAGCTGCGCGGATGGAAGCGGTCGAGCGGGATCAGGCAGCCGCCGGTCATCACCATCGCCATCGCGGAGTAGGCCATCGCGTTCATGTGCACCAGGGGCAGCGGCGTGATCATGCGTTCGGCGCCGGGTCGCAGCTGCGCCAGCCCGCCGATGCCGGCATACCAGCTGCCGGCATGCAGAAAGTAGCGGTTGGGCAGGATGCAGCCCTTGGGCCGGCCGGTGGTGCCGGAGGTATACAGCAGCGCGCACTCGCTCGATGCGTGCGGGGCGGTGCCGGCGTGGGGGGCCGCGAAGGGCGCGTGCGGCGGTGTGTCGCCGTCGGCCATGACCGCGAGCGGCCGGCCGGCGCGATCGGCTGCGGCCACGAGCGCCGCATGGCGTTGCGGCACGGCGATCGCGAGCGCGATTTCGGAATGGCCGACCAGGTATTCGAGCTCGGCCGCGCGCATGTCGGGGTTGATCGGCACGACCGACACCCCCAGCGCGTTGAGCGCGAACCAGTGCATGAAGAAGGCCGGGCGGTTCTCGAGCAGGATGCCGGCGCGGTGGCCGTGGCCGAAGCCGGCTGCGGCGTACGTGGCGCTGAGCGCGTCGATCTGCGCGGCCGCTTGCCCGTAGGTGATTTCGCCGGCCGCGATGCCGTAGATCGCGGCCGTTTCGGGCAGGATGCACAGGAACGGGTGTTGCGCCCAGCGCCCGGCCGCGATGCCGAACGCTTGATGAACGGTGGTGGTCAAGTCGCTCTCCCGCTTACATGAAGAGTTGGATGTTGCCGAAGGCCGCATCGCAATTGAGCAGATCGACGCGCTTGAGCCGAATCCTGAGCGCGCCGCCGGTTTCGACCAGATGATGGGTGGCCCAGCCGGCGAAGAGGGTCTGCGCGTCCAGGCGGGCCTCGGTGTAGTGAAACGCGGTACGCACCACGTGCTCGCCGCGTGCGGCGTCGGACGACTCGATGCGCGGCGCCTGCAGGAGGTGATGGCAGCGGCTCTTCGGCTGCTGCGAAAAAGTGCGCTGCCCGGCCAGGCGCTCGATGCGCACCTTGAGCAGCAGCGTGTCCTCGTACAGCAGCGAGGTGTGCAGCCTGGGGTCCTGCTGATCGTGGGCGAGCGGCATCCAGTAGTAGGCGTCGTCGCGGAACAGCGCCAGCCATTCCTCGAAGCGTTGTTCGTCGAGCATGCGGGCCTCGGCGTAGACGAAATCGGCGAGGGTCTTTTCGGTGATGGCGGTCATGGTGCGCTCCTCACATGCTTTCGGTTATGAACCGGGCCCAGGCGCGCATCTGCTCGCGCATCTGCATCTCGTTGGTGCCGTTGGTGACGATGTTGGTCCGGCCCTTCTCGGCCGGGTCGTAGAGGCGCGCGACGTTGATCCAGTCGCGGCCGCGGGAACGCAGCCCCTGCTGCGCGCGCTCGTACATCTCGAGGTCGTCGTGGCCGACCACCGAGGTCGGGGCATTGATCAGCCGGTTGTACATCACGGTCCGTTCGAGCAGCATGTCGGGCGCGCCGACCAGGCGGAAGGTCCAGGACTCGACCAGGGTCTTGTCGACCGCGATGGGTTTGAACAGGCGCAGGGTCTGGATCGGACCCTTGACCATGATGTTGGGGAAGTACACGGTGTTGTGGCGGGTGTCGCCCAGGATCTGCTTCGCGCGCGCTTCGCCATGGGCCGCGACCATCTGCTCCCAGTAGCCCGGCACTTCGGAATACGCGGCGTGGATGGAGTCGGAGACCCCGGTATGGCCATGGCCGTTTTCCCACACCCGGATGCCCATGTTCTCGAAGAATTCGTAGGGCGACATGAACGGCGCGAAGAGCTCCACCGCCATCGGCTTGGGCGTGCCTTGCGGCGCCTCGTTCCACACCCGCACCGCGGTGCCGGCCGAGGATTCATGCGCGACCATCGGATGACAGGTGTCGGTCTGGTTGTCGACCAGCATCTTCCAGTTGCAGTTGTGCAGGTAGCGCAGCACCCCGCCGGCGACTTCGAGGCGGCCGTCAGGCGAGCGGTCCACCATGTTGTCGATCGTCGACAGCGACGCGCCGAAATACGCTTCGAAGCTCGGTCCGCCCGGGTTCAGGCGACAGAACACGAAGTCGCGATAAACCTTCACGTTGGGCACCGCTGCCATGCCGTGGCTGGCTTCGCAGGACTCGAAGCCGGTGTTCTCGTACCCCTTCTTGAGCGGAATCGAAAGCGGGCTGCCGTCGGTCTTGAAGGTCCAGGCGTGGTAAGGGCAGCGGAAGAACTTCCCGGTGTTGCCGCACACGCCGCCCGCGACCATCACGCCCTTGTGCGGGCAGCGGTTGTAGAGCACCCGCACGCTGTCGTCGCTGTGGCGCACCATGACCACGTCCTCGGTGCCGACCGTGGTGGTGTAGTAATCGCCCTTGTGCGGCACCTGGCTGGCATGTCCCACGTAGATCCAGGCGTTGGCGAATAGGTGTTCCATCTCGAGCTCGAACAGTTCGGCATCGATGTAGGTGTCCTTGTGGACTTCGTTGTCGCGCACCAGGGCACGGATGGCGTCCGGGTTGTCTCGGTACTTGTTCATTTTTCGTCTCCTCTCAAAGATCGAGTACCAGCCGGGCCGACTTGGCCCGCGAAATGCAGATCTGGATCATCTTGCCGCCGGCCTTTTCGGCGTCCGACAGAAAGTAGTCGCGGTGGTCGGGCGTGCCTTCGAGCACCGTCGCGGTACACACGCCGCATTCGCCGCGTCGGCAGTCGTACATCGGATCGCAGCCCGCCGATTCGAGCACTTCGAGAATGGTCTTGTCGGCCGGGACCGTGAGGCGCTTGCCGGACTGGCGCAGCTCGAGTTCGAACGCCCGGTCGCCGTCGGCCGGCGCGGCCGCCGTGAACAACTCGAAATGGATGCGCTCGGCGGGCCAGCCGCGCACCTTGGCGCCGTCGATCACGGCATCGATCATGCCTTTGGGTCCGCACACGTAAAGATGCTGGGTCGGAGCAAGGCCGTCGAGCAGGGCGCCGAGGTCGAGCCGGCTGGCGTCGTCGTCGGCATGCAGATGCAGCGCCGCCTCGTCGAGCGCGCGCAACTCGGCGACGAAGGCGAGCTGGTCGCGCGAACGGCCGCTGTAATGCAGCACCCATGGGCGCCCGGCCGCTGCGAGCGCGCTCGCCATCGCCGCGAGCGGGGTGATGCCGATGCCGCCGGCGATCAGCACCACCGGCGCCTCGCCCGCTTCGGCGGCGTGCAGCGGAAAGTCGTTCTTCGGCCCGATGACCGTGATCCGGTCGCCGACGGCGAGGCCGTGCATGAAGCGCGAGCCGCCGCTGCCGGATTCCTCGAGCCGCACCCCGAGCCTGTAGTGCCGCGGCGCCTCGAAACCCTGTCGCGACGCGTCGAAGCTGACGAGCGAATAGTTGCGGGTGGCGCCGAGGCCCGGTATCCGCACCTGCAGGTGCGATCCGGGCGAGAAGGCTGGCAAGGGGGTCTCTGCCGCGGGCCGCAGCCGCAGCCGCAGCGAGCGGACCAGCGGGCTTTCCGCCCGGATGTCGCTGACCGTGAGTTCCAGTTCTGTCATTTTGGTGTCGTCCTCCGTCCGATTCATGTCGGCCGTCGCGGGTCAGGCCGCGCCGTGTCGCGTGGGTGCGAACTGCATGTCGATGCCGATTGCGCGCAAGGCCCCCAGCCCGGCCTGGAGTTGCCGCCCCTCCTCGTCGGCCATCGCCGCGGCGAGCAGGTCGCGCAGGTGGTCGGCGCCGTCACTTCTGCCGGCCAGCCGATCGGCCGCCGCCATGAGGGCGGCAAAGCGCTGGTCGCCACGGTCGTGCGTGCCGCTGTAGCCCTTCACCACGCGCCGGCAGTGCAGCACCTCGACGGCGAGGGCGTAGTCACCCCCGGCGGCGAGCCGCTGGCCGAGCGCCAGCCATGCGTGCAGCTGTTCGGTCTCGATCTGGTGGCGCAGCAGCTTGCGGCGAAACCGGCGCATGCCCGCGACCAGGTACAGGACGACGAACCAGCGCAGGGTGCCGGTTTGCACCCGGCGGCCCTTTTCGGCGCGGCGCTTGATGAACGCGCCGACGCGTTGCGACTGCAGCAGCCACTGCCCGAGCCGGGCCGGCAGGGTGCCGCAGATTTCCTCGAGGCGCGGGTGCATGTACTCGGTGGTGTAGACCAACTGGCCGGGCATGGCCCCGACCTCGGCCCGCACCCGCTCGAAGCGGCTGCCGCGAGTCTTGAGGTCGGCCACCCGGATCACGTCGTCGTAGCTCATCGCCACCGCCAGGCGATGGGCGATGGCGCGGGTCAGCGCCCACTCGCGCGCGTCGCCGCCGTGCGCCGCGTCGAGGGCGTGGAACGCCGTACAGGTGTCGAGGTAGTCGCGCGCGTAGTCCAGGTCCTGGTAGTCGATCAGGCGGCGCAGGCCGGCCACCAGCAGGCCTTGGGCCACCGGCGGAAAGTCCGATTTCACGCGTTGCAGCAAGACCTCGGCTGCGGGGCTGGCGGCGCGTGCGGGGACATCGGGCGCGGGCCGGGTGGTGTCGATCGGGGCGGGCTCGGCAGGCGCCCCGGCGGCCGCTGCGAAACCGAGCGAGAAGGCTGCCAGGCTGGCCTCGACGCCCGTGCCGCCGCGCCGGATCGTCCGCTCGAAGGCGGTGCGCTCGAACGGCAGCGCGCCGGAGCCTGCGATCGCGCCGAACAGGCTGGCCGAGATCACGCTGCCGGCACGCTCGGCCATCTCCTGAAGGTCGAAGCACATCAGGCGCCTGGCTGCTTCGCGGCCGGCGTCGATGACCTTGTTGGGGTCGGCGATGCCGTTGCCGAGCGCGGCCTTCTCGCCCACGGCGTAGCTGCGGTGGCTGGAGGTGATCAGGGTCGTGCGCGCGGGGCTCACCAGCCCGCGCTGCATCGCGCGGCCGGCTTCCATCAACTCGGCGGCCACCACCAGGTCGACGTCGCCCGGTGTGGGCATCATCGCCAGCGTCGGCGGGGCTCCCGCCGCCTGCGCGGCGGCTTCGGGCAGGAGCTCGAGGTAGTAGATCGTGGCGCCGGTACGCTGGGCGACGCCCGGCACCGAGGTGGTCTGCGCCCACCAGCCGGCGTCTTCGGCCATTTCGACGATCCAGTCGGCGAGGACGCCGCCGCCCTGTCCGCCCATGGCCAGAATCGCGATCTTGATCGGCGTGCCGGGATGAAGCGTGATCTTGCTCATGGTCGTGTCGGTCCTCACAGGGCGACGCGCGCGAGGCGCCCGGCCCGCCGGCGCTGCAGCGCGCCGATCAGCGCATGCCGGATCCGCGCCAGCAGGCGGTCGAAGCCGCTGGGGTTGTGGATGATGTCGGCGCGGTAGAAAGACGGGCACAGCACCGCCGCCTCCGCGACCTCGCCGCAGTTGCCGCAGCCGACGCAGGTGTTGTCGACATGCGCCACCGGGTCTTCCTTGAGCGGGTCGCCGCTATCCTTGACGCTGAGCGACGGACAGCCCGACAGCCGGATACAGGCATGGTCGCCGGTGCATACGTCGGGGTCGACGCCGAAGCGCTCCTTGACCATGCGGTTGCCGGCCTTGACCGCCTGGTTGAACAGGGGCTTGATGCGGCGCTGCTTGTTGAGCATGCATTCGGACTGGGCGATGATGACCTTGGGCCCGTCGGCGGTGGTGGTGAGCGCTTCTTCGAGCGTGGCGCGCATTTTTGCGACGTCGTAGGTGCGGTCGAGGGTGCGCAGCCATTTCACGCCGGCGCCGCGAATCGCGTGTTCGATCGGATTGCGGGTGGCGCGGTCGGGGTTGTCGGCACGCGACGACGGAATGTCCTGACCGCCGGTCGCCGACGAGTAGAAATTGTCGACGATGACGATCACGCCGTCGTTCTTGTTGAACACCGCGTTGGCGATGCCCGAGGTGAGGCCGTTGTGCCAGAAGCCGCCATCGCCCATCACCGAGATCGAACGCTTGCCCGACTTGACGTTGAAGGCCGAGCTCGAGGCGGCGCCGAGGCCATAGCCCATGGTGGTGGCGCCGATGTTGAACGGCGGCAGGATCGAGAACAGGTGACAGCCGATGTCGCACGAGACATGGTGCTGCCCGAGGTCGGCCTCGGCCAGCTTCATCGCGGCGAATATCGGACGCTCCGGGCAGCCGGTACAGAAGCCGGCCGGGCGGGCCGGCACGACGTCGGCGAGCGCTGCCACCTTGGGATGGAAGGTCATCGGAATCGCCGCCCCGCGCGCGGGGCCGGCGGCGTTCGGCGCGCCATCCGCCGCAACGCTGGCCACAGGCGCAGGCGGCGCCAGGGCGTGCGGTTGATGCCGGTCGAGAAAGGTTTCGATGCCGGCCTTCATGACGGCGGTGGTGTATTCCCCGGCCATCGGGAGCACGTCCTTGCCCGACAGCGCGGTGGCCACACCCGCCTTGCGCAGGATGGCATGCAGGTTCTGCTCGATGTAGTCGGGCTGTCCTTCCTCGAGCAGCAGCACCGCCTGCTTGCCGCTGCAGAACTCGATCACCTCGGTATCGATGACCGGGTAGGTGACGTTCATCACGTACAGCGGAATGCGGCTGTTGCCGAAGGTGTCCGCCAGTCCCAGCAGTTGCAGCGCGCGGATCACGCTGTTGTACAGGCCGCCCTGGAGAATCAGGCCGATGTCGTCGTAGTCGCCGGGGAAGCATTCGTTGAGCTTGTGGTCGCGGATGAATTTCACCGCGGCCGGCCAGCGCTCGCGAACCTTCTCGTGCTCGTGGCCGAACGACGCGGGCGGCAGCACGATGCGGCCGGTATCGCGAACCGGATTCGCGAGCGCCTGCGCGAGCGTAAACGGCGGCCGCTTGTTTGCCTTGGTGATGAAACGCCCGTGTACATGACAGGAGCGGATGCGCACCTGCAGCATCACCGGGGTGTTGCTCGCCTCGGAGAGCGCGAACCCGTCCTCGACCGACTGGACGATCGACTCGAGGTTGGGGCGCGGATCGAGCAGCCACATCTGCGATTTCATCGCGAAGGCGTGCGAGCGCTCCTGCATGATCGACGAGCCCTCGCCATAGTCTTCGCCGATGATCACCAACGCGCCGCCGGTGACGCCGCCCGACGCGAGATTGGCGAGTGCGTCGGAGGCGACGTTGGTGCCGACGGTCGACTTCCAGGTCACCGCGCCGCGAATCGGGTACATCACCGACGCTGCCAGCATCGCCGCCGCCGTGGCTTCGGACGCGCTGGTCTCGAAGTGCACGTCGAGTTCCTCGAGGATCTCGCTGGCATCGGCGAGCACGTCCATCAGATGCGAGATCGGCGAGCCCTGGTAGCCACCCACGTAGCCGACGCCACACTGCAGCAAGGCCTTGGTGATCGCCAGGATGCCCTCGCCGCGGAACTCCTCGCCGGCGGGTATCCGCAGCTGCCGCACTTCGTGCTTGAACGAACGCTCAGCCACGGCCGGACGCCTCCCAGGACGGCCCTGCGGCTGCGGCATGCTGTTCGCGGGCGGGCCCGGCGGCTTGGGTCGGTTGTCTCATCGTGGGCTCCTGGGGTGGCGGTCGCCTGCATGCGCTACCAGCATGGCGAGGCGAGCAGCTATGGATTATTGTTATTGATAATTAGTTTAGACATCAACAGTTCTGTTGTAAACAGAAAACATGAAATTTCATGCAGACTTCAGAATAACTCAAAAAATCAATGATGTAGCTTGAAATTTAAGCTGCGGCAGCGCACCATGAAAGAGCGCTCCCGAAAGCCTTTTGGCGCGTGGGATCGGGCTGTATCGATGCTGCGGGCGCAGCATGATGGTCACTGGCGGCGCACTGGAACGGTGCGGATCCGCCAGGGTGGCCTGGGCGGGAGCCCCGGTGGCGTCTAGCGCGGGCGGGTCTTCAGCGGCGCGCGTTGGCGGAGTGCCGACGCCCCAGGCGATGCCGCTCCGGCCGGCGCAAACGGCGCGGTCGGCGGGGGCGCGGAAGTCAAGCGTCGATCAGGCCGCTGCGTACCGCGATCAACGCGAGTTCGGCCGCATTCGCGGCGTTCAGCTTCTGCTTGATGTGGTAGAGATGGGTGCCGACCGTGCTCGGGCTGAGATTGTGGCGCTCGGCCACCTCGGCCACCGAGCGGCCGCTGGCAAGCTGGATGAACACCGCGAATTCCTTGTCGGTGAGCGCCGCGACCGGATCGGCGGCGCCGCCGAACTGGGCGAGGGCGAGCCGGGGCGCAAGCTCGGGGTCGAGATAGCGCCGTCCGTGCGCCACCGCGGCGACCGCGCGCAGAAACTCCTGCGGGTCCGCGCGCTTCGACAGATAGCCGGTCGCACCGGCCTTGAGCGCGCGGCTCGGGATCTGGTTGTCGTCGTGCGCCGACACGATCAGCACGCGGGCGCCGGGCTGGTGCGCCCCGAGGCGCTCGAGCGCGGCGATGCCGCCGATCCCCGGCATCGACACGTCCATCACCAGCGCATCGGGCCGGTGTTCGGCAAACAGCGCGAGGGCGTGTTCGCCCCGGTCCGCCTCGGCGACGACGGTCGCGCCCGCGCCTTCCAGCAACATGCGAAAACCCATGCGAACCACCGCGTGGTCGTCGGCGAGCACGATCCTGATTCCATCCAGCGTCGGGTTCAAGCCGTTTCCTTGTGCGGGTTGCGGCGCGGCAAGCGCGCGCTGATGCGGAGCCCGCCGGTGGCGGGGTGGTCGAAGCGCAGCTCGCCCCGCAGTTCGGCGACCCGCTCGCGCATGCCGAGCAGCCCGAGCCGGCCGGGCAGCGGATCATCGGCGAGGCCACATCCGTCGTCGCGCACGCTGAGCACAATATCGTCGCCCTCGCCGGCGAGTTCGACCTCGACATGCCGCGCGCCGGCGTGGCGGGCGACGTTGGTGAGGCTTTCCTGCAGCAGGCGCATCACGGCGAGCTGGATCGATTCGGGCAGCGAGGTGTTCAGGCTCTCGGTCCGGCACCGCAGATCGATGCCGGGATGGTGGCTGGACCACAACACGCAGTAGTTCGCCACCGCGTCGCCGATGCCGAGGCCGGTCGCGCGGACGGAAGGGCGCAAGCGCTGCAGGATCGTGCGCACGCCGTCCTGCATCTGCCCGGTCATGGCCAGAATCGCCTGGGCGCTGCCGTGCAGGTTGGGCTGGTCGCCGGTGCGCTGCTGGATCGCGCCGGCGATGGCGCGCACGGCGGTGATGCCCTGGCCCAGTTCGTCGTGCAGTTCGCGCGCGATCAGGCGGCGCTCGGCTTCGAGGCGTCGCTGCATGGCGTGGGCGAACGCCTGGTCTTCCTCGAGCCGGGCATTGCGCGCCATCGACTGGTCGAGGCTGTCGGCCAGCCGGTTGTAGTTTTCGGCCAGGCGATCGATCTCGGCAACGGCGAACACCGGCAGGCGGGTGTCGAAATGCCCCTCGGCGCCGCGCGCCAGGGCCGCGCCGACCTGGCCGAGGGGGGCCATCGCGTGATTGAGCGCGGCCCGCGTGGCGAGCCACATGAAGACCAGCAGGCTCGCCCCCCAGCCGGCGCCGGCGACGAGCTGGTCCCAGGCGTCGAGAACGGCGCGCGAGCTGTCGGGCACCATCCGGATCGCCAGTTCGCCGGCCCTGAAATGGCGGGTTTCGAGCGTGGGCGTGATTCGCGCGGTGAACCACGCGGGTGCGAAGCGCCCGGCCTTGTAGGTCGATTCGGGCGAGACGTACGCCAGCCGGCCATCGGCGGCGATGATTTCGAGCCGGTTCGCACGCAGCCGGCCCAGTGCCTGCAGATGCGCCATCAGCCGCTGGTCGGCATCGGCGCCGTCCGCGAGTGTTTCGGGAATCAGCACGTTCAGCCATTGTTCGGCGACCCGCGCCGCGGCGCTGACCTCTTCATGGATCGCCTCGCGCGTTCCGCGCATCCAGCCGAGCGTTGCGATCACCAGCAGGAGGGCGACGATCGCGGTCACCACCAGGCTGACCCGTCCGCGCAGGGTTTGGGTACGGCGTCCGGGCGAGGAGGGGGCGTGCGCCATGATCCGGCCCCCGGCTACGGCAACGCGCGGCGCAGGCTCGCGCGGGCGAAGAACTCTCCGCCGCGCTGCGCCCGCAGCATGAAAGCTTGCGGGGCGGCGTCGCTGGCGCGATCGACCAGACCGGCCCAGTGGGTGTCGAAACAGTCGGGGCAGCAGACCCGGGAGGACCGCCGGTCGATCGCCAGCAGGCCGCTGGCCACCTGGTTGCCGGTGAGCAGCCGGCTATCGCGGTCGAACACCACCACGGCTTCGAGCGGGCTGCCGAGCGCGCCGGGGCGGGGGTGAAAGCGCAGCACCAGAAAGCCGTGCACGTCGCTGTCGATCAGGCGGTGTTCGATGATTGCCGCGGTGGTGCGCAACAGCGCGTTCGCATGGCCGAAGTCCGCATGGGGCGAAGTGGCGAAATCGAGGATGCCGAGCACGCCGCCACCGTGCGTGAGGATCGGCGCGGCCACGCCCTGCACCGCGCGGTGCGGCGGCCGCCACCACAGGGCGCGGGCGCCGACCATGTTCAGGATCGCGCCGTCGTTGTCGGCCAGCACGACCGCGAGGTCGGGGCTTTCGAGCTGCTGGTGCAGGCACTCCATGGCGGGGCGCGAGAACGTCACCAGCCGCGCCCGCCGCGCCGCATCGGCTTTCCGGATGCCGGGTGGATGTGCGGTTGCCGGCGCGCTACGGCGCAGGCGGGGTTGGGGCGGTAAGCCGGGTTCGTCGGCCATTTTGCGGGCGGTCGTGTGGGTCGGAGTCGGAACATGCACGATTCGTGCCGCCCACCGGTGCGCAGAGTAAGAACGCCCGGTTCGCCTTTCGCGTGGTTCGTACGCGGCTTCGGGCGGTTTGGGGCTGTTGCAGGATTGAACAGTTGTTCCCAATCGAAACAATGCGGCGCCCGGCGATCGGGTCGCGCGGGCTGCGGGCAATCGCAATCCGCCATGTGTTCAGCGTGCCCGGGGGCCGCCCCGCGCTTGCGGGTGTGCGTCTTGCCCGGCTGCGGTGGCATGAACACTGCTAGAAGCCGTTTCACAAACGTGTGCGCCGGCTGCCATGCGGCGCGCACCGATCATGACGAGGAGACCGACACCATGCCGTTCATGGCCAGCCTGCGCGCCGTCGTGCTGTGCGTGCCCGTGTTGTTCGCGTGTTCGCTGCATGCGGCTGAAGCCGCGACCGTGCGCGTCGGCATACTGCAATACGGCACGGTGGGCTGGGAGCTCGAGGTGATGCGCAGGTTCGGATTCGCCGAACGCGAGGGCATCCGGATCGAGATCACGCCGCTCGCGCTAAAGGATGCGGCCAACGTGGCGATTCAGGGGGGGGCGGTCGACCTGATCGCCAACGACTGGATCTGGGTTTCGCGCCAACGCAGCGAGGGCCGCGACTTTGTGTTCGTGCCGTACTCGCAGGCGGTCGGCAGCATCATGGTGCGCCCGGACGCGGACGTGAGCGTGTTTGCGGACTTGCGCGGCAAGCGGCTCGGGGTCGCCGGCGGCGCGCTCGACAAGAGCTGGCTGCTGTTGCGGGCCTACGCGCGGCGAACGGAGGGCGAGGACGCCGCCGGTTTCGTCAAACCCGATTTCGCGGCACCACCGCTGCTGAACGAGTTGATGCTGCGCGGCGAGCTGCCGGCGGTGCTCAATTTCTGGCACTACGGGGCGCGCCTCGAGGCGGTCGGCATGGTCGAGCTCATCGACATGAAGCAGATCCTGGCCGGCATCGGCGAGGCCGGCGAACTGCCCCTGGTCGGCTGGGTATTCACCGAAAGCTGGGCGAACGCCAATCGCGCCGCGCTCGACGGTTTCCTGCGCGCGTCGGCGGCGGCCAAGCAGCTGATGCTCGAGTCGGACGAGGTCTGGGTGCAGCTGCGCCCGATGATGAAGGTGGACGACGATGAAACCTTCCACGCGCTGCGCGACGGCTTCCGCGCCGGTATCCCGCGCACTCCGCCGGACGTGGCGGAGCGGGTCGCGGCGCGGATTTTCGGCCTGCTCGCCGAGGAGGGCGGAAGCGCCCTGGTGGGGAACGCGCGCACGCTCGCCCCGGGCACTTTCTGGACGGGCGGTGAGACAAGGTGAGCGGCGAGGGGAGTCGGTCCGCGCATGATGGCTTGTTCGCGCTTCGCGGGCAGGCGCCGATGAGACGCCGGCCCGGTTTCGACCTCGGCGGCGACGCGGGTCTGCGCGCCGCCTCGCTGCTGGCGTTCGTCGTGCTCTGGCATGCCGCGGCGCTGTGGGCGCACAGCCCGACCCTGCCGACACCATTGAGCGTGCTCGCGCGGGTCTGGGACGAGACGGCGTCGCTGGTGCTGCCGGCCCACCTGGCGATCACCCTGTGGCGGGTGGCGGTCGCCTTCCTCGCGGCAATGCTGATCGGCACCGTCGTCGGCATCGCGATGGGGCGCTGGCGCAGGCTCGATGTGTTCCTCGATGCGTGGCTGGTGCTGGGGCTCAACATCCCGGCGCTGGTCACGATCATTCTCTGCTACGTGTGGTTCGGCCTCAACGATTGGGCGGCGATCACCGCGGTCGCGATCAACAAGATACCGACCGTGATCGTGACGGTGCGCGAGGGCGCGCGCGCGGTCGACCCGCGCCTGATGCAGGTGGCGCGCGCCTACCGGCTCTCGCGCTGGACGACGTTGACGCGGGTCTATCTGCCGCAACTGGTGCCCTACCTGATGGCGGCGGCGCGGTCGGGGCTGTCGCTGATCTGGAAGATCGTGCTCGTGGTCGAGCTGCTGGGGCGCAGCAACGGCATCGGATTTCAGCTCAACGTGTTTTTCCAGTTCTTCGACATCACCGGTATTCTCGCCTACACGCTGGTGTTCGCCGCCATCGTGCTGACGATCGAAGCCTGCGGGCTGCGTCCGCTCGAGCGCCGCCTGAGCGGCTGGAGAGGCTGAAAAGATGCTCGAGATCGACATCGTCCGCAAGAGCTATCCCGACCGCGGCGGGCGCGCCCATGTGGCGCTGGCCGGGCTGGCGCTCAAGCCGGGGGTGGGCGAGCTCGTGTGCGTGGTCGGACCCTCCGGCTGCGGCAAGAGCACCCTGCTCAACATCGTCGGCGGGCTGGACGGCGATTTCGAAGGCCGGATCACGCATGGCGGCGTGCCGCCGGACGACATCGGATTCATGTTCCAGGAGCCGCGCCTGATGCCGTGGCTGAGCGTGCTCGACAACGTGTTGCTGGTCGCGCGCGCGTCGCACGATGCACGCGCGCGTGCGGTGGCGTTGCTCGAGGCGATGGAGCTCGGCGACGTGCTCGACGCGGTTCCCGGGCGTCTTTCGGGCGGCATGCAGCGGCGGGTGGCGCTGGCCCGCGCGTTCGTGAACGAGCCGAGCCTGCTGCTGATGGACGAGCCTTTTGTATCGCTCGACGAGCCGACCGCCGAGCGCCTGCGCGAGATGTTCGTCGGCCTGTGGCGCCGCTCGGGCGCGACGGCCCTGTTCGTGACCCATGACCTGCGCGAGGCCTTGTCGCTTGCCGACCGGGTGTGCTTCCTGTCGGCGTCGCCCGGCCGGGTCGTGCTCGACCTGCCGGTCGCGCTCGAGCGCCCGCGCAAACCGGGCGACGAGGCCGTCGGGGCATTGCAGGCGCGCCTGCTCGAACGTTTTCCCGCGCTGCTCGCCGGACTCGCGCCGACGCCCCGAACGGAGGTTACCGATGTCTGATGCCGCGGCGCGCCCGGCGCCCATGCTCGAAGTGCGCGAAGTCAGCAAATCCTATGGCCGGCGCGAGGCGCTGTGCGGCGTGAGCCTGAGCGTGGCGGCCGGCGAGTTCGTGGCCTTGCTGGGGCCCAACGGCGCGGGCAAGAGCACGCTGTTTCAGCTCCTGACCGGCTTGTTCAATGCCGATGCGGGCGTGCTCGAGGTGTGCGGGCACGACATGCGTTCGAACCCGGTGCGGGCGCTGGGCCGGATCGGCGTGGTGTTCCAGCAGATGACGCTGGATCTCGATCTCTCGGTCGAGGCCAACCTGCGTTTTCATGCACGCCTGCACGGCATCGCGGGCCGCGACGGCGGCGAACGCATCGCCGACGCGCTGGCCCGGCTGGGCCTGAGCGAACGCGCGCGCGACAAGGTGAGGACGCTCTCGGGCGGCAACCGGCGCAAGGTCGAACTCGCGCGCGCGCTGATTCACCGCCCGTCGGTCCTGTTGATGGACGAGCCCACGGTCGGCCTCGATCCGGCCTCGCGCCGGCATTTGCTCGACGAGGTGCTGGCGCTGCGCGCCCGGGGCGTCGCGGTCCTGTGGGCATCGCACCTGGTCGACGAAGCGGAAGAGGCGGACCGGGTGATCGTGCTGCACCAGGGCCGCATCCTGGCCGCCGACCGGCCGCGGCAACTGGTGAGCGCTTCGGGCCGGGACACCCTCGCCGAGGCTTTTCTGGGCATGACGGGCAGGGACGATGCGCAGCCTGCCTGATACGCAGTTTTTTACAACACGGAGACAACCCAAATGCACCCCAATAAAACCTGCGCCGTGTTCGCGGCGAGCCTGTTGCTGACCCTCCCGATGGGGGCGGCGCACGCCAAGGACACCGGCTACATCTTCGTCAGCAGCGAGAACGACAACGCGGTGACCGTGCTCGACGGCAAGAGCCATGCGGTGGTGAAGACCATTCCGACCGGGGAGCGCCCGCGCGACATGAAACAGTCCGCCGATCGCGAGAAGATCTTCGTGATCGCGAGCAACAGCGAACGGATCGACATCATCGACATCGCCAGACTCGAGGTCGTGGGCAGCATCGACGTCGGCGAAGACCCCGAAATGTTCGATTTCAGCACGGACGGCAGCAAGGTATACGTTTCGAACGAGGATGACGGCGAGGTGTCGGTCGTCGACGTCGCCAAGAACGAGATCGTCGCCAAGATCGAAGTGGGCGAAGAGCCCGAAGGCGTCATGATCAGCCCGGACGGCACCCGCCTGTACGTGACCTCGGAAGTCGCGAACATGGTGCACGTGATCGACCCGGCGACCAACGAGATCGTCGCCAACGTGGTCGTGGGCAACCGTCCGCGGCGTTTCGCGAGCACGCCGGACGGCGGCGAGATCTGGGTCACCAACGAACTGGGCGGCGCCGTGACGATTCTCGATGGCAGTACCCACGCGGTGAAGGGCACGGTCGCGTTCGCGCCCAAGGGTTTCAGGGCGGAGGACGTCACGCCGGTGGGCGTCACGATGACCCGCGACGGCAAGACGGCCTACGTGACCCTGGGGCGGGCCAACCACTTCGCGGTGGTCGACGTGGCGAGCCGCGAGGTGAAGGACTATGTGCTGGTCGGGCAGCGCGCCTGGGGCGCGACGCTGAGCCGGGATGAAAGCCGGCTGGTGATCGTCAACGGCTTGTCGGACGACATCTCGATCGTCGATACCGCGTCGAACAAGGTCTTGCGCTCGGTGCCGGTCGGGCGGGTGCCGCACACCGCCGTGATCGACGACTGACGACGGTGCGCGGACGCGCCCGCCCGGCGCGTCCGCCCCCGGCCCCCGCAATGGCGCCGTGCCCGCGCAGTCTCGCGCAGCGCGCAGCGTTCCGATCGAATCGAGCATGGAGATCCGGCCGATGGCCATTCACGACATCGTGCGCCACTTCCGGGCGCATGCCGCGGCGCTGCTGGCAGCGTTGCTGTTCAGCGTGCCGGTTTTCGCCGCCGACGCGGTCCGGTTCGGCTTTCTCGAACTGGCGAAGGATGCCCGTTTCGACGACAAACGGCTCTTCTTTCGCACGCTGTCGCAGCCGCTGGGCGATCCGTTCGCGGGCGCCGAGGTGGCCGTGCGCGAGGTCCGCTTCGTCGGCCAGGCGCTGGGGGTGAGCTTCGCGCTCGAGCGGGCCAAGGGCAAGGACGGGGCGGAACTGCTGGCGCAACTCGACCGGCTGGCCGGCGAGGGCGTGCGCTACTTCCTGATCAACGCGCCGGCGCCGGTGGTGGCCGAACTCGCCCAGGCGGTGAAGGGGCGCGAACTGCTGCTGTTCAATGTGTCGGCCCCCGACGATTCGCTGCGCCAGGCGCAATGCCAGGCCAATCTCTACCACACCCTGCCCAGCCACAGCATGCAGACCGACGCGATGGCGCAGTTCCTGGTGGCGAACAAATGGCGCAACGTGCTGCTGCTCGAAGGGCCTTTGGCGGACGACAAGCTGATCGGCGCCGCGTTCGAAGCATCGGCCAAGCGCTTCGGGCTCAGGATCGTCGCCAAGCGCGCCTTCGTGCTCAGCAACGATCCGCGCCAGCGCGAGCAGGGCAACGTCGGCCTGCTCACGACCGGCTCGGATTACGACGTCGTCTATGTGGCCGACAGCGATGGCGAATTCGCCCGTGGCGTGCCGTATCAGACGGTGCAGCCGCGCCCGGTGGTGGGCAGCGAGGGCCTGGTTGCCGAGGCCTGGCATTGGTCGTGGGAGCGCCATGGCGCGCCACAGCTTTCGGGGCGTCTGGAAAAGCTGGCGGGGCGGCGCATGGCGAGCATGGATTGGGCGGCCTGGGTCGCGATCAAGGCCGTCGTCGAATCGGTGGTGCGCACCGGCAACGGCGACTACGCCACGGTGGTCGCCTACCTCGGCGGGCAGGCGATCACGATCGACGGATTCAAGGGCAACCGCCTCGACTTTCGGCCCTGGGACCGCCAGCTGCGCCAGCCGATCCTGCTCGCGACCCACAACCGGGTGATCGAGCGCGCGCCCATCGCCGGTTTTCTCCACCAGACCAACAACCTGGATACGCTGGGCTTCGACCAGCGCGACAGCCTATGCAAACCGTGAGCGGGGGTGCGCGCGCATGAGGTTTTCGCATGCGGTGCTCGCGGCCCAGGCCGTCGTCAGCCGCGAGGTGGCGAAGTTTCTGCGCCAGGGCGGGCGGCTGGCGTCGGCGCTGGTGCGGCCGCTGCTGTGGCTGGTGGTGTTCGCCGCGGGCTTCCAGAACGTCTTCGGGGTGTCGATCATCCCGCCGTACGATACCTACATCCCGTACCAGACCTACATCGTGCCCGGGCTATTGGGCATGGTGCTGCTGTTCAACGGCATGCAGTCCTCGCTCGCGATGGTGTACGACCGCGAGATGGGGGTGATGCGCTTGTTGCTGACGGCGCCGCTGCCGCGCTGGTACCTGCTGTTCTGCAAACTGCTGGCCGGTACGATGCTGTCGGTGCTGCAGGCCTACGTGTTTCTCGCGGTCGCGGCGTTGTTCGATGTCGACGTGCCGTGGTCGGGATGGCTGTACGCCTTTCCGGTGCTGGTGCTGGCCGGGATGATGCTGGGCGCGCTGGGGCTGCTGCTGTCGGTGCATGTGCGCCAGCTCGAGAACTTTGCCGGCACGATGAATTTCGTGATCTTTCCGATGTTCTTCATCTCGCCGGCGCTGTATCCGCTGTGGAAGCTCGAGGAATCCGGCGCGGCGCTGATCCATCTCCTCGCCACCTGGAATCCGTTCACCCATGCGGTCGAGGCGATTCGCTTCGCGCTCCACGGCCAGGTTTCGATGCCGTCGCTGGGCATCGTCGCGGGCTGCCTGGCGGCATTCTTCTTGCTGGCGGCGTGGGGCTACGACCCGCAGCGGGGAATGCTCAAGCGCAGCGGCAAGCCGGGCGGCCCGGCAGGGCGCTGAGGCGGCGCGGATTCGCGCCCGGCCGTGCTAGCGCCGCTGTCCGGGCACGAGCCCGGCGCCGATCAGCTTCAGGATCTCGGCCTTGCTGCGGCCTTCGGCGTGCGGGCGTTCGGGTGCCGGGTTGGGGCTGCGACGGCGCTCGATCATCACCCCGACGCCCTCGACGTTCGCAAACTTGCGCGGCTTGGTGATTCTCACCTGTACCCAGTGCGCGCCGAAACGCCCCAGCAACATCGCCGCGACCCCTTCGGCGAAAGCTTCCAGCAACTGGAACTTGTGGTTGGCGAGCATCTCGGTCAGCGCCCCGTGCACCACGCTGTAGTCGATCGTGTCGCCGATTCGGTCGGTGTCGCAGGCCAGGCTGCGTGGCAGGCCTGCGGCGAGGTCGATGCGCAGCGGCTGGGTCGCATGCAGCTCGTCGTGATGAATGCCGATCACGGTTTCGCCGATGAAGCCGTCAATGAAGATGATGTCCAGCCCCTGGCCAGCGGCTTGCGCTTGCTCCAGATCCTGCATGATGGGTGCTTCCGCGGACGGCCAATTGGTTGAGAATGAATTCAAGGCTCGGTATTCCTGTGCGTATTTTCGATTCAGGCCGTATTGTGCATGCTCGCGCATGTCCGACGAAACCGCGACGCGAAAAGCGGACCCGAAAACCACGCGCGGATATGGGCACGCATGCGCGAATACGGTCAATGGGGGTTTGCCGTTGTCGTCTTGGACAACATGCGGGCGGTACTCAGGACAATCGCGCCATGAACAAGAGATCTACGCATTCTCCCCGATCTCATCAAGCGAGCCGTGCGCATGGTGTTCTAGAACGGGTTTATCGGTACGTACTGCGAGCGCTTGGTGGTCGAGCCGACCCGTAGGGTGGCGCATATCGCCCCATCGGCCTGTGACGCACTGCGGTGTTTTGCGTACGTGGTCTTCATCATCGACGTTCTCGCCCGTTACATCGTGGGCTGGCACGCCAGCCAATCCATGCAAACAGAATTCGTTCGCGACGCATTGGAGTAGGCCTTGTGGGCGTGGAAGCTGGAACGCAACGCGTTGATCCGTCAGAGGTTCGCGGCTCGGCGTGTCTGCCAGTGGTGCCAGACCAAGCATGACGATTTACGTGCAGTGGCGCCGTGACCGGCGAACCGGCAGCGAATGTGTTGAATCAGATCGGAAAAAGACAACAGTGCGAACTCAGAGATATCTAGTGATCTCCTTGAATTCGGCTATTGAGTCGCGCTGATCACGCGCCAACGGACCAATTACTTCCTCTATGCAGAGGTCGAGATGATCTCGGATCAATGTCTTCTTGGCTTGCTGGATGGCCTTCTCCACCGCTTGGAGTTGTTGCGCAACGTCCAGACAGGGGCGCCCCTGTTCGATCATTTCCACGATGCTGTTGAGATGACCGCCAGCGCGGCGTAGCCGCTTGATGATCGCGGGATGAGTTTGATGTGTATGCATGTGCTTCGATTTGAACCTATGCCCCTGGAGAGGATATGATACTGCTTCCCATCGCCTTCAACACCATCGTTCGCCAGTCCATGCACCGTACCCATCCAGTCCGTACCTTGATGCGTTCCTCAGTTTTGTGCTGGCTGGTACTGTTGGCGCTGCTGTTTGGGATGGTGGCGTCCGCCGTGGGCACAATTCACTCGCACGGTCTTGCCGCGCTGGCGGCCATCGACCACGACATGGTCAGCGACTCGGACTTGGCACATGGTCACTCGCACGAGGATGAAGGTGCAACGGATTTCATGGCCGATCCGGGACACCCCCATCACGCCCACGATCATTCCCACGACAAGGCGCACGCCGTACCGGAAGGCGTGACCGACTGGATACTGAGACCATCGGCTTGGCACGCGACCATGCGTTCTCAGTTTGAGCGAATGCCCGTCGTTCGGCTGGATCGGCCTCCTCGAGACACCGGGAACGCCTGAGCGTGGTGCGCTTGGTGCGCCACGCTCGTCATTCTTCTTCTCTACTTTTTGGAGTTTTCATGCACAGCCGTTTTCGCAACGGGCTGGCGGATCTGCCATGGCTGACTTGGCGGGGACGTCTGCTCCTCATCGCGCTCGTTTTCATCACACTTCTGACCGGAACGGTCGATGCCTTCGCCCACGCCGTCACCGAGGGCGACAAGGGCTACATCCAGGAAATCTCGGGGGTGAACCTGCTGCCCTTCGTCTACCTGGGGGCCAAGCACATGATGACGGGCTACGACCACATCCTCTTCCTGTTCGGCGTCATCTTCTTCCTCTACCGGATGAAGCACATCGCCATCTACGTCAGCCTGTTCGCGCTGGGCCACTCGACCACCATGATCCTGGGCGTGTACTTCAACCTCGGGATCAACAGCTACGTCATCGACGCCATTATCGGGTTATCGGTGGTCTACAAAGCGCTCGACAACATGGGCGCCTTCCAACGCTGGCTGGGCTTTCAGCCGAACACCAAGGTGGCGACCCTGGTGTTCGGCTTGTTCCATGGCTTTGGTCTGGCCACCAAGATACTGGAGTACGAGATCTCGCCCGATGGCTTGGTGCCCAACCTGCTGGCCTTCAACATCGGTGTGGAACTGGGGCAACTCCTGGCACTCGGCGTGATCCTGATCGCCATGGGCTACTGGCGCCGCACCTCCAGTTTCCTGCGTCACGCCTACAGCGCCAACGTGGTCATGATGAGCCTGGGCTTCATGCTCGTGGGCTTCCAGTTGACCGGCCTTTTCGTTTCCTGATATTGCAAGGACCGTATTCATGTACAACAGCAACGTACCCTCCCGAGCCGAACTTCCGTCGTCGAAGCAATTGCTGCGCTCTACCATCATTGCCGCGGTTTCCGCTGCGGTGCTGCTCATTACCGTGATCTTGCCGGCCGAATATGGCATCGACCCAACCGGCGTCGGTGGCGTGCTGCGTCTCACCGAGATGGGCGAGATCAAGACGCAACTGGCCGCCGAGGTGGCCGCGGACGCCGCTGTCGATGCCCAGAGCCCTGGTTCCGGCGCCAGCCCTTTACCGGCACAGGAGCCGCCTGCCCTGGCCATGAACAGTGGTGCCGCTACCGCGGCGCCATTGGCATCTGTTCCTGCCCAAGCCACTTGGAAGGATGAAGAGCGCTTCACGCTGTCTCCTGGTCAGGGGATCGAGATCAAGCTGGTAATGAAGGAAGGCGCCAAGGCCGAATATGTCTGGGCGGTTATCGGGGGCGTCGTCAACTACGACACGCACGGTGATGGTGGTGGTCGCTCGATCAGCTATGAGAAGGGACGGGGCGTCCCGGAAGACGAAGGTGTGTTGACGGCGGCCTTCACCGGCAACCACGGCTGGTTCTGGCGCAATCGTGGTGAGGCCAACGTGGATGTGGTGCTGCGCACGCGTGGCGACTACAGCGAACTCAAGCGCGTTCAATGAGTACCGCGCAGCACGCCTTGGGTTTCAGATGCGTGCTGCGCCGCATCCCTACACCTCAGAAAGCTCCATGTGCCGACACCCCTCGCGCAGCGCAGTGAATGCTCCACGCAGTTAACCTCCTTCGGGAGTCATGCTGCTCGTGCTGCTAGAGCATCAGGAGTGCCGCGCGTTCACACACTGTAGGGGAGAATTCTTCTTTTCTTCTGCATAGCTCCATCTTCTCAAGAGTCGGAGTCTTCGCAATACTTGGGGGCGATTCAGCTTGTTGCCATCCTGGACTGCAAAGGGCATGGTGGGCGTTTCGACGACTGGAGAAGCGATGGACTGCTTTGCGTTGCTCGATGACTGCCATGCGTCGGAATCGAGCCCGAGCGCCCGCCTCTATACCGGGTTCGCCGGCGAGCACCGATGCGACGACCCGGCCGCGCTCGATCAGGTGTGGGCGCAGGTCGACCGCGATCTGCGTGCCGGCCTCAACGCGGTGGTGCTGGCCGACTACGAATGGGGCGCGCGCCTGTTGCGGGCGGGCCACGAACATGTGGCGCCGGCGGCTGCCGGGTGCGTGCGTTTCCTGATGTTCGAGTCGATGCGCCATCTGGCGGCGGATGCCGTCGATCGCTGGCTGGCGGAGTGCGAGCAGCGCGCCGCGGAGGCGGTCGGCCCGGCTGCGTCCGGCGCACCGTTGCCGGCCGGGGTGCTCGACCTCAGGCCCAGCGTCGATCGGGCCGCCTTTCACGCGGCGATCGAACGCATTCATGCGGCCATCCGGGAGGGCGAGACCTACCAGGTCAATTACACCTACCGGATCGATTTCAACACCTTCGGCCTGCCGGTGAGCCTCTACCGCCGCTTGCGCGCGCGCCAGCCGGTCGGCTTCGGCGCGTTGATCGCGCTGCCGGGTGCGCCCGCCGGGGGGGAGGGCGCGCCCGAAAACGAGTGGGTGCTGTCGTGCTCGCCGGAGCTGTTCCTGCGGAATCGCGGCGGTGTGCTCGCGGCACGGCCGATGAAGGGCACGGCGCCGCGCGCCCAGGTGCCCGAGGGCGATAGCGAGATCGCGCGCATGCTCGGCGACGATGCCAAGAATCGGGCCGAGAACCTGATGATCGTCGATCTGTTGCGCAACGACCTGGGCCGGATCGCGCGCACCGGCAGCGTGCGGGTGCCGGCGCTGTTTGCGGTCGAGGCGTATCCGACCGTGTTCCAGATGACGTCCAGCATCGAAGCCGAACTCCCGTCCGCCGTCAGTTTTGCCGAGTTGCTGCGGGCGCTGTTTCCGTGCGGATCGATCACCGGCGCGCCCAAGCATCGCACGATGCAGTTGATCTCCGAACTCGAGCATGGCTCGCGTGGCCTGTACACCGGCGCCATCGGCTGGATCGATCGGCCCGGCGATGGCCAAGGCGCAGCGGCGTGTGGCGATTTCTGCCTGTCGGTCGCGATCCGCACCCTGACGCTTGCGCCGATCGAGCCGGGCCGGTTCGCCGGCAGGATGGGGGTGGGCGCCGGCATCGTGATCGATAGCCGGGCCGAGGAGGAATTCGAGGAGTGCCTGCTCAAGGCGCGCTTCCTTACCGGCGTGGATCCGGGCTTCAGCCTGTTCGAGAGCATGTTCGCGACGCGCGCCGAAGGCATTCGCCATTTCGACCTGCATCTCGGGCGCCTCGCGAACAGCGCCGCCGAGCTCGGTTTCGCGCTGCCGTGCGACGCCGTCGCCGCCGCGCTCGGGCGCCAGGTGGCGACTCTGCCGCCCGGGGCGCCGGCGCGCATCCGGCTCACCCTGCACAAGGATGGCCGCTTCGACATCGTCGTGGCGCCGCTCGAAGCGCTGGCGGCGGGTCCGGTGAAATTGCTGCTTGCGGCCGAACCGGTCAAGGACCGTTCGGGGTTGCTGCGCCACAAGACCACGCTGCGCCACCGTTACGACCAGGCCATTGCCGACGCGCGCCGCCAGGGCGCGTTCGACATGCTGTTCTTCGATACCGACGGCTTGCTGACCGAAGGCGCGCGCACCAACGTGTTCTTGCGTATCGACGGCGAGTGGCTCACGCCGCCGCTCAATCACGCGGTCCTGCCGGGCACGATGCGCAGCGTGCTGATGCGTGATCCCGGGTGGACGATCCGCGAAGCGCCACTGACCCGGGTCGATCTCGAACAGGCCGAACGCATCGTCGTGACCAATGCGCTGCGCGGCGTGCTCGATGCCGTGGTCGAAGCGCGGTGAGCGACGCGCACGATTGGCCAGATGCGCAGGAGGCGGGACGGTCGCATACCGCACAGGAACCCGTGCGATGACGGCCAGGCAGCCCCAGTGTGGGGCGCCGGCGCGCAAAGTTTCCGGCCTTACCCGTTTTCGTCATGCGAACGTGGAATCGGGCACATATTTGTGCCGCGAAGCGCGCGCATCCGCGCCAAGGCGTGCGATCATCACTGCGATTCCCTAAATTGGGGTGTGTGCTTGGGTGCGGCTCTTGCATTGAATCAAAAAATTTCTGTTCCTGCCGGACTGTCGAAAGCATGAATGCGCGTGTCACCGAAGACGGTGCCGATGGCTTCGAGATCTTTCCGTGGAGTCCGAACTTCGAGACCGGCATCGATCTCATCGACCAGCAGCACCGCAAGCTCGTGGTGTTGCTCAACCGGCTGGCCGAGCAGCATGTCAGAGGCGTATCCGGGGAGACCGTCGAGCAGATCCTGGGCGAACTTGCCGACTATGCCGACTACCACTTCAGGACCGAGGACGAGATCTGGGGGCGCCATCTCGGCGAAGACGCGTGGGTGGCCGGCCACGCGCAAACGCATGCGCGCTTTTTCGAGACCGTGACGGATTTGCGCGCGGGCGGGCGCGCACTTGGAGCGGTGCTGGAGGATTTGCTCTCGTTCCTGACCCGCTGGCTCGCGTATCACATCCTCGATAGCGACAAACGCATGGCCAGGGCGGTGCTGGCGGTGCAGGCCGGCTGTACGGTGGCGGTGGCGAAGCAACGCGCCGACGACGAGATGCACAGCGGCACCGAGCTGCTGGTGCACACCGTGCTGTCGATGTATCAGCGCTTGTCCGCACAGGCGCTGGAGTTGATGCGCGAGAAGCACGCGCGCCTGTGCGCCGAGTCGGCGCTGACGGTCAGCGAGGAGCGCTGGAAGTTCCTGCTCGAAGACGCGGGCGAGGGCGTGTGGGAGTGGGACGACGCCGGCTTCTGTACCGATCTCGAAGGCGGGGTGCCGGAGATCAGACTGCTCGAGCAGATGGTGGAGGGCGACTGGCGGGTGCATGGCGACGACTTCCAGCGGGTCCGGGCGAGTTTCATCGCCCACCTGGCCGGGGTCGAGGACTCGCTGACGTGCCAGTACCGGATCGTGTCGCCCGGCGGGGCGTTGCGCTGGATGCGGATGCGGGGCCGGGTGATTCAGCGCGACCGCGAAGGCCGGGCGTTGAGAATGATCGGCGCGCGCCAGGATGTGACCGAACGTGAGTTGGCCAGGCAGATCGTCGCCCACGGCCATGAGGTGTTGTTCATCACCGATGCGGACAACTGCATCATCGCGGCAAACCCCGCCTTTGCCCGGCTCACCGGTTATCCGCTCGAAGAGGTGGTCGGGCGGGCGCCGCGGATTCTCAGGTCCGAAAGACATCCCGAAACCTTCTTCACCGACATGTGGCGGCAGTTGCGCGAGCACGGATGCTGGGAAGGCGAGATCTGGAACCGGCGCAAGGACGGCGTCGAGCTGACCCTGTTCATGTCGATTCACCGTCTGTACGCGCCAGATGGTTCGATCGGGCAGTACGTCGCGATCGGTTTCGACATCACCGCCTACAAGACGGCGCAGGCGCAGTTGCAGCGCCAGCACGACCGCCAGCAGATGGTGAGCGAGCTGGCCGCCCGGATGCTCGCCACGACGACCGTCGCCGAACAGGGCGAGGTCCTGCAGGACATCCTCGGGCGGACGGCGGCGTCGCTGCATGCGGATCGCGCCCGGGTGTTCCAGATCGCCCCGGACCAGTCGCATGTCGCGCGAACCCATGAATGGCGTCGCGCGGGCGAGCCCGCCGACATCCCGCTGATGCTGCCGTTCGGATTTGCCGCCTGGTTGTTGGGGCTGATGGCCGCGAATGGCCACGTTCGCATCGACGACGGCGCTGCCCTGCCCGAAGAGCACGCACCGGCGTACCGACAGATTGCGCTGCCGGGGCCATGTTCGCTGATCGCGGTGCCGCTGAGCGGGGCGGGGGCCGATCTCGGGTTCCTGTGCATGGATACGGCGCGCGAGTGCGGAGCTTGGGGTGGCGAGGAGGTCGGCTTCCTGAGCCTGACCGCCAGCATCATCGCATCGACCCTGCTGCGCCAGCGCGCGGACAGCAGCCTGCGCGCGAGCCAGCAGAATTACGAGGTGTTGTTCGAATCGATTCCGGACAGCGTGATCGTGGTGGATGGTGAGCAGGGCAATGTCGTGCATGCCAACCAGCAGGCGGGGGTGTTGCTGGCGAGGTCGCTCGATGCGCTGATCGGCATGCCGTTTTCGGCGCTCTATCCGCCGGGGTTGAGCGATGTCGCGTCGGTGCCGTTCGGCGAGGCCGACCGCGAGAAAGATGCGATCCAAGTCTGCGAGAGCGTCGTGCGGGCCCGGTCGGGGGTCGATGTGCCGGTCGAAGTCAGTACCGGCCGCAGCCGTGAGGTGGGGGGGCGGCGCTACCAGGTCGGGGTGTTTCGCGATATCCGCGACCGCAAGCGTAATCAGCGCGCCTTGCATGAGGAGCGCCAGCGCCTGCAGAGCCTGCTCGACGCCGTCCAGGCCGGCACCTGGGAGTGGAACGTGCAAACCGGTGAGCTGCGCGTGAACGGGCGCTGGGGCGAGATCATCGGCTACCGGCTCGACGAACTGATGCCGGTAACGATCGCGACCTGGGATCGGCTCGTGCATCCCGAGGACTACCTGGTTTCGGCGCGCCTGTTGTCGGATCATTTCGCCGGCCAGCTCGAACGCTACGAGTGCGAGCTGCGGATGCTCCACAAGAACGGCGACTGGGTCTGGATTCGCGATCTCGGACGGGTGATCAGTTGGGATGCCGGTGGCAAGCCGGTCTGGATGGCCGGCATTCATCTCGACATCACGGCGCAGAAGACCCATCAGCAACAGCTCGATTTCGTGGCCAACCACGACGTGTTGACGCGCTTGCCCAATCGTACGCTGCTGACCGACCGGCTCGAGGTTGCAATGGCCGAGTGCCGTCGGGCGCGCCGGAAGCTCGCGGTGGCCTACATCGATCTCGACGGGTTCGCGCGCATCAACGAGACGCACGGGCGCGCGGTGGGCGACCGATTGCTGGTCACGCTGACCGGGCGCATCCGCGAATGCCTGCGCGAGGCCAATGGGCTGGCACGTATCGGTGGCGACGAGTTCGCGGTGCTGCTCACCGCCATCGACCATCGCGACGAATGCCTGCCGCCGGTGTTGCGCTTGCTCGAAGTCATTTCCCTGCCCCTGGCGCTCGATACCGGGGTCGTCTACCTGTCGGCGAGCATCGGCGTGGCGCTTTTCGAAGAGGGCATCGACGCCGATGCCGAACAGTTGCTGAGGCAGGCCGATCAGGCCATGTACCAGGCCAAGCTGGCGGGCAAGAATCGTTATCACTTCTTCGATCCGGAGCATGACCAGACGGTGCGCGGCCATCTCGGCACCATCGACGAGATCCGCCACGCCCTCGCGAACGACGAGTTCGTGTTGCACTACCAGCCCAAGGTCAACATGCGCACCGGTGCGCTGATCGGGCTCGAGGCGCTGATTCGGTGGCAGCATCCGCAACGGGGCCTGCAGCCCCCGGCGATGTTCATTCCGCTGCTGGAAGGGCACCCGATGTCGATCGTGCTGGGCGATTGGGTCATCGAGACCGCCTTGGCACAGCTTGCCGAATGGAAGCGTGGCGGTTTCGAGACATCGATCAGCGTCAATATCAGCGTCGACCAACTGCAGGATCCGGATTTCGTCGCCCGCCTCGAGCGCCAGATGCTGGCCCAGCCGGACGTGGCGCCGCGCCAGCTCGAACTCGAGATACTCGAGACTGGCGCGCTCGAGGACATGGCACACGTCGAACAACTCGTCGCGCGCTGTCGTGCGCTCGACGTGTGTTTTGCCCTCGACGATTTCGGTACCGGTTATTCCTCGCTGACCTACCTCAAGCGGCTCGCCGCGGCCACGATCAAGATCGACCAGAGTTTCGTGCGTGGCATGCTCGAGGACATCGAGCATGTGGCGATCATCAACAGCGTGCTCGGGCTCGCGCACACCTTCGACCGGCAGCCGCTGGCCGAAGGGGTGGAAACCGAGGTTCATGGCGAGATGCTGCTGCAACTCGGTTGCGAGCTCGGGCAGGGGTTCGGCATCGCCCGGCCGATGCCCGCCGCGGCCGTATCCGGCTGGCGAGACGCGTGGCGTCCGCCGATCTCATGGCGGCACAGCCGCGCCCTGGGGCAGGAGGAAATGACGGTGCTCATGGCCGAAGTCGAACACCGCGGCTGGCATCATGCCCTGCAGTCGTTTCTGCGGGGCGAGTGCAAGCAGCCGCCGCCGCTGGAAAGCAACAGTTGCCGTTTCGATCGCTGGCTGCGCACCGCGGTGCGCCACGAGCGCTTCAGCGACGAGCCCGGTCTGAGCCGGCTGGGCGAACTGCATGAGTGCCTTCACCAGACGGGCCGGCGAATCGTGGCGCTGATCGATGCCGGCGAGCATGAGACGCTCGCCAGCGAGGGCGAGACGCTGGCGCGGCACTCGCAGGCGCTGGTCGAATCCCTGCGCGATCTGCGCCGCAAGGCCTGAGCCGGCACATTCACGCGAACACGTTGATCGTGGCGGGAATCCGTTCGTCGCCGCTCGAGTCGGCGGCGCCGTAGGCGGCCTGCATGCGGTCGCCGCGTGTTGCGCCGGAATTTCGGCCGCTGTCGGCCGTGGTCGCCGGCGCCTCTCCCGCGGGGGTTTCGCGTTGCTGAAGGGCCAGTTCCACACTGGCTTGCATCGCCATCTGGGTGGCCATCGCCGCCACCTTGCGGTCCTGAGGCGAGGGATCGGCCGGGGCAAGCGCGGCGGCCCTGATGCGCGTGGTCTTTTCGAGTGTTTCCTGAGGCGTGCGGCCCTCGGAAGTATCGATCGTGACCTCGCCACCGACGGCATAGCGTTGTCCGTCGGGCCCGGTTTCGTACGAATAGCTCGCCCCGCGCAGCACGAGGCCGCCACCGGCGGCGACATGCGCCATTTCGTGCGCACGCACTTCACGATCGCGTTTCTGGAGTTCGCTTACCTGGCGCTGGTCTTCTTCGCTCAGCGGTTTCGAAGCCGGGGATGGGTGCCGGACATCCTGCCCGGTACTCGTCTTGGTGCCGGCGTCCTGAGGGCGAGACGATTCCGCACCGGACCCGATCTCACGTCTGGGTGACGCGGTGTCTGGGCGAATCGTATAACTGTCTGAAAATGCGCCAATCGTTGGCAGCGTGCCGATCATGGGTCTGTGGCCGCCCTCCGGTCATGCCCCGGGGCATTGGCAGCTGGGGTGGCCTTCCGCCACCCCAGCGCGGCGTTCAGGCCGATGTGCGCAACGGCGATTCGTCCTGCTGGTTGACGCCGATGCCGGCGGTTTCGGCAAACAGCTGTATTGCTTGTCTGGCCTGAGCAGACTGCGGATTGATGCCATTGCTGCCGGCTGGGTCTTCAGGGGCGTTGGCAGCGTCGGGGCTGGGTGCGGCCGTGCCGGTGGCCTGCGCGGTGTTGGTGCGCGTTTCGGTGGTGCTCTGCGGGCTTGCAGACAATGGGTCGCGGGCCACGAGCTCGCGTGCGGCCGAACTGATCTGTACCGACACGCCCGGGATCGCGCCGGCTTGCCGCTGCGGCTCGGCGGGAACCGGCTGGGTGGATGCGCGGTTTTCGGCTGTCGGAAGGTCGGTGGATGGATTGACCCGTGCCGAAGACAGATTGCTGCCGATAGCTTCCATCATGATGCTCTCCTCAACCAGCGCCCGATCGGGGCCATTCCTAGCGAATCCATTCCACGACGCAGTCGGTATCACGGGTGTCGACCGCTGCGAAGCCGATCTCGTTTCTGTCCGATGAGGGCAGTATACGCCCGCTTGGCACACCGTGTGCCATTTCGGTTTCGGCGCCGTGATGATTGCCGCGACGGTGAGCGGGCAAGCTCGATGGGATGAGCATCCACGGCCTGGGGGGTGTGCGCTGCTTCGGCCGGGCCGGTGCCGTCGAGGGCGTCGTCCTACGGAAAGCTGTGTTCGTAAGTGCGGCTGGCGATTCTTGCGACGGTTTCGGCGGCCATTCGCGCGCCTGGGCTTTGGCCGGGCGGCAGGCGGTAGGTCATGACGACTTTTTCGGGCGTTTCGGGCGTCGAGTAGATCGCGATCGACATCGGGCACTGCGCGATGTTGTCGCGCGCCTCGGCCGCCAGTCGAGCGGCAACCGCGATGCTGCAGAAGATGAAGATTTCGGCGTGCTCGTACAGCGCGTCGGAATGACCGAGGTCGCCGGCCGTGCGCCGGAGCATGTCGCCGAAATTGCTGACCAGCGGGCTTGCCAGGCCTTCTTCCGCGATGGCTTCGAGCAGTGCTTCGCGCACCCGGGCATAGCGGGTGCCGTCGAGTGTCACCGTTGCGCCATCCGGTGGCTCGGCCACGGCGCGCGGGGGCGTACTCAGACACACCAGGATCAGGGCGGCGGCGCACATCCGGCGCACCCCGGCAGCGACGGACATGATTGCGGATGCCATTCACCTTTCCAGCGCGGCTTGTTCGGCCGCCGGATACAGGTGTGTGACCGAGCGGCGAAACTCGTCCGCCACCAGGCTCAGGTCGGCGAACGCCGCGGGAATGGGGGTTTCGAGCATCTCGGTCATGTCGAGTCCGGCTTCCGCGCCGCGCGTGATCGTGTCCGCCAGCCATTCGAGATAGGCGCGAGTCTGCCTGATCGGCGATCTGTCCCCACTCACTTCGCCATGGCCGGGTACCCAGCGTTGTGCCGGGATCGCGGCGAGCCGGTCGAGGGCCGCGAGCCAGCGCGGGATGTCGGCATGCGGCGTGGTCGGAGCGCGCTGCCAGAAGACCAGATCGGCGGCGAATACGGTTCCGCTGTCATGGTCGATCACGACCAGGTCGGACGCGGTGTGACCGGCCAGGTGAAGGAACTCGAGCGCGCGTCCGGCGATCGTGGTGCGTCCGGCGGCGAGGGTCTTGCCCGGCACGACCACTTCGGTGCCAAGCATCCAGTCTCCATTGAGCCGGTACATGTTGTTGTTGAAATCTTCCCCTTCGGATTGGATGCCGCGAATGGTCTCGGGCGTCGCGGTGAGGGTATCGGCCGGGAAGGCCTGGTTGCCCAGGAAGTGGTCCGGATGGTGGTGGGTGTTGATCGTCAGTGCGATCGGCCGGTCGGTGACGGTGGCGATCGTGGCGAGCAGTTGCTCGCCGTAGCGGCGTGACGGGCCGGTATCGATCACGATCACGCCCGCCGGACCCACGATGAATCCGCTGTTGACGATGTTGCCGCCGTTGGCGAACGAGAAGTCTTCGGTCGTCCCGATCAATACATAGACGCCTTCGGCGATCATGCGCGGCGCGAGGCGATAGTCGAAATCGTTGGGGTGCGCCGGCAGGGCCGGGAGCAGCAGCGCCAGCGAGAGCAGGGCATGGGCGAGAAGGCGGGGGGTCATGGCGTCACCCAGGCGTCGATCCGGTTGCCGTTGTTGTCGCGACCGGTGACATGCAGCTTGCCGCCACTCGCGGCTCCGGGGGGCAAGTCGATGGTGAAGCTCGGATTCTCCGCGACCGGCTCGTAAGGTCTTATGTGCATCACCGTGCGTCCGCTGTCGTCGGCCAGGGCAAGTTCATCGATATGGAAGACCGGAATGCCCGCCGCGAGGCCGGTATCCATCGGGTGGATGATCCGCATCCGCACGCGCTCGCCACCATCGACCCGCGACCAGATCCGGCCGCTCACCTGATTCAGGCGCTCCTGCCACTCGGGCGAGCTCGATCCGGCCGACGGCAGCGTGCACCCGCCGCCGGTTGCGGTGATCCAGGTACCGCCCACCCGCCATGTTCCGTCGCTGCCCAGCACCGCCGCCCGCACCGGCGACGATTGCTGCAGCTTGAGCCGAAAGCCGAGGCTGGGCCGGGCGTGCGCGGCCTGAAACTCCAGGACCTTCACGATCGGGTTGAAGTCGGCGAACACCACCACGCTGCGCGCGTCGCCCAGCGCGCTCGCGTCTACCGTGACTGGCACGTTCATCGAGTCCTCGGCGATGCGGGGGGCCGTCACCCGGACGCGCTCGTCGAAAACCACCGGCGCATCGCCAAAGAACAGCTTGCGCATGTCGTCCCAGCGCGGTGAGCCGAGCGGGTCGACGATGGGGTGGGGCGGCGCCTGGAGTGCGGCGGTGTGTTGCAGGTCCGCGGCGGACGCCGGGGCGAGGCCTGCCAGCAGCGCCAGCGAAAGTAGCGGGAGGTTTGGACGGCGCATCTCGAAATCCTTGTGTGGCGGGCGAGGCGGAGCCCGCGCTCGTTCCTGTATGGACGCGCCAGCATGCAATTGATGTGCCAATGAAAAACGGGCAGATCGGGTGGCGGGCGGTCAGATGCCTGTTGCGATTCGCAACAGCTGGCTCCAAGCGCCACAGCATGCGCGCGAATCTTGTCGGCCCGGCTTGGGTTCCGATATGGCACGCGCTTTGCAGACAAGCTTGCGCCGGACCCGGACAGTGCTTCGGGCGCGCAAGCTCAAAAAATGACGATCCCGAGAGAACCGAGGAGAAAACAATGAATTTGAAGAGGAATGTGGCCCGTTTTCCGGGCGTGCTGACCGCCCTGGCGGTCGCATTGGCCGGATTCGGGCAGGTGCACGCCGCTGGCGTGACCGATCAGGACATCGTCGACGACGCGACGACGACCCATCAAGTCGTCAGCAACGGCATGGGTACCAAGGGCCAGCGCTACACCCTGCTGAAACAGGTCAACGTCGACACGGTGAAAGACCTGGTGCCGGTCTGGTCGTTCTCGTTCGGTGGCGAGAAGCAGCGCGGCCAGCAGTCGCAGCCCTTGATCTACGACGGGAAGATGTACGTGACCGCGTCGTACAGCCGCATCTTCGCCCTGGATGCCAAGACCGGGAAAAAGCTGTGGAAGTACGAGCATCGCCTACCGGACGGCATCATGCCTTGTTGCGACGTGATCAACCGCGGCGCCGCGATCTTTGGCGAACTGGTGATCTTCGGCACGCTCGATGCCCAACTGGTTGCCCTCAACAAGGATACCGGCAAGGTCGCCTGGCGCGAAAAGATCGCCGACTACAAGGATGGCTACTCGTTCACTGCCGCGCCGCAGATCGTCAAGGGTTTGTTGATCACCGGCAATTCGGGGGGCGAGTTCGGGGTGGTCGGGCGCGTGGATGCGCGCGATCCCGTCACCGGAAAGCTGGTATGGACCCGTCCGACCGTCGAAGGGCACATGGGCTATACCTACGACAAGGATGGCAAGGCGGTCGAGAACGGCCTCTCGGGCACGACCAACGCCACCTGGCCGGGCGATCTGTGGAAGACCGGCGGTGCCGCGCCCTGGCAGACCGCCTATTACGACCCGGATGTCAACCTGATCTACATCGGCACCGGCAACCCCTCGCCGTGGAACTCGTGGCTGCGTCCGGGTGACAATCTTTACTCCTCGTCGACCCTGGCGCTCGATCCGGCAGACGGCAAGATCGTCTGGCATTACCAGAACACGCCGCATGACGGCTGGGATTTCGACGGGGTGAACGAGTTCATTTCGTTCGAGTACAAGGATCCCAAGACCGGCAGCGTGGTCAAGGCGGGCGGGAAGGCCGACCGCAACGGCTTCTTCTTCGTGAACGACCGGACCAACGGCAAGCTGCTCAACGCCTTTCCGTTCGTGAACCGCATCGACTGGGCGAAGGGCATCGATCTCGAGACCGGGCGCCCGATCTACAACGAGGAGAAGCGCCCGGGCAACCCCTTCCTGCAGACCGCGGCCAAGCCCGCAGACGGCGCGGCCGCGCCGGCGGCCGATGCGCAGGCTAAAGGCGAGTCGGTGTTCAATGCGCCGTCCTTCCTGGGGGGCAAGAACCAGATGCCGATGGCGTTCAGCCCGGAGACCGGCTACTTCTACGTGCCGGCCAACGAATGGGGCATGGACATCTGGAACGAGCCGGTGTCGTTCAAGCGCGGAGCCGCCTATCTGGGCGCCGGTTTCACGATCAAGCCTCTGCATGACGACTTCATCGGCGTGATGCGGGCGGTCGATCCGGTGACTGGCAAGGTGGTCTGGGAGGTCAAGAACAACGCGCCCTTGTGGGGTGGTGTGATGACCACGGCTGGAAACCTGGTCTTCTACGGCACGCCCGAAGGCTACCTGAAGGCGGTGAATGCCACGACCGGCGAGGAGGTATGGCAGTTCCAGACGGGTTCGGGTGTGATCGCCCCGCCCGTGTCGTGGGAAGACGGCGGCGAGCAGTACATTGCGGTGGTGTCGGGTTGGGGGGGCGCGGTGCCGCTGTGGGGGGGCGATGTCGCCAAACGGGTGAACATGCTCGAACAGGGTGGCTCGGTGTGGGTGTTCAAGCTCCACAAGAGCTGAGGTCGCACCGGGTTGCGCGAAGGACCCGGGCATGCGGCGGCCGAATGCCCGGGCATGGGTGCCCACGACGTAAGCGTATCGCGCTGTATCGCGCCGTTTAAAGGAGATAGTAATGAAGCAGGTCATGATGATTACCGCCGTTGCGCTGCTGATCGCGGCGCCGGCGTATGCCGATCTGGCCCAGGACGAGGCGATGAAGGCGCTTGCATCCAAGAGCGGATGCAACACCTGTCACGGGATCGAGGCCGCGAAGCCGGGTCCTGACGGCCTCGCGCCGATCGGCCCGGCCTGGGTGGATGTCGCCGGCCAGTACGCCGGGAAGCCCGGGGCCTCGGAATTCCTGACCCGGATCGTGCTGGAGGGTTCGAACCCCTACAGCAGCCATTGGAAGGGCAAGGTCAGCGGGTTGGCGATGCCGCCCAATGCGGTTGCGATCACCGAAGCCGACGCGCGTGCGCTGGTGCACTGGATCCTCGCACTCAAGAAATAAGCGTATCCCTCCCCCGACCGGAAGCTGCAGCACAGGGCTCTCCGCGAGTTTCAGCGCCCTCGGTGGCGCTGTTTTTTTTGCCGCAAAGAGCGGGTTCGGCTGCAGGGCGAACGCTCGCGACCGGGCCTGCGAGCGACGCGAGGCGTGATTGTGGCGATGTGGGGCGGAATTGCTCCGTGGCGGAGCAATTCCGCCACGGAGCAGGGCGAGGCTCAGGGCAGCCGATGTGTCAGGCCGTGATCCCTGAAGATCTGGTCGAGCTCGCCGGAACGTTGCAGTTCGGCGAGCGCTTCGGACAACGCGGAGGCGAGGGCGGTGCTGTCGGCCTTGACCGCCATCCCGATCGGCCAGCCGGTGACGCGCATCTCGGGCATCGACACGGTGTCGATCGCAACCCCCTGGATGCTGCGAAAGGCGGCTTCGAGCTGGGTGTAGGTGCCCAGCACCGCCGCCACCTCGCCGCGCGACATCGCTTCGGCAGCCTCGGGAATGGTGCGGAAATGAACCACGTTGTCGCGCAGCCGGCCGTTGAGCACATGCAGCAGGAAATCGCTCGCATGGGTGTCGAGCTCGGCGCCGATCTTCTCGCGGGTGAAAACCTCGAACGCGTTCGCCGCGGAGCCTTGCGGCGGCGGAATCCGTTCGGGCCGGCGCGCGAGCGCCATCGTCTCGAGATGGTAGGGGCCGAAGATCGCGACCTGCTGGTTGCTGCGGGCGAACTCGAGGTCGACGGGGACGTGCAGCATCACGTCCGCGGGTTGGCCGCCGAGATAGTGACCACGCCAGACCATGTTGCGCAGGTCGTCGTTCATCGTTTCTCCAGCGGGGAACTCCGCGACCTGGGCTTGCAGGCCCAGGCGCCGGGCGAGCGCCTGGCCGATCGCGACGTCGACGCCCTTGCCGCGCTCGGAGTAGGGTGCGAAGCCCGCATACACGGCGATTCTCAGCGCCCCCGCCTGCTGCAGTTCGAGATCCGCGCGGGCGTGGGCGGGCATCAGGCAGGCGGCGAGCAGGCCGCCCGCGACGCGCATGAAGCGGCGGCGGTCATTGTCCGTCATAGACCGTCTCCAGCCAGGCGCGGATCGCCCACATGGCTTCCTGCGACAGCATGCCTTCGAACGGCGGCATGTAAACCGCGCCGTTGCGGGTGACGCCGTGCCTGACCCGCCCGATGTAATACTCATCCATGTCGGGGCTGTGCTCGAGGTAGCGCAGGTCGGGGGCGATGCCGCCGGAGACGGCGCCGAGTCCGTGACAGCGGGCGCAGTTTTGGTTGAATGCGGAGTCGCCGATGCGGATGGCGTCGGCATTCTTGCTGTAGGGGTTTTCGGCACGCCATTCCTCGCCGAGCTGTTCGAGTTTCGACGTATCCACCGCTTGCGGCGTGACGTCGCCGTGGGCATTCGTGTGTCCGCTCGCGAAGAGCAGGCAGCAGGTCAGCGCACCGGCCTTGAGTGTCGTGGCCAGGGTCTCCTCCAGGGTCTCAATGTTCACTTCGTGTATCCTCAGTTTGATGGGTCAGGGCAGATTCGAGCCGGAAACAACCGGACACCGGCTCTACTGCAAACGGCGTGCCATCAATCCTGAAAAGCGTCCGGAAGCTGGTTCTCCAGCTCGCCTCGCAGGCGCTCAATTCCAGATGTAACAATGGCTTGAGCGGGGGCGCATGAGCAGGTTTGATTTGCTTCGATACGCATCAAGTGCTACCTTTTGGACCGATCAGAGACATGGCGGACACGCATCCGACCGTGCGACAACGGAGGAGGGACAATGGGTTTGACGTCCGACGGACGCGAGACGAAGGCACAACGCTTCCTGGCGTCGCGACGCGAATTCTTCGAGCGCGGCGATTCCCCGGAAGACGGCGTCACGTCGCTCATCATGCGTTCGTGGCAACGCTGTCGCGAGCGGGGCCTGAATCATTCGACGGTGGGCGAAGGCGATCTGGCCGGGCGGGTGCGCCTGTCCGAATCGCGCGAGCGCAATGCGATGCTGCTCGAGCAGGCGAGCAGCGTGATGGAGCATGTGTTCGAGCAGATCCGCTCATCGGGCAGCCTGGTGGTTCTTTCGGATCCGGACGGTTGCATCATCCACAGTCTGGGCGATCCGGATTTCGTCGACCGGGCCAATCGGGTCGCCTTGCAGCCGGGCGCCTGCTGGAACGAGGTGCTGCGCGGCACCAATGCGATCGGCACCGCGATCGCCGAAAAACGCCCGGTCGAGGTGCTGGGGCTCGAGCATTACCTGGAAGGCAACGGCTTTCTTTCCTGTAGCGCAGTGCCCGTGATGGCGGCGGACGGCACGTTGTGCGGCGTGCTCGACATCTCGTCCGATCACCGTGTCCATCAGCGCCATACCCTGGGCCTGGTCAAGCTGTCGGTGCAGCTTCTCGAGAAGCGCCTGTTCGAGAGCGCGTATTCCGGCGGGATACTGATCGCCTTCCATGAGCGGCCCGAATACCTGGGCAGCCTGCAGGAGGGGGTGATCGCGCTCAGTGCGGATGGTGAACTCCTCGGCGCCAACACCGTTGCGCGCGACTGGCTCACGGCGCGTGTTCGCGACGGAGACGCGATCGGGTTCAACAGCATCTTCGCCCAGGGCTTTCGGCGCATCATCGACAAGGCGTCGTCGGCCTCGAACACCATGCTCAAGCTGGCGATGCGGCGCGGTGGCGATCTTTACGTCCAGGTTCGCTCGATGCGGCCACTGATGGTCCCGGCGGTGCGTGACGCGGGCGAGTATCGACAGGGCGGGGACACCGCCCGCGGCTCGCCCGATCCGGTCGGCAGCCGCAGGACGGAGGCCACGAGCACCCGCATCAGCCTCGACAGTCTCGCGACCGGCGATCCTGCCCTCGGACGCGCGCTCGATCGTGCCCGCCGGGTTCAGGGCAAGGACATTCCGCTGCTGATCCAGGGCGAGTCGGGCGTCGGCAAGGAATTGTTCGCACAGGCATTTCACAACAGCGGCCCGCGCGCGTCGGGGCCGTTCGTCGCGCTCAATTGCGCCGCCGTGCCCGAGTCCCTGATAAGAACGAGTGAGATAAATCCCATGGGCCAGGCGAGATAAATCCGGAATATAGGGGAACATATCCGGATATAGGGCGGCGAAAAGTGCAAAACACTTGCAGCAGACAAAACGGAATTAACGGGCCTTGCGCCTGCGTCGTCCAGCCCGATTATGCAGCAGCTTCCTCGCCCATCGGGGCCTTACATCAATGTCTGCTCGAGTCATGGCAGGAGGTAGTTGGCGACGATATCGAGGATGGCTTCACGGTCTTCGGCGCCCAGTGTCCCGGAATTGGGGTCGGCTGTGAGAAGACCGCGGCGCGGCATGTGCTTGGTGCCGAACTCGTGATAGGCCGCGTACGGAGCATCGAAGCCAATGGTGGTGCTGGTCGCATCGAACGAATGCGACAGGCCATCGAGCAGGTCGCCGTAGCGCTCCAAGAGTTTGCCCCTGCCAGCCCCCAGTTTGCTGGCAGCCGGCGTGCCCGCGAAAGGATAGCTGGCCTCGGTTGTGGGTTCCCATTTTGCCCATTCATTACCGTTCGGGTCGCGGCGCGTTTCGAAGCGCGCGGAAACTCGGGCTTCCATCTCAAGGCCGATCTGGTCCATGAGCGGGGAAAGATCACTTGAGCGCTCGAGCAGCTGCTCGAGAAAGTCGAGTATCGGGCGATCGTCAATTTTGATGGTCAGCGCCATGTGCTATCCTTTAACCAAGGCGTTGCGGCAAAGTCTCCCGGCATCCGCTGAGGGCAGACCTGGGGCCCAAAGGTTCCGTCGGTGGTCAGGGGAGCCCACCGCGCAGCGCCCACGAGGCGGCCCAGGTGCCGCCTCATTTCTTTTGTGCTCGCCGCAACAGGCGGGCAATCTCGCGTTCGCGCAGTGCCTCGTCCCTGGACAGACGCCTGTAGCTGGTCACAAACAGCCCCTCGCCACTCACCGTCGCCTTGACCACGAGAACGTGGCCACCGCTCTGCTCATCCTCAACTTCACGCACGTAGATTAGGCTGTGTGTGCCAGTTCCGGAGTTATGCTCGACCCCGCGATGGGTATGCGAGTCCACCACGGCTTGCGCTTGGGCATACTCGGCTGGCGTCAGTTCGGGGTGTTCGCGACGTTGCTTCGCGGCGGTGTTCCCGGATAACACCCCCACCCGCGTGAGGGCTCCAATCGCGGCGGCGTCTATGGCCGGAATCACCACGAGCGGCCAGTTGCCCAGCGGATTCGCGAACCAACTCGCAAAGCCGGGATCTGCTGCGAGCAGAGCCACGGCTTGCGCAGCCAGATCGGGGTCAGCATTGGTGAGCTTCTCCCGTGCGAGCCGGGTCAGATGTGCGAGGCGCGCACGCTCGGCGGTGTCAGCAGTGCTTTGCGGGGCAGAGGAAGCCTGTGTAGCTTCAATGGCCGTTGGCGCCGCGGACGGCGCTACAGCTTGCGGCGCTACCCCGGTGGGCGCTGGTGCGAGACTGCTTTGTTCCTGGTTCAACGGGCGGGCTTGCCGCGCGCGGCCTACGTTGTAGGCGAAGCCGGGTTGAACGCCTTCGGGCACGGTTAGGGTTTCGCCTGTACGGGCGTTGGTCCAGGTCCGCGCATTGTCCGGCGGCGCCGATTTGATCATCGGTTGGCCGGTGGGCGTGGTGCCGCGATCGTAGTCGCGCCGTGATACGGGCGTGACACGGCACCGGCAATTGAAGCCGTTGGGCGGCAAGTGCGCATCCCAAAATGCGTCGTCCACCGGCAGCGTGACGTTGTCCCAACGGGCGTGCTCTTCTCGCACCTTCTCATCGCGCTGGGTGATGTAGCGGATGTAGGGGTGGCTGTCGCGGCGGCGCTCGATGCGCTCCCACTGGCCGGCGGCATGCGCCATGCGGGTGTTGGTGTCGTAGATGAGCTTGAGCCGGGCGGGGTCGAAAACTGTGGTCACCGTTCGGCCGGTTTTGGGGTCGAGTACTTCGCGCTCGCCCCACCAGCCCTTGCGCGCGAGATAGTCCGCCATGTCGCGCGTCCAGTCGCGGCGCGAGAGGTCGCCGCCCACACTGTCCACAATGCCTTGGCGCACTGCGCCGAGCACGTCAAGCGCGGTGAGTCGGCTCACGGTGAATTGGTGCACGTGCTCGCCCTGGCGCAGATCGCGCCAGTCGTGCGTCACGGTGAGCTGGTGGCGATCGCGAAGATAGTCCATCGCCTCCTGCGGGCGCAGGCGATACAGCTCGGCAAAGTCGGTGGCGGCCGACATCATTCACCCTCTTCGCCGATACCTGCCTGCGCGCCCATTCGTGCAGCGAACACCAGGCGGGTGAGCTCGTCGGCCAACAGATCCGGATCGAGATCACTGAGCAACGCCGGCAAACGCGCAATGAACTCGGCGGCGGTCTCGCCCTTGGCGGCAGCGTCGTCGGCGGCCACCTGAAGCTTGGCCAACCATGGCGACATCACCGGGCGCCAGTCGGCCAGCGCTTCGTCCACGATGACCCCCAGCGGATCCGCCGCGGCCGCTTCGTTGCGAGGCTCCGCAAACGCCACCCGCTCGACTTCCGTCCCAGGCGCTGGCGCATCTGGTGGCGGCGGGGCTGCGCGCTTGGTCCAGCCTTCGCCGTATTTGCTGCGCACCGCGTCTTCGCTGAGATCGAAGCCCATTTCAGACACATTCTTGTCGGTTGCGGATTCGGCCTGCTTGTCTTCTTCAGCGGAGATGTCGCGATACACGGTGCACGGTGCAAGGCCGTTGAATTCGCAGATCCACTTGATCAGCGTGGCGTTGAGGGTCTCCGAGAGCAGGTCGCTGTCGGCCTGGGTGAGTTCGAGCCGGACGCCTTCGCGCTCCTTGCTCGCTGCGGCCAGCGCCCCGCCGCCTTTCTGGCGCGGTTCCTGGCCGAGGATCACTTCCGAGATCCAGTCATCCATGTAGTTGCACAGGCTCTCCTGGGTCGAGACCGAGCCGGTGAGCTTGCTCTCAAGCAGCTCGATCATCGTGCCTTCGGGGGTCATCACGACGCCGTCGTTCGAGAAGGCCTTGAGGGCGTCGAACAGTGTGTCTTTCTCTTTCTTGCTGGCGTTGCGCGGGTATTTGCCCCAGGGCGTGGGGGTGCCGAAGCGGTCGTTGAGCTTGTTCCAGGCGATGATGCCCTTGCGCTTGAAGAACACCGGCCAATACAGCTGCAGGCCCAGGCCGGTGCCGTAGGGGTTATCGTCTTCCGGGTTGAAGCGATGCACCAGGAACTTGCGCTCGGGCAGCTCGACGCCGCGCACCATGTCTTGCTGGGTCAGCATGCGCAGCTGGGGCGGCTGGGTGTCGTCATCCTGCACATAAACAAAGCGGCGCTGCGCGCGCTTGATCACGCGCTTGGGGGTGTAAAGGCCGTCCCGCACCGTCCACACGATCTCGGCCGGGGCGAACCCGACGATCAGCGCCTCCATCAGGTCGGCGCACAGGCGGTCGAAGTTGAACGCTTCCAGCATCTGCTGCACCACTTCGGCATCCTGCTCGCTCGTGCCGTCGATGGGCGAAACCGTCCAGGGGCGACTGATCAGGGCGAGGATGCGCTTCTGCAGGCCCGAGAACACCTTGCCGTCGCGCTTCAGATCGCGGTAGAGCTGCCAGTTGTTGCCGTGCTCGCCGAGCAGCGGGTCATTCGGGCGGATGATGCCCATGAACAGCGGCTCGAACGGGTCGCGCTGGCGGCTGGCGACTTCGGTATCGAGCTCGGGGGCGGCCGGGGCGGTGGTCTTAGCCATTTAGGAATCCTGAAGTTTCGGCGCGCGCGCGCTCGCCGGCGTGGTCGCTCTGGTATTCGATGGGGGCTGCCGGGTTGCTGGCAGCGTGCTTGGCCAGCGCCAGCGCCCAGAAGCGGTCGGCGTGGCCGTCTGGCGTGCTTTCGGCCACGAAGCGGATGTTGCCAGCGGCCGTGGTCACCTTCTGCACCTTGCGCAGGTCGGCGCGGATCGTCGGATCATCTGGGATGCGCAGCGCGCGGTCTTCCATCGCGCCTTTCAGCGGGTACGCGAGCGCCTCCTTGACCTGGCCGGTGAACGTGACGGCCTCCACGCGGTGCTCGCCGAACTTGTCTTGCGCGTCATCGGCCCAGCCGATGCCCAGACCGGTGGCGTCGATGCAGATGCGGTCGGAGAGCGCGAACCAGGGGTAAAGGATGTCTTCCTGGGCGCTCTTGCGCATCTTTTCCATTGGGATCACCTTGCGGGTGTAGAGCACATCCCCGAGCTCCTCGAGCACCCACAGCACGGTCAAATCCTTCTTGCGGCCGATATCCACCCCGCAGAACAGACGCCCGGTGAATTTGTCAGTGACCTCGCGCTCCCAAGGCATGCCTGCCATGTATTCACAGCCGGTGATCAGCTCGTACTCGAGGAACTTGCTGTCGTCGTCGGACGGAATACACATGTATTCCTGGTCGAACGACTCGTCGTCGGCCGCGCCGGCCTTGACGAAATCGAAGTACTCCGCCTCGGTCATGTCCTGCTGTTCGGCCTCGGCCGGCAGTGACTGCTGCAGCTTGTAGAGAAAGCCCTGGTCGAGCGCATCCTGCAGGGTCACGCGGTGCAGGCTGATCTTCTTGGGGTTGCCCTTCTCGCGGATCTCGCGCACCAGGCCATTGAAAAATGAATTTGAGCCGCGGTGCGTGCTCACCAGCTCCATATTGCCGCCCCAGGTGATGCCGGGGTAGGCAATCGCCCACATCTTGCGCTGGTCGCGGTGCAGCGCGAATTCATCCAGGATGCGGCTGCCGCGCTTGCCGGCCTGGGCATCCGGGTTGCTGCTCATGCTGTGAATGCGTCGGCCGCTGGCGAACTGCAGCACATAGGCGCTGATCTTCCGCTCGGGGTCGATGACCACCTCGCCGAGATCCTGCGCCGCCATGTTCATGATGCCGGCCCACAGCTTGCAATCCTCAATGAACAGCCGGGCCTGGATGTCGTCACGGCTGCTCACCCATTCGTCGTGGCGCGCGCCCTGTGCGGCTGCGCGCTCGACTGCGGCATAGGCGGTCGACCAGCTGATGCCGATCTGGCGCGACTTCTCCATCAGCTTCAGTCGCGCCTGGTCCATGATCCAGGCGGTCTGGAACGGCAGAAAGATCGCGTCCGGGTTGGCCGGGATGATGCGCGCTCGCCCCTTGCGGGTGATCATCACACCATCCCCAGCGCTTCGCGGATCGCGCGCTTGGTGTCTTCGGTCACGCCCCCCTTGCTGCCCATGGCATCGAGCTTGGCGCGCTGCTCCTCGAGCAGGCGCTTGCGGGTGTCGTCTTCGACCTTGGCCTGGAACTGCTTGAGATTCACGCTCGATCGCGTGAGCGTGGCGATGTTCTTGGCGGCGGCCGAGAGCATGCCCACGCGGTCGGCCGAGTCGATCTCGTCGCCGGTGGCCTCTTGCATGTCGAGAATGGCCTCGAACAGCTCGGTCTGGATCAGCGCGGTCAGCGCCTCGGACCGGGCGTCTTTGTCATCGCCGGCCTGCGCCTGGATGATCTTGGCGGCCTCGGTGCTGGCGCGGATGGCCGACAGGCGTCGCTCGAGCTTCTGGCCGTAGCGATGCACCGCGGTGCGGCTGGGCAGTTCGCCCTCGGCCGCCTCGTCGGGGAAGGTCGCGCGCAGCTCGGCGATGAGCTCGTCGAGCGTCATGCGCCCTTCGGCGATGCGCCGTTCGATGTGGCCTTTGACCTCGGCCGAGAGCCGGTCGATGCTGCTTTTGCGGCCCATGGCGGCTTACCAGTACTTTTCCGGGCGTGCGATGCCCGGTTCGCAATCGACCGTGTATTCGGCCACGTCCACGCCGTAGCGGGTCAGCTCGCCAAACCAGCGGCCATCGGGTTTGCGGGTGACGCCCACCAGCTTGCGATCGCCCAGGTAGTCGAGCTCGCGGCGCAGTTCATGCGCGGTGGCATCCGGGTATTCAGACTGCGCCACCGACAGGATCGGGCCCTCGAATGCGCCGATCGGGCGGGCATTGTTGAGGGTGAGAATGATCAGCCAGCGCAAATGCTCGCGCCGGGCCTTGTGTGGGTCGATCATGACTGGCCCCCTTTGAGTGCCTGGTTTTCGATGCGTAGCGCCAGGCCGTCGAGCTTGGCCTCGATCACGCTCTGGCCGCGGATGTAGTCTTCGCGCCGCACATAGTGCAGCGGCATTTCGGCCTTGAGTTCCATCAGGTCACGCTCGACCCTGCGCCATTGGCCGGCCTCGTCATGCGCGGCCTTCTCGAGCACCGAGAACCGCGAGTCCCAATGCACCGAGTGCAGCTCGCGCGCCTCGTCCTGCGATCTGAAGCGCGCATCCAGGCGCTTCTCGATCTCGGCCAGCAGCACGCGCCCCATCGTGAAGGCCGCGCCCATGAAGGCCAGCAACAGCCCCCCGAGAAACGTCACCAGCGCCCACAAATCCACCTGAATGTTCATACGTCCTCCACAGACACTTCGTAATAGTTGAACGGCCCGTGGGTCTTCACCAGGGTGCCATACGGCATTCGATGCTGCCCCGCCCGCTTGATGACCAGCACGCGCACGCCATCCACGGCCAGCGATTGCGCAATGTTGCGCATCGCCACGCGCGTGAGCTTGCCCATGGCGGCCATGATCTCGACCTTGCGCGCATCCACCCGGCACAGGGTCGCGACCGCGACCGGCTCGTCGCCGAATTCATAGCTCTCATCCGGCCGATAAACCCGCACCACGCTGGTCAGGTGCTCGATATGAATCATTCCGGTGCCTCGTGCCAGTCGATCAGCGCATCAAGGCGTCGAACGCACTCGGCGTAGGCATCGCCTGCGGCGAGGGCCCAACCGGCGAGGTCGGCATCGGTGGCAGCGTGCCCGGCATCGGCTCGAGCAGCGCCGCCGGCGGGCTTGGGCAGATCGATGGCGAGGCCGGCGGCACGGTCGAGCACGCGTAAAGCAGGCTCGTGCAGGCACACACGGCCATCGGTGTTTTGAGCAAGTTCATGTTGCAGATCCTTTTTCAGCCGGCTGGCCTCGGTGCGTGCGCTTGAGAGCTGGCGGGTGAGCGTGTTGCCGCGCTCGAATGCGCTCGCCAGGGCCAGGCTGTTGGCGTCGGCCTGGGCGAACGCCTGGCGAGCCTGGTCGCGCTCGAGGGTGGCCACTTTGGCGTTTGCATTGGCCACCATGACGCGCGCCGGGCCATCGGTGACGGCGGCGCCGATCAGGGCGCCAATCACCGCCCCGGTCAGGCCCGCAGCCCACAGCAAAGTGGTCGACGGCAAGCCGATCACGGCGCCACCTCGAGCGTGGGCCCCCAGCCGGCATAGCGCGGCTGCAGCACCGTCATGATGCGCTGCGGGTAGCCGAGGTTTTCAGCGCAGTGGCTGCGATGCCGGCGCGCACTTCCGCAGGCGGCGTCGATATCCGCGCGCGCCTTGGTCGTGGCGTTGCGCGCCTCGGCTTGCCAGTGGCCTAGCCCGCCGTTATAGCTGCGCAGCGTGGCCCACATGCGGTCGGCCGGGTCGGCGATCGCGATGCGGTCCCACAGCCATTTGTTGTAGCCGACCAGCGCGCGCAGCGCCCATGTTGGGTTCTGCGGCTGGCAGTCGGCAGACGACATGCTGTGCAGATCGCACCACCAGCGCGCCGTCGCGGGCATGAACTGGGCCATACCCCGGGCACCGACCCGGCTCACCGTGTTGGGTTGCCACGCGCTTTCCTGGTGCACCTGGGCGGCAAACACCGCCACCGGGGCATTGAGGCCGAAGTGGGCATGCGCTGCGCGCACCAGCTCTGCCCGGTAGCGGTGGGCAACGGGCGGAATCTGCCCAACCTGGGCATGTGCCACGCCCATCGGCAAGAGCACCGCCACCACCAGCACGGCCAGCAAGGCCAGAAAGACGGCAATCTTCAGCGACCAGATCACGCGCGCGTTGAGCTCGCGCTCTTCGGCCTCGATCTCCTCGGTCAGCACGTCGAATGGGTCGCGGGGCTCGCGGCGCATGATCAGGCCCCGAGGGCGACGCCGATCATCGCGGATGCAATCAGCACCGCCCGGCGCAGCATCGCCGCGGCAAAGGCAATCGATTGTTCGAGCGTAATCGCCAGGCCACAGCCGGGCGTTCGGTCAGGCGCGACGATTCCGGCCTTATCAGGGCTGATGCCCCATGCGAGAAAGCGGTCAGGCCTTGCATAGGGGAACAAGCCGCGATCGATCCAGTAGCCCGCCCATGCGGCGCTGGTGATGAGGCTGAGTTTGTAGAGCGATACCGGGAGTTGTTGCGGAGCGATCAGCGCCACCACCAGGGCGAGCACGATCGAAACGGCCAGCCACGGCGCCATGCGCGGCAATTTGGGTAGAGACACGGTGCGGCTCCTGCAGGGTTGTTATGCAGGAGCGATTGTGGACGGCAGGCTGGGTGCGGCTTAAATGAAGGGGTTCAATTACGGCTGAGGCGCGCTCGGCCGTAATCTTAAGCCTGTATCAGGGCCGATGCACCGGCTTCTGTGCCAGGCCCTTCAGATGCTTGAGCGCGTCGACCTCGACCTTGAAATGGCCGATAGCCTTTTCAACCTGCACCAGGTCGATGTCGACGTAGTCGGTGGCGAATTGGTCGGTGCTCGCATGGTACTGCTCGGCCACACCGGGCGAGCCCGGCACGCCCCGCACCGCCTGTTGCAAGCGCGCGTAAAACGTCTCGAGCTCGGTCAGGTGTGGTGCAACGTGTTCCTTTCTGAAGATCGTCATCAATCACCTCTTGGAGTTGTCATGAGCAAGCAAGAACTTACCACCGAAAACATCGACGCGGACCTTCTTGATCGCATCGCCATGCGCCCCCTGCAGCGCGTCGAGACGCTGCGCAAGCTCATGCCCGAGATCAATCGCCGCTTTAACCACCTGCACGCACTGCTCGACCAGGCGCTCAATGGCGACGATGTGCCTGAGCACGATTTGCGGCTCGCCAGTGGCGATCTGCTCAGCGCGGTCGGGGCCGCCTGGCCAGAGGACGAGGAAGAGTAGCGCAAGCGCCGCCGATCCGCACCCTACCGGATCGAGATCACACGATATCCATCAATGCTGGTTTCGCACAAGAACGGCTCTTCGCCCCCGTATGCACCGAAGCCGTTCTTTGCGTTGATGTAGAGCGTGAACTTCTTGACCATGATGGTCTTTCCAGCCACCTTGGTTGTATCCGCGCCCCTGTCGACCACGGCCCCGACCTTGATACTGTCGGGGTCCTTGAACTTCAACCATCGATCCATCTGCGCCAGGCAGGCATCGCCCCATCGCGGCAGGGTCGCCGGCGCTGCGGCGCTTGCGGTGGGCGCTGCACGCACCTGCTTTGAGTCGGTGCCGCATGGCCTGTCGGAAAAAACCGTCTTCCCGTCGACCGAGCACTTGAACACCTGGGCCTGAGCGTAGGGGGTCAGCGCCAGGGCGATGGTCAGGGCAATCCATTTATGCAGCCCGGTCATCGCTCGCCTCCACGTTTGAACCCGGCCGGCGCACAGTTGCCGGAATCGCCACCAGCGCCTGGTGTGCGCCCGATATGCGCACCGGCACCCCGGCAATGTCATACGTCAGTGTGGCCTCGGCGGCGGGCAACTGCGACACCGCCTCTTTCAGCCAGCTCATTATCCATCGATTGTCCATCGCACCACCTTTTTGTCATGGCAATGCGCTAATCATAACCAAATTCGGCGCAATCGCTTTTGACATTATCAAATTTGCGTGACGGCCTTCACGGCGTGGTCTTGAGCGGCTGGCGGCCCTGCTCGGCTCGCTCCAGCGCCCGGCCCTGTTTCAGGTGGCTGAGCGTGCGCTCGACCAGGGCGAGAAACTGCGCGCCCTTCACCTGCTTGTGCTGGGCGGCCAGCTCGTCGGCCACCAGCCGGATCGCCTCGCGCACATCGGCGCTGAGCTCGGGCGCTTGGCTTTGCGTTTGCGTCTGTGCGCCGGAGTGCTGACCAGTTACCACGTAGAGCACATCCAAGCCCGCAGCTGCCAGTGCGGCCAGCTTTGCCGCTGGGGGGCTCGACACATCGTTCTGCCAATCGATGACCGTGTTCTTCTTGGCCCCTGCGGTTTCCGCGAACTCTTGAATTGTCATTCCAAGTCGTTCCCGCTCCCGTTTTAGCTGCTCACCGATACTCATACGGATATCCAGACAAAAATAAGTTGACGAGTCCGGATTTCCGGACCATCATTCACAACACACAACGCGCCACACGTTGCACTAACAGTCATTCACACAACGGAGGTTTCCAGATGGCTACCCCCAACGCCAATCAGATCAAGCACAACCTGCGCAAGCAGGGCCACACCCTCAAGTCGTGGTCCGAGGCCAATGGCTTCAAGTACCGCGACGTTTCCGAGGTCATCCGCGGCATCCGCCGTGGCAACTACGGCACCGGGCGGGACATCCGTCTCAAGCTCGGCCTGCCGGTCGACGAACAGCTCGCCGCGTGAGGACGATCGCCATGCGCATCAACACCACCACCATCAACAGTCGTGCCCTGTTCGCCCTGCTCGCCGTCAAGGTGGCTGCCGGCGCCCGCCAAGACATGACCGTCGCTCAATTCAAGACCCTTCTGCGCCGCCAGGGCAAAACCATCCGCGAGTGGGCGGACGAGCGGGGCTTTCCGCCGCGCGCCGTCTATCGCGTGCTCAACGGGCTGGACAAGGCCCACTTCGGCCGCGCCCATGACATCGCAGTCGCTGCCGGCATCAAGGCCGGCGACCAGCAGCAACTCGCCGCGTGAGGCCCGCCACCATGAACGACTTCACCATCACCCGCGACCGCGCCGGCTTTCGGGTCGACGCGCCCCTCATCGGCGAACCCGCCCTCTCGGCCGAGCTGGCCGCAACACTGCTCGTCCCCCAGCAGCGCCGCGTGCTGGCCGATCTCACGATTCGGTTCGAGGGGCTGCGCTACTTCGTTCCGTTTGCCGAGGTGGGCGAGCTGCTTTTTGTGCGGCGGGCGGAAGCGCATCCAGCAGTGTTTGTGTTTCCCGATGGATGGATGCCAGGCACTTCGGCATCAGCACCCCGTGCTCACAGTCCTTCGCGTATGCGTCGTGCTGCGAGCAGGTCGCCGCTACCCGACACCGGGGCCATCGCTCGAAAAAGGCGTGCCAGTGCCCGTCAGGGCATTCGCGCCGTGCATCAAGCCATGCGGCTGGGGCCGTTGCCCGCCCGCACGCCGGACAGCAGCGCCGGGGTAGGGCTCGCGATCCGGCTGCTGCCGATTGAGGCTGGGCTCCCGGCACCCGAACCCTGAACTCATGCGCACAGAAAGGGCAGCGGTAGGGCATATCCATGATCGCTTTCTCCTGCAGTGGTTGACGCCCTGAATTCTAGCCGCCTGCAAAGCGCTTGCACCCAATCCAAAACAGTTTGTTTTTAGAACAACGCAATCGAGGGCTTCACGAATGGCTCAACGAGTTTCGAAACCTGTCCCCACCAGCCTGCGCGCCGCGTTCGAGGCCGACAAGGCGCTGGCGCTCAAGCACAAGCGGCTGAGTGTGGAGCGCCTTGCCGAGCTGCTCGGCACCACCGCGGCCACGCTCTACAAGTGGCTCGAGACCGACAGCATGCCGGTGCGGGTGTTGATCGGCTGGCAGCACCTCACCGGCGGCCTCAATGTCGTGCGCTACCTGGCGAGCCGCGAGGCGGCGGTGGTGATCCAGATCCCCACGGGGCGCGCGCCCGATGCCGAGGACGTGCATGTGCTGCAGGGCACGCTCAACGGCGCGGTGGGCGCGCTGCTCGACTACCTGCAGGCCCGCACCGACCGCGACACCTGCATGGGCAAGCTTTCGACCGGGCTCGAGTCGCTCGCCTGGCATCGCGCCAACGTCGAGAAAAGCGAGCAACCCGAGCTGGAGTTCGGCCAATGAGCACCGACTACACCAACAGCAGCCAGCAGCGAATCCTGCGCCTGGTGGTCGCCATGTTCGGCGACATCGTCGACGGCTACTCGCCCGGCGAGCTGACCAAGCTCACCGGCCACAAGGCCGACGCGATGACGCGCGACCTCGACAACCTCATCACCGCCGGCATGGCGGTGAAGGAAGAAAACGGCCGCTACCGCCTCACCGCCCGCCTGCCGCAACAGGCGGTGAAGGTGTATGCGGCGCTGGGCCGCGCTGAAACGCGGGTGGCCGAAGTGAAGTCGGCCATCCATCGCAATGACAACTATTGAGGCTTGATATGACACAAGGACGTAAACCGATTGCCGCGCCGGACGTGGAGATTCTTGACCCGGCTGGCGAGGCACGTGCCGAGCAGGCGCTCGTGGTGATGCGGCAGCAGTCCATCGCTGACGAGACGGAAATCCGTGCCGAGGTGTATCGGCTGGGTCAGCTCGTCGGCGCGCGGCAGATCAATCAATGGAACATGAAAATGTGCGCCGCGGCGGATATTCATCTGCTTGACGAAATCACGAAATGCAAAGGATACAGACACATACCGATTCAGTTGCCAGACGGGAATATGCGCCCGGCGCAGAATATCGAAGAGTTCTGCCGGGTTGTATTCAACAAGAGCTATCGGGTATTTGCTGAATCTCGCAAAGCACTGAACGATTTGGGTGAAGAGTGCTACGAGCTTGCCAGCAGCTTCGGCCTGCCGCGCGCTCAGATGCGCCTGCTGATCAATCTGCCGGAAGACGAGCGGGCTGCCGTCGAAGAAGCCATGCGCGAGAGCACCGGCAAAGACGAAGTCGTCACCCTGATCCATTCGCTCGCCAACAAGCTCGACGAGGCGCATGCCGAGGTCGGCAACCTCAAGGGCGAGCTCGCGGCGACCGAGTCGATCTCCTCCGAAAAAACCAAGCGCATCGAAGACCTCATGAAGGCGAACCGCCGCATCCAGGCTGCCACGCCCGACCAGGTACTCACCGATCTGCATGCCGAATCCACCCGCATCGCCAACGATGCGCGCGGCGCGGTGATCGGCAACCTGCGCCAGGCGCTGCTCGCGGTGCAGCAGCACCACGACGCCCACGGCGGCAACAGTACGGTGTTTCTGGCCGGGCTGGTGTCGCAGCTGGCGCGCGACCTCACGGACCTGCGCATCGAGTTCGACCTGCCCGAGATCGACCCCGACGAGCACGGCTGGATCAACGCCGCCAAGGACTGACCGCCATGAACCCCGCATTGCTCGACGCCCTGTGCGATGTACGCAGCCGCGCGGCCCGCGCCGGGCATGGCGGCAAGGGCGCGGTGTATGCCGATGCCTGCCGGCGGCTAGGTCTCTCACCCGCCACGCTCATGCGCAAACTGAAGGATGTAACCGTGACCAATGACCGCAAACAACGCTCTGATGCCGGTGCCGTGGCGCTCTCGCGCGACGAGGCGGTGATCATCAGCGCGCTGCTGATGGACAGCCTGCGCAAGAACACCAAGCGCCTCATGAGCATCACCCAGGCGGTGGCGCTGTTGCGCGCCAATGGCGAGATCCGCGCCGAGTTCATCGACCCCGCCACCGGCGAGCTGCGCCCGCTGTCGGATAGCGCGATTTCGCGCGCGCTCAAGGCCTACGCCCTGCACCCCGAGCAGCTCTTGCGCCCCAGCGCGCACACCGAGCTGAAGAGCCTGCACCCCAACCATGTGTGGCAGATCGACGCCAGCCTGTGCGTGCTCTACTACCTCGACGCCCGCAACGCCCGCGAAACCGGCCTGCAGGTGATGGATGCCGACAAGTTCTACAAAAACAAGCCGGCCGCGCTCAAGCGGGTGGAGGCTGACCGGGTGTGGTCGTATGAAGTCACCGACCATTACTCCGGCGCCATCTTCGCAAATTACGTGATGGGGGCGGAGTCGGCCGCCAACCTGGCCGAGAGCTTCATCCGCGCCACCCAGCAGCGCGGGGCAGACCCGTTCTACGGCGTGCCCTTCATCCTGATGATGGACATGGGCAGCGCCAACACGGCCGGTGCCTTCAAGAACCTGGCGCGCCGGCTGCAGGTGCGCCTCGAGGCCCACATGCCCGGCAACGCACGGGCCACCGGCCAGGTGGAGAACGCCCGCAACATCATCGAGCGCAGCTTCGAAAGCGGCCTGCGCCTGGCGCCGGTGGCCGACCTCGACGCGCTCAATGCTGCGGCGGCCAACTGGGCGCGCTGGTTCAATGCCACCAAGATCCACAGCCGCACCAAGCGCACCCGCTTTGACGCCTGGATGGACATCGCCCCCGAGCAGCTGCGCACGGTCGATGGCGAGCTGGCGCGCGAGCTGCTCACCCATACGCCGGAAAGCCGCAAGGTCAGCGGCACGCTCACGGTGAGCTTTCGCGGTGCGGAATACGACGTGCGCGAACTGCCCGGCGTGATGGTGGGCGAACCGCTACAGGTGACGTTCAACCCCTACAAGCCCGGCACCGCCATCGTGCTCGACACCTCGGCCGAAGGCGCGGAGGTGCTGCACACCGTGCCCATGGTCGAGCGCGACCAGGCCGGCTTCCGTGAAGATGCCCCGGTGATCGGCGAAGAGCATGCCGCCCCCGCCGACAGCCAGGCCGACACCCACCGCAAGCTGGTCGAGCGGGTCGCCACCGAAGCCGACACCGATGCCGATGCCCAGGCCGTGCGCAAGCTGCGCAGTGCCTCGTTTGGCGGGCGCATCGACCCGGCCGCGGTGATCGACGAGGCGCAGATCCCCACCTATCTGCCGCGCAAGAGCACCGAGCTCGCGACCAACGTCACCCCCATCGACCGGGCGCCGGTGGCAGTGCTCAGCCACTTCGAGGCCGCCACCGAGCTCTTGCGCCGGGGTGTGGCGCTTACCGCCGAGATGAACAAGCGCATCGCCGAATGGCACCCCGCCGGCGTGCCCGAAACCGAGATCGAGCAACTGCAACACCGCCTCACCACGCGCGCCGGCCTGCGCGTGGTCGGCGAATGAGCGAGGAGTGTTTGTGCGACTGAAGTTGAAAGACACCATCGCCCGGTTGGGCATTGCGCAATGCGACCTGGCGCGGGTGCTGAACGTGAGCCCCGGCACGATTGCGCAGCTGTGCAACCACGGCATCTGGCCGCGCAACGACAGCATGTGCCGCGCGATGCGCGCCGGCATTACCCAGCGGCTGACCGAGGCCGGCGCCAGCGCCGACCAACTGGCCAGCGTATTTGAAGAATGGCCCCTGGCGCGCGGCAACGCGACAGAGGCCGATGCCCACGAACCTGAAAGCCACGAGGACGAACACATGTTACTACGCAACGAATCGCTCACGCACGAGGCACGCGAGCACTTTGGCCTGGATCGGTCGCCGTTTGTCGACGACATCCGCGCGCTCGACGACGTGTTTGCGTCGGCCCGCACCCGCCGGGCCCGTGCCGCGCTGCTGGATTGCGCACTCAACCAGGGCTTTGTGGCGCTGGTGGGCGAGTCGGGCAGCGGCAAGAGCACCCTGCGCGAAGAGCTGGAAGAGCGGATCCGCATCGAGCAGCGCCCGGTGGTGGTGATCAAGCCCTTCACCATGGAGATGGAGCGCACCGCGCGCCAGGGCAAGCCGATGTGGGCCGGCCAGATCTCCGAGGCCATCATCCACCAGCTGGCGCCCGGCACCAGCATTCGCAGCAGCACCCAGGCCCGCAACAACCAGGTGCGCGACCTGCTCGCAGCCAGCCAGCAGGCCGGCTACAACAACCTGCTGATCGTCGAAGAAGCCCACCGCATGCCGGTGAGCACCATTCGCGCGCTCAAGGGCTTCATGGAGCTGAAGATCGGCCTGCGCCGCCTGCTGGGCGTGGTGCTGATCGGCCAGCCCGAACTCGACAACACCCTATCCGACAAGCTCGCCGACGTGCGCGAGATCGTGCAGCGCTGCGAGCGGCGCGAAATGATGCCGCTCGACGACGATCTGCCCGGCTACCTGGAACACAAGCTCGCTCGCGCCGGCGCCCGCCTGGCCGACGTGTTTGCCGACGATGCCATCGACGCCATTCGCGCGCGCCTGGTGCGCATACCGCGCGGCGGCAGCATGGCCGAGGCCCGCAGCATTTGCTACCCCCTGGTGGTGAACAACCTGGTGACGCGCGCCATGAATGCCGCCGCCGCGACCGCCTTCCCGAAAGTCAATGCACAAGTGATTAAAGGATGCTGACCATGATTACCGGACCCCACGCCACCCCGCTGCGGCTCATCCATGCCGTGCATCCCTTGCCCGCCGAGCGCCCCCCGGTGCCGTCGGTGCTGTGCCAGCACACCGTGGCCCGCCTGGCCATGCTCAACGCCGCGGTGCGCCGCCTGCGCGAGCTGGGCGTGCGCATTGTGGCCGCCCAGGTGAATGGCGAATGGCCGGCCGAGGATGAGCCGCTGGTGCGCATCGAGCGCGACCCGCAGCGCTCGTTTGGCGCGTTTCTCGACGAAGCCGGGCCGCGGGTGTGGGCGCAGCTGCATGGCACGCGGGTGGCGCAGGCGAGCGCGCTGTTTCATGGCGTGATGGTGGTGTGGGAGGAGCGGTCATGAACGACCTCGCCAACCTCATCCTTGCGAAGCTCGCCCGGGCCAGCAGCAAGCGCCCAGCCCGGGCGGCCGATGTGGCGGCCCTGGTGGGTGGGCACGAGCCAGACTTCTGGCGTGCGCTCGAGCAACTGGTGGTGCATCGCCAGGTGGCCACCGCGCACATTCAAAGGCCGGCGCGCGACCCGGAGCCCTGGCTGGCGATCTGGCCGACCGGGCTGCACGCGGCCCCGGGTGGCTGGACCGGCAACAGCCACAGCTGCCTGTTTGTGCCCACGACGCCCACGCATGAGGCACTGCATGCCGCCCAGGCCCCGCGGGTGCGCGCAGTAGCGCCCGAGCCGGACCCCGCCCCGGTGCCTGCCGTGAGGCGGCCGGTTGGCGAACTGCAAAAGGCCGTGCTGACTGCAGCCCGCGGGCGTAGCCGTGCCAATGCGCTGCGCTTTGTAGACCTGGGCGCGCAGTTGAACAGCACTAACCAGACCCTGGTGTGTTGCGTGCGCCGCCTGGCGAGCCAGGGCCGGCTGGGCATCGCCGAGGTGGCGCCGCGGGGAAATTCGCGCCTGGCGGTGTACGACCTGGCCGCCGAGGCCAAGGCCGTGGCCACCGAGGTGGCCGCATGAAAACCCGCTGCCCCAACTGCGGCGCCACGCTCAGCCTGGATGCGCTCATGGCTCACGAAGCCGCCCGCGAAGCGCTCGCGCTGGTGTTTGGCCTCTCGGGCACGCTCGGCGCCGCGCTCACCCGCTACCTGGGCTTGTTCCGGCCGGCCTCGCGCGAACTCTCCATGGACCGCGTCGCCAAGATCTTGCGCGAGCTGGTGCCCGACATCCAGGCCCAGCGCATCGAGCGCAACGGCACGGTGTACCCGGCGCCGGTCGACGCCTGGGTGTGGGCCATCGGCCAGGCGCTGGAGGCCCGCGACGCCGGCCGCTTGAAATTGCCGCTCACCGGGCATGGCTGGCTGTACGAGGTGATCAGCAGCTGGCGCCCGAGCGCGGTCACGACGGCCCCGATCGCCACACAACCCGCATCCGCCCGCGCCTCGAAAACGCTGGGCGCGATCGCCGCCCTGGAGGACCGCGCCCGTGAATGAGATCGCCCGCTGGATCGAACGCGAGATTGCCCGCGGCCTGCAAGGGCTGATTGCCCTGCGCCTGCCCGGCGCGCCGGGCGAAGACACCGTGCAGATGACGCTCGACGTGTGGCTCGCAGCACTCGCCCCGCGTGCCGCCACCTGGCACGAGGCGACCGACGCCGAGCGCCTGCGCAGCGGGTTTCGCACCCTGTACGGCAGCTGCGACACCTGGCCCGCCCCGCGCGACCTGCTCGATGCGCTGCCGATTCGCGCCCCGCCGGTCGCGCTGCCACCCCCGCCGATGACCGATGACGAGCGCGCCCGCAACCGCGAGCGCCTGCGCCAGATGATGCAAGACCTGACTGCCAAGATGACAAGGACACCGAAATGAGCACCCCCACCAACACCCCCCCCGCCGTGCCCGCCGGCTACATGCAAAACGCCGCCGGCCACCTGGTGCCCACCGACCAGGTGCGCGAGCAAGACCTGTTGCGCGACGAAGTGGCGCGCGACCTCGCCGAAGAGGCGCGCGTGCTCAATCGCGCCCTCACCGCCTTCAAGCGCCGCGCGCTCACCGACATTGCCGACCTGGTGCGCATCGCCGGCGAGCGTTACGACGTGAAGCTGGGCGGCACCAAGGGCAATGTGCAGATCTGCACCTATGACGGCCGCTACAAGATCGCTCGCCAGGTGGCCGAGCGCATCACATTCACCGAAGAGCTCGAGGCCGCCAAGGCGCTCATCAACGCCTGCATCGAGCGCTGGAGCCAGGGCGCGAACCCGCACATCCGCGCGCTGGTCGATCGCGCCTTCCGCACCGACAGCAAGGGCCAGATCAAAACCGCCGCGGTGCTCGAGCTCTTGCGCCTGGATATCGACGACGACGAGTGGCAAGGCGCCATGGAGGCGATCAAGGACAGCATCCAGGCCAACGGCACCGCCATCTATGTGCGGGTGTATGAGCGGGTGGGCGACTCGGACCAGTACCGCGCCATTCCGCTCGACCTGGCGGCGGTGGCGTGATGCGCGGCCCGCTCGATCTGCAAATGAACCGCGCCGGCAGCTGGCTGCATGTGTGCGGCTTCGACGGCCCCAAGCTCGACGCCGTCAAGAACGCCTGCGAAGAGTTGGTGCTGGCCACCGGCGGCAAGGTGAGCTTCAAGGTCACCACCATCGGCGGCGGCACCGTGGCCCTGCTCGACCCCAGGCGCGAGCCGGTCGGCTGGTCTGATCGCTAACCCAGGAGGCATCCATCATGGCCGCACTCGAATACCTCGCTGGCGCGCTGCATGCGCTGCTGCTGTGGTTGATGCCCCCGGAAGAGGAGTAAGAACATGAGAAGCGAATTTGCAGCCAACCTGTCGCTGAGCCCGAAGGCCGTTGGGGCCGAGCAGCGTACCGACTGGCCGATGCGCCAGTTTGTTGAAGACATGGTCGCGATCCTGCGCACCCACCCGGCCCATGCCCAGGTACAGGGCCTGATGCGCGATCGAGGTGTGCCGCTGGCCGTGCAGCGGCGTGTGTTGGCGGGGGCGTGAATATGAAAAACCCCTTCGTAAGATACGATATGTTCCATGGTTGGGTGGAGGCCACCAGCGTTGCCGACCGCCTGGAGATGGTCCGCAGGTTCGATGTGCCGGAGTGCGAAGCCGCGCTAGGTGTCGAAGGGTTGCAAGAGTCGGTTGCGATCGCGTTGCACAAGACGATGAGGCTTAAAAGGGAATGCGAGGAGGAGTTCACGCGCTATTTGATGCGAGGCAAATCGGACCAGGGGGGGGCGCAATGACCTCCGCACCCCGCATCGCCACCGTTGCCGCCCAGCACGCCCAGCTCATCAAGCAAGTGCACACCGGCAAGCGCGACCTCGGCCTCGATGACGAAACCTACCGCCTCACCCTGCAGCGCTTTGCCGCCGGCAAGACCAGCAGCAAGGATTGCTCGGTGGCTGAGTTGAAGGCGGTCATCGAGCACTGGCACGAATCCGGCTGGCCGCGGCCGGGGGGCAAGGGGCACAAGCCGCTTTCACCCCGTCAAAAAAAGCTGTGGGCGCTGTGGCAGGCGCTGGCCGATGCCGGCAAGGTGCGCGACCGGCGCATGCCGGCGCTGCTGGCATGGGTCGAGGGGCAGACCGACAACCAGGTGCAACGCCTGGAATTCTTGACCGCGGCGCAGGAATACACCCTGATCGAGTCGCTCAAGAAGTGGTTGGACCGCTGACATGAGCCGCCTCGCCCGTGCCACCGCCGACGAGCTCGCCCCGCTCACGGCGCTGCTCGACCCGGCCTACCCGGATGCGCTGGCGCGCATTGCCGAGTGCCTGTATCTGTCGCTGTGCGACCAGGCGCCGGGGGATGCCCAGGCGCACGCCCGGCTGGCGCTGGTGTTGTCCGAGGGGTTGCGGGCGGAGTTCGGCGGCGCACAGATCTACCTGCCCAAAGGCCAGGGCTTTGAACTCAGCGAGCGCGACCGCCAGATACTTGCCCGCTTCAACGGCCGCAACCTGCGCCAGCTGGCCCACGACTTCGGGGTGAGCGATCGCTACATCTACGACATCGTTGCGCGCAGGACGAAAGAAGAGATCGAGCGCCGCCAGGGCAAGCTGGAGCTTGATGAGGGCGGGCTGTGAAAACAGGCCTCAGGGCGCTACAGAGGCCCTGAGGCAGGTCGATGGCGGCGGGGCGGGGCGATTGGCAGCGGTAAAGCTTTATAAAGGTGAGCCTGCGCCGATCCTGACGGCCAGCGCCCTGCAATTTGACAGGAAATCCGTTCCGGACCATCATTCACCCGTCACGGCAACAACCGTGGCCGGGTTTGGCGATCCGGAATCCCTTGGCGCACAGCCGCGCCTCTCGCGGCTTTTTTGTGCGCAGCTCGTGCACGTTCCTTTATGGGCGGGCCGGGCGGGAGCCCTTCGGGGCTGCCGGTACCTTGGGGCCGGTTCGCCAACCCGCTCGGTTCCGCCCGCCCGTTTGGCGACGGGTGGCGGAAACTTAACCGCAACCCAAGGAGCAAGTCATGAGCAAAACCTCGCCCCAAGATGTGCCGTTCTCCGCGCGCATCGTCCTTACGCACTACTCCCTTACCCAGCTGCGGCGCACGCTCGGTGGTCTCGCAGCCATCGAGCAGCTGTTGCGCGTGCCTGTACCGGATGACGCCGGCGACGACAACGGCCAGCTCGCACACGTCTATCGCGATGACCTGTGCGAGTTGCTCGGCACGGTGTGCCAGCAGCTGCAGGACAAAACAGAATTTCTCATTGAACTGGCAGAAGCCAATCAACAGGAGGTGTTGCAGCAATGACCCGCATGAACATGATCCCCGCCGAGTTCCAGGGCGTGAAACTGGACATCATCGACCACCAGGGCAAGCGCTGGCTGACGGCCGAACAGATCGGTTTGGCACTGGGCTACAGTGATGTCAATGCCCGTGACGGCATCCGCAGGCTTTATGAGCGCCACGAGGATGAGTTCGCCAGCACCGACACAACCACGGTCAAGTTGACCGCGGTTGATGGCAAGCTCCGTGACATGCGCATCTTCGCCGACACAGGTTGTATCCTGCTCGGCATGTTCGCCAGTACGCAGCGTGCAAAGGCTTTTCGCCTGTGGGCAAAGGAGACGCTCGCCGGCCTGCCGCCCGCGCCCGTTGTCGCTCGCCCCGTGCCCCGCGCTACAGTGCGCGTGACCCGCGAAGTGGAGCGCCAGGTGCTCGAGCTGTTCGTTGACGGCTACTCGCAAACGGAAATGGCCGAAGCGCTGCGAATCTCCCGCTCGTCGGTGAATCTGCTGATTCACGGCAAGTACAGGTTTGCGCCTGGTCTGGGGGCATCGCAGTGCCCGCCTGATCTGATCTCTGAGGTGACCGCACGACATATGCAGATCGAGGCGGATCGCCTGGCGAGGGTTCAGGATAGTATTGCGCAGAAGTACCTCGCATCCGGTTGCAATCAGGATCTGGTCGATTCGCTGGAATACGTGGGCCAGTGCGCGCTCGACGGAACGCTCGTGCAGCTGGCCGACGACGGCAAGCTATCCTTGCGCAATAATTGAACCCCTTCATTTAGCCCCACCCCCACCCCGCGCGCAAAGTGCGGGGCATGCCTACCGCAACGCTCCCCGCTGACATTGAAGTTTTCCGCCCCGGTCGTCACATCGACGACCAGGGCGGCGTGCATGAGTTCTCGCCCGCCGACGTGGCCGACATTGCCGCGTCGTATGACCCGGCGCTGCACGAGGCACCGCTCACGGTCGGCCACCCCGAGCACGATCGGCCCGCCTATGGCTGGGTGCAGGGCGCGCGGGTGAATGAGGCCGGGCATCTGGCGATTGCATCGCGCGATGTCGAGCCGCAGTTTGCCGAGATGGTTGCCTCGCGCCGCTTTGCCAAGCGATCAGCTGCGTTCTACCCGCCCTCCCACCCCAAGAACCCCACGCCGGGCAAGTGGTATTTGCGCCATGTGGCGTTTTTGGGTGCGCAGCCGCCGGCCATTGCCGGGCTGAAAGAGATCCAGTTTGCCGACGACGCCGCCGGGCTCGTCTGTTTTTCCGAGGCCAGCAGCGAAGGCCAACCCACCCAGGAGCACAGAACAATGTCCGACCAAGAGAAGGCCGCCATCGCGCGTGCCGAGAAAGCCGAAGCCGAGGCCGCAGCCGCCCAGGCCGCAGCCAAGGCCGCAGAAGACCAGCTCGCGCAGTTTGCCGAGCAGCAGCGCACCGCCCGCCACGCCGGGTTTGTGGCGTTTGCCGAGCACCAGGTGCAGGCCGGAAAGCTCGCCCCGAAAGACCGCGACATGTGCGTGGCCACGCTCGAGGCCGTGGCCGATGCCGCCCCGGTGCAGTTTGCCGAAGGTGGCACCACCCGCAGCGTGAGCCCGGCCGCCTGGCTGCAGGGGCTGATTGCCGGCTCGCAACCGGTGGTGCAGTTCGGCGAGTTTGCGCCGGGCAGCGCCGGCCAGCGCCAGAGCGCGCCCAAGGACGATGCCGAGCTGGATGCGCGCGCAAAGGCCTATGCCCGTGACAACAAGGTGAGCTATGCCGAGGCCGTTGCGGCCGTGGTGAGCTTCACCGCCTGATAAGGACCGCCAATCATGATGACCCCCGCCGAAATCCGCCTGAAGCAAAACCCGGTGCTCACCAGCCTGCTGCTGGGCCTGGGGCAAGGCACCTATATTGGCGAGCGGCTGTTCCCGCGCTTGCCGCAAGCCTTGTCGAAGGTGATGCTCGCCCAGGTGGGCGACGAGCGCTTTCGCAAGTACAACCTGCGCCGCGCCCCGGGCACGGCCACCAAGCGGGTGAACATCAAGTACGACGGCAAGACCTACGAGGTGAAGCAGTACTCAGTGGAAGTGCCGATTCCGCGCGAGCTGATCCGCGAGTCGGAAGAGTCGCGCCGGTTGAACCTGAACGCCAACCTCGACATCAGCCGCATTGCCATGCTGACCGCGAACGACATTCTCGGCCTCGACTACGAGATCGAGTGCGCGGCCCTGGCCACCACCGCGGGCACCTACGCCGTGGGCAACGTGCTGGCCCTGGCGGGCGCCACAAAGTGGAGTGCGAGCACCGGCACGCCGGTGACCGACATCACCAACGCCAGCGAAGTCATTCGCAAGAAGATCGGCAAGCGCCCGAACACCCTCACGCTGAGTGCCGATGCCGCCGTGGCCCTGCGCCACAACGCCGAGGTGAAGACCTACCTGCCGAGTTCGCAAATGGGGCCTGCGACGATCGACCAGCTGCGCAGCATTCTGAACGTGGAAGAGATCCACGTTGGTGACGCCATCTGGATCGCCGACGACGACACCTCGGCCGACGTTTGGGGCAACAACGCGGTGCTGGCCTACGTGCCACGCATGATCGGCGCGACCGGTGACATCAGCCTGGCCGAGCCTGCCTTCGGCTTCACCAACGTGCTCGAGGGCCATCCCTTCGCCGAGCAGCCCTATTTTGAGAACAACCTCAAGAGCTGGGTCTACGGCGCGACCTATGAGCGCCAGGCGAACGTGGCCTACCCGGGCGCGGCCTTCCTGTTCCAGAACCCGAAGTGAGGCGGCCATGAGCATCACTGCGAAAGTCGCTGTGCAACTGCTGCGCGAGGACGCCCGGCTGGTGTTCGCGCCCGGCGAGCCGCTGCCCGAGCTGACCGCCGCGGAAGAGCGCGACCTGATTGCAGCCGGCGTACTGGAGTACCCGCCGACCGAGTTCTCATCCTCGTCCGAGCCGGAAGAGGCTCGGGCCGGGGCGGGGAACCCCGGCACTAGTGCATCGGCTGAGCCCGCGCTCGACACCAGCCCGGCCCGGCCGGATGAATCCGTCCCCGAGCTGGCGCGCGAAACCGAACCCGCGGCCGCTGCGGCCCGCAAACCCAGGAGTAAATGACCATGCGTCAATTCGACAAAACCCACGCCATCACCCTGGTGGCAGCGGTCGCCCTCGAGCAGTACCGATTCGTCTCGTACGCCGGCGGTGTGCCGGTGGCCTCGGGCGCCGGCGGCGCCACGGATGTGGCTGGTGTGACCGAGTTCGCCGCTGCGGCGGGCGAGGCGGTCAGCGCTGTGACTGGCTACAGCTACCTGGTCGAAACCGGCGCGGGCATCACCGCCGGCCAGTTTGTGAAGCCCGGGGCGAATGGTGTCGCGGTGGTGGGCTCGATCACCGACAACTGCGGCCGCGCGCTCACCACGGCCGCCTCGGGCGCGCTGTGTGAAGTGAAGCTGCAAAACCACGTGCACCCGTAAGCCATCATGTACGCAGAGCTATCCGACCTGGTGCGCGTCGCCACCCACGGCTGGGACGAACTTGCCCAGCGCGTGGTGCAGGATGCGCGCGTCGACGGGGCGCTGCTGCGTGCGTTGGCCGAAGGGGGCGATGTGTCGGCGTGGCCGACCGAGGTTGTGATCCTGGCCGAAGATGGCCTGGCCCGCATCATGGACGGCCTCGAGCGCGCCAGCCGCCATGCCGACACCTACATTACGCCCCGGCTGGGCGGCGTGCCCTTGTCGCCCGGGCTGATCGCCGCGAGCGATCTGCCGACCGTGGTCGCCACGATTGCCTGGCGGCGCCTCTATGGTGTGGCCGCCAGCGACGAGATCCGCAAGGCCACGGCCTGGGCTGACGACTATCTGCGCGACTTTGCCGCGGGCAGGGTGTCGCTCGGCGGCAACGATCCGCAGGGCGCCGACCCCGAAACCTACAGCGACTTTGCACCGCGCCAGATCACCGACGACGCGCTGAGAGGCTTCTGACATGCGGCTCGAGATCAAGCGCGGCGACACCCTCGATCTGCAATGCGCTTGCACGGTCGACGGGGTTGCGGTCGACCTGACCGGCTGGAGCGTGGCGTGCCAGTTGCGCGGCCCGGGTGGTGAGGTCGTGCATGCGTTCGAGCCGGTCATCACCGATGCCGCGGCCGGGCAGTTTCGCCTGCGTGCGCTGCCTGCGAAAACCGCCACCTGGCCGACCGGCACGCTGACCGGCGATATCCAGTACACCGACCCCTCGGGCCGAGTGATGAGCACCCGCACATTCACGCTGCCGTGCCTTGAGGATGTCACGCAATGACCATGGTCACCGTCGTGCGTCAGGCCGCGGCGGCCCAGTTGCTCACCGTGATCGGCGTGCCCGGCCCGGCTGGCGCTGCGGGCCCACCCGGCCCCCCGGGCGACGGCTCCGGCGGCGCGATCACGCCCGAGAGCATTGGCGCCCTGGCGGTAAGCCTGCGCCTGGCGGAGTTCGACGACGAACCCGCCAAAGCGGCGGCCCGGGCAAACCTCGGCCTGCAAACAATCGACGGCGGCACGTTCTAGCCCCACACCAGGAGTAATCGCACCATGGCACGCATCCAACTCAAACGCGGCATCAAGGCCAACCTGCCCACTACCGGCATGCTGGCCGGCGAGCCGCTCATCACCACCGACCGCGGCACGCTGCACGTCGCAACAGACGCCACGACCAGGCTGCCCGTGGTGCCGGCGATCGACGATCTGTCGGCCGCTGGGGCCATCAACGGCGCGACCGATCTGCTGATCATTCACGACGCAGACGCCACCGGGCAAAAAGAGCGCAAGGTCACGTTCGACACCTTCAAAGCGGCCTTGGCGATCCCGTCCGGCTCGACCGACGAACGCGTCGCCGTCATCTCCGGCGGCGCACCCGGTTTTCTGTGGGGCACGGACGGCACCGACGGCGTGCTGCGCATGGCTGCGAGCATGAGCTGGACCAAGGACGACGGTAACGCGTTCGCGACGCTGGCGGTCGCGACCGTCGACGGCGGTACGTTCTAAGCCGCCATGGCCAATATCCGCGTCAAGCGCGGCACCCTCGCGCAACTCAACGCCGCGGCCACGGCCGAAACCCTGGCCGCCGGTGAGCCCTACCTGGTCACCGACCGCGATCAGCTCGCGGTCGGGACTGCGGCAGGGGCGTATGCGCTGGCCGCGCGCGAGGCCGACCTGCAGAAGCTGCGCACCGCCTATAGCCTCAACACGATCAGCGGCGCGGTGTCGATCAATCTGGCCAACGGCCCGGTGCAGGCCGGCACGTTGAACGGCAACGTCACCTTCACCTTGCCCGCCGTCGCGTCGGGCACCGCCGAGCACCTCACCCTGATACTCGACAACTCGTTTTGGGGCGGAGCGCCGTATGCCATCACCCTCACCGGCGCTGCGTGGGTGACCGGCGTAGCACCCGACCTCGACGACGACTGCATCATCGTGTTGCGCGGCACCGCGATTGGCTGGATTGCCGACGGAGGCATCTATGGTTGATCTGGCCTACCTCGTGCCCGACGGAGAGCCGTCCCGCCTCAAGTCCCTGCTGCCTCAGGTCAGCAACCCGCAGGCGCTCACCGACGGCGAGCTGACGGGCTATGGCATCGCCCGCTGCACCGTCGTGCAGCCCGCTGTCGAATGGTGGCAGCAACGCGGGGCACGCACGGTCGATACCTCGGTCACTCCGCACGTCATTTCATGGTCGGTCGAAGACCTGCCGCTAGAGGATGTGAAGGCGCTCGCCTGGGCGCGGATCAAGGGCGAGCGCGAACAGCGTCAGTCTGGGTTGATGCCCTACGTGTTTCCCGGTGATGTTGCAGGCAACGTCGAGATGACCGAGCGCGCCAAGGCCGACCTGACCGCTCAGACCACGGCGGCAGTTGGCATGATCGTCGCGGGCATCCCCGGCAACCTCGTCTGGACCAGCTTTGAAAACGTCACGCACTCGCTCACGCCTGCCGAAATGCTCGCACTCGGGTTCGCGGGTGGGCAGTGGGTTGCAGCGATACACGTCGAGTCTCAGACCCTGCGAGCACAGATTGACGCCGCACAGACCGTGGCTGAGGTTGTTGCTGTGCAGTGGGGTGAGTGATGTCGATTGAGTTCGTTGCCGCTGTTGCCACTCCGGGCGCGACTGTATCAGTGATTGTGCCCGCCCGGCTCGCAGGCGACCTGATTGTGATCTTCGCGCTGCGCACGTCGTCGCAGTTAGACCTTGGGACACCCAGCGGATACACGTCGCTGTACGCAGGCACGTCCGCGAGGCTCATCTATAGATTTGCGCCGTCAGACGGCGACGAAAGTACCGTTACAGTCTCCGACGGCCAGCGGAGCGTGACTGCAATCTACCGAGGGGTCAACACCGATACCCCGTTTCAGAATGTCGCTGCAGCAGGGCGGCTTGCACGCACAGTATTTTCAGTCGGCACTATGCCGGGGACAGACCCCGCAATGGCTAAAGTTGTGTCGATGTTCGTATCCGGCACCACGACCAGCATTTTGTCTGACCCGCCGCTTGCTGGGTTCACAACGCGAGCGTATGGCGTGAGCGGTTGGGTAGGCGACCTAGATGCGTCTGAGTTTGCTGGCGTATCAAGCGACACGTTTACATCGACAATCTGCGGGGCCGCACGGTTCGGTTTGGTGCCAGCAGAGGGCGATGCGCCGGTGCGCAGGCGGTCGCCGTTGATGCTGACGGCGTGGTGACCGCATGACCCCCGACAACTTCCTGTTCCTCGAACCCCTCATCAAGACCGCACTGCGCGAGGCGCTCGACCCGCGCGTGCATGTGCTCTCTGCCGCCGAGCTCGAGGGCGTCGCCGAGGCTACTCAGCCAACCCCGGCGGTACATGTGCTGTATCGCGGCTATCGGGTGGGTGAGTCGCGCATGGCCTCGCATGTGAACATCGAGCAGACCTGGCTCACGGTGGTGGCCTGCCGCCAGGTGCGCGACGTGGTCGGCGGTGCCGACGCGCGCGCGCTGGCCGGGCCGCTGGCCGCGGCTGTGATCGACGCACTGCACTACACCCGATTCCCAAACGCAAAGCCCTTGCGCCTGGCGCAAGCGCCCCCGGCGGCGTTTTCTGCCGGGCACTTTTATCTGCCCATCGGCTGGACGGCCGAAATCAACCTGAGGAGCGACACATGCGGATCGAACTGATCACGCCCCACACCCACGCGGGGCGCAAATACCCGGCCGGCGCCACGCTCGAGATGCCAGCGCACAAGGCCGAATGGCTGATCGGCATCGGCACGGCCAAGCCCGCCGAGCCGACGCCCCCGATCGCCCCCACACCCAAGGCGGCACGCCCCGCACCCATCAAGGAGTAACACCATGACCCCGCAAACCCCCATCATCTGGGACGGGCAAGGCCCCGTCATGATCGGCCGCTACGACCCCACCAGCGGCACGCCCGACATGGGCTATCTGGTGGATCTGTACCGCATCGGCTGCGGCACCAGTCAGCTATCCACCAGCCTGGCGGTCGAGAAGGCCACCATCAAGGAGAGCTGCAGCGGCCAGCGCCTGACGCTGAAAGAGCGCACCACAGCCAAGAGCTTGTCGGTGTCGCTCAGCATGGTGCAGTTCTCGGGCCGAACCCTGGCCGCAGCGTTCTACGGCGAAGCCGCGCTGAAAGCCGCCGGCACGGTCACAAGCGAAGTGTTGCCCGAGCTCGCGCCCGGCGACTACTTCACACTGCGCCACCCCAAGGCCAGCAGCATCGTGATCGAGGACAGCACCGCAGTCACCCCGCTGGTGTACGTCGAAAACACCCACTACGTGATCGAAGACGCCGACCACGCCCGCTGCCGGCTCATCGCCCACCCTGCCGCGCATGTGGAGCCGGTAAAGGTGGATTACGCCTACGGCGAATACACCAACGTGGCGGCGTTCTCCAGCAATAGCGTGGAGCGCGGCATCATCTTCAACGGTGTCAATGACGATGGCCAGAAGGCGCGCATCATCATTCCGCGCATCAGCTTGGCCATGGGCGGCGACTTTGCCTGGATCGGCGACGCCGAGGCCAGCCTGCAGCTTTCCGGCGAGGCGCTGTTCGTGACCGAGATGGAATCCGATGCCGACTTCGGCGGCTTCATGCGCATCAGCCTGATGTAAGATCACACGGCCAAACCGCAGAGTGATCTGCACCGGCGGTGGCGGTATTTGAAGCCCTTCATTTAGCGCCAGCCCACAACGCCCCCGATCATGGGGGCGTTGTCATTTCTGGGCCGGGCCGCGTGAAAGATCTCGTCGCAAAACTCCGAATCGAAGCCGAAGCCACGGGCGAAGCCAAAATCGCCGCCATGGCGCGCGAGCTCGAGCAGCTCGCAGCGCAAGGCACCGCAGCTGCGCCGGCGTTCGCCGAGCTTGCAAACGAGTTGCGCGCGCTGCAAGCGGAAAAGGGTGCGGGCCTGACTGAGACGGCCGGGCAAGTGGCTGCGCTGGGCGGTGCCGCGCGTGGCGCCGAACCGGCTGTTGATGGGTTGGCGGGTGCGCTGGCTGATGTGGCACAGCCCGCTGATCTGGTAGGCACGGCCAGCCAGGTGGGTGCGCTGGGGCGCGCGGCAGCCGGCGCCTCGCCCACAGTGGAAAGCCTGTCATCAGCCTTGGGCGACGTTGCGCAGCCGGAGGGGCTCGCCGAGGCATCAGCCGAATTGCGCGGTGTGGGCGATGCGGCCAAGGCGGCACAGGTCGGGCTCGATCAGCTCGATATCGACGCGCTGGCCAATGACATTGGCCGCGTCGGCCTCGGGCCGCTAATCGACGAGCTCGAGCGCCTGGCTGCCCAGGGCGGCGAGATGGCGCCGCAGTTTGCCCAGGCGGCACAAGAGCTGCGCGCGCTGCAGGCCAATGCGGCCGGTGGTGCCGAGGCCGTTGGTGAGATCGCAGCCGAGGCCGAGGGTGCGGCCGGGCAGGTATCTGGCATCGGCAATGCGGCCGATACGTTGCAAACCAAGCTCAACCAGGTGGCGGCAGCGGTGGCCGGCGTGTTTGCCATCGGGCAGCTGCAGGGCTACGCGGCCGACATGATCGGCGTCGCGGATGCCTATGGGCAGATGGCCAGCCGCATCGAGAACGTGACCTCGAGCACGGCCGAATACGAGCTGGTGCAGCGCCGATTGCTCGAAACCGCAGGGGCGACATATAGACCCCTGGCCGAGGCGCAAGAGCTTTACATTCGCACCTCGGATGCGCTCAAAAGCCTGGGCTACGACACCGCGCAGGCGTTGGACATCAGCGACAGCTTTTCATATTTGCTGGTGACCAACGCGGCGAGCGCCGACAAGGCCGCCAGCGCCATCGACGCCTACAGCAAGAGCATTCAGAGCAACAAGGTTGAAGCCGACAGCTGGTCATCGATCATGGCGGCGATGCCGTCCGTGGTCGACGCACTCGCCCAGGCCACCGGCAAGAGCACCGCCGAAATCCGCGAATTGGGCGTTACCGGCAAGCTCGCAGTATCGGACCTCAACGAGGCGCTACGCCAAACCGTGGAGTCGAACAAGGCCGTCGCGGCCAGCATGCCGACCACGGTGGCCGATGCGCTGACCAACCTGGCCACGGCTTGGGGCGCCTACATCGGCGAGGCCAACCGCGCCAGCGGTGCCACGCAACTGGTGGCCGGGGTGATCGACATGGTCACCGAGAACCTCGACACGCTGGTGGGCACGGCGATGAAGGTCGGCGAGGTTCTCCTGGCGGCCTTCGGCGCCAAAGCCTTGATCGCGGCCAAGAATTACGTCGCCGAGTTGGTCGCAACCACCACGGCCGTCAGTGCCAACGCGTCGGCGATTACCCGACAGGGCGCCGCGGCTTCGACCGCCACGCCACAACTCGTCGGCGCAGCGGCTGCGGCCTCAAAGCACGGCCAGGCGGCGGCGACGGCATCGGGGGCGGCAGCTGCGCATGCCTCGTCTACAACCCGCCAGGGCGCTGCCGCTGCGACGGCTACGCCGCAGCTTGTGGGTGCTGCCGCGGCCGCTGCGCGCCTTGGCCAGGCGTCAGCCGCGGCAGCGGGGGCCGCTGCGGCCCATGCCGCAGCTACCACAAAGCAAGGCGCCGCTGCTGCCGGGGCCGCGGGCGGTATGTCGAGCTTTGTGGGTGTGCTGGGCAGGCTCAAAGGCGTCGGCTCGCTGCTGGGCTTTACCGCGCTCACACTCGCGGTTTCAGCAGCGATCGAATACGGGCGCAATCTGCTCTTTGCCAAGAGCGCGGCCGAAGAGCTTGAGGAGGCGCTCGCCGAGGCGGTGAAGGCCGCCGATTTCTCGAGTGCAGAGGGGGTCGACGCGTTCATCGCGCAGCTGCGCGAAATGCAACTCGAGGCCGATTTGTCAGCGGAGCAGATCAGCAAGGCGTTGTCTGTGCGCCTGGCCAAGATCGGGGCGGATGAGCTCGCCGAGCTGCGGGACCGACTCGTTGACGCATTCGAAGCCGGCGGCCAGGCTTCGAAGGAGCTCGAAGCCGCTTTGGCTGCGGTCGATGCGCGCCTGGCGGACATCGAAAAGCGCGCGAACTGGGGTCGGGCGCTCGCCACAGAGGCCGAGGCCGCCCACTTTGCGCTCAGCGACCTGCAGAAGCAGTTCCAAGCGGTTGGCACCGAGGCCGAGGCCGTTGGGGGCGCGCTCAAGAAGATGCTCGCCGATGCCGATCTCGGGAGCTTGGACGGCATCGAAAAGCTGGCGGCAGATCTCAAGGTGGTGCAGGACTCTGCCTATGCCACCGGCGAGCAGATCGATGGCGCCCTGCGCGAACGCCTGGCGAGCTTGACGGCCAACGAGCTGCGCGAGTTCGGCATCATGGCCGAAATGGCGTTCAATCAAGGCAAGCTGGGCGCCGAAGAGATGGCGCGCATCAATGACCAGGTGCTGGCGGCGTCGTTCGACAAGCTGGGGGTGAATGCCGCCACCGCGCTGGGCAAGATCAGCCCGGCCGCGCAAGAGGCCATTGTTGCGGTCGACAATGTTGTGAAGGGTCTGGCACAGGCCGGCGTCGAGGCCGGCCAGGCGGGTATTGCGATCGAAATGGCGCTGACCAAGGCATTTGCGGGTGCAGACACAAAAGAGGCGCTAGGCGAGCTTATTGACCGGATGGAGGCACTGGATAAGGCCGGCAAGATCGGTGCCGAAGCGTTCGGTCGGCTGGCCAATGCGGCCGCAGAGGCCCTGACGCGCATCGAGGATCTGACCCCAGGAATTCAAAGCGTCGAAGAGGCGTTCAGGCGGCTGGGTATCAAGTCGTCCGATGAACTCAAGTTCTTAGCCGCCGAGGCCAAGCAGGCCTTCAACGTGATCCGCGAAAGCGGCAAGGCCACCCCGGCCGAGCTAAAGGCAGCTTTCACCGCCTACGCAGAGGCTGCGATCGAGGCCAACGGGGGCGTGGTCGATGCGCTGCTGCAGCAGGAGGCCGGGCAGGTTGGGCTGCGGGTCGAGGCCGACAAAACCGGCAAAGTGATCGTCAAGACCTTCGCCGAGGTCGCAACGGAAGCCGCCAAGGTCACCGACGAGACGAAAAAAGCGGCCGGCGGCATCAAAGAAATGGGCTCCGCAGCCGACGATGCCGGCGAATCGCTGATGGGCGCGCGCAACTCGGTCGCCGATGCAG